>Ga0335075_10015007_pt1 | contig 11614 bp, 12 predicted proteins | sample Lox_Sample_24_FD_206723 | JGI IMG/M metagenome (GOLD analysis project Ga0335075, IMG submission 206723) | Soil microbial communities from Loxahatchee National Wildlife Refuge, Florida, United States - Lox_Sample_2.4 | ecosystem: Environmental > Terrestrial > Soil > Wetlands | place: USA...
ACACCTTCGGCAAGACCCACGGCGCGGGCCCGGACGACAACGTCGGGCCCGACCCCGAGGCGGCCCCGATGGAGCAGCAGGGCCTGGGCTGGAAGAGCACCTTCGGCACCGGCGTCGGCAACGACGCGATCACCAGTGGTCTTGAGGTCATCTGGACCGACACCCCGATCACCTGGGACAACAGCTTCTTCCGGATCCTCTTCGGCTATGAGTGGGAGCTGACCAAGAGCCCGGCGGGCGCGCACCAGTGGCAGCCGAAGGGCGGTGCCGGGGCGGGCACCGTCCCCGACCCCCATGACCCGTCGAAGCGCCGCACCCCGATGATGCTGACCACCGACCTCTCGCTCCGGTTCGACCCGATCTACGAGCCGATCTCGCGGCGTTTCATGGAGGACCAGGACGCGTTCGCCGACGCCTTCGCCCGCGCGTGGTACAAGCTGACCCACCGTGACATGGGCCCGGCCGTGCGCTACCTCGGCGCGGAGGTCCCGTCCGAGACGCTGATCTGGCAGGACCCCGTTCCGGCAGTGGACCACGAGCTGGTGGACGCGGCGGACATCGCCGCCCTCTCCGACCAGATCCGCGCCGCTGGCCTGCCGGTCTCGCAGCTGGTCTCCACCGCGTGGGCGGCAGCGTCTTCGTTCCGCGGCAGTGACAAGCGCGGCGGCGCCAACGGCGGGCGCATCCGCCTGGAGCCGCAGAGCGGCTGGGAGGTCAACAACCCCGACCAGCTGGCCACCGTGCTGCGCACGCTGGAGGGAATCCAGCAGTCCTTCAACGCCGCCCAGACCGGCGGGAAGAAGATCTCGCTGGCCGACCTGATCGTGCTGGCCGGCGGCGTGGGCGTCGAGCAGGCGGCCAGCAGCGCCGGCGTCGGCGTCGAGGTTCCGTTCACGCCGGGCCGCACCGACGCGTCGGCCGAGCAGACCGACGTGGAGTCATTCGCGGTGCTCGAGCCGAGGGCCGACGGGTTCCGCAACTACGTCGGCAAGGCCAGCCGGCTGCCGGCCGAGTACCTGCTGATCGACAAGGCGAACCTGCTGACCCTGAGCGCACCCCAGCTAACCGTCCTTCTCGGCGGTCTTCGCGTCCTGGGCGCGAACTACGACGGGTCGAAGCTCGGCGTCTTCACCGCCACCCCGGGGTCGCTGACCAACGACTTCTTCGTCAACCTGCTCGACATGGGCACGACGTGGGAGCCGACGTCACAGGACGCGACCACGTTCGAGGGGCGTGACGCGGCCACGGGTGAGGTCAAGTGGACCGGCAGCCGCGCCGACCTTGTCTTCGGGTCGAACTCCGAGCTGCGGGCGCTCGCGGAGGTCTACGCCAGCGATGACGCGAAGGAGAAGTTCGTGAAGGACTTCGTCGCGGCGTGGACCAAGGTCATGAACCTCGACCGGTTCGAGCTGGTCTGATCATGGCGTCCAGGCCGGTCCTCGCCGGCCGGCCTGGACGTCCCCATTTCAGCTGGTCGTCTCGACCAGCGTGGCGGTGTAGCCGCCGGGGTCGGGGGCCGAGCCGACCGCGACGCACGAGCCCGCCGCGACGCACGACACTCCGGCCAGCGCGTTGCGCGTCGCGGCCGGGTTGGGAGTGTCCTGGATACTCCAGGACGTGCCGTTCCAGGCCTCAGCCAGGGTCAGCACGTCGTAAGGCGACGCGGACCCCTGGCTGGAGCCGACCGTGGTGCAGGCGGTCGCCGACGTGCACGACACGCCGGCCAGGGCGTCGCTGGCGGCGCCGGATGGGACGGGAAGGATGGCCTGGACGGCCCAGCTGGTGCCGTTCCAGGCGGCGGAGTATGCCCCGGCCGTGGAGTTCCCCACCGCTTCACAGGCGGTAGCGGTCGGGCACGACACCTTGGTGAGCGTCGTGGTTTTCGCGCCAGTCGGGGAGGGGACTGTCTGCGCCGTCCAGGAAGTCCCGTTCCAGCCCGCCGCGGAGGCCCCGCCGTCGGCGACGTGTCCGGTGCCGACCACCTCGCAGGAGCTGGCCGAGACGCACGACACGCCGGTGTAGTAGCCGCCGGTGACAACCGGGAGTGACTCGCCGGTCCAGGATGTCCCGTTCCACACGGCGGCCCCGGATGCTCCGACCGCCAGGCAGAAGGTCGCCGAGGCGCACGACACAGCCGAATATTCGTCCCCGGGGGTGGGCTGCAGCTGCCATGAGGTCCCGTTCCACACGACCGCGGCATCCCCACCGGAAAGAGAACCCACCGCCTCGCAGAAACTCGCCGTGACACACGACACCGCCTCCAGGAGCGGCAGGGTCACCGCGCTGGGCTGAATCTTCCAGGCGGATCCGTTCCACGACGAGGAATGCGCGGTACGCGGATTTTGGTCCGTAAAGGCGGCATGACCAGCACAGCGAGACTTCCACACGATCTCCATTACTGCTGCGCGGCGACTTCACTCCCTCCGGTCACGGTTGGACCCGTGCCAGACGAAAGGATCCCAGATGACACATGCCGCAGCCGTCTCTTACCGCCCGCCCGCGTCCGTGCTGGCCGCCTCGGTGCCCAAGCCCCGGAGTCACGGCGCGCTGCCGCGGGCCAGCAATGTGCTGGCCGTCGTCGCCCGGCCGGGGCAGGAATCGGTGGAGCTGGGCGGGCTGCTCTACGCTTACCGCCGTTCGGGCGCCCGGCTGGCGCTGCTCTGCCTGACCCGGGGCGAGGCGTCCCCGCTGAACGCGAGCCTGGAACGGCTCGAGACGCTGCGCCCCTGGGAGCTTCAGGTGGCCGCTGGTCTTCTCGGCGTCTCGTCGATCGCTGTGGTCGACTACCCGGACGGCCGGCTCAGCGCGCGCCGAGCCGCCGCCCAGCTCACCGAACGCGTCCGCCGCGAGGTCCGCAGGCAAGCCCCGGACCTGCTGCTGGTCATTGACCCGGACGACGGCAGCCCAGACGACGTAGCGGTAGCCGCCGCCGCCCAGCGGGCCGGCCAGCGGGCCGGCTTGGCGGTGCTGGCCCGGTGCATGCCAGGCGGGCGCAGCGGATGGCTGGCCGATCTGGGACCCCATGCCGCCGCCGCGCGCGCCGCCCAGCGCTCCGCTGCCGGGGCACACCTCAGCCAAGCCGACGGGCTGGCTGGCGTGCAGTGCCGCCTGGGCCTGCTCGACGGCCAGGAACGCCTGCGCTGGGTGGCTCTGGCCCACCGGAAAATGACGCAGTGAGCCGTCCTGTAGTGGGAATACCAGCAGATGGGAAGGGCTCAGCGGCGCCTGGACGCGCTCAGCCGGATGCACAGGACAGACAGCACGACGCCGAACACGATCCACGGTGCCGCCGCGATCAGGTCGCTCCCAAACATCTGCACTGTCCCATCTGGTCACTGTTGTAGCGGAATCTGTTGTTCCGGTATCAGTGCACCCGGCGGGCGTGCCTGGCCGGTGAAGGTGCCGTGGTGACGGTGTGGAGGCTCGCGAGGTCGTTGGGAGCTGGCGGAACCACGAAGGAGGCGGGCGAACCGGGCGATGGCGGCAACGGTGCTCGTGGTCGAGGACGAGCGGAAGCTGCGGGACCTCATCCGGTCTTACCTGGAGCGTGCCGGGTTCATGGTGCTTTCGACGGGCTCCGGTGCCGAGGCGATGACCATGGCGGCCGCGGCCGCGCCGGACCTGGTGATCCTCGACCTCGGCCTGCCCGACGTGCCGGGCGAGACCATCGCCCGTGAGCTTCGCGCGACGGCGGTGACGCCGATCCTGATTCTGACCGCCAGGAGCACCGAGGAAGACCGCATTCGCGGGCTCGAGCTCGGCGCCGACGATTACGTGACCAAGCCGTTCAGCCCCAGGGAACTGGTGCTGCGGGTCCAGGCCATCCTCCGCCGTGGCGGCCCGGACCTGCGGGCCGGCCAGCAGGGCGTCACCAGCTACGGCGGCGGCGAGCTGCTCATCGACGAGCCGCGCCGCGCCGCGACGCTGCGCGGGGTGCAGGCCCCGCTGACCCCCACCGAGTGGGGCATCCTGGTGGCGCTGGCCACCGTCCCCGGCCGGGTGTACTCGCGGTTCGAGCTGATCAACCGGGTCCGCGGGTATGAGTTCGAGGGATACGAGCGCACCGTCGACTCGCACGTGAAGAACTTGCGCCGCAAGATCGAGGACGATCCAGCCAACCCGCATATCATCCAGACCGTGCTGGGCGGCGGCTACCGGCTCGGCCTGGCTCGCGATGGCTGATGCCCGGAACGGCACCAGCCGCCACACGCTCGGGCTGCGGCTCGCGCTGGCGTTCCTGGGCGTGGCGCTGGCGGCGGTCGCGCTGCTGGCCGGGCTCGCGGCTTCCTTTGCCTCCGCGGACGTGTCGTCGCTGGCTAGTCGGCAGCACACCGACCTGACCAGGGCGATCTCGGTGGCGGCGGGCGTGGCCTGGGAGCGCACCGGCAGCTGGCAGTCCGCCGACCTGGGCCCGGTCCTCGACCTGGCTGCGGACAGCGGCGTGAACATGGAGGTAGTCGACCGGTCCGGCCGGGTTGTGGTGTCGTCACCCAATTTCGCCACCACCACGACGTCGACCACGACCATGCCGATCGTGGTGCGGGGCCAGACCCTGGGCACGGCCCTGGTCCGGTTCACCAGTTCCGGCCTCGCCGCCGCTGACAACGTGCTGCGGAGCGCGCTGCTGCGGGCCATCGCCGGCGCGGCGGGGTTGGCCGCGTTGCTGGCGCTGCTGGCCGGGCTGGCGGTGGCGCGGCGGATCACCCGCCCGATCGGCCGGCTGATCGCGGTGACCCGGTCCATGGCCGGCGGTGACCGCTCCTCGCGGGCGGGCGACGTCCGGGCGCCGGGTGAGCTGCGCGACCTGGCGGCGGCCTTCGACCAGATGGCCGACACGCTGGACCGGGAGGACCAGATCCGCCGTGACATGGTCGCGAGCGTCGCTCACGAGCTGCGCACGCCGATCGCGGTGCTGCAGGGGGGCCACGAGGCCCTGCTGGACGGGATCACCGAACCCACGCCCGCGGAGCTGGGCTCGTTGCGCGATGAGGTGCTGCGGCTGGCCGGCATGGTCGACGACCTGCAGACGCTGGCCGCCGCCGACGCGGCGGCCCTGCACCTGGAGCGGCGCCGCTGCGACCTGGCGGACGTCGCCGCCAGCGCGGCCGACAGCCTGGCCCGCAGATTCGAGGCGGCCGACGTCGCGCTGTGCCGGCAGTTGTCCGGCGCGCCGATGGTCGGCGACTCGCGCTGGCTGCACCAGCTGGTCACCAACCTGCTCAGCAACGCGCTGAAGTTCACCCAGGCCGGCGGCACCGTCACGATCACGACCAGCCAGGATGCTAGCGGCGCCGTACTGGAGGTGGCCGACACTGGCGTCGGCATCGCCGCCGACGAGCTGCCGCACATCTTCGAGCGTTTCTGGCGCGGCCAGCGCGCCGTGCAGACCTCCGGCAGCGGCATCGGCCTGGCCATCGCCGCCGAGCTAGCCCGGGCGCACGGGGGCACGCTGACCGCCAGCAGCCAGCCAGGCCGGGGCACCCGCCTCACGCTGACCCTGCCCGGAGCCGGGAACCACCGGCCTTAACCCTAGGCCGCGGCTGTTGCCTGGTCGGCCACGACCAGGTCCGGCTGCGCGGCACAGCCGGAGCAGTACCGTGTCTCGGGGACCGCGATCAGCAGTGCCGACCCGATCGGCGACCCGCAGTGCTCGCAGCGGCCGTACTGTCCTGCCGCGAGCCGGCCGAGCGCCTCCTCGATGTCGGCCAGCTTCCGCCGGGCCGTGACCGCGCGGCCGAGGAGCCGCCGGGCCCGGGGATCGCCACCCAAGCGGTCCGGCGCCGCCGCGGCGGCTTGGTGGTAGGCGAGCGAGAGCTCGGTGACCTCTTGCAGCCGCGCCCGCCAGCGGGCCTCGAGGAGCGCCCGCCAGTGGGGGCGCTTCCTTTCCGCGGGCTGTGCTCGCGGCTGCAGGCTTGTGCTTGGTTCTGCTCGCATCGTGATTCCTGTGTATCGGGCCAGCCCGCAGGCTGCTGTCCGGATGAGTGCACCAAGCGGTGGTGCTCGCCCGGTGAAGCCGTCATGGTGACGGGATGGAGACCAGCCGGCGCGCCAGAAAACGGCGCTCAGCCTCGGTAGGTGCGAGGTCGAGCGCCGCGCGGTAACTGTCCCTCGCCTCGGACCAGCGCCCGGCCCGTCGCAGCAGGTCGGCCCGCGTCGCATGCAGCAGGTAGTACGTGTCCAGCTGCCCGGTTGCGGCGATCGCGTCGACCAGTGGCAATGCCGCCTGGGGGCTATCCGCCATGCCGATCGCGACGGCCCGGTTCAGTTCCACGACCACGCTTGGCGCCACGCGCGCGAGCTGTCCGTACAACTCGGCAATCTGCGCCCAGTCGGTCTGAGCCGCGACCGGGGCGGTGGCGTGGCACGCGGCGATGGCCGCCTGGATCTGGAATGCTCCGGCCCGGCGGTGGCGCAGTGCCCGGCTGAGAATCGTGGTGCCTTCCGCGATCTGCGCCTGATCCCATAGCGAGCGATCCTGCTCGTCCAGCGTGACCAGGTTGCCGTTCGCGTCGATGCGGGCCGGCCGTCGGGCATCATGCAGAAGCATCAGCGCGAGCATGCCGTGGGCTTCTGGCTCGCCGGGCATCAGCGCGGTCAGCACGCGGGCGAGCCGGATGGCTTCCCGGGACAGCCGGGTCTTCTGCGCGTCCGAGTATCCCTCGTTGAAAAGGAGGTAAAGCACATGGAGCACGGCGGGAAGGCGGTCGGGCAGCAGTTGTGGGGGTGGCACGCGAAACGGGATACCCGCATGCGCGACCTTCTGTTTGGCCCGGAATAGCCGCTGGCTCATGACGCGCTCGGGCACCACGAACGCGCGCGCGATGTCGGCGGTGCTCATGCCGGCCAGGCTCCGCAAGGTGAGCGCCACCTGCGCATCGAGATTCAGCGATGGATGGCAGCAGGTGAACATGAGCTCAAGGCGCTCGTCCGGGATGTCGCTGTCGCGCGCGCCCGGAGGCTCAGGAGCCTGTTGCATTGCGGCTACCTCTCGCAGCTTCGCCGCCTCGGTCGACGCACGGCGCATCCGGTCGATAGCGCGGTTGCGGGCCGTGGTGGTGAGCCAGGCCAGTGGCTGGTCCGGCACGCCTGATTCCGGCCACTTCTGGAGTGCCTGGGCGAACGCGTCCTGGGCACACTCCTCGGCCAGGTCCCAGTCGCCGCCGGTAAGCCGGATGATGGTGGCCACGATCCGGCTCCAGCCGTCGGCGTAGATCCCGGCGATGCGCTCTTTGGCCTGGCCTGCCAACGGTCCCCTTCGTGAGCGGCCGCGGCTAATCCTCGTCGCCGGGCCAGAATGGGCGTAGCTCGATCATCCCGTGCCAGGCCATCGGGTGCCTGGACGCGACGTCGATCGCCTCGTCGAGGTCCGCGCACTCGAGGATGTCGAAACCGGCTATCAGGTCCTTGGTCTCGGCGTACGGGCCGTCGGTCACCAGCACCTGCCGGTCTCGGACGCGAACCGTGGTGGCATCACTGGCCGGCCGGGTGCGGCTGCCCATCAGCCGGGTTCCCTTGCCATCCGTTTCAGCGACCCAGTCGTCGATGTCCGGGGCGCCCTCGCCTTGGCCGGGCGTGTAGTCCGGGTCCGCGCACACCAGCATCAGGTACTTCATCGTTTTGCTCCCATCGTGCACTCTGCCTTGCCTTCGTTCATGTGGATGACGAACGGGCATGGCGCTTTACTACCGGCGCACGTCAAGATTTTTCTCAGCCACCGGACTCGGGCACGCCGGAGCCCACGGCCGGCCGTGACTGGCCGGCCGTGGGCCCTTCATGCTGTCAGGAACGCCCTTACATCACGGCGTTGCCTGAGCCGCGGTCACATCCCCCAGCGGTGGTGCCTGGGGCCACGGTGGCCTGCTGGGTCGCCGCCTCGGTGGCTCTGCACCCACTGGGTGATGGCGGTGGTGACCTTGCTGGCCTGGGCCTGGGTGATGGTGTGGTTGCGGACCAGCTGGCCGAGCACCGTATTCACCGTGCTCTTCCAGTGGCTTTGCCCGTAGGTGATGAATGCGTCGCGGATTGCGGTCGCCTGCGACTGCGTGATCGTGCCGTTGGAGACCAGTCCCCCGAGCGGGCCGTGGCCGGGTTTCATGTCGGTGCTGGACGCGACAGCGGCTGTGCTCGCCGCTGCTGGTGCGCCGGCCGCCGCCAGCGCGGTAGCGCTTCCCCCCGCCAGGAGACTGACGGTGGCCAAGCCTGCCAGCAGTTTCTGTTTCATGATGACCCCCCCGTGCGCGTAGCGCTCTTCCCCACATTTTACGGAGGATCTCCGGGACGGTCTGGACCGGCAGTAAGCCATTGGGCGATGACCGGCTCGCCGCGTGGTGAGGCTCGATGATGGTGCCGTCGGGAAGCATCGCCCCGCGGTCCTCGAACACGACGACGCCGTTGCACAGCAGGCTCCAGCCCTGATCGGGGTGAAAGGCGATCACCCGGGCCGCCGCGTGGTCGGCCGCGTCCGCTCCCGGGCACCGCGGCATGTGCTGGCACGTCACTGGCCTGCGGGCCGGGCAAGAGGCCGCAACGTGCGGGCAGCCGCCGGGCCCGGGCGGCCTGCCGGCGCGACGCCGGTGCGCCCGCGCTGCGCAGGCGGCCGATGCGCCCGTCACCGGGCCGGGCGCGTCAGGCGCCAGGCAGATCACGACATAGACGGTCTTGCGGCGCCCGGTGTCGTCGTGGGTGACTCCGCGGCACCCGCCGTGCAGCCCGATCAGCTCATCGAGCAGGGCCAGGCCCCGGCCGGACTCGTCTTCGGCGGCTGCCTCCTGCCGGACCGGCCACCGGCCCGCGTCGTCGTCGACTTCCACCCGCAGGTGACAGTGGGCGAAAGACATGCAGACGTGGACCACTCCGTCACCGTGACGGATGGCGTTGGTGACCAGTTCGCTGACGATGAGCTCGGCGAGGTCGGCGTGCTCGGCCAGGCCCCATCGGGAGAGTGCCGCACTGGCTTGCTTGCGGGCGTGCCTGACCTCGGCCGGCTCGCGGCTCAGCCGACAGCACATGGAATGCGCGGCCGTGTCCGTGTTCATCGCTTAGCTGTCCCCCCGTAAGGCTACCCCTGTTGTGTTATTTAACAGTACAGTCGTAGCCCTACGCCCGTCAATACATTCAGGCGATGAGTTTTCAGCCGTAGCGCAACGGGTGTAGTCTGTAGCCGTAAGGATTCTGGGGGAGGAGAAGTGGATGACGGCCACCACCGGCGATCAGCCCTCGCGTCGGCAGCGGAACCCGCGCGGCCAGGGCGAGCGGCTGCGGGACGACATCATCGAGGCCGCCAGCCGCCTGCTGGAGGACCCCGCCGCCCCGCCACTGTCGCTGCGCAGCGTGGCCCGTTCGGTCGGGGTGGCGGCGACGTCGGTCTACCTGCACTTCGACGACTGTGACGCCCTGGTGAGGGCGGTCTCGGTCCGGCACTTCGGCGACCTGGTGCGCATCCAGGACGAGGCGGTCGCGGGCCTGGCTGACCCCCGCGCGCGAGTGCATGCGGCGGCGCTGGCCTACTGCGATTTCGGGCTGGCCCATCCCGGCCACTACTACGTCATGTTCTCCCTCCCGGTCCCGCTGGCGCCGCCGGGACCGGACGGCGTCCGGGAGCGCCCGCCCGGGCAGACGGCCCTGGATCGCCTGGTCGAACTGGTCGCCGCGTGCCTCGGCGGTGACCCGGGCGACAGCGCGTCCATGGTGACCGCGGTGCTGATCTGGCAGCAGCTGCACGGCGTGGTGAGCCTGCGCATTTCCAAGCCGGCCTTCCCCTGGCCGCCGCTCGCCGAGACGGTCACCGACGTGATCGACCGCCTGCTCGAGGGCGCGCGTGCCGAACGGCAGACCGAAGCCGCCTAGCCAGCGCGCCCCCAGCGAATCCTCTGACGCGGGCATATTTCGGCGTGCGCTGAAGCGTCCGGGCCTTACCGTGCCTGGGTGACGATCATCGATACGGACGGCGGGCCGGCCGTCGACGGCCGGGATCCGGCGTCCCTGGTTCCCGATGCTGCCGATGAGGTGCTGCGACTGGCGGCCACCTGGCTGGCCTGGGACGGTGCTCCCCGGTTTGGCGACGGCAACGCCTGGACGCCGCACAAGGCGCTGCGCCGCGTTGCCGACCACCTCCTTGACCATCTGGCCCAGATCGAGGCGCTCCTGGCCGGCCAGGCGACGGTACCCGACACCTGGCGTGGGCGCGCCGTGACCCTGGACAGCGACTGGGCCCGGTTCACCGAGGCCGATCTCGATGAGGCCACCAGCCGCCTGCGCCGCTACTCACTGCTCTACCGGATACGGCTGGGCGGCCTGTCCGCCGTCGAGCTGGACCGGTCACGCCCCGGAGCCTGGACGCTGCGCCAGATCGCTCATCACGTGGCCGGGGTGACCTATTACGCCCAGCAAGTGGGCGATCTGACCCCCCGGTAGCCAGGACCGGGCATTATCGCGACCTGTCAGCTGATACTCGTCATCGATGTGATCATATTGTGCAGAAACGGCGAGTCGCTCAAATGCTACATTTGCCGCGGTTGGGTTTTTGCGCAGCCCAGCGGGGCGGGATCAAACACTCCTGCGCCCGCGCGGAGTCAGAGGATGTGGATTCATGCCGGTGGCCGTGCTGTACGTCACCGGGTGGTGCCGTAGCGGCAGCACGGTACTCGGCAACATCCTGGCCGAGGTACCCGGGGTCTTCCACACCGGAGAGCTGCGCTTTCTCTGGCTCAACGGTGTGCTCGCGGCGGGCAGCAACCGCCGCTGCGGGTGCGGTGCCGACCTGCTGGACTGCCCGGTCTGGTCGGCTGTGCTGGAGGCCGGCCGCCCGGCGGCACGGACTCTCGCCGAGCACGCCGCGGACGTGGTCCGGTGGCAGGCGGCCTGCCGTACCCGCCATACCTGGCGGGTACTGCGTGAGCCGCCCGGCAATGGCTGGCCGGGGACCCTGGCCGCCACTTATCGCGCCATTGCCGCGCAGACCGGTGCCCGGCTGATAGTAGACAGCTCCAAATTCGCATCCGACGCCGCGGTGCTCACCCACCTGGACGGGATCGAGCCCGCCTATGTGCACCTGGTGCGCGATCCGCGCGGCGTTGCGCTGTCCTGGCTGCGGCCCAAGGACTACACCGGGCGCCGCGGCGTGCTGAACAGCACCGCGTACTGGGTTGGCTTCAACCTGGCGGCCGAGGCGGTCGGTGCGGCCCGGCGGCCGGCCGCGATGCGCCTGCGCTACGAGGACCTGACCCGTGATCCCCGCGGCAGCGTGGCCCGGGTGCTGTCCCTGGTCGGCCGCGACGCCAGCGAGAATCCGGTCGCGGCGGACGGCCGGGCCGAGTTGGGGCCGAACCACACCGTGACCGGCAACCCGAACCGATTCGAGCGGGGAAGCATCTGGCTGCGCGAGGATCGCCGCTGGCGTGACAGCCTGTCGGCTCCCAGGCGGGCGGCGGCCACGGTCGTGGCTCTGCCGCTGATGGGCCGTTACGACTACACACGAAAGTTCTGAAACATGGACCTCGGATTAACCGGCAAGGTGGCGATGATCGCGGGCGGTTCGTCCGGGATCGGCCTGGCCATCGCCAGGCAACTGCAGCGCGAGGGCGCGACCGTCGCCATCTGCGGCCGGGATCCCGGC
>Ga0335075_10015008_pt1 | contig 11613 bp, 10 predicted proteins | sample Lox_Sample_24_FD_206723 | JGI IMG/M metagenome (GOLD analysis project Ga0335075, IMG submission 206723) | Soil microbial communities from Loxahatchee National Wildlife Refuge, Florida, United States - Lox_Sample_2.4 | ecosystem: Environmental > Terrestrial > Soil > Wetlands | place: USA...
CCCAGACCGCGCAGCCCATCCCCCGCACCTCAAGCTCGGCCCGGAACGCCTCGATCCGCCGCACGATGCTCGCCGTGCCGCTCGCACTCCCGATCACCGCGAGCCGCCTTCCGCCCGCCGCCACCAGGCGCTCCGCCGCCAGCCGGGCGCCCGCCACGTCGTCGCAGACGATGGTGTGCGCCGCAAGCGCCGGCAGCGGCTTGTTGATGAGCACGACCCGCAACCCCGATCGCCGGCATTCCTCCACGATCGCGGTCGGCGGCGTGCCCGAAAGGATCACCACCGCGCGCGCCCGGAACTCGAGCAGGGTCTCGATCAGCGGGGCCACGTCCGCCCCCCGCGCATCGGCGTTCAGCAGCAGGCACTGCATGCCCGCCGCGAACAGCGCCTCGCTCAGCGCCGCCACCTGGCTGCCGTGGAAGGGTGTCGCGAGATTGGAGCCCACCAGCCCGACCAGGTACGAGCGCGCCCGGATCAGGCTCTGTGCCAGCCGGTTGACCCGGTAGCCCATCGCGGCGGCCACCTCGATCACCCGGCTCCGCACCTCGGGCGAGACGCTCGCCCCCGGCGTGAAGGCCCGGCTCACGGTCGAACGCGAGACCCGCGCTTCCCGAGCCACCGCGCCGGCGGTGACGAACCGCCGCAATTCCGGCTCGCCCCGCCGGTTCATCGCGGGCGCGTTCCCATCCGAGCGGCCACGAATCCGTTGCACACGCGTCCAGACCCTCCCGCGCCCTCCCTGCCCTGTCAATCCGGCCGGCCCGCGCGCTCCCGCTCGTAGGAATCCCTTGCCGCCCGCACCTCCGCGCGCTCCGAGACCTCCGGCACGCCGACCTCCCACCAAGCCCCGCCTTCCTCCGTGGCCATCGCCGGATCGGTCTCGATCACCACCACGAAGGTCCGCTCCGCCGCCCGCGCCCGCTCGAGCGCCCCTTCGAGCTCGCCGATCCCCCGCACCCGCTCGGCGATCGCGCCCAGGCTCGCCGCGTGTGCTGCGAAATCGATCCCCGGCAGCGCCACATGCCGCGAATCGGCGAGCAGGTTGTTGAACGGCGCGCCCCCGGTCGCGCGCTGCAGCCGGTCGATGCAGCCGAAGCCGCCATTATCGAGCACGACCAGCACGAGCTTGAGCCCGAGCATCACCGAGGTCGCGATCTCCGAGTTCAGCATCAGGTAGCTGCCGTCGCCGAGCAGCGCGAAGACCGTGGCCTCCGGCCGCGCGAGCTTCACCCCGAGCGCGCCGGCGATCTCGTAGCCCATGCAGGAATAGCCGTATTCGAGGTGGTAATCGCCCGGAACGCGGCTCTCCCAGAGCTTGTGCAGCTCCCCCGGCAGCCCGCCCGCTGCCGCGACGACGATCCCCTCCGCCCCGGCCGCCCGCCGGACCGCGCCGATCACCTCGGCGTCGCTCGGTCGCGCCCGGTTGGATTGCGTGCTCGCCCGCGCGACCACCCCCCGCCACGCCGCGATTTCCGCCCCCGCCTGCGCCTCCCACGCAGCCGGTGCGCGCCAGCCTTCCAGCGCCTCGTCCAGCGCCGCGAGCCCCGCCCCCGCATCGGCCACCAGCGGCAGACCCGCATGCTTCACCGCGTCGAAGGGCTGCACGTTGAGCCCGACGATCCGCCGTCCCGCTCGCCGGAAGAGCGCGCGCGAGCCGGTGGTGAAATCCCCGAGCCGCGTGCCCACGGCCAGGATCGCGTCGGCCTCCCTGGCGAGCGCGTTGGCAGCCGCCGTCCCGGTGACGCCGATCCCGCCCAGGTTGAGCCTATGCCCCGCCGCCAGCGCGCCCTTCCCCGCCTGCGTCTCGGCGAACGGGATCCCGTGCGCCTCGCAGAACCGCCCGAGCGCCACCCCCGCCCCGGCATAGACCACCCCGCCGCCCACGATGACGAGTGGCGCTTCGGCCGCCCGCAACACCGCAGTCGCAGCCGCCAACTCCACCGGATCGGCGGGCGGGCGGCGGATCCGCCAGACATGAGGGGCGAGGAACGCGCGCGGGCAGTCGAACGCCTCCGCCTGCACGTCCTGGCAGAGCGCCAGCGTCACCGGCCCGCACGCGGCCGGATCGGTCAGCACCGAAATCGCCCGCGGCAGGGCAACAAGAATCTGCTCGGGGCGAAGAATGCGGTCGAAATAGCGCGACACGGGGCGGAAGCAGTCATTGGCCGAGACCGTCCCGTCGCCGAAATCCTCCACCTGCTGCAACACCGGATCCGGCCGGCGCGAGGCGAACACGTCCGCCGGGAGCAACAGCACCGGCAGCCGGTTGACATGCGCAACCGCGGCCGCCGTCACCATGTTGGTCGCGCCCGGCCCGATCGAGGTCGTGCACGCCATCATCCGCCGCCGCGCGGAAGCCTTGGCGAAGGCGATCGCAGCGTGCGCCATCGCCTGCTCGTTATGGCTGCGGAACGTCGGCAGCGCGTCCCCTTCTTGGGCGAGCGCCTCGCCGAGCCCGGCGACATTGCCGTGGCCGAAGATCGCCCACACCCCGGCGAAAAGCGGAACCTCGCCGGCCTCGGTGTCGATGCGCTGGGCAGCGAGATAGCGCACCAGCGCCTGGGCCATGGTCAGGCGGATCGTTTCCATGGATCACCTCCTCCTTGCGCTTCTCTTGGCCCGGCGCCAGCGTCGGGGCCCCGGACCAGGATCTGTGCCGCGCATGGCTCCCACTCTCGCAGCCGCAGCACAAAGCGACCAGCGCGCGCATGGTTGCGCCTGGTGGAGATGCCCCCGCGTCGCTCCGTTTGTTTGCTATCGTATGTTGTATGCTATGGTATTTTTTATTGTAAGATCGGCGTCAGCGCCGTTCGCTAAGGCCGCCTGCCGATTTTCGAGTGGTCCGCTCATTCGGATGAATAGTACTATAATACATATACAAAGATGATCGAGCCCGCGATGCGGCCAGGCCACGGCAAGTTGGGGGGGGACCGTCGGTCCCCCGCCCGGCGCGATCAAACGGCTTTCTTGAGCGAAGGCGAAGCCTTGAAACGCACTGTCTTTCCGGCCTTCACGCGAATCGCCTCGCCGGTCCGGGGATTGAGGCCCTTGCGCGCCTTGGTCCGGCGCACGGTGAACGTTCCGAAGCTCGGCAGCTTGAACTTGCCGGTCTTCTTCAGTTCCTTGACGATCGCCCCCATCAGTTCGCCAGCGGCACGATTTGCCGCCACGCCCGAAAGCTCGGCGGATTCTTGGAGTACTTGGGCTATGAACGCTTTAGACATCGCACCCTCGTTGTTCGCGGAGCGCCACGCCGTGGCGTGCGCGTTGCCGCCCTTTCGTTGGAGAAAATCGGCGCTCTCCCAAATTGTGCGCCGGACGGGCCTTTTAGAGTAAGAGATGAGATTCGGCCAGCCCTTTTGATGAAAAATCTTGCGCGCACGAATTCCACCCGTCCCGCCACCGAATCCGCGGACGCCCGCTTCGCCGATCTCGACGCCTGGCCGCCGGAAACCGCGCTCGAAATGCTCTGGGAGCAGCAAGCCTCCGCCGTCGCCGCGGTTCGGCCCGCGCTCCGCCCGCTCGCCGCCGCCTGCCGTGCGGCCGCCGCCCGCCTTGCCTCCGGGAAAGGCCGACTTGTCTACACCGGTGCGGGCACTTCGGGGCGCATCGCTGCGCAGGATGCAGCCGAGCTCGGCCCGACCTTCGGCTGGCCCGCCGCACGCGCGCTGCTCCTGCCGGCCGGTGGCACCGAATCGCTCGTCCGCTCCGTCGAAAATGCCGAGGACGACGAAAGATCCGCTGCCGATGCCGTCACCCGCAACGCGATCGCGGCGCCGGACGTCGTCCTCGCCGTCGCCGCCAGCGGAACGACACCCTATACAGTGGCATTCCTCGACGCGGCATGCCGCGCCGGCGCGCTCACCATCGCCATAGCGAACAGTCCCGGAACTCCTTTGCTGAGCGCGGCCGAGTTCCCCGTGCTGGTTGAAACCGGCCCCGAAGCGCTCGCGGGATCCACCCGCCTCAAGGCCGGCACCGCCCAGAAGGTCGTGCTCAACCTGTTCTCGACCCTCCTGATGATCCTGCTCAACCACGTCTATCGCGGCCGGATGGTCGATCTCCAGATCACCAACGCCAAATTGCGCCGGCGCGCGATCGGCATGCTCGCCGAGCTCTCCGGCGCGACCGAGGAGGAATCGACGGTCCTGCTCGCCCGCGCACAGGGAAGCGTCAAGCGTGCACTCGTCCTCGCCAGGGGACTGACTCCCGAAGCGGCGGATCTTCTGCTCGCGCGGCATGGCGGGAATCTCCGTGCCGCACTCGCTTCCCTCGATCCTCCGTGACCGATCAGGCCATTCACGCTCCGTTCCTGTTCGACGGAACGCGGCTGCTCCCCGACCGCGCGGTGATCCTCGAAGGCGATCGCGTCGCCGCCATCATTCCGCCATCGAAAGTTCCGCCATCGTTGCCGATCGCGCGCCCCGAAGGGGCCGCCTATCTCGCACCCGGCCTGATCGATCTGCAGGTGAACGGCGGCGGCGGCGTCCTGTTCAACGATGCGCTCAGCGAAGAAGGGCTCGCCCGCATCGCCGGCGCGCACCGCGCGCTCGGCACCTCTTACCTCCTTCCGACGCTCATCAGCGGCAGCACCGAACAGATTGAGGCGGCCCTCGACGCCGTCCGCGCCGCCGTTGCGCACAACGTTCCCGGCATCCTCGGCCTGCACGTCGAAGGCCCCTTCTTCGCGCCCTCCCGCCGCGGCATTCACCCCGCCGGCGCGATCCGCCCGCTTTCCCCGCGCGACCTCGCCCTCCTCACCGCCCCCGTCCCTTTTCCTCTCACCCTGACCCTCGCCCCCGAGACCGTGCCCGAGCCGGCGCTCCGCGCGCTCGCCGCCGCCGGCGTCGTGCTCCTCGCCGGCCACACCGAGGCAACCCCCGAACAGATCTCTCGCGCCCGCGCCGCCGGCCTCGCCGGCTTCACCCACCTCTTCAACGCCATGCCGCCGATCGCAGCCCGCGCACCCGGCCCCGCCGGCGCCGCCCTGGCCGATCGCGATTGCTTCGCCTCGATGATCGTCGACGGCCTGCACGTGCACCCCGAGCCGCTCCGCCTCGCCCTCGCCGCGAAGGGCCCCGGCCGCCTCTTCCTCGTCTCGGACGCCATGCCGACCGTCGGCTCCCCCCTCACCCGCTTCCGCATCGGCGAGACCATGATAAGCCTCCGCGAGGGCCGGCTCGTCGACGCCGAAGGCAGGCTCGGCGGCGCCCACCTCTCGCTTGCGCAAGCCGTGCACAACGCCCACCATCGGCTCGGTCCCTCCCCCGAGGACTCACTCCGGATGGCCACCGCCACCCCCGCCGCCTGCCTCCGCCTCACCAACCGCCTTGGCCTCGTCGCCCCCGGCACGCAGGCCAACCTCACCCTGTTCGACGCCTCGCTCGCACTGCTCGGCACCTTTCGCACCGGCACTTTCTTCCCCGCCCCCGGGCGCCATCCGTGACCCACCGCACCGAGGATGGCCGGTTCCCGCGCATGGTCCGGGCGGCGCGCCGCTTCCGCGACCGCGTCTTCCCCGCGCACGGCCAGGAATTCGTCCGCCTCGCGGTGACCGGCCAAAGCCCGGCAGCGCTCTTCATCACCTGTGCCGACAGCCGCGTGAGCCCGGAGATGATCACCGACGCGGCGCCGGGAGATCTTTTCGTCTGCCGCAATATCGGCAACCTCGTCCCCGCGTACGGCGAGATGCTGGGCGGCGTCTCGGCCGTCGTCGAGTTCGCCGTGAGCGCGCTGCACGTGCCGCACATCATCGTCTGCGGCCACTCCGATTGCGGCGCGATGAAGGCCCTCTGCGACCCCAGGAAACACGACCTCGACGGCATGCCGACGGTGAAGTCGTGGCTGCGCAACGCCGAAGCGGCCGAGAGCGTCGTCCGCGCAATCGCCGGGGACCTGCCGGAGGCCGAGATGGTGGCCGCGATGGTGCGGCGGAACGTGGCGCTCCAGCTCCAGCACCTGCGCACCCACCCCGCGGTGGCGGCCGCGTTGGCAAGCGGGCGCCTCGGCTTGCACGGCTGGATCTTCGATATCGGCGCGGGACGGGTCGAAGCTCTGGACGAGGCGACGGGAAAGCCGATGCCGCTGGAGGAGGTCGCCGATCAGGCGTGAATATGCGCATGCGACCCGGTGCCGTGATCGTGCCGCGCGCCCGATTCCCGCACCGGCACCACATGCAGGCTGGCATGGCGCACGCCGCGCTCCACAGTGATCGCATCAGCGAGCCCGCGGACCGCCGCAAGCGGCCCCTTCAGCACCGAAATCTCGAGCGCGCTCTCATGATCGATCGGCAGGCGCATCGCCGAGACGACGAGGTCGTGATGCTCGTGCAGCACCCGGCTCAGCCGCTGCGCCAGCCCCCGCGTCTCATATTCGAACACATAGCCGAGCACCGCGACGCAGAGCGTGTTGCCCTCGGCGGTCGCCTCGCGCGCCGCCGCGTCGCGGATCATGTCGCGCACGGCCTCGGACCGGCTGGCATAGCCGCGCCGCTGCATCAGCGCGTCCACCGTGCGCAACAGATCGTCGTCGATCGTGATGGTGATCCGTTCCATGCCTCGCCGATCGTCGGGAGCAGCGTACCGGCCCGGTGCCTTGCCCTTCAAGCGCGATTGACAATAGGACGATTCACAAAAATAGTATGATTGATCCTTGCACCCCATTCCCCCGAAAGCTCACTTGCGGAACGCGCTCCCACGCCTCTTCGACGACCGCCGAAGCGGCCTCCCCGCCAGGGTGGCCGGGATCTACGCGCTCCTGATCGCGGCCAACCTCGCCGCCTGGGCCTGGGCCTTCGCCTCCTTCCGCCATTACCCGCTGCTCCTCGGCACTGCCCTCCTCGCATACGGCTTCGGCCTCCGCCACGCGGTGGACGCGGACCACATCGCCGCGATCGACAACGTAACCCGCAAGCTGATGCAGGAAGGCAAGCGCCCGGTCGGCGTCGGCTTCTTCTTCTCGCTCGGCCACTCGACCATCGTCGTGCTCGCCTCGGTCGGCATCGCCGCGACGGCGCTCGCGCTCAAGGGCCGGTTCGACCGTTTGCAGACGATCGGCGGCATCATCGGCACTCTCGTCTCGGCACTCTTCCTGCTCGCCATCGCGGCGATGAACATCGTCATCCTCGCGACCCTCCTTCGCACCTTCCGCCGCGTCGCGGCCGGCGGTCGCTACGAGGAGGAGGATCTCAACGCGCTCCTCGCCGGCCGCGGCCCGCTTGCCCGCCTCTTCCGCCCGATGTTCCGCCTGGTCCGGCAGAGCTGGCACATGTACCCGCTCGGCTTCCTCTTCGGCCTCGGCTTCGATACCGCAACCGAGGTCGGGCTGCTCGGCATCGCCGCCGCCGAGGGCGCCAAGGGCATGCCGATCTGGTCGATCCTCGTCTTCCCCGCCCTCTTCACCGCGGGGATGTCGCTCATCGACACGACGGACGGCATCCTGATGCTCGGCGCCTACGGCTGGGCCTTCCTCAAGCCGGTGCGCAAGCTCTACTACAACCTGACGATCACCGCCGTTTCCGTCATCGTCGCCCTCCTCGTCGGCGGGATCGAGGCGCTCGGCCTGATCGGCGACGAATTCGGCCTTCGCGGCGCCCTCTGGCGCGGGATGGACTCACTCAACGATCATTTCGGCACGATCGGCTTCCTGATCATCGCCATCTTCGTCGCGAGCTGGCTGATCGCCGCGATCATCTATCGCGTGCGCGGCTACCACCACCTCGACGGCGAGACCTGAGCCGGACGAGCGCCCTCAGGCGCTCGCCTGCGAGACGAACTTGGTGACGAGATAGGCCTCGATCGCCTCGAGCCCGCCCTCCGAGCCGTAGCCCGAATCCTTGACGCCCCCGAACGGCACCTCCGGCAGCGCGAGCCCGTGGTGGTTGATCGAGATCATGCCCGTCTCCACCGCATTGGCGACCGCGTTCGCGGTCTTCGCCGAGCGCGTGTACGCATAGGCCGCCAGCCCGTAATTCAGCCGGTTCGCCTCCTTCACCGCATCGTCGATCTCGCGGAAGGGCGCGATCAGCGCCACCGGGCCGAACGGCTCCTCGTTCATCGCCCGCGCCGTCTGCGGCACGTTGGTCAGCACCGTCGGCTCGAAGAAATAGCCCTTGTTGCCGATCCGCTTGCCCCCCGTCACCAGCTCCGCGCCCTTCTGCACGGCATCGGTGATGAAGCCCTCCATCGCCGCCACGCGCCGCTCATGGGCGAGCGGGCCCATCTGCGTCGCGGGGTCGAGCCCGTCGCCCACCTTCATCCCCTTGGCCACGGCAACGAAACGATCGACGAAATCGTCGTACACCTTCTCCTGCACCAGGAAGCGCGTCGGCGCGATGCAGACCTGGCCCGCGTTGCGGAACTTGTTCGCCGAGAGGATCTTCGTCGCCGCCTCGACATCGGCGTCCTCGAACACGATCGCCGGCGCATGCCCGCCGAGTTCCATCGTCACCCGCTTCATATGCGCCCCGGCGAGGGCCGCGAGCTGCTTGCCGACCGCGGTCGAGCCCGTGAAGGAGATTTTCCGCACGATCGGGTGGGGAATGAGGTAGCTCGAAATATCGCCCGGCACGCCGAAGACGAGGTTGATCACCCCCTCCGGCACCCCGGCGTCGGCGTAGGCGCGCACCAGTTCCGCGCACGAGGCCGGCGTCTCCTCGGGCCCCTTGATCACGATAGAGCAGCCGGCGGCAAGGGCTGCCGAGATCTTCCGCACCGCCTGGTTGATCGGGAAGTTCCACGGCGTGAAGGCCGCCGCGACGCCGATCGGCTCCTTGACGACGAGCTGGTAGATCCCTGCCGCCCGCGCCGGCACCACCCGCCCGTACGCCCGCCTCGCCTCCTCGGCGAACCACTCGATGATGTCCCCGGCGAGCGTGGTCTCGCCCCGCGCCTCGGCCAGCGGCTTGCCCTGCTCGGTCGTCATGGTGCGCGCGATCGGCTCGATCCGCTCGCGCATCAAGCTCGCGGCCTTGCGCATGATCTTCGCCCGCTCGTACGCGGAGATTTTCCGCCAGGTCTCGAAGCCCTTGGCCGCCGCCGCGAGCGCCCGGTCGAGATCTTCCGCCTCGGCGTGCGCGACCTTGCCGATCGGCTCGCCGGTGGCCGGATTCATGACCGCGATGGTCTTGCCGGCCGCGCTCCCGCTCCAGGTTCCGTCGATGAACAGCGAGACATCGGAATACATGGGCCCTCCCCTCCGTCAGCGCGCGGGCGATCGTGCCCCGCCGGCAGCCGCATCATGCCCCGCCCGCTCCGCGTGGTCGAGACCGCCGCGGTTCGTCCTCTGTTACCGAAGGAATCTAAACCGGCTCGGTATCGAGCGCGTAGCCGGCGGCCCGCACCGTGCGCACCACGTCCTGCTCGCCCGGCCCGTTGAGCGCCCGGCGCAGCCGGCGGATGTGCACATCCACCGTCCGCGGCTCGACATGGATGTCCGGCCCCCAAACCGCGTCCAAGAGCTCTTCGCGGGAGAACACCCGGCAGGGGTGCTGCATCAGGAACTCGAGCAGCCGGAACTCGGTCGGGCCGAGATGCACCGCCCGGTTGCTCCGGCTCGTCCGGTGCTGTGCCAAGTCGAGCGTGATGTCGTGGAACCGCAGCTGGCCCTTCGCCGGCACCGCGCCGGAGCGCCGCAGCAGCGCCCGCATCCGCGCCAGCAGCGCGTCCACGCTGAACGGCTTGGTGATGTAGTCGTCGGCGCCGATATTGAGCCCGCGCACCGCGTCCTGGTCCTCGCTCCGCGCCGTCACCATGATCACGGGCAGATCCCGCGTCGTCGGCCGGCGCCGGATCTGCCGGCACACCTCGATCCCCGACATCACCGGCAGCATCCAGTCGAGCAGCACGAGGTCCGGCCTCGCCTCGGAGATGCGCATCAGCGCCTCCTCGCCGTCCCCCGCCTCCTCGACCCGGAATCCCTGCTTCTCGAGGTTGTAGCGCAGCATCGTCGCCAGCGCCGCCTCGTCCTCCACCACCAGAACGAGCGGTTTGCCGAGCCCGTTCAGTGCCTCGCCCATGCTTTCCCTCTCACGCCTCGGGGCGTTCGATCGCGAAAGCGGAGCTCACGCCCTTCGGCCGCTCGTCGGGGAGCACTTCACCGGTCGCGGCATAGTACACGGTCTCGGCGATATTGGTCGCATGGTCGCCGATCCGCTCGAGGTTCTTGGCGATGAACAGAAGATGCGTGCACGAGGTGATGTTGCGCGGATCCTCCATCATGTAGGTGATGAGCTCGCGGAAGATCGCCGTGTAAAGGTCGTCGATGACGCGGTCGGACCGCCACACCTCGACTGCCTTCGCCGAATCGTTCTCGCTCGCCGCGTCGATCACCGTCTTCAGGTTCTGCTGCACCATCCGGGCCATCGAGGCGAGCCCGGTCATGCTGAAGGCGAGCGGGGACTCGGAGAGCACCATGCTCCGCTTCGCCGCGTTTACCGCATAATCGCCGATCCGCTCCAGCGCCGCCGTGATCTTGAGCGCGGCGACGATCCGCCGCAAATCGCTCGCCATCGGCTGGCGGAGTGCGAGCAGCCGGATCGCGAACCGCTCCACCTCGCGCTCCAGGCCGTCCACCTGTGGATCCATCTCCACGGCCCGTGTCGCTGCGCTCGTGTTCCGGTCCACCACCGCCGCGGAGGCCAGCGCCACCTCGCTCTCGACCAGCCCGCCCATCCGCGCGATCAGATCGCCGAGCCGCACCAGCTCCTGCTCGAAGCTCTTGACGATATGTTCGGCCGGTTCCGACATGATCAGCCAAACCGCCCGGTGATATATTCCATGGTGCGTTTCTCGTGCGGCGCGGTGAAGATCGTCGCCGCCGGCCCCACCTCCACCAGCTCGCCCAGATAGAAGAAGGCCACCTGGTCGGCGCAGCGCGCCGCCTGCTGCATGTTGTGCGTCACCAGCGCGATCGTGAAATCCTGCTTCAGCTCGTCCACCAGCTCCTCGACCTTGAGCGTGCTGATCGGGTCGAGCGCGCTGGTCGGCTCGTCGAGCAGGATCACCTGCGGGCGCACCGCGATCGTCCGGGCGATGCAGAGCCGCTGCTGCTGCCCGCCCGAAAGCCCGCCCGCCGGGCTGCCCAGCCGGTCCTTCACCTCGTCCCAGAGCGCGGCCCGCGTGAGCGACCATTCCACCCGCTCGCGCATCTCGCCCCGCCCGAGCCGCTCGTGCAGCTTCACGCCGAAGGCGATGTTGTCGAAGATCGACATCGAGAACGGGGTCGGCTTCTGGAACACCATCCCGATCCGTGCCCGGAGCACGGTGAGGTCGAGGTCCGCCTCGAGGATGTTCTTCCCGTCGAACAGCACCTCCCCGCTCGCCCGCTGCCCGGGATAGAGGTCGTACATCCGGTTCAGCACCCGGAGCAGTGTCGACTTGCCGCACCCGGAGGGTCCGATCATCCCGGTCACCCGCCGCTCCGGCAGGTCGAGGTTCACGTGCTTGAGCGCCTGCGTCCCGCCATAGAAGAAGTCGAGGTCGCGGATCGCGATCCTCGTCTCGGCCGGCACGGCGCCGCCGGCATGCACCCCCACCGCCACCCTCACTTGTTGCGCGGAACCGTCGTTCATCCGCGCGACCTTACGGGGGACCGGCGACGCCACTATTGCAGAAG
>Ga0335075_10015009_pt1 | contig 11613 bp, 7 predicted proteins | sample Lox_Sample_24_FD_206723 | JGI IMG/M metagenome (GOLD analysis project Ga0335075, IMG submission 206723) | Soil microbial communities from Loxahatchee National Wildlife Refuge, Florida, United States - Lox_Sample_2.4 | ecosystem: Environmental > Terrestrial > Soil > Wetlands | place: USA: Florida...
TCCGCGTCGGAGGCTCGCAGGTGACTGCCATCGGCCGCCCATCCGGCGCCGGGATCCTGCGGTCCCATCGCAAGACCACCTCCCGCCGGCACAACTGACAAAGCCTGAGGGGTGTCCCCGGCGATCACGTCTGCTGTCGTAGCTTGCCCTTTCATGATAAGCGTGGCCCAGCCGGCACGCATGTAGCCCGCGCCGCGCCGATCCTGCACGCCTGAGCCAGCGCGGGCCGCCGGTCGCTGCGCGAGATCACCCGCCTGGACATTCCCGGCGCCCTGCCCGCCCAGGCCAGCCAGCACCGGCGGGCGCTCACCGCCCGGCCGCTGTCCGGTTGCTCAAGGGCCGCCGCGTCATCTTCGCCGGCCCGGCCGCGCGGCTGGCACGACCGGCTGCAATAGCGGTCAGCCGCTGCCGGTGAACCTGGACACCGTGCCGGAGGCCATCCACAGCGGCCAGCCCGCACCGGCGGCGCTTGCCGCGCTGGTCGCCTTCCACGCCCTGCGCAGTAGCCAGCTCGCCAGCCTTGGGCTCTGCGACGTCCGCGACGGGCACCTTCACCTGGACGGGCGGATCATCCCGCTTGCCGGACTCATCCGCGACCGGCTGACGGCCTGGCTCGCCGAGCGCGCGCATCCCCGCCGATATGCACGCCGACCCGCGCGTGACGCCAGCAGCTCGCGCGAGTGCAGATCAGGATGATCGGCGCGGCTTCGGGACGCTCACTCGTGGCGATGAGTGGGCGGGCACAAGACCTACCTGTTGGAGGACCTGTCATAGGTTAAGACGTCAGCACTCATCCATGAGGAACCCTTGGCTTGCAGCCCTTCTCATCCTGGTGTAAGCGCGATAGGAGTGAATCGTGGGCAATCGTGCGGTCGGGGCGGACCCGGTGATCGATGAGGTGTATCTGCCGTTCAGTTCGAGCGAGCTCGCCGGGCACTTTGCCCCCGTAAAGACGCGGGGCGAGCCAGGCCGACACCTGGCGTACTACCTGGCCAGCGCAAAGGCGGCAGCCGAATTTAGGTTGCAGCCCGCGGCCGGGAGCCTGGCGGAGGCGCGCCGGGCGAGGGTTCGCGGTCGGCAAATGGAAAAGGACGAGCGATTCTGGGTCGCAGCCGCGCTGATGAGCCTGTTCCACGCGGATGGCAAGGATCCTCTCGTCAGGCTGTTGAGCGGCTGCCTGGGCGAGATGCCGCCATTCGAGGGGGTTAGCCGCTGGGACGAGGCGCTGGGCGCAAAGCCGGAGCTGTACTTCGAGGTAAGCTTGCCTTCCCCGCCCAGCTACCAGCGACACCTCGTGCAGCAGCTCGATGAGCGGGTTATCGTGCCGTACTTGCGGGAGGCGGCGAGGCGCCCGGGTACACGGCTAGAAGGCGCGACGAAGGTCGACGCGCTGCTGCTGGCACCCGATACAGGATTCGCTGTCTTGTTCGATGCGAAGGTGCTTGCTGATATATCCGGCGACGTCGAGTTCGACGTGCTTCGTAACCAGATGGCACGCAACATCGACGTCATGCTGGATCGGAACCCGCGGCTTATGTGGCCGCTGAATCAACGGAACCCTGATCGCAGTTGCTTTGTACTGATGACCCCGGAAGTGTTCCGGTCGAACAGGCAGAGCCGGCTGTATGGCTGGCTGTACGACGGCTACCGGGAGGACCCGGCGTCGTTGCAGCGTCAGTTGCCGCACCGGCAAGGCGTCGACTTCACGTCGGTTGTCCGGCGGCTCGGGTGGGCGACCTGGGAAGACTGCAACGACGCGCTCCCAGGTGCCTGCCCGTGGCTTGGTGGTAGCCCTCAGGCGGGGGGTTGACCGCGTTCCGGCTCCGGCCTCACCGGCACGGTCCCTTGTCCGCTCGTTCACACGTTCCGCCACTGCCCGTCGGGGGATGGGTTCCGGAGTTGGATACAGCGCATGGGTAGCTGTCGGCCCCTCGGTGTGGATCGGTATCACGTGCTCTGGGGACACGCTCATCTGGCTGATATGCCTGTGATCGTGAGGCACCAGGATCGAGGCGCACTGCGCCTCGATCGCAGGCATGATCAGGCATTATGCCGAGCCCGAAGGGCGATGTGATCTTTGATCACCGGCATAATGCCGATGAGCGGACGTTGCACGGCCGGACAGTTATGCACTCCTCTGTATCCTGCCCGATACTAAGGCGATCGTTGATCAGCTGTGCACTTAAAACCGGAAGGACATAATAGATTGGCCGAATAGGATTAGTCTACAGCCAGTCGGGGCTCACACGCGACTAGACGGGTCGCCTATTAAGGAATGCTTCTCGTCTATACAGGTTTGATCGACGTGCGCCGGGAGGAATGCCCGCTTCTGTGGTACTGGAGTTTCTGACGCAGCGCCTCTACCAAGCCCACCATCTCGGCACGACTACCGCCTCGATAGACGAGGCCGGGCGGCAGAGCTGCGGGAAGTGCCCCCATGTCCAGCATCAGGATGCGATCCGGGGCACGTGTTGCCACCGCGTCGTATTCCACCTTCGTCCAGTAATTATCCACGTAGTTCTGGGTGGACAACACGAGGACGTACGTGCTCTCTACACCGTAAATATTGGGTAGGACCCTGTTGAGGTCGCTTCCCCACAATGCTGCATTGCGTGCGGGGGCGAAGAAGACCTCAAACTCTTGATGTAGGTGTTCGTAGATTTCTCTTGCGAGTGAGTCGTCCTGGGAAGCGTAGGAGATAGCAATGTCCCACACGACCTCATCCGCCGCAGAATCGGTGAACCAATCTCGGAACAGTTGCGGACCATGACAGATGCGGCCTTCAACTCTTCTAATAACCCCAATGGACCGGCCGAAGGCCGCCGCGCTGCGGTACCGCGTCCAGGGGGCTTTGGTGAAGGCGTCTCGAGGAACCCCATCACTAGGGAGACGGCGCAGCAGTTCTCGTCCAAGCGGTCCCAGTTGCCGCTCCCAGACCGCGAACGTGCCGACCGAACCTTCACTGATCCGGTCGGCTGCGTCCTCTAGGGACGCGCCGTCCCACATCTCGGCCAGCAACCGGGTAGTCAGCCAGGCATGCCCGCCGCACAGGTTGATTATCTCGTCGCGATAAGCTGACTGGTCACCAAGTTGCGCTAGCTCTGCTATCTCCTCCCCGTGGAGGGGACTGAGGTAGTGGGGCTCTGCAGTGTTCAGCGGCGGAGAACCTCTGTCATCAGGATCCCTGAACAGGATAAGAACGGGGCCGCCAACGAGCATGATTGAAATGCGTCCACGTAGATAGGTATCGTCGAGCCATCGCAGGAAGTGGAAAAATTCCGGCCCCCACGGAGCGAGCAGGAGTCTATCGGCCTCGTCAATCACCAGCGTAACCGGAGCGGCAGCTTCCAGCGCCTGGATAACGTCATTCCTCTCCGCTATCGCGTGTGTTGTCATGGAGACTCCATCGATTGCCGCTCTCAACGCGCCCAAGCCCGACGGCATGCTCTTTAGATCCCAGCCAGTAGTGTCGGTGAGCACCAAGGTGCGCTGAATCCGGTCAGCGGACAGCCTGCGCGCGAGTGTCGTCTTCCCCGCGCGTCGACCGCCGATCAGCAGGATGGACTGCCCTTGGCTCAGCAGGTCTTCGGTGCGTGCGAGATCCCCGTCGCGACCGACAAAAAGATCGCCAGACCGGAAGGGATTGAGTCTGCCGTTCCGGTTCAACTTAACCCCTATCCTTCGCCATAATCGCGCACCCATTGCCTGAGCAAGCCCACCCGTATGCCGCCGTCACCGATGATTCCCTGAGACCGAAGGCTTGCGTAACCCTCTGCGAAGGCTATGTCCGACCGTTGCCTGCGGGCGATCTTGTGGGCGATCCATTGGCGCGAGAGATCGGAAAGGATTTCCTTCTCGACTGATGTCATCGGCCGCCAGAGGTTGTTCCGGATGAAGGACCCAATGCCATCTGAATCGTGCAGCGCTTCTACGCCGATTTCCAAGTCGGCTACGTCCAGCCGCCCTGGATTCTGACGCCCCCGGTAGGCTTCCCCTGCGATGGTCCTGGCCAGCGAGGGGTGGCCGCCCGTCAACGCGAAGATCTGATCTACAAAGGCCTTGTCAACGGTGTTGACTCCCATGGCGGACGCGAGAGATTCCACCATGTCCCCTGTCGCACTGTGGTCCAGCAAAGCGACAGGGATTTCCTGGAAGAAGCTGAAGAAAGGGTTCGTCTCCCCATTGTCAAGCTCGTTTTCTCGATTGGCGGTTGGCCGCAAATCGGCACCGATTACTACTACGCTCCTATTGTCGTTTTGGGCAAGCGCGCGCAGTGCGCCCGTGGCCCGCACCCACCGGTGCGTGGCATCACCTTCGCCGCGTTTGGGAAACACACGTTCAATCTCGTCGAGCATCAGTACAACTCGCTGCTTGGCAAACTCCGTGCTTAGGAATGTAAAGCGCCGGTCAAGCTCCGTGGCGAGCTCCGTGGCGGTAGCCGGTGAGGAGACCTCGAATGGCCACTCTTTGCGCCCAATCCGGCCCCACCGATCGACCGCCTCGACCATCATGGTGAAGAGTGTCGGTGGCCAGTCCTCGGCACGCCTATCGAAGCGCTGGAGGTCCACCAGGCATACTGGATAGCTGACAAGGTGCTGGCGAAGAATGTTCAGTAGGCTCGTCTTGCCTGCCTTGCGCAGTCCGCTGATCAGTACATGCTCATCACGCTCGATCGCGCTTCCAATCCTAGTAAGCAGGGAGTCGCGGCCAAACAAGAACCGATCATCGATGAGGGCGTTTTTAGTATCGAACAAGTTGTCGCGACTACCGTAAAGCTGCTCCAACTCGCCCAAAAAGGCTGCAGCCTCTCCGGCCGCAAGTGCTGCTTGCAGTGCCCGGACCGTGACTGTGACCACCTTCTTCCCACTTACTCGCATGCCATCGACATAGACGCTGACATTCCGTGGAAGGTCGCCGACGTGCACGAAGTAACCGGAATTGCCTGGTGGCAACGCTCGCCCGAATCGCTCGATCTCTTCAGGGGCAGGGCTCGAATCGGCTGAGATCCATACAGGGCCAGGTTCCAAGAGCTGCGGGTGGCTGCCCTGCCTGAGTGTGCGTCCTGCAGCCCGGAACACTTCGCGTACCAACTGTTCTATATTGTCAGAACTCGCCGTGTTGAGCAGCATCGGTTGCGCTGACTCATCATCGTTTCCTACGTCCGCTGGATGGGCGACCAGACGATCGACGCGGCTGTATTCGGCGGCGAGATATTCCTGGAAAGTCCTATGGGCAAAGGAATATAGCCCGGTCTCACGCTCGATGAGAATGCCATTCGAGCCAACATCCGCTAGGAAGCGCTCCGGGGTAACGCCGCCTGACGTGCGCCGCAGTGTCGGCTGGATCACGGCAATGACTTCGGCGCGGCTCATGTCGGAAACGCGGCGCTTCATCATCATGTAGGCGAGGTTGCGAAGGATGGCCTCCTTCTTGTCGCCACTCAGCGGCTGAACAATATTCTTCGCTTCCTGCCGACGCCAGAGAAGCACCTGGAGAATCTCCGAGTACAGATCCGCACGGCTGCCAGGAAGGGCGCCCCTATAGCGGTGCACATTGGCAATCATCGTCAGAAGCAGTGGGTTAACCGTCAGATCGTAGAGCGCGGGCGCCCACTCCAAGCGCCGTAGCAGGTCGTCGGCGCCTTTCTCGGCGACTTTGTCGGTCTCGGGCCCAGTATCCCCGGTGCTGTGCCGCTCGACTGCCCGATACCAGCCGCGAACGAAAGCCTCGACTTGGCTGGCTGTGAAACCGTGCACCTCGAGGATGGTGGCACCCTCTATCGGGGCGGCCTGATAACCTTGCGGGCGGGACGAGATCACAAAGTCGTTGGCCGGATACTGGCGGATCTGGCCTTCAGCCCACGCTGACACCTTGGCGCGATCATCCTCCCGGGTAACCTCGTCGAGGCCGTCGAGCAGGATCAGGCACCGTCCGGCCCGCAGCCGTTGCTCGAACCACCCTGAAGGCTCCTCCGCATCCACCGCGCCAAGGGTCGCCCGCACCAAGGTGGCCACCGAGATAGTCGGCTCGGCGATGATGGCGGCGGCATGATCGCGCAGGTATAGGAGAATAGGGGTGGCGCGCACATGGCCCCGCCCGCTCCTGCGTGAGCGTTTGCGCAGACAGGCCTGGAGCGCCGCATTTCGGAGGAGCGTGGTCTTGCCGCTGCCCGGACTGCCCACGACCGCCAAGACTGCGGGGTTCGCGCGGCCGAGGAAGTCATCCAGGACCCTGCGCTCAGCCCGGTCACCGGCATCAAGTAGAATTCCGGGCCCTATCAGCTGGGGCGGCCGCTGGACAAGGCTGACGTTCACGAATACTGCGTCAAGCTCAGGAGTGAAGGGGCCAACAGTGGGCAGTCCCTTGTGGTCTATGAACCGTAGGCTCTTGAGCACGAACTGGCGGTATCGCCGCTCAAAGCGGGCAGCCCTGCGCTGGGGGAAAAGGTCTACCTGCCAGCGCCACAAAGCAACGCCCATCAGCACCATATATGCCACGCCGATGGCAACGGCCGGTCCTGGATGGCGGGCAATGAATCCCTGTGCCGACCAGCCGACCAAAGCAGCGGGTACCACAAACGCCGCCATCCAGACGACGAGTCCCGCCTGCCTCGTTCCTGTTGCCATTTAGCCACGACCTCGCAAGGTGCCGTTGCCGAACTCTAATGAACGCCCGGGGTGTCTAGTGAGCAATAACTATTTTGAGGACGAAGTCTACCCATCCAGCCTAGCGACTGTAGAGGACGACTCTGTCTCAGTTCTCCCTCTCTGCACAAGTTGAGCTGACGGCTTATCGGCAGACGGTTGATTGCTCATTCCAGCCCGCTTGCTCATGCGCTGTGGGCGCATTGAGGCCAGCGGTCAGAGCCTAGATAAGGATCACCAGGGCAGCGCCCTGAGCACGCACTCATCTGACGCGTGGTGCGCGTCGGATGTGCCCTCGGCTGATGCTTGAGGGAGCAGCCCGGGCGGGACGCCGGGACGCCAGCCGCTGGATCCTATTGGCAGGCGTTGTCCCACAGTTCATAGAAGGTGCCCCGGCCGATTGCTCGCAGCCGCCAGTCGTCCGGGTCGAGCGGCTGATCGGTCAGGAAGCCTGACGCGTCTTCGAGGTGACGCCACCAGTAGCGGCGGGCGGTGCCATCAGGTGGTATTTCGATCTGCTTCACGGCGATGACCTCATCGGCCACGACGGCTGTCTCCCATAGCCACCGGGTGCCCGCCAGCCCCGGCTCTTCGCCGGCACCCTCGTAATAGCAGCGCGGAGCCGGTCCCTCGTCGAGGTCCTGCAACCACTTGACCTTATCCAGGAAGGCACTCTCCGTCACCGATGACCATTTCCGCTGACGCGCGAGTTCCCTGTAATGCTCCCGGACATCAGCGGGAAGATCGGTCATGACTGCATCTTCCCGCCGCCACCGCCGACTACGAAATCGGCTCCAGGCTCGTCCGCTTGGCGATAAGGGCGTATCGCGCCGACGCTGGCCACATGTCGACGTCACTCCGTCCTGCATCACGTGCTGGCGGCTGTCTCCGCGGTTACGGTGCCTGCACTCGCGGCAGCGGAATCGGGCTTTGGGCGCTGGCTCCTACTGTCCGGTGGCCTCGCGGTACCTGGCCACGACATCGGCCGGCACCCGGCCGCGGTCCTTGATGTCGATGCCCTGGTCTCTGGCCCAGGCGCGGACCGCCGTGGTGTCTGTGGCGGTCGCGTTCCGGCGGCCGCGGGCGGCCCGGCGGGTGCCGCCGACCTTGCGGGCGTGCGCGATGAACGCCTGCAGGGAGTTGCGCAGCGCTTGGCTGTGCGCCGCGTTCAAGTCGATTTCGTAGTCGGTGCCGTCCAGGGCGAAGCGGACGGTCCCCTCGGCCTCGCTGCCGTCGATGTCATCGACGTAGAGGGTCTGGACTTTCTGGGCCACGCGGTTGCTCCGTTCCCGGGCAGTCATGTTGCGGGTAATCATAGATGGCCGGTGTAACTGATGCCGGAAGCTATGCCTGTGCATTCACATGTGTGGCGGTATCACTTAATCTTAGTAAGACCTATGGGATAGCACACCACCCGACGCGCCGTTGATCAGGCGCAAATACCCGCCGTTCTGCACGACCGCGATACCTACGGCGCTCATCAGCTGATGCGCGCAGATCGGTATTTTCTGTTGTGTTGGCTATCTTCCGGCGAATAAGTGGCGAAGTTCGGGAGTCCAGAGGTGCAGTGCCTGGTCGCGAAAGATATGAGGGCAGTCTGCGGGACCGCTCTATCCAGCTCATAGCGGATCAGTTCACCTGAGTCCATGGCATCCGTTGAACATGTACGGGCGACCAATTGGGTGGCTAGCGCCGACGAATGCCGGTGGCAGCACGCCGCATAGGGCGGCCGAGGCTAGCTCGGGAGGGCGTGTCTGCTCGGCCTGAGCCGTCGTGAGGTTCGGCGCGTTCCAGTGATGGCGTCGTTACGGCATGATATGTCGCAGGGGTACCTAGCAGGATCTGATCTGTACGGGTCGTGATGGGTGGTGGGGATTTGACAGGAGTGTCTGTCCGGAGGCGGCTGGCTCAACTGGCGGTCACGGTCTTTGCCGTGGTCTTGATCGTAGCTGGCGTTGCTTTCGGGTTCTGGGCGACGATAACGCGGGATACAGCCGTGTTTGGCCGACTAACCGGGTTGGCCGGGGTGCTCTCGTTCGTGCTCACTCTTGTGGCCGTGGCAGCGGGGATGTTGGTGCGGGCACGCCGCAAGTCACTGAACCCAGTGCCCCCATCTGTGCCTACGACAGGAATCGAACCGGTAGCCATAGCTGAGCGCGACGTTTACGCTGCTGGCGCCAACCAGACGGTTATTAACAACTACATGGCGGATGGCGTAGAGGCGCAAGTACCCAGAGCGCTCCAGCGAAAGGTGTGGGCGTTCAACATCCCCGAGCGTAACCCGGACTTCATCGACAGAGACCAGCTAACGGTGATACGGCAGAAACTCGTGAACGGTGTGACAGTGCAGGTCCTATATGGGATGAGCGGAAGCGGGAAGACTCAGCTGGTTACACAATACGTGCACAGGTTCGCAAGTGATTACGACCTGGTGTGGTGGATCGCTGCCGAGGCAGAGCTGATCGGTCAGCAATTTGCGGCGCTTTCCCAAGAGCTTGGTCTCGCTCTGCCCAGCTTGGGACACGACGAGGCGTTTACGCAGGAACTCGGCTCGGTGCCGCCCAAATACGGGCGGGACGAGATGTGGCAACAGGCGCTGTGGAATGTGCTGCATGGGCTAGACCGCTGGCTGCTAGTGTTCGACAACGCTGAAAACCCGAGCGATTTGATTGGCTGGCTACCTGGCGGGCCAGGGCACGTGCTGATCACATCCCTCGCCGCAGCTCCCCGCTGGAGCGGACTCGCGGTGCCAGTGGAGATACCTGTGATGACCCGCGCGGAGTCTGTTGCTATGCTGCGCCACCAAGTGAATGGGTTGCCAGAAGATGACGCGGACCGGGTGGCCGACGCGGTGGGTGACCTGCCGCTGGCCCTAGCGCAGGCGGCAGCGTACTTGGTGGGTGGAATGTCCGCGGAGCGGTACACCGGCCTCCTAGCGGACCGGCCAACGAAAGTCCTTAATCAGCGCCTTCCATTGTCGCACCCCGCATCGCTGCCAGCAGTAACCCAGCTGGGACTCGACCTGCTGCGCCGTGAAGACCGGGCTGCCGCTGAACTTGCTGGCTTGTGCGCATTCCTGGCCCCAGAACCCATCCCTGCGGATTGGTTCACGAACCCTGCCACGCACTTGCGGCGACCGCTGGCCGAGCAAGCCGCAGACCCCCAAGCCTGGCAGGATCTAACCGCTCGGCTTAGCGGCAGTGCGCTTGCACATTCGGATGGCAGCACGTTGCGGATGCATCGCCTGACTCAGGCCATCATTCGTGAGCACCTATCGGCTAGTGCCGCCTCTACAGGGAGGCGGGTAGAGGCAATTCTGGCCAGTAACGTTCCTGGCGACGCATCCGATCCAAGTACGTGGCCTGCCTGGGAGCGTCTGCTTCCGCACCTGCGCGCAATGGACTTGGTTGCTACCAGGAACGCGGACCTGTGCGCTGCGGCTTGCGGAGCAATCTGGTACCTCGTCCAGCGTGGCGACGCCCGCAGCGGCGAGAGCCTTGGGCAGCACCTGTACGACCAGTGGCGTGACAAGCGCGGCCCTGACGACCGTTACACGCTCTGGGCGGCGAACAGCCTTGCTAGCGCGTTGGCGGCGATGGGGCGCCACCGGCAGGCAAAAGAGCTGAACGAGGAAACCTACGCTCGCGACCGCCGCATTTACGGAGATGACCATCCGTATACGCTCACTATCGCAAACAACCTCGGCGTCAACTTGCGCATGCTTGGCGAATACGAAGATGCTCGAGCCTTGGATGAGAAGACACTGAATCGAAGTCGGCAGATGCTGGGCGAGGACGACCCTCATACTCTCGACACGGCCAGCAATCTCGCTGTTGACTTGCGCATGCTTGGTGACGTTGCGAGAGCGCGAGCCTACGATGAAGACACGCTGAATCGTCGGAGCCACCAACTCAGCGAGGACCACCCAAGCACTCTCATCTCCGCTAGCAACCTCGCTATTGACATGCTGAAGCTGGGAGAAGTCCAAGAAGCGCGGGAGCTGAACGAAACCATCCTGAGCCGTCGTCGGCGCGTGCTAGGCGAAAACCATCCCGAGACCTTGGTCTCCGCCATGAACCTCGGCACCACTTTGCATGCGCTTGGGGACTTTTCGGCAGCTCGGAACCTGGACGAGGACACCCTTAGCCGATCCCGCTTTGTACTCGGTGATAGCCACCCCCTGACTGCCCAACTCGCCGATAATTTCGCCCGAGACCTACGAGCCCTAACCGAGACCTAGCTAGCGGCCGACGCTCACGCGAGCAGATGACTACCATACTTCACGGTGGCCAACGATTGCCGACCGGGTAAAAGCCGTCTGCGCGGCGAGGTCTATCTAGGCTTGATCAGAAGTTGCAGTGCGGGAACAAGTATCGCATCGGCCCCGTCGCACGTACGCGGGTCTCTCTGGCAAATACATGGCGAACTTCCTAGCTAATCACGTATCCGCAGGTTAAGGCACATATGACGGCGGTCTGTAAAACCGCCCGCGTTTTCTTTCCACCAGACCTACAGCCCTCGCCCACGGCCCACCCAGAACTGGGTGATCTGCGCTCGATACAGCCCAAAGACTGACTCAGGTGCGGTAACAAATATTCGGCAATCCGGCGCTGGCCGCATGCCGGGCGTCGGCTGTTTCCTGCGTCACGCTTTCTGGCTGGCTGGCCGGCCCTGTCTGCCACTTGACGAGCCGTATCCACCAGTTGCGCGATGCCCGGGCTCTGGGCCAGTGATGGTCCCCGGGGCAAGCCGTTGCCTGTCGCGGTCGGGCCCTGGAGCTCATCGCCGTTATGATTCTCGGGGACCGCCTGATTGCGGCGGGCGCCTTGAGATTGTGGTAACGGGAGTGGAGCGATGATCTCCGGTGATCAGCCAGGGCCGCTGATCGGTGCCGGGCGGGCGGCCGATGTCTACGCGCTGGGCGGGCAGCGGGTTTTGCGCCGGTACAGGAACGGAGACAGCGCGGAGC
>Ga0335075_10015010_pt1 | contig 11612 bp, 14 predicted proteins | sample Lox_Sample_24_FD_206723 | JGI IMG/M metagenome (GOLD analysis project Ga0335075, IMG submission 206723) | Soil microbial communities from Loxahatchee National Wildlife Refuge, Florida, United States - Lox_Sample_2.4 | ecosystem: Environmental > Terrestrial > Soil > Wetlands | place: USA...
ATCCACAGTCGCATTTGCAGAAGGCTTGAAACTGCAATATCCGAAAATTGCTTTTCCGGCTGCATGGCCTGTTTCAAGTTACAGGTCCCGCTAAGAGGATCAGCGCATTCAGGGAGGATACGGTTACACTTGATAATTGTGGGAATGCGGCGGATGGGCAGGTAGTCGTAATCGTCAGGCAGACTGTCGCCGACACAAACAATGGGCAGATATGAGGCCTCAGCACAATGTTGAACAAAGAAACTCTGATCAGCAATTGCCCAACCTATACGGAAAGGTCGTGCGTGAGAATCGATCGACGAGAAGATGCTGCTCACGCTACTATGCGCAACCGAACTTGCCCAATCAGCCGCTGAGATTTTCAGGTGGAGAAGACTTCGGATCTCGAACCGGGTAATGCAATTGATCGTGCCACACAAAAATGGTAGCCAATTTACACCAAAAAACAGTAGCCTATTTCCACCAAATTATGGTAGCCACTTTTCTAATATGCAACCACACGCCCCAAATATGCATAAATAAGCAAGTGGGTAAGGATTAGGGACGGTTAGGGTGGATAGGGAAGGGTTCGGGGGGTTAGCTATTTTTTTCTTTTTTTTTTTTTTTGAAGAAGCCCTAAGGAATGTGTTGTTTATTTTTTATTTTTATTTTGTTGATCTTGTTGATTAACAGCCAAGTATAAATTAGCCCGCAGGTTAAAGGGTGGTGGTGGGGTTTGGGAAGGCCGAAAATTTCGGTCGAGATTGAAATAGGCTAGGCTAAAATAGAATTAATTGGCAACCATTTTTATTAGAAAATTGGCTACTATTTTTCTGTGTAAATTGGCTACTGTTTTTATACGGTGATATCAAAATCATTGCCTCTCTCGAAGATCATCGCCAATCTGACGCCCAAGCATAAGTAATTCATCGGTTGTTTGATTCGATAATCATAAGGCAGTTTTCCGCTTTAGTGGAATCAAGTCGTCAACTCATGGGATCCCAGCCCTCTAGTCCCGAAGAAAACGAATCACCAGATATCCTTGCTTCGCTCCCAACTGAACTCCAACATGCCATCCTCAAATACCTCCGTGAGGAAGGTGGAATCGAATGTTTATTTGCCCTTCGAGCCGTTTCTCGTCGTTGGTGTCGTCTTGTCGACGACAATCTGTACATCTATTTTATCCAAGGTCCCGAGGTCCTCTATTGCTACGTCAATCTCTGGAATCGATTCCATCAAAAGCTAATCCAACAACGGGTCACTCTCCGCCTCCGGGTTCGCACAATGTTATACAAATCCAAAGCCCAGAGTCCAGCCTCACCTACAATAGATGTTCAAGCGAGAGTTCCACTTCCCCCGTCAACTCCCCCAGAGAAGTATGATTATTCGCGCATGGTAGATTGGCAACCTCCATCTCAATCCAGTAAAACTCCCAGTTTACGATCTCATCGAGAATACACTGCATACATCTACGATGCATGTTTTGATCACAAATTCAATTCCGAACGTGACATCATTCGTCCCGTAGATATCGATCCAGGGACACATTATCCAATCTCGCTGGGAACAGGTCTCGCCAAAGTCCTTGAATTGGCCCATCAACCTGCTCGCTCAGGAACGATTTTCCCTCTTTTTCACGTCATTCAACAAGCGTGGGATTTCATCCTGGGAGAAGATGCAACATTGATGCCCATCTATCCTCCAATCGCTTCAGAAGCATGGTTACAAATTCGTTTGGCTACAGGAACACCACCCTCACGATATCGAGATCCTCCTGCTACTATTTTTGTGGATCCGAGTAGAGATCCGTATTGGCCGTTTAGATTTGATGAGTATACTCGGATCCCGAATGGATGGCAGGATTCTGGCCAACATCAATATGCTGTGGTTTCAAGACTTGCTTTGCCGAATGTGCCGGAGGATGAGGGAATTTTACTTGTTTCTGTAAGGGACACGGAGGTAGGTGAGTGGATTCAGGATGCAAGATACCGGGAAATTATGCAAAGTATGATTGCTGTTGCAGATGTTGGTCGACCTCAAGAGTTTATCCTTGGTGGTGCTGTAATTCAATTGCAGGACTATGAAAGATTTATTCCACGAGGAATGGTTCGTTGGTTCAGAAGGAGAATCTTAGGAAGGACAAGCATGATTACGAGTCCAGCCTCTGAAGAGGGAAGTCCGAATTCGAGATCTGGGAAAGAAGAGGGAAAAAACCACATGGGAACAGATGGGTTGAGTGAAAGGGCTGGTGAGAATTATACTCCAGCTACGTTGGCCCGGGCAATGCTAGAATTACTGCGACCCGATGAAGATGCTGGAGAACCTCCACCAAATCAAAGAGGGAACGGAACAGGGGCTTGAGAGTACTGCACTTGCTGAATTATTGTAGATTAGCTGATAAACAATTGCTCTTGATTTTCTTATAATTCAGGTTCCGGTTAAACTGCCCTGCAGTGGAGATCAGTGCCATGTGGCGAATTTGTGCCTGACAGAGATGGGAAATTTGTCTGATCGCCGCGCCACGCTAGACACAAATCCCCAAAATTTCACCACCACGTCACAAACAAAGGCGACAAATTTCCCTCAGTCATCAATCGTCAACCATAACAATGCCATCCCTCATACGACCCCTTCTGCGCTCCTTCTTCCTTCTCAGTCTCTTCACCGGTTTGGCTTTGTCCCAAAGCCCCGCCGACCCAGACTTCACTCTCGCCCAGCCATTCACATCAATGTCCGACCTCCCTCCATTCGACACATTCGGCTCTGCCCAAGTACACTCCGACACCATTGTCCTAACACCTCACTCTCCCTCCCACCTTCTAGGCGCCATATGGTCCAAAAAGCGAAATCCGTATATATATTGGGAAGCAGAATTTTCCATTCGAGTTTCTGGCCAGGAAAGAGGTGGTCAGGGGTTAGCGTTCTGGTATGCAGAGAAACGTGGTTTGGGAGGCAATGTGTTTGGGAGTGTTGATAATTGGGATGGACTCGGTGTGTTCTTTGACGCCAATACTGGTGGAAGGGTATGTATCTCTCTTCCTATTCTATTGAATAGGGAGATTGGTTCTCGGATTGAAGATTAATTTGTAGAGTACTGTGAGGGGACATTTGAATGACGGAAAGACCAAATACGAAGGCCTATCAGAACCCTTAACAAATGCGTTTGGTTCCTGTCCCTTCTCCTTCCGCACCTCTTCGCATCCTATCGTCGTCAAAGTCACCAATTCAAAGTCTTCGTTCAAAGTTACCTTAAACGGAAACGTTTGTTTTGAAACGAATCAGGTTATGCTCCAGCCGGATTCTTATTTCGGCATTTCGGCGTCAACAGCAGATGTACCTGATCAACATGAAGTGTTCGATTTCAAGGTGACGCCATTACGGGCTGATCTTTCTTTTCTTGAAAAAACGGTAGAGCAAAGTATAAAGGAGGGGAATATTCGGGACGGAATTCAAGTTGTTCAAGATCCTGCTCAAGCCTCAGCTGGAGCACCTACTTATGTATCTTCCTGCTCCTCCCCAAGACTCTCTTTTGAGTTTCTGACAATTGCATGTAGGACGAGATTAAATCGGAATTCCAAACGTTGCAGAAACAAATTCAAGAAATGCAAGAGTCACACAACCTCGTCCTTCGCCGTGTAGAGTCGTCGCTAACTGCCCAAGCACGCAGCATTTCAACCATCTCAAATCTGCTCACTCAGCTTCAAAAGCAATCTGAAACTGGTGTGGCGGGATCAGCATCTATCGAAAACACAATATCAAGGTTAAATGAGGAGATTAAACGATTAGAGGCCGTCTTGAAAGACCATATGAGTGGACATTTGAGTATACTTAATCAAACTTTGGTGGGCAGAGGGGGATTCTGGAAGGGTATTTGGATGGTTGTTGGAGTGCAGGTCGTGGGGTTTGTGGTGTATGAGGTGTATCGGAGCCGAAGGAAGGGGAATGGTAAGAAGTTGCTATAACCATTTGTCAAACACGCAGTCAGGGGAAGATCACAAGTGTGCGCACATGTAACAATAGACAACTGCAGGTAAGGCGGTTGTACATATAAATTGCATATATCATTAGCTCTTGCTTTCTCTGTTCTGTTCGTTGTGGTATCTTGGCATGATGATGTTTGAGGAAATGTCGTGGTTGCCAAGTGCTCTTTTGCCTGGGGAACGAGGTGGAGTGCCTTGTGTCCGATTAAGGGAATTGATACGCCAAATGACAAATGCTTGTCCGGTGGTCCTGTCCATGCTTCAGATAAGCGCTAAACTTGGGCTTCCACCATAGCCACCAATGTTATCCAGTCATTAGCAGCTGTCGGAGGTATCTCGTCACTAACATAGCCGCAGGGTAACATATCTATTTTCAGCAGCTCAAAAGGCGACATTCTTCTAAGGGGTTCTATCGGGGAAGTGTTCTTGATGGAACATAGTGTACGGTTGGCAAGAATGTTGGGGCGTTCATTTGATATAACTTGTCAGATTTAAGAGACATCTCAGCCGCTGCAGCGCCATAACATTATAAGGTCTTATTCGCAAGGATATGGAATACCCCGTCAACCAAAAACGCCATGTTTATTCTTGGATCAGAAGAGTAGCCGCTTCAGGCACGCACCAATTACAGTTTGTAATTATTGAATGTATCAGGAACGGAGGCTGTGCCCGGCATGGTCGGTTATTTTGGGAGCTGTTGAAAATGCGATGGGATGTGGACATCAGGGTGAAGCGATTGGTCAGAGCGTACAGTAGACTGAAATTAAGCTCCGCCATGGGGTCAGTTGTGGTGTGTGAGCCGGCTCCGGAGCTACCCCTTTTTGCCATCTCACATAAACCCATTTTAGCTTTCCTGCTCAATGAATATTGCTGCACAGTACATAATATTGCATTATGCTGCTTGGCATCGTCGCCTGCAGTGACCGCCGCTCAAGCCTAATTTGCCCTCCCACTTTGTTTTGATTGCAATTAGCAATTTTTATTTACACTTTGACCCGATGCCGGATTCATAAAGCTTAGCAGCACAAGCACGGGCAGATTCAGGCAGGGCCCTGTTTCGGTGCTCCTTTATTTAATTTGGACTGTTTCATCTTTCATTTCCTGTTGCCCAACCTCAACGGACTTCATCTCCTTCATTCTCTTATTAATTGCTCTGCCTTTCCCATCTTCCGCAGCAAGATTGAAGGCCAACAACTCTCATATTCCTCCCAGCGAAGCTTTGCTTTCGCTGATTTCCTTTGAGGGCCATCATGTCCACTAGTCCCTTCCACCATCGACCGGGTTCTCAGACCGAGGATGAGTCCGATGAAGATGCTAGCCCTTTCAACACTCCCTATGGTCCCGCAACCTCAACCGACCGAATCCCATTAACTCAAGGGGTAGAAACTCGCTCTCCTCTCCCTCCATACACTACATCTCCTCCACTACCAGACCGTGGACAACTCTCCGCTGGTTCGAGATATACTCTTACAGAAAGTTATATTCCCTCAGCACGTTCCTCAACCGCAAACTTTGGTTTCGGTCCTGCTCCCGTCCGTTTTCCTGACGCAACTGGTGGAAGACCGATGAGCGCGTTGAGCAACTTGACCAATCTCACAGAGGATTGGATCCAGAGACAACAGGTCCCAAGTGCCTCTCAAGCAGATTTACGACGCTATCCTACTAGACGAGTTAAATTGAACGAGGGAAATGTGTTTAGTGCAGATTATCCGTAAAGCTCCTTGTACAAAATGAGCACATGTTGATTGTAGAGTTCCGAGTCCAGTCAAGAATTCAGTAGAGGATAAGTGGAAAGATGTCGAATCTGGTTCCTTGGAGTTTTCTCATTTACGATGTACTGTCCCTTTCACACATAACTAACGACGTAAGATACAGCGGCTACCTGTGACCCGGATGAATTCACTGAGGAAAATGGGTACACCCTTCGTCCCAAGATGTACAATCGTCAGACAGAACTCTTGATCGCTATTACTTATTATAATGTATGTCTTTGTGTTTGGTAACACTGATTTTTTAGGAAGATAAAACGTTGGTACTTCGTACTATCCATGGTGTCATGAAGAATATTCGAACAATATGCAATCAAACAACTTCATCATTCTGGAATCGCGACACTCCGGCTTGGAAGAAGATCGTTGTCTGTCTCTTATTCGACGGTATCGATCCTTGCGACCCAGGCGCCCTCGATGTTCTCCAAACAATCGGCGTCTTTCAGGACGGTCTCCTAAAACGAGATATCGATGGCAAAACCACAGTACAATCCCCTCATCCTGAACCCCTATATGAAGAAAGTTTCTAATCCCATTCCCAACAGACAATGCATCTCTTCGAATTCACATCGCAAGTAGTAATCACACCTGAACAACAGCTCCTCACACCCGACCTCAACCTTGACGGTGCCAAAACCAATTTCCCACCCGTTCAACTCCTCCTCGCTCTCAAGCAAAAGAATTCCAAGAAAATAAACTCCCATCGCTGGCTGTTCTCTGCCTTCAGCCGTATCCTTCAACCCGAAATCTGTGTCCTTCTCGACGCCGGTACCCGTCCGGGTCCTGACGCCATTCTCGAACTCTGGCTTGCATTCTACAATAAAAAGAATCTCGGAGGAGCCTGTGGTGAGATTCACGCCATGTTGGGAAAAAATGGTAAAAAGTTGTTGAATCCCCTCGTCGCAGCACAGAATTTCGAATACAAGATTTCCAATATTTTGGATAAACCACTCGAAGCTACCTTTGGATATGTTTCTGTGTTACCAGGTGCCTTCTCGGCATACCGATACAAAGCCATTTTGGGAAGACCGCTTGAACAATACTTCCATGGAGACCATACTCTTGCTTCAAGATTGGGGAAGAAAGGGTTAGAAGGCATGAACATTTTCAAAAAGAACATGTTCCTCGCCGAAGACAGAATCTTGTGTTTCGAACTGGTTGCAAAAGCAAATTCAAACTGGACACTCACCTACGTCAAAGCGTCCAAAGCCGAAACCGATGTTCCTGAACATGTGGATGAATTTGTAGGACAACGAAGAAGATGGTTAAATGGAAGTTTTGCGGCGAGTGTATATTCGCTCATTCATTTTGCGAGACTTTGGAAATCTAAACATAATTTGTTGAGGATGTTCTTTTTTCATGTTCAGGCGTTATACAATTTCTTTGTATTGGTGTTTACTTGGTTTAATTTGGCCAATGCGTATTTGACGTTTTCGGTCGTTATCGATTTACTTGCAGCGGAAAAACAGCTCTTTGGTGTGGCGACGGATGATATTAATATCTGTAAGGCTGTTCTATGGACGTCTACTGATGTGTAGTGGTGAAGTATATTTATATTGCCTTCGTGGTGTTGCAGTTTATCCTTGCGTTGGGGAATAGGCCAAAAGGGTCCAAGTGGTTATATATAACATCTTTCATCGTGTTTGCTCTTATACAGTACGTTTCTCCGTCAGATAGAATTGACAATAGGCTTTACACGCTAGTCAGCTCTTTCTTCTTGGTCGGCCTAGCATTCAGCAAAGGCTCTTTCCCAGATGCCAATGGAGTCCTCGATTACATTGGCCAATTTATCGTTTCGACAAATGGAGTCATCACCATAGCCCTCATCTCAGTCTTTGGAGTCTACGTCCTAGCGTCCTTGTTGTACCTCGATCCATGGCATCTCATCACTTCTTTCGGCCAATACTTAGTCATGGCAACGTCCTACATAAATATTATCAATGTTTATGCATTCTGCAACTGGCACGATGTCTCATGGGGAACAAAAGGAGCCGACAAAGCAGATTCCCTTCCTTCTGCGCAAACCACCAAGAAATCTGACACTGAGGGCGGCGCCTCCATCGAAGTTTTAGAATACGAACTACCTCAAGCTGATATTGACTCCAAATTCGAGAAAGTAGTCAAGAGAGCGTTGGCCAAATATCAAGCTCCTAAGAAGAATGCGAAGCCCTCTCTAGACGATGCATACAAGAATTTCCGCACAAAGTTGATAATCACTTGGATCTTTTCCAACTGGATTCTGGTGTTGTTGATTACAAGTGATTCGCTTTCCGGTCAATTCTTCTTTGACAGTGATGCTCAGGAAGAAGCAACTTCGGGGTTAACTGACGTCCAAAAACGTACAGAGATCTATTTTAGAGTAATCCTCTATGCAACGGCAATTCTGGCTATTGTTCGGTATGGCATCTCATACATCAAAACACTAACATTGGTAGATTTTCTGGTTGCTTGATTTATTTGTCCAAGTTGGGTCTTTTATTCTGTTGCAGACGCAAGTAGAACATACTTTATTCTTTGGGGTCTTGGAGTTGAAAAGGGAGGGTATCTTTAGTAGTTGTTAGTATTTTCGTAGCATTGGCATCTTATATTGTCTTAGAACTGGAATGCAAATGAAAAGCTAGTGCAGCCTCCTTCGTGTCACGAGTGAACAATGTTGATATGGAGCTATCAATTTTGCAGTTTCCTCATTTCGCGCCGCGCAAATTCCGATCTGCACACAATCCCTGCTGGTCTTCGGTCTTTCATTCATCATCCGGTCCGAGACCATGAGCTTGACGACCAAGTCAGGCAAACTTGTACCAACGCTGTTCTACGGTACAGCATGGAAAAAGGCAGCCACTATCTCCCTTGTGGCACTAGCCCTAAGAAGTGGCTTTAGAGCCGTCGATACGGCGTGTCAACGGACGCAGTACCGCGAGGACCTCGTCGGTGAGGGAATTGCGCAGGCTTCGATTCCTCGAGAGGATCTGTTCATACAAACAAAGTTCGCATTGCCGTCAGACCAGGATCCGAACTTTATTCCGTATGATGTTAATGCGCCGTTGGAAGATCAAGTACGACAGAGTTTTGCCCAGAGTTTACAGAATTTGCGGACCGACTATTTGGATTCCGTTCTTCTTCGTTCACCTGCTCGTACTGTTGAGGAAACAGTGACAATCATCAATGTCCTTAACGAATTCAAGAAGAAGGCACAAGTTCGCCATTTGGGAATCTCCAATATATATTCCTTGTCACTTGTACAACAAATTTGTTTCCAACTCCCTCCGTCCACAATTCAAATTATTCAGAATCGGTTTTATTTGGAAATGGGATATGATGTACGTTTACGGAAATATTGTAAGGATAATGGGATCATGTATCAAGCGTTTGGGACAGTGGTTGGTAATCAGAATGTTTTGCGAAGCAAAACTGTCAAAAGAGTGGGGGAGCGGATAAGAGCAAGTGAGGTAGTCGTCTTCTATCGATTTTGTATACAGGAGGGAATTACGGTTTTATGTTCACCCGACAAAGAGGAGCACATGAAAGAGGACTTGCTGGTTGCTACCGAGGAACAGTTCGCATTGAAACATAATGAGATGATTGGAATACGTACGGTGCTAAATGATTAAGTCGAAAGTCGTCTTTCAATGGAGGAAGAGGAATAGAGTATGGTCTACCACGATACTCTGGCCGATCCACTGCATCGTAGCCGGTAGAGGGAATGCTCAGAACCGCTTCGCAACACGGTAAGCCAAGTGAGTCCATACCTTGTCCAAGGTCTTGCTGCTCGAGGGCAACCTTTTGTCTTCGCGTTTTGAGACCAGTGAACGGCAAATCAAATATTCGAGTCCCAAAACCTGGATTCGACTCGACGAGTTTCCAGAGATCCTGACTCGGGTTTGACGAGTGGTGCAAATATTCGAATATTCGCCATTCAAAGACTCGAATATTTGAGGTTGAATCACCGATTCGACTTGACGAGTCTATGGAGAGCTATGACTCGATATCGAATATTCGAATATTCGAATTTCATTGAGTCGAAATGCCGTTCACTGTTTGAGACACAGCCTCTTAGGCGACTCCAGTCTATTTGTCACCGTTCAGATTAAGTACATCATCCTGTCGTTGCCCCGTCTACCATGAACTCCCCAAAGGTCCCAGTAACTCAGTGTTGACTCTGTGCGAATCCACCATGTGGCGAGGTTAAAGTGAAATACCCGAGATCTTCAGATCCCATTGACAGGTACTATCATAATAAGCCAGCCAACGTTCAGACTTCACAACTATTCATCTCGTAGACCGTTGTAATGCTTGCTCAGTAGCAGCATCTGTCAACAGCGGGCCGTACTGGATGCGGCCGACAGCCTATACGTGAGATCGAGAGACCAAGGAATTGCACCAGTTTAGAGCATGTAGATCTGACAGTACGTTACCGACAAGTTTCGGACTCACCGCTCGTGAAAGCAGCGTTTGTTAAAAGCCAGTGAAACTGTTTCGGTTCTTCAACCTGTCGCTTTCATGGCAAAGTACTGGAATCATCATGTTTATAATTTTATGAGGTTCATTCGCAACATCTTCTAGGCTAGATACGAAATAAGTGTAGTGTCGCTGAACTGGATTTTGGCCACTTCTACAGTGATGATATCAGCGTCATTTTGACAGCTCTAAGTACGGCAATATTGGGAGGCAAATTTTCCCTATCTGGATTGCTAAATGACTCGAGATTTCGAAAAAGAAAGGGCATCTCATCGTCACAGTGATTCCGGGATCGGCGGGGACGAGGAACTGTGTGTGTTGATTTGATAGAGGGAATATAAGCTGTTTTGTTGAAATGAATCATTTCTTGGTTGCCCCTTGCCAAAAAGAGTATCTGCGACGCGGTGAATGGCGGGGGAACTTCAAGTCGTTTCTAAGCAGTATCTGAATGCTCGAATTCTGTTGGTCGAGGCTAATGCGGTGAATGAAGCATCGTCATCGGCCTCTGGGCTTTTGGCCAATCACCAGAGCCAATAATCGCGGTACTTGACGTATGTGCATTTGCATCATGGTTGGGGATTTTATCTCACCAGCCAATGAGGCAGCGTCACCCCTCGAATTGCCACGCTGAGGATTGGCGCTAATCGGTGTCATTTTGAAGTAACTTCGAGTAATACCGCCTCGGACAGTGTGACCTGAGTCTTATATATAATCCCTATCCTGGGCGGGAAGTGGATGCAAATAGCTTCACGTTGAATACTTACCCTTTAAATTATCAGTTGAACCTTGCTTGATCTTGGCTGATCAGCTTATGCAGTCGGCTACCACAGAGTCGCAGACTAACATGCGACATGACACGGACTGCACTCCTCCGGTGAACGGCGTCGAGGACGAAGACACCGCTTCACATGCCTCTTATGTTGATGGAGACCATGCCAGATACTTGTATGCAAAGTATGTCTCCCTTCGGGCTTATCTGACTCTAGGATGCTCTTTGAACACACGCAACGACAGTATACTAGAGCTTGCAATCGAATCATGCGTCAACAAGCACAGCAGAAAGAGTCTGAGAAGCGGCAGTTGCCAAACGGGGTCTAGGAGTTGTCACTTATACAAGGAAAAGAAATTTGCACTATTAGATAAAGCATCATGCATACATCACTCTAATGTCGGGATTACTGGGCTGGGTTGAAGAAATATTGGTACATACAGGACGTAAAGCAATTATACCCCGGGATCAACAAAGTACAATGCTCTCTTTCATGGCCATACTCGCGAAGTTGAACTGTCTTTTGCCACACACGCCGATCATAGAGGAACGAGGTTGACGTCCAGAGTGGGTTTAAACTACCATCCTGTCTTGAATGAGATTCTAAGCCCGAGGCGAGAGAGCTACCCGCTATAGCAGCTTCCGGCTTGCGTGAACTTC
>Ga0335075_10015011_pt1 | contig 11612 bp, 12 predicted proteins | sample Lox_Sample_24_FD_206723 | JGI IMG/M metagenome (GOLD analysis project Ga0335075, IMG submission 206723) | Soil microbial communities from Loxahatchee National Wildlife Refuge, Florida, United States - Lox_Sample_2.4 | ecosystem: Environmental > Terrestrial > Soil > Wetlands | place: USA...
CTGAAGTTTCCGTCTGCAACAACCCGCTTTTTCGCTCCTATCCCGCTCGAGACCGCGCTTCGCGCCGGACCCGCGAGGCTAAAGAACTGCCGGGCGACGCTTGCGGCTAGCGCCCTTGCGTACAGGCGAGTCGCGCGGCGCAAAAGCCAAGGATTCCACGGATTTGCGCGGCCTGAAGAGACTGGAGCGGCGGCGGGGGAGCTCTTCGAGGGTTTGCCAAAGTCGCCGAACTCGTGCAATGTTGCGGTGCGAGACTCTGCGCGACGTTGCGGCCTTTGCTATTCGGGGAGTAACGTTTACGAGCGGCGCCTCCGGGGGTGATATGGAACTCGGTCTGATTTCCAACTCGGCGCTCAATCCGAGCGTCTATTGGACGACGCTGTTGCCGCCGCTGTTTTCGGGACTCGCCGCCCAGCCGGGCGTTCGGACGATCGCGCCGCCGCCGCTCTCGTGGGAGCGGCGCAGCGAGTGGCGAAAGGTTCGCTCCCAGGTGAAGGACTGCGACGCGCTATTCTGGATTCAGCTCGCCACCCGTCCTACCGGTTCAATTCACCTTGCATCGTATTTGAACCTGGGCGCTCGCAGGTCCAATTTCATCCTTGACGCCTGGAAGCCTTCGCTGACCAAGATCGGCCTTGTCGCCACGGTCGAACGCCTCGATCCATGCTTTGTCGCCTATCGCGAGTCGATGGAGGAGCTGAAGCGCCGATTTCCGCTGGCGAAATTTGTTTGGCTGCCATTCGGCGCCCACACCGATGTTTTCTATCCCCGGAAGGAGGAAAAATCGATTTTCGCCTTTTGGCTGGGCCGTCGCTATGAGCCGTTGCACCAAGCTTTGCTTGCCTATTGCAAAGCCCGCGGCCTCCGCTACGTCTATCCTCAAGGCGAAGGATTGCCGGCCGAGGAGATCGGACGATTGACCTCGAGCGCGCAATATTATGTCGCCACTCCGCCCGATCTGGATGACCCTAGGCGCACCGGGGGGTTCAGTCCGTTGGTCATGCGCTATTTTGAAGGGCTGGCCGCGGGGACGCGGCTCCTTGGCGTGCTGCCCCGCAGCGGCGAATACGAGTCGATCCTGCCCACGGACGCGTTCTGCGAGGTCAAGCCGGACGGTTCGGACCTGGCCGAACGCCTCGACGAGGATCGAAGCAATCCGAACAACCAGCGCGCGGTGGACGCCGCCGGCGCGTTCGTGCGCGAACATCATTCCTGGCGCCGGCGCGCCGAGCAGGTTTTCGATCATCTCGCCACCGGCGCCGCGATCGAGTTTCCCCTGATGCAGAAGGAGCGCCAGGTCGGCAGGGTGGGGAACCGCGCGGGTTTGCGGCAAGACAGGTCCCACGAACTGAAGACAACCCAGCGCTTTGGCTGATCTCATCGATTGGTCGCGGCGTTCGCCGACTTCGGGGCGTCGTTTCGACCTTTCCTCGCGCCTGGCGAACCCTCGATCCTGTCAACTGGACCTGGCGGGCGCCGGCATGGTATGAGTTTTAGCCGGCAATCAACTCCATGTTTAGACAGGGGTGATTTCGAGACGTCCCTAGGGCGTTCGAGATCAAGAGCGGCGCTGCCGAGTTTGAACGCGCCCCGTAGGCCTGCATTCCGGGAGGAACTTCCGCAAGCCCGCTGGATTGTATCATGGCCTTTGGCAGGGGACCGTTTCAGTGATCAACATTTCGCGATCCCCGCTTCGGATCAGCTTTTTCGGCGGCGGCACCGACTACCCGACCTATTTCCGGGACTATCCGGGCGCAGTGCTGGGAGCCTCGATTGACAAGTACATCTACACGATCGCGCTGCCCATGGCCGATTTTGCGGAACATCGATATCGCATAACTTACCGGATCGTGGAGGGCGTCGACCGGGTTGAAGACATAAAGCACAATGTGATCCGCGCCACGCTGCTTGAGATGCGTTATGACGAGCCGCTCAACGTCGCCATTATTTCCGACCTGCCGGGCAATTCCGGATTGGGAAGTTCGTCGTCCTTCACCGTCGGCTTCATCGCGCTGATGGAGCACCTGAGCGGCCGCTCAATCACAAAATTCGATCTCTTCAAGCGCGCGGTCTACACGGAACGCGATCTGTTGCAGGAAAACGTCGGCATACAGGATCAGATCCACGCCGCGTTCGGCGGCCTCAACCTTTATCAATTCCATAAAGACGACTTTACCATTCGCCCCGCTCAAATGCCGACCGAGTGCCGGGACGCGTTGGATCGATCGCTCTGCCTCGTCTACACCGGCATTCAGCGCCACGCCTCGACAATGGTGCAAGAGCAGCTGAAGAACACCGAGGAAAAGAAGATTCACAAGGATCTTTCCCGCCTGGTTGAGCTCTGTCACGAGGGCTTGCGAGTGCTGGAGGGGCGGAACCCGGAAGCCATGCTTCGCGATCTGGGCAAGCTCGTGAGCGAAGGATGGGAAGCAAAGCGCAGGTTCTCGAGCTCCGTGTCTTTGCCGAAGATCGACGCGGCCTATGACGAAGCGATGCGTCTTGGCGCCTATGGCGGCAAATTGTGCGGCGCGGGCGGTGGCGGCTTCCTGCTGTTCATGGCGCCTCAACATGTTCAGGCAAAAATGATCGAGACCTTCGGACAAAAAAGCTTCGTCAAGATCTGTCTCGAGGATCAGGGAGCGGGGATCATCAGCCGATAAGGCTGAGACCCTCGCTCGCCACTTAACCCGCGCCGACGCCTGAAGCCAATACGAGAGGGAAAATGACCAAGCGCGCCTTGATCACAGGTATCACGGGAATGGTCGGCTCGCATCTATTGGACTATCTCATCGCGAAGACGGACTGGGAAATCCACGGCATGCTTCGCTGGCGGAGCCCTCTCGACAATATTTCCGCCCACCTTGATGAAGCGAATGTCGGCGCCCGGATCAAGCTCCACTACGCCGACTTGCGCGACACGATGTCGATCGAAAACTGCGTGCAGGCCGCGCGGCCGGACTATGTGTTTCACCTTGCCGCGCAAAGCTACCCGAAGACCTCGTTCACCGCGCCGCTCGACACGATGGACACCAACATCCAGGGCACGGAGCGGCTGCTTGGCGCGCTGAGACGCTTCTCGCCGGAGGCGATCATCCATGTCTGCGCCTCGTCCGAGGTTTTCGGCCGCGTCCCGCGCGAGAAACTGCCGATCGACGAGGAATGCACCTTCCACCCCGCCTCGCCTTACGCGATCTCGAAGGTCGGAACCGATCTCGTCGGCCGCTATTACGCCGAGGCCTACAAAATGTGCGTGATGACGACGCGCATGTTCACCCACACCGGCCCGCGCCGCGGCGACGTGTTCGCCGAATCGACCTTCGCCAAGCAGATCGCGATGATCGAGGCCAATAAACTGCCGCCGGTGGTCAATGTCGGCAACCTCGATTCCTTGCGCACCTGGGCGGACGTGCGCGACGCGGTGCGCGCCTATTATCTGCTGGTCACGGTCGAGCCGACGCCCGGCGCCTATTACAATATCGGCGGGCAATACACCTGCACCGTCCGGGCCATGCTGGATACGCTGATCGGCCAATCGACCCTGGCGAATATCAAGGTCGAGGTCGATCCGGAGCGTCTCAGGCCCATCGACGCCGATCTGCAGGTGCCCGACACCACGAAGTTTCGCACCCACACCGGCTGGAAGCCGGAAATCCCGTTCGAGACCACGATGCGCGACCTGCTCGAATATTGGCGCGAGCGCGTCCGGCGCAATGAGAGCTTCCTCGCCCGATAGAAAGGCCTTGCGCTTGAACAAGTCCGATCGAATTCTCGTGACCGGCGCCGCGGGGCTGATGGGCTCGGCGCTCGTCGAGCATTTGCGCGGCGAGGGATATGAGAACGTCATCCCCTTCACCCGCGCCGAGGGCGATCTCGTCGACACCGCCGCGACCTTCGCCGCCTTCGAGCGGCTGAAGCCCGATCATGTCTTCCACGCCGCGGCGCGCGTGTACGGCATCCTGGCAAACCTCAAGAATCAGGGCCGGCTCTTCTACGACAATTGCATGATCAACACCAATGTCATCGAAGCCTCGCGCCGCGCCGGCGTAGCTAAGATCACGGTCATGGGCACTGGCTCCGTCTATCCGTTTTCCACGCCCGGCCTGCCGCTCAAGGAAGACATGATCTTCATGGGGCGCCCGCATCCGGCCCAGGCCGGCTACGCCACCGCCAAGCTCGCCATGCTCATGATGCTGGAAGCCTATCAGGAAAGCTACGGCATGAAATGGGCCTATATCGTGTCGGCCAACTTGTTCGGGCCGCGCGACCGGTTCGACACCGAGACCGGCAACGCCGTTCCTTCGCTGATCAAGAAATTCCACGACGCGAAGACAAACGGCGGAACCGTCACCGTGTGGGGCGACGGCTCGGCTGAGCGCGACTTCGTCTACATCAAGGACGCGGCGCGGATCGCGCTTGGAATCATGATGAGCCTCGAGGGCCCCGTCAACATGGGCAGCGGCCAAGTCCGCCGCATACGCGACATCGTCGACACGCTGGCCGAGATCACGGAGATGGGCGGCCGAATCGAATGGGATCGTTCGAAGCCGAACGGGCAAGCCTATCGAGGTTACGACCTCTCGAAGATCGAGAGCGCCGGGCTCAAACCGGCCTACTCGATTCGCGAGGGGCTCAAAGAGACGTGGAACTGGTACTCTGCGAGCCATGACTAGCCCGTCACCGAAGCGTAGCGCCGAGGCTGCCGCAACCGGGCGAATGATCGCCGCTGAAGCGGACGCGCAAGCCTCGGTTGCGCGCCTCAAGCGTTGGGTCGTCGAGGAGGCTCTCCCGCTATGGGCCGAAACCGGATTCGATTCAGCGCGCGGAAGCTTCATCGAGCGGCTCAGCTTCGAGGGTGCGCCGCTCCACGTGGCGCCGCGCCGCGCCATGGTGCAGGCGCGCCAGATCTATGTCTTTTCGCATGCGGCGCTGATCGGCTGGCGCCCCGAGGGCGAGCCTCAGGCGCTCGAAGCGGCGCATAGGCTCATCGACCGCTATCATGGGAGCGACGGCGGCCATGGCTGGATCTTCTCCGTTCATCCCGACGGCGCCGTCCACGACGCCAAGCGCGACTTTTACACCCACGCCTTCGCGCTGTTCGGGCTCGCCTGGGCTTACAAGCTTGCGCCCGAACCCCGCTTTCTCTCCGCCGCGCTCGACACGCTGAGCGTTCTCGATCGACATTTCGAATCCCCCACCGGCGGCTATCACAGCGCGCTCCCTGCTGACCACAGCAAGCGGGAACAGAACCCGCACATGCATCTGTTCGAAGCCATGCTCGCATGGTTCGAAGCGACGGGGCGGGAGATGTTCCTGGCCCGCGCCGCCGAGCTTTACGGCATGATGGCCGCGCGCTTCTTCCAGCCCGAGACCGGAGTGCTGGCCGAATATTTCGACGGCGCCTGGAACCCGAGGGAAGGATTCCACGGGCGCATATGCGAGCCCGGCCATCATTTCGAATGGTCGTGGCTGCTTCGCCGCTACGCGAAGCTCTCGGGACGCGGAGATTCGCCGATCGCGAGAGCGTTGAAGGCGTTCGGCGACCGGCACGGCTTCGACGCCGAAGGATTCGTCGTCGACGAACTCCTCGATGACGGGCGCGTGCATAAACCCTCCCGCCGCTCATGGCCGCACACCGAAGCGATCAAGGCCGAGGCCGCCGCGGCGGAGCTCGGCGATGAAGAGTCAGTGGCCCGCTCGGCACGGACGATCGACCGGCTTCTCAAGGTTTTCCTCGGCCGCCCGGTCGCTGGCGGCTGGATCGACCACGTCGACGCCAATGGCGCGCCGCTCGTCGATTTCATGCCGGCGAGCACGCTTTATCACGTCTTTCTCGCCGCCGCGGAAGCGGACCGCGTCTGGGGACAGCAGGAGACCCCGGGCAAGCGAACGGCCGGCAAGCGATGAGCGAGGCGGCGATCCGGCAGGCTTTGATCCTGGCGGGCGGCAAGGGCACGCGGCTCGGCGAGATCACCCGTAAAGTTCCGAAACCGATGCTGCCGATCGCAGGCCGCCCGTTCCTCGATCACCTCGTCGAGATGATCGAGCGCCACGGCTATGAGGACATCCTCCTGCTCGGGGGCTATCTCGGCGAGGTCCTCGAGGCGGCCTATGATAAGCGCCGGATCGGCGGGGCCGCGATCCGGGTCATGCGTGAAAAGGTTCCGCTCGGCACCGCCGGCGCGTTGACGGTCGCGCGCGACGCGCTCGATCCCCGCTTCCTGATGATGAACGGCGACGCCTTCTTCGACATCAATCTGCGCGCCCTGGAGCAGGCCTCGCGTCAGAGCGGCGCGACGGCGACCTTGGCGTTGCGCTCGGTCGACAACGCCACGCGCTACGGCCGCGTGATCGAAGATGAGGGCAAAATTGTCGCGTTCATGGAAAAGGATTTGAGCCGGCCCGGGCCTGGCGTGATCAATGGCGGGATCTATGTGTTGAAACGCGAGATCCTCGACCTTGTTCGGGGTCTGCCTTGCTCGCTCGAGCAGGATGTCTTTCCGGCTCTGGTCGAGCGAGGCGAGATTCGGGGAAAAGCGTTCGACGGCTATTTCCTCGATATCGGCCTCCCCGAAACGCTCGAACAGGGGCGCCGCGAGCTGCCCGAAGTGCGGCTGCGCCCCGCCGCCATTTTTGAGCGCGACACGCTCGTCGTTTTGGTCGGGAGCGATTCGCCCGAGTCGTTTCAATGGAGAAAGGGCGCGGTCGAAGCGATCCGCACGCTGAACGATCTGGGCTATTACGTCCTCGTTTCGAGTCATCACTCAGGAGCAGCGCGTGAGGTGAACGCGGCGATACAGGAGCAGCTCGCGGCTGAGGGCGCTCATGTCGATCGATTCTATGTCGAGCTTGAAGCCGCGCCGAGCGCTACGCCCGGACAGGCGAGGCGCAAGCCAGGCTCGAGCCTGCTCTCCGAGGCCATGAACGAATGGCCGATCGTCGGTGAGCGATCGTTCGGCGTCAGCGTGAGCGTCGACAATATCGAAGCCGCGCGCAGCGCCGGAATCGCGGGCCATCTCTATGACGGCGGCGATCTCGCGCGCCTCGTCCATTCGCTTTTGGCTTAGGTCCGGGCAAGGCTGGCTGCGCGCCACCCGCGCCCCTCAAAGCGATCGAGCGATCGGCGCTTACCGGGCTATCCCTTTTGCGGCTGCGCCTCTGGGCGCTTCATCGTTATGGCCGCGTCAAGTGTTCATTCCGGAGACATACCCGACGAGTGTTCGGGGACATGACCGACACGTCATGTTGGCATGGAACTGGCCCAAAAGGAGGCTGTCCCCGTGCCGTGGCAAGAGGTGTCGAAGATGGATGCGAGACGCCTGTGGAAATGTGGACAACGCTGCCGCGTCGCCCACAGCCCCACAGGAGAACAGAACCAGAAGGAGCGGACATTTGATGTGCTGCCAAAACCGGACAACTTCATGTGCTGTCGACAGAGAATTGTGCGGGATGGTTTGGGATCAGAACATATGAAACGACTGCCAGATGCAGCCATTGATTGGCCTGGCGGAGCAGGGTGCGAAAGAAATTTCAAGTCAAGGATGCGCGCATAGCCCGTTCCAGAAGGATGGGCGTCGTTCGCCGCCCTAAGGCCTGCAGCGCCTCCGGCGGCGGCGCTTCGGGCCGTCCGTGAGTTCAAATTTCCGTCGTGCAAAAACCGCCGCCAAGCCATCAATGATCGGGAGTCGCACGGCGCGCGGGCTGTCTCGCATCGGTCTGAACCCGAACAGAGAGTGTCGTCCGACCCGGCGGCTCGAAAACTTGACCCATGCCGCGGACAGCGTGCGCATCCCACCCGCGTCATTTCTTGCCGCATTTTCGTTCGAGCAGGTGCGCGGCCGCGTCGTCGCCCTTGACCCCAATGTTGTCCAGGGTCTCCGCGCCGAGCTTCACCGCGCCGCCCGTAAGGACCCAAGTCCCGTCGCTTGTCCTGCTCCATGCGCTGCACGGGATCTTGGCGGCGTCGGCCGGCCAATTGTCCACCTCCCAAACTTGCTCATCCGCATGAACGGAAGCGATCATGCCGATGAACGCGACAGCCGCTACGATCCCGAATCTGAACATGCCTTTTGCTTGGCCTCCGCGCTTCGTTTGTCTCAATAGGGGCCGCGCTCGCAGACGGCAACCTTGGTGCGCCCGTGATCGCCTCGGAACCGGGCACGCGTATCTCGCACATTCGCGTTCGCGCCCGATCTGTCTCCTTCTAATGCCATTCCGCGCGATCCGGAAACCGGCCTTGGGCGCCCGCGCGTCTGGATCGGGCCGCGCCTTGCCGCCCTGCCGGTCCGCCGTTATAAGCCGCTCCTCTTTTCCGCAACAATCCGACCAGAGACAAAACTCAATGGCCGTCCAACGCACGTTCTCGATCCTCAAGCCCGACGTGACCCGCCGCAATCTGACGGGCGCCGTCAATCAGCGGATCGAGGCGGCGGGGCTCCGCATCGTGGCGCAGAAGCGGGTGCAGATGACGAAAGCGCAAGCCGAGACGTTCTATCGCGTGCATCGCGAGCGCCCATTTTTCGGCGAACTGGTCGAGATGATGATCGCCGCGCCGGTGGTGGTGCAGGTGCTCGAAGGCGAGGACGCGATTACGCGCTATCGCGACGTGATGGGCGCGACCGACCCGAAGAAGGCCGCGGCCGGCACGATCCGTAAGGACTTCGCGCTGTCGATGGGCGAGAACTCGGTCCACGGCTCGGACGCGCCGGAGACGGCGACGGTCGAAATCGCGCAATGGTTCTCCAGCAACGAGATCGTAGGGTAGCGCCGTTCACTCCGCGCCTACGTTGCAGCCGGCTTATCTGAGGCGCCAGGCTATCGCACGCTCGAGAACGATGTTGGCTGTAGGATCGAGTTCGAGAAGGTGGCGACGATGGGTCCGTCCTTCTCGCTTTCCTCGCGCGCCTTGAGCCACTCGGGATCGCTGACAAACGCCGCCCATCTCTTCTCCCGCTCGGCGAGCGACTCCCACGCCAGGAGGTAAGTCAACTCCTGATTCGATTCTCCAATCACCGTTGTCCAGAAGCCGGCCTGTCGGATGCCGTGCTTTTCCCATATCGGCAGCGTCTTGGTTTCGAACCGCTTCAATAACGCAGGCATTCGGTTTGGAAGGCAGCGATAGACTCGAAGCTCATAAATCATCAAAAGCCCCAGATGTGGCGCTGGCCGCCGCTTGCGCGCGCTTCCGACGCTGTTGAGCGCACCGCCGACCATCGCATGCCGAACCCCCGGCGACAACCGTGACGGCCGCCCCGCGCCGGCGCGACCGGTTTGGACCTATGGGGCCGGCTTGCGCGGACGAGCAGCAGTCGTCTTGCGCGTTCTCTTCACCAGCTTCGGCGTTGCGCACAATAGCGGACCAAGCGTGCGCCGCAGACCGTTGTATTCGACGCGGCAGCGCTCGTATTCAGCCTCCCGCATCCCGACCGAGCGAAGCGCTTGCGCAAGCGGAAGCCCTTCGGTCGTCAACGTCTCGACGAGTTGAAGACTCCGGACGATCTCTCTGGGGCTCAGTCTCGACCTGATCATCGCCACCCCTCCGCGGCGTTCACGCGCAAGCGAGCGACCGCCCTCGGCGGTCAGTGAGGAGATCATGCGCTCGGGCGTCTATCCGGGAATTGGCCGGCGCATTACGCTTCTTCAACAAAAGAGTCTGAAAGAGAAGGCGCTGGAGGCTGCGGCGCCATTCGTCGATGAACAAAATTTAATTCCTCGGCCAGCGCAAGGTGAGGCGCAGGGTGGTTACTCTATTCGTCAGGCGTGAGTGCGCCGGGGAGGTCATGCGTTCTGGCGTAGTCGCGCTTCTGCTCATGAAACGGAGAAGCACTATGCGCATGTTGGCAGGCGCCGTCTTGGCGACGGCGTTATTGGGCGCGGCGTCCGTCGCCTACGCGGCAAACGCCACTGGCAAAATCAAGAGCCTCGATATGACCAAGGATATGGTCACGCTCGACAGCGGCTCGAGCTACATGGCGCCCAAGGGCGTGAAGCTTTCCAGCTTCAAGGTCGGCGAGAGAGTGACGGTCAGCTACACCAAGGCCGGCGATAAGATGAACATCACGTCGATCAAGCCTGCGACTTGACGACCGGCGTCGCTATTGACGTGGTTGAGTGCGAGCCGCCGGCCCATGACCGGCGTCTTTGCGGCACGGCGCTCCGCCTGGAGGGAAATTCGCCGCCGGCGTGAACGCATCGAGGCGGCCGCGTCTCGTCCAACTTCCGACGCAGGTCCGCGCGCTTTCCTGGCGCTAAGCCCGATCAGATGAAACCCAATGAACGACAGCGTCTCGGGTCGAAACGAGTCCGGCGGCCTGACGCCCGAACATCGAATGAGAGCGGCGCAAGATCTCGTGCGCCGAATTCCCGATCGGGCGCCGCGCCGCATCGCCGACGTGTACAGCGGGCGGGGCTCGATGACGGCGCTGCTGGCGCATCGGTTTCCCAACGCCAAGATCGAGGCCTTCGACCTCTCGCAGCCGGCTGATCGCGGTCTGGGCGCGCGCGGCCGCCGGGCGAGCGCAAGACACAAGTTCGACCTGATCTGTTCGAATGGCTCGCTCGAGATGGTGCCATCGCTGCGGCGGTTGTTGCCCATGCTGGTGGGGATGGTCGCGGCCGGCGGTTGCCTCGCAGTCGAATTTCCCAACGATTTGTACGAGCCGACCCGCGCGCTGATGCGAATGATCGCCGCCGACGGACCGTGGGCGAAGACCCTGCTGCCGATCGCCAAGACGCGGCCATTCAACGAAACGATGGAAGGCCTCTACGCTCTGCTCAGCCCGATTTGCGCCGCCGTCGACATCTGGGAAGCGACTTACCTCCACGCCATGGCGGGCGTCGCGGCGATCATCGAGTGGCTGGAGGCGACAAGCCTCGCGCCTTTCCTGGCCCCGCTGGATGAAGCCAATCGCCGCAGGTTTCTCGATCGCTATGCCGCCGAATTGCGGCAGGCCTATCCGGCGCTTCCCGATGGCGTCGTTTTGCTGCGGTCGCGGCGGCTCTTCATACTGGCGCAGCCGTAACGCGGCCGCGAGGCCCGTTCACCGCGGCTTGGCCTTGATCGTGCGCGCGTAAAGCGCCTCCTCCATCCGCTCGGCGATCTCGCGCAGGTAGGGATTGCGCGCCTCGCGCCCGGCCCGGCCAGAATCGAGGTCGCTCTGGAAGCCGTCGCGCTGCGGCCAATGTTCGCCGAGAAGCTCGAAGCCAGCGTCCTCGATCGTCTCCACCGCTTTCGAGAATTGCGTCTCCGAGCGGCCGACCTTGGACAGCACGAGCACGAGGCGTCCCTCCGCGCCGCGCCGCGCGAGCTTGCGGGCGAGCGAAAGCGTGGGCCTCAGATCGTCGCCCGTGACTCCGGTCGGCAGGAAGACGACGTCGCTGTCCTCGGCGATTTCGGTCGACAGATCGTCGGCGAGGCCGCGGGTGTCGGCGACAATGAAATCGGCGACGCCATCCTCGCGGCGCAGCTTCTTCAGGCTCTTGAACGCGCGCGTGTCGACTTCCGGCTCGAGGCTGGCGCGCAGGCGCAGCGCGCCCCATTCGACGCAGGTCAATTGATCGAGATCGAAGTCGGCGAGCAGGGTCTTGCGCCCGCGATGGATCGCGCCGACCGCCAA
>Ga0335075_10015012_pt1 | contig 11612 bp, 9 predicted proteins | sample Lox_Sample_24_FD_206723 | JGI IMG/M metagenome (GOLD analysis project Ga0335075, IMG submission 206723) | Soil microbial communities from Loxahatchee National Wildlife Refuge, Florida, United States - Lox_Sample_2.4 | ecosystem: Environmental > Terrestrial > Soil > Wetlands | place: USA: Florida...
GCACCGGGCAACGCCAGCAGGGGAAAGAACAGGTCGTTGCTCGACTGAAGCTCGGCAGCGGTCGGCGTCCCGAACCGATTGACCTGGGTCTTTGCCGCGGCCAGCGTTTCACGGTCGAACGAGGCCAGACGCCGGACGAGAGTATCGACAAACGAGTCGAGGGCGTCATCGTCCAGCGTGCGGTTCACCCAGCCATAACGCTCGGCGATATCAGCGTCGAAGTCGTCGCCGCTAAGCACGATCTCAAGCGCCCGCGAGCGGCCGACCAAGCGCGGGAGCCATTCCAGCGCCCCGCCGCCCGGGACCAGTCCGACGCCGACCTCGGGGTTGCCGAACAGGGCGTTTTGCCGGCTGGCGAAACGCATGTCGCAGGCCAGGACGAACTCGTTGCCGATGCCACGCGTGCGGCCGCGAATCTTTGCGATACTCACGACTGCCGTGGACGAAAGACGCAGCACAAACTCGCGCCAAAGGCCCAGCGCCTCTGGCCGTTCAGCTGCCTTGGCTACATCGAGATGGGCGATGAAAAAATCGGGATTCGCCGACTGGAACACTATGACCTTCACGGACGGGTCCGTCTCAAGGTCGGTCATGAGCGCTCCCAATTCGACGATCGTTGTGGGAACAAACATGTTGATCGGCGGGTTGGTGAAGGTGATCGTCCATCGGTCCGGATACGTGCGGTCGATGTTGAACTGCGAATGGTCAGGCATGGCGAATCTCCTACGTTGATTGGCAGGACCCTACCGCAGCGATCTGAAGCCCGCGCGAACCACCTCTGAGAAGAGTTTCGGCTGTTCCCAGGCCGCGAAGTAGCCGCCCCTGTTCATATTCATCTTCCTTGTGGAATGAAACCTGGACTGCCGGTCTTCACCACTTCGTTGAACCTCTGTCTGGTCTGAATTCGATTGATTTCATCAAGCGCGTCTTCCGGAAGAGGGGAAATGTCGAAATTCTCTTTCGCGCGAACCGCAGTCCTGGGCGTGGTCAGCAAAGCCGTCCCGCGCTGCACCGCCCATGCCAGCAGCACCTGCGCCGGTGTCTTTCCCACTCGTGCGGCGATTGCAGTAATGACTGGATCTTCGAGCGGCCCCGGTCTGTTTCCGTGGCCCAACGGAGCGAAAGCCAAAAGCACAATGCCCTTCTTCTTGCAGAATTCCAGAAGCTCCGTCTCCGGCAAATACGGATGCGACTCGACCTGGACCACGGCGGGCTTGATTCTCGCCGATTCGTAAATGGGCACCAGTCCGTTCAAGCTGATGTCCGATAGCCCGATGGCCCGGCACCTGCCATGGTCCACAAGACTCTCCATTGCCTTCCAGGTGTCGAGCAAAGTCACGCCGTCGTCGTAAATGACATTGCCGTTTTGATCGCGTGGATCGTGCTCGTCTCCCGGTTGAAACGCAAACGGAGTGTGGATAAGGTAGAGATCCAGATAGTCGAGCCTGAGTCTGTCGAGACTCGCCTCGAATGCCGGCTCAACGCGCTCGGGCCGATGATTGGTGTTCCACACTTTTGTCGTAACGAAGATGTCCTCGCGTGCCATCCCTCCAGCGGCAAGCCCTGCCTGCAAGGCCTCGCCTACCTCGCGCTCGTTCCGATATCGCTCGGCACAATCGAAGTGTCGAAATCCGGCTTCCAGTGCGTTTCTGGTCGCGGTGATCGTCACGGCTGCGTCGGGAATCAGGGTGCCAAAGCCGAGTGCGGGGATATGGCCGCCTCCGTGGCTGAGCGGCATTCTCGTCATCCGAAGGTCAGAAGATTCGATCATCGTTGCACCCTCACGCTGTTTGCGTCCTGCAGCATCACCCGTTCAAAAATTATATGTCGAGGCTTAGAAAGGGTACCCGCGAAGGATCCACGGAGAGGCGATACAGGTTCCGAAATTCGAAGCTACAGGTAAGAACTGAGCCTGTCTCGGCTGTTGCGACGAAGTCTCTCCACGCTATTGAGTACTGATGGACTCGCCCAGCGATGCACTCGATACTTCCTTACGGTGGCCTGCACCAAACATCAGGAGCAGCGCTGCCAGGATGGCGAGCAGCCCTAACAGGATGAGGGGCAGTGCTACGAATGCAGCAGCCGCCAGACCGCCGATGAGGCCGGATAAAGCTTCAGCACCGACCTGCAGCGCCTGATTGTTACCCATCACTCGCCCCTGTTCCATCTCGCTGGCCGCCCTTGAAAGAAAGGTCGCGCATGCCGGCAGACAGATCGCGAGTGCTCCCGATGTGAGAAACAACGTCACCCAAAGGGATGCGCGGGGATGAAACCCAACGACGGCGATCATAAAGACGCCGGTGAGAAACGCCGATGCCGCAGCCAAAGTACTGGTCCGGAAGCGGGCGGCGAGAAAACCAGTCACCCATGCGTTTGCGATCACGATCGGAATGCCCACCCATGCCACAAATTCCGACATTCGCGAAACGCCGAGATGGAAGCGGTCAACGAGATACATGGGATAGCAGCGGAAAAATCCGAAGATGGCCAGATAGAAGGCGAAGTTCAGCCAATAAAGTCTCCGCAGACGCCGGTCAGAAACTACGCTCCGCAGATTCGTGAAGGCCTGAGTGAGGCTGACCGCATGACGTCGCGCAGGCGGATTCGTTTCGCGAAAGAGAAAGGCCGTAGCCGCCGTTGTGATGCCGAGCAAAATCATTGCCGCCCAAAATGGAGTTGCATCGCTGAACCATGAAACCAGATCAGGATCCGCCAGCTTTCCGCCCACGAGCGGCCCAACGATGTAAGCCGAGCTGGCGCTCAGGTAGATGTAGCCAAAGAACCGGTTGCGTTCTTCCGGCATGATCACATCGGCAATCGCGCTCTGCGCTGCCACCACGTTGGCCTCCGCCAGACCTGCCAGCAGCGAGGCGCAACCAAGGAGAGCGAAACTGCGAAGCTCTAGTGCGATGCCGATGAGCGCGTAGCAGACAGTCGTGAAAATGAGTGAAATCATCAGAACCGGCTTGCGTCCAAAGCGATCGGACAGAGCGCCCAGCACCGGTGAACCCACAAACTGACCAAGGGGATAAAGGCAGAGCAGAAATCCGAGCACGATCACGCGCCTGCTCATCGGCTCATCTGGCGGAAGCAGAAAATTGTGATTGCTCATGATCATCGGCGTGAAGACCGTGATCATCAGGCTATAACCCACGAATCCTGCAAAGACCACTGCATATAACGGAAGCAACGATTTCAGGCTTGCAGGTCCCCCTATTGCGTTTTCCGGCGCTGATCTAATCGCAGTCCGGTCGTGTGCGGCTGTCTCTCCGTGCATATGCTTCCCCGGTTGTCGTAAAGAAAGTTCTGGCAATAGTCCTGCTAGCTGTGTGGGAAAGTCTACATTGAGATAGGCGTACACATCGACAAAAGAACAGCGGAGGTCCTGGCGAAAATGGGTGCCGATTTGGTGGCGTTGTCCCATGTACAATCTCGCCAAATGATTCGTCATCTCGGCAAGATTTTTCTCATTGTGGTTCTTGTTGCCGCGTCTCCCCTGCTGCGGGCTCAGGCGCCAGCGCATCCGCCGATGCTGGTGTTTCTGCATGTGACGGTGATCAATCCTGGATCAAACGCGGTCGAGCAGGACCGGGCGGTGGTGATCCGCGGCAGCAGAATTACAGCGGTGACAAGTGCGGCGAGATTCGCGGCTCCGGAGTGGGCGAAGGTTGTCGATGCGTCGGGGAAATACATGATTCCCGGGCTGTGGGACATGCATGTGCACACCACCTTTGGCGACTGGTTTCCGCGCGGGCAGGAGGTGATTCTGCCGCTCTTTATCGCGAATGGAGTGACGGGCGTGCGCGATATGGGAGGGGATCTGCCGGTGCTGTTTGCGTGGCGCAAGGAGATTGCGGCAGGCGAGATTGTCGGGCCGCGGATGGTGGTCTCCGGGCCGATGCTGGATGGGTATCTACCGGATGGGAAGCTGCGCTTCCCGAGCTCGATTCCCGTGATGACTGCGGCGGATGCGGTGAAGGCGGTGGATTCGCTCAAGGCGCAGGGCGTGGACTTCATCAAGGTGCAGTCGGTGATTCCGCACGACGCCTATGTGGCAGCGGCGGAGGAGGCGCACAAGCAGGGTCTGTCATTCGTGGGGCACGTGCCGGACCACATCAAGATCACGGAGTCGGTGGCGCTGGGACAGAAGAGCATCGAGCACTTCATGGGGGTTTTGGAGGGGTGTTCGAGCCAGGAAGACAAGCTGCTGGCCGGCCCAACGGAAGACACGAAGCTGCTGTTGACGAGCCGCGACGATGCGAAGTGCCGGAAGCTGATTGCGCTGCTGGCGCAGACTCATACGTGGCTGGTTCCGACGATGGTGTGGAACCGGCAGGGCACGCTGCTGGACCATGTGGACTTTGCGCACCAGCCGCTGGACAAGTACGTGCCGGCTTACTGGCGCGATGTGACGTGGAAGCGCTTCTATGACCAGATGATGCCGGGCGTGAAGGCTGATGCGCTGAGTGTGCGGCAGCAGGAGATTGCGGAGATGATTCGCATGATCGGCGTGCTGCATAAAGGTGGGGTCGAGTTTATGGCGGGGACGGATACGGCTCCGGGGATCTATGTGATGCCGGGATTCAGCCTGCATGATGAGCTGGCAAATTTTGTCGAGGCGGGGTTCTCTCCCATGGATGCGCTGGCAACGGCGACGAGCAATCCGGCAAAGTTTCTCGGGCGAGACGATATGGGCGCGGTGGCTCCCGGCGATGTGGCGGATGCGGTGGTGCTGGATGCGAATCCTCTGGTGGATATTCGGAACACGGAGAAGATTTTCGGGGTCGTGGCCGATGGGCGATACTATGACCGCACTCACCTGGACGCGGTGCTGGCTGGAGTGGAGAGAGCGGCGAAGCAGTAGGGGGAACGGTGGTCATTACGATCCACAAAGCGCTGGCGGCGGAGGCGGGTGGCGTGCGAAGGTGCCTGGCATCGGCGTTCGAGCCATTTCGCTATCAGTACACGCGCGGCGCATTCGAAGACACGGTTCCGACGGTGGAAGCGATCCGGGAACGCATGGCTCACATGACGGTCTATATTGCCGTTGCAGGCACGCGGGAGATCGTGGGGACGGTAGCGTATGGGGTTGATGGCGCCGAGGGTCATCTGCGAGGCCTGGCTGTTCAACCGGTGTGGCAGGGCCACGGCACTGCGGAAAGACTGCTGCGCGCGGTCGAAAACGATTTGATCGCCGCGGGGTGCAGGCGCATAACTCTTGATACGACTGATCCGCTGCAGCGGGCGATCGCCTTTTATCGGCGGAACGGCTTTGTGCCGTCGGGAAAGGTCGCTGATTATTTCGGGATGTCTCTTTATGAATATGTGAAGGCGCTGGCGTGATCGGCCTGTAGCGCCCGCGGTAGGATGGGTTGAAACGTTGAGTGTTGAAAGGCTGCTGTTGTGACGATTTTGCTGAATGCGATTGAGGCGCGGGTGCTGGGCGCGCTGGTTGAGAAGGAGATTACGACGCCGGAATATTATCCGCTGTCGTTGAATGCGCTGGTGAACGCGTGCAACCAGAAGACTAATCGCGAGCCGGTGATGCATCTGGATGAGGATGCGGTACGGCAGGCGGTGCGGGGCCTCGAAGACGATGGGCTGGCCGGACCGAGGCGCGGCGACAGCCGGGTGACGAAGTACGAGCATCGGCTGCAGGAAGTGTTCAACTTTACGAGGGGAGAAACGGCGGTGATGTGCGTGCTGCTGCTGCGCGGGGCGCAGACTCCGGGCGAGTTACGGGGGCGGACGGAGCGCATGCATCGCTTTGAGGAGATCGAAGACGTGCTGGCCACGCTGCAGAAGCTGATGCAGCGCGAGCCTCCGCTGGTGACGGCCCTGCCGCGGCAGCCGGGGACGAAAGAGACACGCTATGCGCATCTGCTGTCGGGTGAACTGGAGGCATCGGAGATAGTGCCTGCAGGAGTAGCGGAGACTTCCGGCGATGATCGTGTGGCGCAGCTGGAGGCCGAGGTTGCCGGACTAAAGCAGGAAGTCGCTGCGCTGGGTCAGGACATAGCGGGGTTGAGGGAGAAGATCGAGAGGCTGGCCGGGTAGTCCAGAGCCCGGCTTCAGACCACTCCTATTGACAATCGATACAAAGCGCGCTCAGACTCATATAGTCAGTCGATAGGAACCCTCAGGTGAGCGCAAAGCAGACAAATCTCCTCCAGGGCACGCTCGATCTTCTCATCCTCAAGGCTCTGGGCACGGGAGAGCTTCACGGACTGGGCATCTCGCGGCGCATCGAGCAGATCACCCAGGGAACCTTCGTTGTAAAACCCGGCTCGCTCTTCCCTGCCCTGCACCGCATGGAGGAGGCGGGCTGGTTGAGCTCGTTCTGGGGCGAATCGGAAAACAACCGCCGCGCTAAATTCTACCGGCTTACCAGGCGCGGAAAATCTCAGCTCGAAGTCGAAACAGAAGAATGGACGCGCGTGGCCCTGGCCATGAAGAACGCATTGCGGGCAACATAAGGCGGCAACCATGAGCTTCTGGTCTAACTTCGTCAGTGCGCTTCGCAACCTCTTCCGCAAGCAGCAGGTCGAGATCCAGCTTGACGACGAGGTGCGCTCCTACGTCGATCTCATCACCGACGAAAGAATCGCCGCCGGTATGTCTGCATCAGAGGCGCGCCGTACTGCGCTGGCCGACTGCGGCGGCATCGAGCAGGTGAAGCAATCCGTGCGCGACCGCCGCGCCGGTGCCGGCGTCGAGCTTCTCTGGCAGGACGCGCGCTACGGACTGCGCCAGATGTGGCGCAACCCCGGATTTACCGTCACGGTCATTCTCACGCTCGCGCTCTCGATCGGCGCCAACACTGCAATCTTTTCCATCGTCAACGCGCTCATGCTGCGCAGCCTTCCCTACCCGCATCCCGAGCGCATGGGCACCATCTTCACGCGCATACGGGGCCCCATCGTTTCCGATGAACGTCACCACGTCAACGGCGAGCAATTTGAGCTGCTGCGAGACGATGTTCCTTCTCTCATCTCGGCGGTCTCGGGCGTCCGGCCCACAGGAGTCAATCTTCAGGCCGGTTCTCAAGTCCAGTATGTCCACGCCGGACGCATCTCCGCCAGCTATCTCGACGTGCTGGGAATCCACCCCATCATCGGGCGTAACTTCTCCGCCGCGGAAGACCGTCCGCACGGCCCGAAGACCGTCATCATAAGCTATGGCCTGTGGCGCAACACCTTTGCGTCCAACACCAACATCATCGGGCAAAGCATCCTGCTCAAAGGGGAGCCCTATACCGTTATCGGAGTCCTTCCCGACGGCGCGACGACGCCGCTCAACGCCGACGTCTACACGGCGCTCCAGCCCGCGCGCGACGGCGAGGGCGGCGGAACCAACTTCGAGGCCATCACGCGTCTGCGCGATGGAGCGACGTGGCAAGAGGCAGACGCCGAGATTAACCGCGCGTGGTCTATGCGCACAAGTCGCTACGAAGTCGCGGACAATCCTGGCGCGCAAGTCAGCTACTATTCGGTGCCTCTGCAGATAGGGCAAGCCGCTACTCTGCGGCCGCAGGCTCTCACCCTCATGCTGGCCGCGGGATTCATCCTGCTGATTGCCTGCGCCAACCTTGCCGGGCTCACGCTGGTGCGCATGCTGCGGCGCACGCCGGAGATCGCCACCCGGCTGGCCCTTGGCGCTTCCCGCTGGAGAATTCAACGGCAGCTCTGGGTTGAAAATCTTCTGCTCGCATTTCTCGGTGGCGCTGCCGGAGTGGCGGTCGGCTTCATCGCCCTGCGCGGCCTGCTCCTGCTGCTGCCTGAGCACTTTCTCCCCGTGGCCAGCGTTCCGCTTGACGGCCGGGTACTTGCGTTCACGCTTGTCATTTCCCTGCTCACCAGCGTGCTCTTCGGCATGCTTCCGGCGCTCACCACGCGAAAGCTCGATCTGCGCTCCGCCATCGCCAGCCGCACGGCGACCGCCAGCGAACACCTGCGTCTGCGCCAGGCATTGATCGCGAGCGAGGTCGCTCTCACCGTCGTGTTGCTCGCCGCATCAGGCCTCCTCATTCACACGCTCATCCACCTTCAGACCCTTCCCCCGGGCTTCAATCCAAACGGAGTGATGACCGCGAGAGCTTCTCTCGACGACGTGCGATTCCACGACCCCGCAACTTTTCGAAAGATGCTCGATGCGAGCATCGCGGCGATGCGGCAGATTCCCGGTGTCCAGTCCGCGGCCATGGGCCTGAGCTTGCCGTATGAGCGCTCTATCATCACCGTGGGACCGGCTATCCGCGACGGCAAAGAAGCTGGTCAAACGATAACCGCGGATCAGACATACGTTACGCCTGACTATTTCGCCACCTTGCAGATCCCAGTTCTGGCTGGGCGCGCCTTCAACAACAGTGACGGGCCGGACACGCAGCGCGTGGCCATCGTGAACCGCGCGCTGGCGCACAAATTCTTCCACGACTCTAACCCGGTAGGCCGCCACTTCTTTGAGAACACACTGATCGTCGGCGTCGTCGAAGACGTAGCTATGGCTCCCGGCATCGATCCCGTAGCTCCCATCACCAACGAGCCGACCATGTACATCCCGGCCGCGCAAATGCTGGTAAGCCAGCTGACGATGTATCACGTCTGGTTCCAGCCCAGCTGGATCGTCCGCACCGCCGCGCCGGTTGAAGGACTGACCGCACAGATGCAGCGCGCACTGGCCAGCGTCGATCCCGACCTTCCCTTTAACGGCTTTTACAGCATGCGCGACATTCTCGCGAAGACGCTGGCCACGCAACGCGTCGAGGTCGCCCTGCTCAGCGCAATGGCTGCCCTGGCTCTGCTGCTGAGCGCGGTTGGAATCTTTGCGCTCATCGCCAACATCGTGGCGCAAAAAACACGAGAGATCGGCATCCGCATCGCCCTCGGTTCAACCGTTCGTCAGGCCATGCTACACATAGCCGGACCGGGTGTGAGCGCCTCGGCTCTTGGACTGGTCATCGGCCTGATCCTCTCCGCGGGAGCTTTACGAGCGATGCGCAGCGTGCTCTACGGAGTGGGCGTCTACGATGTGCCAACCATCCTCATCGTCGTGCTCACGCTTGCGTCTGCCATCCTCATTGCTTCCATCGTTCCCACGATGCGGATCGCGGGAATCGACCCCGCCACCACCCTCCGCGAAGAGTAGGTAACACTCGGATCGCCTGGTTCCAATTCAAGATAGCCCGTCTGCTACCTTTGACCGTCACGAAAAATAGGCGGATGGCAACTGGTAATCTTCGGTCAAGCAATCAGCTTTTGTTTGCCCCCGGATCTGGACTCGCGAACAGAAACTGCCACGAGGGATCGAGGTACTGCCAGCGCTGCTTGGCGAACCAGCTGGTCGGCATTTCAGGGATATGCAGCAATGTATGTCCAGCTACGCAGATAAGTTCGGTTCCATTCCAGGCCAGGAAGGTTCTCGACAATTGCCCTACTCTTGCGGGATGTGCAACTCGCCTCAGGCATACCGGGCACCGTTGCTGCTGATCACGGAACACCCATTGCAGACCAAACAAACAGAGCGAGAAAGAAGATGCGAACTGGATGTACCCCGATTGAGGCGAAAAGGACGATGTACACGAATATGCGATGTCCAGCGATGCAAGGTAGACGATCGGCAGTAGCAGGCCAATTTTGGCGCTCAGAAAGCCCCAGCGGCGAAGTGTGTTTGTCAAGGAAGACCGGGAGCTTAAGCCGTATTCTCCCATCGACACCGATGTGGTAGCAGGCAACGAGAGGAAGGCCAGCAGCATTGCGAACAGAGATATAACCCATCGTGGCCCCCACTCAAAGTCGCCCCAGGGTGTCAGGTGCGCCACAACGTATCCTGTCTCTCCGAAACCTTGTTCTGACTCGGGTTGCATCAGCCACGCATCGACCTTGCCCGGCAGCCTCCAGGCTCCGACAGGTGCGACTCCAGCGATTCTGACTTCGCGGAAACCCACGCGCACCACCGTGCCCGCTATATGCGGATTCGCGCCGAACTGCCTTCGCCAAATTTCATCGTCGAGAATCAGCCTGGCCATTTCGCCATCAACCTTGCCGGGGGGCGGTGCAAATCGCACCGGCAGCTTGAGCAGCGCAAACAGATTTGGAGTGGCATGCGCTACCGCCCAGCCGGTTTGAGCAAACGACACCACTGATATCGTCTCCTGTCCGACTCGGTAATACGCAGCACCGTCGAAAAATCGTTGCCTGCTCCCCGTCCACGCCCAAAACCGCTCTTCCGGTGAAATTGACGATACATCGCCCTCGTAGCGTGCATCCTGACTCAGCATCAGCTCCGAATAGACGCGATATCGCGATAAATCCTGCTCAGCACGGACACCGGGGAATCGAAGCGCAACGCACCAGGTCAAGGTCAACAAAACGGACAACAGAAGCAGGCACAGAGAGGCTGATCCACGCATTGCCGCAACGGGCGATTGCCTTTGCCAGAGCTGCCTCCTCAGGCAGAACGCATCCAGGTAAGATCCGAGACAGAACGCCGTGGCTTCTCGCACCGGCCTTCTGGAGGCGCTGGCCGCCGGCGAACATTCCCGGAGCACGTACCATAATTCCGCGCTCCACTCCTGGGACCACTCCGCACGCCGCTGGCGTGGCACCAACAGCGACGCGCCGCGCAACAAGCCCAGATGAAATGTGCGAAGAGCAAACTCCAGGGTACGAGTCATACGGACTTCATCTCCCTGGACGGAATCAATCTTTTGAGCAGCGGATAGCGTTTCCGTGAAGCTTCCAGCGTCGTCCTTCCGGCCGCTGTCAGTTGATAGTACTTTCTGGGCGGTCGCTGCTCTCGATCGGCGATCGACTGCCGCTCCCAGCGCGAGCGGATGAGCTCATCGGCCTCCAGACGGCGCACTGCCGGATAGACAGTGCCGCTGGGCAGGCCTGTCATCTCCATGATGGAAAAACCGTAGACAAAGCCGGCGTCGATCGCCTGAAGGATCATCGCCGTGGTGTGCGAGAGCTTAGGCTGCGTGGCCATAGCTGATTTTAGCTATGTAGAAGTCTACTTGACAATCCATTATGTCGATTGCTACATAGGATACCCAGACTGATGAGAGGCGATTGCAAATGAAAAGAAGAATCATGTGGATGATCGCGCTTGGCACCTTCCCTGCAGCCATACTGCACGCCCAGCAGGGTCCTGCAACCGGAGCCTCTCAAGCTGCGGACGCGTCGCCGCATACCGTGCAATTCGTCACCGTGGAAAAAGATGTCCGCCTGGAGGTCCTCGATTGGGGCGGCACAGGGCGGCCGTTGGTTTTGCTTGCAGGCATCGGAGACACGGCACACGTCTTCGATACGTTCGCTCCGAAACTCGTCCCTGCCTATCATGTCTACGGCATCACGCGCCGCGGGTTCGGCGCTTCGAGTGCACCGAAGCCTGACTGCGAGAACTATTCCGCCGATCGCCTCGGAGATGATGTGCTGGCGGTTATGGATGCGCTTAAGCTTGACCGGCCAGTTCTGGTTGGCCACTCCATTGCCGGAGAAGAGCTGAGTTCCATAGGGAGCCGCCATCCGGAAAAAGTTGCAGGACTCGTCTACCTTGAGGCTGGATACGCCTACGCATACTACAACGATCGCGCCGCGCAGGGCGTGTGGATA
>Ga0335075_10015013_pt1 | contig 11612 bp, 13 predicted proteins | sample Lox_Sample_24_FD_206723 | JGI IMG/M metagenome (GOLD analysis project Ga0335075, IMG submission 206723) | Soil microbial communities from Loxahatchee National Wildlife Refuge, Florida, United States - Lox_Sample_2.4 | ecosystem: Environmental > Terrestrial > Soil > Wetlands | place: USA...
CCTTGACCTGGTCGGGCGGAACAAGAGCCTGCTGGCTGAGCTGTCCTACGCGGCCGCCACCGAGACCCCGCGAGACGAGGCGGCATCCGAGCAGCCCGCGGAAGCCAGCGATGCGGACAAGCCGACGGTGTACCCGCTGTGGCACGCGCACCTGTCGGCCCTGCTCGCCGCGCAACGGCCGGACATAGACGCCGGACTGACCGCGCACCTGCTTCTCGGCGCGCTGCACAGCGAGCCGATCCTCGCGCGTCTGACGACTGCCAGGCCTGGTGAGGGGGCCGCCGCGGTGGCGGCGGCGCTGCGCGCCATGGCCCGCTCGATCCTGGACGCCCCCTCGGTGCCGGACGGAACTAGCCGCGAGTCCGCCGGTAAGTGACCTCCAGGATCCCGTTCTTGAACGGTACGGCCGACACCAGTTCGAGCCGGGGCGACTCGGTGATCTCGTCGAACAGGCGCGTGCCAGTGCCGGCCAGATAGGGGAAGACCGAGATGCGGTACTCGTCAATGAGGTCATGCTTGATGAGTGACTTCCAGAAGCCGACGCCGCCGTGCGCCACGATGGTGCCGTCGCCGTCCCGCCTGAGCGCGTCCATCTCCGTGGCGAGGTCGCCGCTGTCGACGGTTGAGTTGGCCCAGTCGGTGCTGGTCAGCGTACGGCTGAAGACGATCTTGCGCGCCGCGTTCAGGAGGTCGGCGTAGGGATGGTCGGTAGCGGTCGGGAAGTACCCCGCCCCGCCCACGAAGGCACCCCGGCCCATGACGTGCAGGTCGGCACCCGCGTAGAGCGCCCGGTTGCGCTCTTCCAGCGCCGAGTCGTCGGGCAGTTCGCGGCAGAAGTCGAAGAACGGGGTGTCCTCGGTGGCGATCACCCCGTCGATGGAGTAGTCGAAGATCCGCGCTATCACGGTGCGCATGCGATTGCTCCTAGGCTAGGTACTTGCCGAGGCCGTCGAGCATCTCGCTCGTGCCCCCTTGCCGCAGTTGCGGCGCGTCCTCACCGTCAAAGCCGTCGAGGTAAGCGCCCTGCTCAGTCCAGGTCAGCGTCGTGCCCGCGCCGTTCTCGGCGAACTCGACCGTTGCGACGGAGACCGAGGCGCGCACGCCGTCGGCGTACATCTCGTAGCTGTAGACGAGCCGCTGGCCGGGCACGATGTCGTAGTACAGAGCATCGTACGTGTAGCTGACGCCCTGGTAGACGTTCGCGAACCGCTCGTGCCCACCGATCCGGAAGTCGAACTCGACCGTGCCGGTGCCCGGTTTGGCCTCGGCCAGGTCGCCGGTGTCGCCCCAGGCGTCCTTGGCTTCTTGGGATGCGAACGCCGCGAAGACGCGTGACCGGCTGACCGGGTAGGTCCGCTCGATCGTGAACGTGTCGTGGATGACCGACCGCTCTGCCATGGCTTCCTCCTGTTTAGCTCGGGTCATTCGGCCCCGCCGGGTCGATGTGCTCGCTGTCCGGCAGGTCGGCGGCACCGGCTAGGTACACGCCAAGGCGGTCGAGTCGCCGCTCGACGAACGTGCGGCGCTGGGAGATCCAGCGCTCGGCCGAGCGCAAGGTCTCCGCGTTGAGGTTGCAGGTCCGGGTGCGGCCGAGTTTCTGCGACCGCACCAGGCCGCTCGCCTCAAGGATCTGTACGTGCTGAAGTACGGCGGCGAGCGACATGGCCAGCGGCTTCCCGAGTTCGCTGACCGATGCCGGGCCCTGGGAGAGCCGCTCGAGCATGCGGCGGCGACCAGGGTCGGCGAGGGCGTGGAAGACCCGGTCCAGGTCAGGTGCCGGGTCCAGCACATTGTTAACCACATGCTTGAGTATGACGCCGCATCGGACAATAGTCAAGGAATCACTTAAGCATAAGATCTCGGCCTTCCCCGGATCCTGAGACTGGTGAAGGATTTGAAGCTGGCGCCAACCACGGTGGTGGCGACCAGGAAGGAACCTTCATGACCAGCGTGAACGAATGGCCGGAGAACCGGAGGATCACCATTCATGACCTCCAGGCGGCCACCGACCGGGGCGAGCCGTGGTCGATGCTGACCAGCTACGACGTCCTGACCGCGGGCATATTCGAGCAGGCGGGGGTCCGCGCGCTGCTTGTCGGTGATACCAGCGCCGAGATGGTACTTGGCTACGGCGACACGCTGCCGATGACGATGGACCAGCTGATCCCGATGGTCCAGGCGGTGGTGCGCGGAAGCAAGAACGCGCTCGTGGTGGCCGACCTGCCGTTCGGGAGCTACCAAGCAGGCCCCGGTATCGCGCTCGCGAGCGCGGTGCGGCACCTGAAGGAGGGCGGGGCGCAGGCGGTCAAGCTGGAGGGCGGCCGCCGCGTACTGCCCCAAGTGGAGGCGCTTACCGGGGCGGGCATCCCGGTCATGGGACACCTCGGGCTCACGCCGCAGAGTGTCAACGTGCTCGGCGGGGTTCGCCGGGTGCAGGGCCGCGGCGATGCCGGCGAGGAACTGCTGGCGGACGCGCGAATGCTCGAGCGAGCCGGAGCGTTCGCGGTCGTGCTGGAATCAGTACCGGCGGAGCTGGCACGGAGGGTGTCCGAAGCGCTGCGCATCCCCACGGTGGGCATCGGCGCCGGCCCGCACTGCGACGCCCAGATCATGGTCTGGCAGGACATGGCCGGGCTGACGGCCGGCCGGATTCCGCGGTTCGTCAAGCGTTACGCCGACACCCGTGGCGTCCTGCTGGACGCCGCTCGCCGGTACGTCATGGAGGTCGCCAGCCGGGATTATCCCGACGAGGCGCACAGCTACGCGTGAAGATTCCCAGCGCGAGGGGCACGGGCGACATGCCCGCGCCCCTCGCGGTTTTTGGGGGTTGCCAATCTGTCTATCACAGAGCTAGCATTGTGATATCAGATTTACCCGGCGGCAGGCGCCGGGCGATGAGGACTCAGGAGGAGTCATGGGAACTGTCACCGGAACACGAGGCTCCACGGACCAGGCGTCACCGCAGCTGGAGAACATCGTCAGCTGGACCTGGCGGGACCGGGTCGGGCACGTCTGGCACCGGCTGTGCGCCGCCGTGGACGAGATGAACTACGCGTCGCGCCGGATGGTCGAGCTGCAGACGCGATACCCGCAGTGAGCGCTGCCCGCAGCCTCGATGCCAGCCAACCAGGGCGTCCGCGAAAGTCCCCGACTTCGCGGACGCCCTTTCTATAGGGGCCAAGTCACCGGACTGCGGGGGATTGGCCATGCTGGCCAGAGGATACGGCTCAGTGAGTCCGGCCCGCCGCGCTGAGCTGGTGCAGGGTCCAGCCGCGGCCGGCGGCATCCAGGGGACGGGTCTGGGTGGTGAAAATCTCCGCCGCCCGCCGGTAGGACATCCGGGCCTGTCCGGTCCCGCGGCACACGTCCGCGACGGCGACCCGGGCCGGTGCCCGCCTGTCGGTGACGAATACCGGTCCCCACGATCGTCCCGCCAGCAGCCAGCGCAGCAGCTGGCTCGTTCCCTCGCGCCAGGTGATGCCGGCGGCTGCGGGGTGGTCGCCGGACCGGATCCACACGCGGTGCCGTAGCAGGTCCAGGTGGAACGCGTCGAGTGCGAGAACTTCCGCCGCGGGCGCGCCTGAGTCATAGAGCACCCGCCACAGTGCGTGCTCCCGCAAGGTCGCCGGAAGCTCGAAGAGAGCACCGACCTGCTCCTCGCTCAGCGGCGCCCCGAGGGCATCCGGGTGCCGGTGGCGCAGGCCGGCGGTCGGGTCCGTCCGGATCCAGCCGTGCTCCAGCCACCAGCCCACGGCGCCGCGCAGCGCGGACAGCTCCCGGTTGGCGGTGCGCGCGTCGGCCGTCACCGTCCTGACCGCGAACTGGGCGGCCAGCCCGTCCCCGGTACCCGGGTCATCAAGCAGCGCCAGGGGCACGACCGGCGGTACCGCCCGCCGGCGCTCCGGGCCACCCGGGATCGGCCTGCCGACCAACGGCCAGGCCCAGCTGGCAAGCGAGATCCGGTACACCCGGCGCGACGCGTCACTGATCGGGGCGTGGTCGAGGTACTCGTCCACCGCGACCGCGTACTCCACCGGCACCGGCAGTCTCATGCCTCCAGCATACGCGTTCCGAGTGGCGCATTTACTGCGACAACATGCCGGTCGACTCTTTTGCATTTACTGCGGTAATTACTTTCCTGAATAATTTTTATTTGCTTTTCTAGTGGGCGTTTGAAATGGTAGGAGGCATGGTTCTGCCCGAGGTTAATTCCCGCGGTTTCCGCAGTAAATTCCGCGACGGCAGGCTTGGCGTCCTGGCCGGACGCGATTTTCGCCGCTTTTACGTCGGCTATTCGACATCGCTGCTCGGCACCGCGATGTCGTCCGTCGCGATCGCCTTCGCGGTGCTGAGCACCGGCGGCACGCCGACGGACCTCGGCGTCGTGTTCGCGGCGAACATCGTCCCGATGGTCGCGTTCATGCTGGGCGGCGGCGCGCTGGCCGACCGGCTGGGCCGCAGGCCAGTAATGCTAGCCGCCGATGTGGCCCGGTGCGCGGCGCAAGGCGTCCTCGCCGCCGCGCTGTTCCTGGGTCACCCGGGGCTGTGGCTCTTCGTGGCCGTCGCACTCGTCGTCGGCACCGGCAACGCCTTCTTCCAGCCCGCGCTGAGCGGCCTTCCCGTGCAACTCGCGCCGCGTGACCGGCTTGGCGACGCCAACGCCCTGCTCGCGGTGCCCCAGCCCGCCGCCCAGATCGCCGGGCCATCCCTGGCCGGGATCCTGATCGCGGCGACCAGTCCGGCCACGGTGGTCGCGGCCGACGCCGTGAGCTACGCGGTCAGTGCGGTGGCGCTGGCCATGCTGCGGTTTCCCGATGCCGGCCAGGCCCGGTCCCGGTCCAGGTCGCTGCTGGCCGACTTGGCCGACGGCTGGGCCGAGTTCAGCTCGCGCCCCTGGCTCTGGATCGATACCGTCCAGTTCGCACTTTTCAACCTCCTCACCTGGGGGCCGTATCTGGTGCTAGGCCCGGTACTCGCCCGCGACTACCTCGGCGGCGCTCGCGCCTGGGGCGCGATCCTGGCCTGCTATGGCGCCGGTGCCATCCTCGGCGGCCTGCTCGCGCTCGGCCGCCGGCCCCGGCGCCCTCTGCTCGTCGCTACCCTGGCCACGCTCGGCTTCCCGCTGCCGCCGCTCGCACTGGCCCTGCACCTGCCCGTCGTGGCGGTGGCGGCGGGAGCGCTGCTCGCCGGCCTGGGCTCGGCGGTGGGTAATGCGCTGTGGACGACCGTGGAGCAGCAGCAGGTGCCCGCGCACGTCCTGTCGCGCGTGGGCGCGTTCAACACCGTCGGCGCGTTCGCGCTCGGCCCTGTCGCGTTCGTCGCCGCCGGGCCCGTGGCGGCCGCCGTTGGTGCCCGTACGGTACTCGGGTTCGGCGCCGCCTGGGCCGTCTTCGGCACGCTCGCCGTCCTCGCGGTGCCTTCCGTTCGCCGCGTGACCTGGCTGGATAGTGACCAGCTGGACAACGGTGCGACAGCACAAGCCGCCGAGACGGTTTCAGCCAGTCCGGCTGGGTAGCCGTTGCCCAAAGCTCAACACGCGAGGAGCGCACAATGTCCTATCCCGCAGCGCCGAGTGACGTGGGCACCAACCGCGTCCGGCCCGACTCCGGCCAGTTCTGGGCGGGCGGCCTGGCGACCGCGGTCGTCGCCGCGCTGATCGCGCTGGTCGGCATCCTCGTCTGCCGGTGGACGCTCGGCATCCCGATCCTCGCCCCGGCCGGCGACGGTGCCTGGGGCGACGCCCACACGGGCGAGTACGTGCTGGTGGCGGCGTGCGTCGCGCTGGTCGCGACCGCCCTGCTCTACCTGCTCGTCCTCGGCACGCCGCAGCCCGGCATGTTCTTCCGCTGGATCATGGTGCTGGCCACGCTGGCGGCCGTGGTCTACCCGTTCAGCACGGCAGCGCCGCTGAACCAGAAGGGCGCCACCGCGATCGTCGACCTGGTGCTCGGCACCGCCATCACGTCGCTGCTCACCGCGGTCGCCGCCAGGGCGATCCGCCGCCCGGTCCCGCCGGGGGAGCCCGGCCAGCCCGGCCGGACCGCACGGACCGGCTACCCGGCTGACCCGAACGCCGGCTACGTGCCAGGCCAGCGCGGGGGCGAGCCCACCCAGCCAGTCAACGTGCCGCCGCAGGATCCCGGCCCGCAGCGCTGGCAGTAGCGCTCCGGCCCGCACCGCCCCTGGCGACTCCAGCGGCCGCGGCTACTCGCTGCGCGCGACCTCCGCACCGGTGATCCGGGCGAGCAGCGGAAAGGTGGCCGCGATGATGCCCGCGGACACCGAGATCGCGCCTCGGCCGGCCGGGTGCGAGCGAGCCGACGCATCATGGAGGATATGCGTGTCCTCCGGTGGTGGACCGGCCTGAGCCCGCGGCGCCGGGTGCTGCTCGGCGGGCTCGCCCTTGCGGCGGTTGCCGTCGGCGTCATCGGAGGAATGCTGGCATCGGGTGGCGAGCCGGAACCCGTGGCCGGGCGGCCAGGCACCGTGCTGCTCGTTCCCGGGTACGGCGGCGGGACCGCGTCCCTGGACGTGCTGGCGGCGCGCATCAGGGCTACCGGGCGGACCGCGACCGTGGTGCAGTTGGCCGGTAACGGCACCGGCGACCTCACGGTGCAGGCCAGCGTGCTGAACGGATACGTGAACCGGGCGATAGGCGCGGGGTCCGGGCCGGTGACCGTGATCGGCTACTCGGCGGGCGGCGTGGTGGCGTGGCTGTGGGACGTGGACTACGACGGTGCCGCGCGAGCGGGCCAGATCATCACCCTGGGATCGCCGTTGCACGGCGCGCGGATCGCGGCTGTCGGCACCGGTTACGACCCGGCTGAATGCCCGGTCGCCTGCCAGCAACTCGTCCCGGGCAGCGCCCTGCTGACCGGGCTGCAGCAGTCCGCGCAGCGGCGGCCGCCGTGGCTGTCGTTGTGGAGCACCGACGATCAGACGGTGCAGCCGCCCGATTCCGCGCGGCTGGCCGGCGCGGTGAACGTGCCGCTCCAGTCCGTCTGCCCGGGCGTGGACATACAGCACGACCGGCTCCCCACGGCGCCGCTGGTCGTCGGCATCGTGCTGCGCGCGCTGGCCAGCGGCCGGGTCACCGCTCCCGCACCCGCGAGCTGCGGCGCGCTTGAGACTCTCGGCCAGTGACCCGCACCACTAAGCACGCCGTCACGCCGTTATGTCCTTGGTCGCGAAGTTCGCCCACGCGGCTCCGAGGAACACCACCACGTACACCGCCTGGATCTCGAACCCGTGCTGGATGTCTCGCCAGAAGATCGGCTGCCGGAAGAAGTCGATCCATGCCAGCCAGTACCTGGTCGGCAGGTAGGGCTGCACGGCGCTGGCGGCGTTCAGCGTGACGAGTACCTCGCTCGCCACCAGCACCGCGAGCGCGCCGAGGGCGGCCCCGAGCGCGGAGTCGGTGAGCGTGGACAGGAAGATCGCGATGGCGGCCACGCCGAGCATCGAGACGGTGATGAACGCCATCGCGCCGAGCACCCGCTCGGCCAGCTCGAGAGTGGTCAGCGGCGCGCCGGACAGCGACGTGACCGCCGCGCCCGGCTGGAGCCCGGCGGTCGGCGCGCCGCCCGCGCCGGGCGCGATCGAACCGGTGATCCCGCCGGGCGAGGTGCCGACGGCCGCCGCGCGGGACGGGCCGAGGATCAGCACGCCAGTGGCGTACGAGGTGACGGTGACCGCCACCACGGCCAGCGCCGTGAACGCGGTGACCGAGGCGAGCTTGGCGACCAGCAGCCGGGTCCGGCCCACCGGCCGGGCGAGCAGATACCGCAGCGTGCCGGCCGAGGCTTCGCCCGCTACCGACTCCCCGGCCACGACGGCGACGGCGACCGGCAGGAAGACCGGAAGCACGAGGGCGAGCGCCGCCGCCGGGTAAAGCTGTCCCTCGTTGAGCACCGCGGAAAGGAACGCGCTGCCCGACCCCGGCGGTGGCTCGAGGTGGGTGACCGCGATGAAGATTGCCACCACCAGCGGCAGCGCGCAGATCAGCCCGATCGACATCCACGTCCGCAGCCGCCGGACCAGCTTGAACAGCTCGACCGTTATCACGATGGCTCCCGTTCCGCGGAGACATCCGCAGAGTCAGCCGTGGCAGCGCTTCCCGGCGGCGCTCCCGTGGCGGGCACGCTGAACTGGTCGGTGCCCGCACCGGTCACCCCCAGCACGATCTCCTCCAGGCTGCGCCGCTCCGCGGCCAGCGACCTGACGGGGACGCCGGCCGCCACCAGGCGGGCGTTCAGCGCGACCGGATCGGGGGACCGCACCACCAGGTCCGCACCGTCCCGGCGCTCAACGAGCCCGTCGAGCGTAGCCACGGCTCGTTCCGGATCGTCGGTAGAAATCAGTACCCGACCGGTCGGCCCCTGCAGGGCGGCGAGTTCATCCTGGAGCACCAGGGCGCCCGAATCGAGCACGCCGATCCGGGTGCACAGGGCGGACACCTCGCCGAGCAGGTGGCTGGACAGGAAGACGGTCACGCCTTCGGCGTTCAGGCCGGTCAGCAGCTCCCGGATGTCCCTGATGCCGCGGGGGTCGAGGCCGTTGGTCGGCTCGTCGAGGATGAGCAGCCGGGGGCGGCGGACCAGCGCGGCGGCCAGGCCAAGCCGCTGCCGCATGCCGAGCGAGTAGGCCCGCACCGGCCGCCGGTCGATGCCGGCCAGGCCGACCTGCTCGAGCGCCTCGTCGACCCGGCGGCGCCTGGTGCGCCGCGACCCGTGCGGTCCGGCCGCGTCGAGCAGCCGCAGATTCGCCCGGCCGGACAGCTGCGGGTAGGCCGCGGGCTCCTCGATCAGGGCGCCGATCGAGGGGAGGACCCGGCCCACGTGTCGCGGGATCGGCTCGCCGAGCACCGAAATCGACCCGCTCGTCGCGTACACGAGGCCGAGCAGCATGCGGACGAGGGTGGACTTGCCGCTGCCATTCGGCCCGAGCAGTCCGTACCGGTCACCCTCGCGGACGTCCAGGCTGACCTCGCGGACCGCCTCGATCCGGCCGAACCGCTTCGTCAGTTTCTCCGTGGTGATCATTGGTGATCATTAGCCCTGGTTCAATTGGGCGGCGAGCTCCGCCGCGGCCTGCTCGAGGGTGCTCTTGCCCACCAGCCCGACCATCAGGAACGTGTCGGGCCAGCCGTACGGCTGTACCAGCACGAGGTTGATCAGCGGGGCGCTGGCGACCGCCGCGGTGCCGTAGCTGAGGCTCAGCTGCTGCGCGCCGGCGTTCAGCGCGTCACTGAGCAACTGCCCGCCGGTGCTGGGAGTAAAAGCGAGCACCGCGAACGACGTCAGCCCGCTGCCGTAGATCTTTATCTGGGGCAGCGGTGACGACACCCGGGAGAAACCGGCGAGGGTAGGCGGCAGCACCGCGACGGCCAGGTTCTTCAGCACCCCGGCGAAGTCGCTTGGCGTGGTGGTGGTGAATCCGGTGCCCGGCCCGAGTTGCGGTGTCAGCACGTCGTTGTCCGGCGTCCACGGGCCCGCCTCGAGGAACTGCGTCTCGAGCGCCGGCTGCGGCGACCCGCGGCCGAAGACCTCTACCAGCAGCGGCAGACCGGTTCCGGGTGCCGCCCAGATGTCGGCCCGCGCGATCGTGGACCGCGGATCCGCCGGGCTGATCGAAAGCCCCGCCGCACTCTGCCCGGCCACCCGTTGCGGCGGCAGCAGGCTGAGCTTCGCCGTCGGCCCGGCCCAGCTGATCAGCCGGACGGCCAGCGCCGACGGCACCAGGTCGGCGGCCCGGGGCAGCCGGATGACCTCGGCGCCGTAGACCCCGGTCAGCAGTTGCTCGCCCGAGTCCCAGACGAAGGTGTTGTCGCCGTCGACGTAGGTGTCGTTCTCTCCGGCGTCGGACAGCGTGTCCACCCGCCAGCGGTCCGGTGACGCCTGCCAGACCCGCATCCGGGTCACCCCGTCGAGCAGTGGCGTCACGCTAGAGAAGGCGGGCAGTGGCGGCAGGCCGAAGGTCGCGTTGCTCTCCGCGTAACCGGAGAAGGACAGCCGCTGCGAACCGAGGATGCGGTCCTCGAGCTGCCGGGCGGTGAGCCGCGGCACGCTCACCGGCAGGGCGCTGGCCAGCACCGGCAGGCAGCAGAGCACGGCGACGCCGGTCAGCAGGACAACCCAGCGCCATCCGACATGCCACGCGTGCCCGGGGCGCACCCCATAACGATACGGTTGCCGCAGCGGTCCAGGGCAAGCGCGTCCGGCCGGACAGGACCGTACCAGACCGTTAGCGTTTCGTAGCAAAGCGGAATTGCCGGCTGATATGGACGGCCCGTCAGCGGACGTTCATAACTCTGTTACCTATGACGCACACTGGTGTTATCTGAGCTGCCCATATTGACTGCTGTCGTGACAGCAAGGAGGAAAGGTCCAGTGTCCTCAGCCGAGCTGCGCGGCGGCATCCTCGCCGTCCCGGTGATCGACATCGCTAGCTTCCGCATGCCGTACGCGGATCAGGCCGCGCGGGCGGAAGTCGTCCGGCAGGTCGACGAGGCCGCCCGGACGGTGGGGTTCATGCAGATCACCGGTCACGGCATCCCGACGGCCATCCTCGACGATTTCACCGGGGCGACCGACGCGTTCTTCGCCCTGGACGCCCCGGCCAAGGCCAGGTACCGCTGCCCGCCCGGCATCAACCGCGGCTACACGCCGCCGAAGGCGGAGTCGCTGGCCAACAGCCTGGGCCTGGTCAGCGCGGCCGACCTGTTTGAGGCGATCAACGTGGGGTCGTCGGCAGCCGACTACCCCGGAACCGATCTCCCGGCGGACGTCTACGCCCCGAACGTGTACCCGGCCGACGAGGTCCCCGGCTTCGAGGCCGCGGTCACTGCGTGGTTCGAGGCGGCCGGCCGGGTGGCCCGGACCATGGTCAGGATCTTCGGCGTCGCGCTCGGCGGTCGCGAAGACTACTTCGAGCGGTTCACCGACCACTCGATCGACGTGCTCCGGATGAACAACTACCGGCTGCCCGGCCCGGACACCCCGGTTGAGCCGGACCAGCTGGGCATGGGCGCGCACACCGACTACGGCATCGTGACGGTGCTGTGGGCCGACCAGGTGCCCGGCCTGGAGATCCACGGCTGCGACGGGAACTGGCATCCGGTGCTGCCCGCGGACGGCGCGCTGCTGGTCAACCTGGGCGACGCCACCGCGCGCTGGACGAACGAGGAATGGGTCTCCACGCTGCATCGCGTGGCCGCGCCGCGGGTCGGCGGGGTGCTCGTCCCGCGGCGGTCCGCCGCCTACTTCCACGATGGCAACGTGGACGCGGTCATCGAGTGCCTGCCCAGCTGCGTGAGCGCCGGCAACCCGGCCAGGTACGAGCCGGTGACGGTGGGCGAGCACCTGGCCGCGAAGCTGGCGGGCTCCCGGGGCGGCCAGCTCAACCCGAACGCCGGCCGGGAAGCGGCCCGGCTCGGCCCCGTGTGACAGATCAGGGTGACAGAGCAGCCTCAGCGTCACCACAGAGCATGCCGGACCAGCCGTAAGAGGCTGACGAGGCGCGCCGCGCGCTGGTAGCCTCGTGGCAGCTTTGGGGTCGATATGGCGCTCCCGCCCGTCGCCAAGACGCCGCCGTCGATGCGTTAGCTGCTTTCC
>Ga0335075_10015017_pt1 | contig 11609 bp, 11 predicted proteins | sample Lox_Sample_24_FD_206723 | JGI IMG/M metagenome (GOLD analysis project Ga0335075, IMG submission 206723) | Soil microbial communities from Loxahatchee National Wildlife Refuge, Florida, United States - Lox_Sample_2.4 | ecosystem: Environmental > Terrestrial > Soil > Wetlands | place: USA...
CGCCGGAAGCTGCGGCAGGAGCTGCGAGCGCTCCAGGAGGCTAGCAATGCCGACGCCCCCGTCGCAGACGCCGCTGTCGCAGACGCCGCTGTCGCAGCCGTCGCCATCACCGACAGCACCATAGACGCCAGCGCCAGCAACGTGACGGCAGCAGACAGCACCGGTGCCGACGCCACGACCGCGGACAGCACTGCCGGCGCCACCACCGACAACACTGCCACCACCGACAGCACTGCCACCATCGACAACACCGCCACCACCGACAACACCGCCACCAATACGACGGCCGCAGACAGCGCCGCTACCGACGCCACTACCACCGCCGCAGACAGCACTGCCACGGGGACCGCTGCATCGTGAGCCAGGCCTGGTATTACCTCCGCCGCGCACGTCGGCGCAGGGCTCGCAGCCGGACCGCTCGCATCCGAAGAGCGGCCCGGTGAGGGCTGCAGTGCTGGGCGCCGGCGCCTGGGGTACCACGTTCGCCCAGGTGCTGTCGGACGCCGGGACACCGGCAACGCTGTTGTGCCGTCGGCCTGAGCTGGCTGCCGCGATCAACACTGACCACGAGTCGCCGGACTACCTGCCGGGACTGATCCTGCCTGCGGGCCTTCGCGCCACCACAGATGCTGCGGAAGCGATGGCTGGCGCAGACCTCGTCGTGCTCGCAGTCCCTGCGCAGACGCTGCGGCAGAACCTCATAGTCTGGCAAGGCTTGCTGCCCGCAGGGGCGCTGCTCGTCAGCCTGATGAAAGGCATCGAGCTTGGTACCGGCAAACGAATGAGCGAGGTAATCGCAGACATCACCGGCAGCGGCCCGGACCGAATCGCAGTGATCTCCGGTCCTAACCTGGCGCTCGAGATCGCGGCACGGCAGTACTGCGCCACCGTCGTTGCCTGCTCCGACGAGGCCGTGGCCGCGCAGCTTCAGAAGGCTTGCCACACCGGCTACTTCCGCGCCTACACCAACCCTGACGTGGTCGGCTGCGAACTAGGCGGAGCGGTGAAGAACGTGATCGCGCTGGCGGTTGGCATCGCAGTGGGCATGGGCCTGGGCGACAACACAAGGGCAATGCTCATCACCCGCGGGCTGGCCGAGATTGCCAGGCTCGGAGCGGCACTCGGCGCGGACCTGCACACCTTCGCTGGCCTGGCCGGGATGGGCGATCTGGTTGCTAGTTGCAGTTCGCCGCTGGCCAGGAACCGGGCTTTCGGCGAGAAGCTCGGCCGCGGCATCCCGCTTGCGGAAGTGCTCGCCACCACAACACAGACAGTAGAAGGCGTCATGTCGTCGGAGTCAGTGCTGCAGCTAGCTCGCGAACATGGCGTGGAGATGCCGATAACCGAGGTAATCGTCGGCGTCATGCATCACGGCCTGGAGATCGGGGAAGCGGTGCTGTTGCTCGCCAGCAGATCAGCCAAGCCGGAACGGTACGGGATCTAAGTCAGTGCAGCGGGCCTGGCGGTCGCTGTCGCTGACACGGGCTGGCGCGCCAGAAACGGGCCCGCTGGGCAGGAACCGGGAGTGGAGGACGAGTGAGCGAGGACCGGAAGATCAAGGTCGCCGTCGTGTTCGGCGGTCGGGGCCCGGAGCACCAGGTGTCCTGCATGGGCGGCGGCAACATGCTCGGAGCTATCGACAGGTCCCGGTACGAGGTCATCCCGGTGGGGATCACCACCGAAGGGCACTGGGTGCAGGTGGCCGATGCACCGGAACTGCTCGCCGTGACTGAGGGTCAGCTTCCGAGTGTCGAGGCAGTGGCCCAGGAGGGGTCGGAAGTAGTGCCCTGGACTGGCGGCGTCGTAGCCAGCGCACCGTCCCGGATACCTCACCTGTTCGGCGAAGTCGACGTTGTGCTGCCCGTGTTGCACGGCCCCTATGGAGAAGACGGCACCATCCAGGGTCTCCTGGAGATGGCCGGGGTGCCGTACGTAGGTGCCGGGGTTCTTGCTAGCGCGGTGAGCATGGACAAGGAGTACATGAAGCTGATCTTCGCGGCGAAGGGCCTCCCGGTCGGTCGCTATGTCGTGGTCAGCGAGCGGGACTGGCCAGGGCGCAGCGCCAGTGAACTCGCCGCTGCTGCGGCGTCTGTCGAGGCAAAGCAGGTGCTCGATGACATCACCGAACTTGGCTGGCCGGTGTTCGTGAAGCCGGCCAGGGGCGGCTCTAGCATCGGCACGTCCAAGGCTCATGACATGGCACAACTGCACGATGCAATCGCTACGGCGCGTCGCTACGACCCCAAGGTGCTGGTCGAGGCCGCCATAGACGGGGTCGAAGTGGAGGTGTCGGTGCTGGAGGGCATCGACGGCGCGGCACCGGACACCAGCGTTCCTGGCCAGTTGCTCGTCGACGGCGGCGAGGAGTTCTGGGACTTCGAGGCAAAGTACCTGGACCCGGCCAGCGGCATGGCGATCCCGGCCCGCATCCCGGATAGCGCGATAGCTGAAATCCGCCGGCTCGCTGCAGCCGCATTCGACGCGGTCTCCTGCGAGGGCCTGGCAAGGGTCGACTTCTTCTACACCCCTGACGGGCGGATCCTGGTCAACGAGATCAACACGATGCCGGGCCTGTCCCCTGCGTCTTATTTCCAGAAGATGTGGGAAGCAAGCGGGATGCCGTTCCCGCAGCTGATCGACAGGCTGCTGCAGACCGCTCTGAAGAAAGGCACTGGTCTGCACTAACCCGCAGCCGGGATGCGGCCTGGCGGCAGCGAGCAGGGCCACGCACGAACTGTCGGCAGCAGGGGTGCATCTGAAGCCGACCGTACTGCCACTTACGAGTATCAGCTCCGACAGAAGCGGACATCCCCGTGCGCCGCGGTCGCTCGCGCGCTGGCAGCAGAAACTGACCCGGACGGTAACGCCGCAACCGGGAGTGCCAGCGAACGGGGCGGGCACGCTCACTGAAGAGATCCGCGTGACCGCGCGGAGCACGAGTCAGATGTACGTTATCGTCGCTCTCGTGGGCTTACATATCGATATCAGGGGATATTCGTGAATGGCCATGCTCGACTGCCTGTCGGCCTGATCTGGCTGGTGACCGTGCTGGCCAGTTGGATGCTGACGACCGCCCTGCTTGCCGTCCTGATCAGCATGGGATCCGCGAATGTGGCGACAGGAGCCCTGCTGTCTCAGTCGATGGTCAGCGCCGCGTTCGCGTGCGTTGTCGTGGGCGGCCCGGCGACGGCGATTGGCTTGCGCGTGCGCCGCAGCTGCGGACTTGGCAAAGCCGCGCTCAGCGGGCTCGCCACGGGTGCACTGATCATGTTGTTCATCTGGTCATACCTGGAGGCGTCCGGCACATCGATCGCGGGCGCATGGAGCGCAGTCACACCGACCTTCGTCGTCGCTGTGATCGAAATGGCGCTCGCCTTCGCGCTTCGCGGCCGCCTGTTGGCCTCGCCGACGACTTAGCACTCGTTAGTGCTGCCGCGAATCTCTCATAACAGCACAAAAGGTCGCGCGCAAACGCTCGAATGAATGCTAAGTCGCCGACAGCGGGCTTCTGCGCACAGCAGCGAGCCCGCACACGCCGCAGCCCGCGGCTTCGACGCTTCTCGCCAAGATCCAGGCTCGCCGCCCGACAAGCAGCTGCGCCGGGCGCGGCCGCCCGCGCGATCCGGAAGGGCCGCTTCCTAGCCCGCGACCTCTCCAGCCGGCTGCCATGAGTGACCCGGGCCGCCTGGGCGAGCGGATGGCCTTCTGCGCGGCGGCACCGGCTTCTGCCGGTCGATCTCACGCAATATCGGCCCGAATATGGCATCGCGCGCGGTAGGGCCGTACTGCCGGTGAATGTCCCGGAGCACACCCTTGCCGCTCGCCTCCGCGATCAGGTCGCTCAGAACTCGGTAATCAACCCGCCCGTCCATGGCTAGCTGGTCATAAGCCGACTGGGCGAGCTTCGCAAGACCGGGATGAGCAGCCGACTCACCCGAGACCACGAGTATCGCGTCCTTGAGGTCCATAACCGGAGCCTACTGCCGCTTTCAGCGGCAGGCAGCGTGATCCGCTGGAGCCACCGAGATGGCTCAGTGAGTCCCGCCTCGAGGTCGCGCCGGCACCTCAGCGCAACCTCAGGCGCGATGGCACGATGGCACGCCACCTGGCACGGGTAGCTCACGCGGGCTGCCAGCCAGCCCGTCGCTTAGGTGCCAGTCCGGATGGCCCGCCCCATCTGGATTACCTCGCCCGAGACCTCTTTGCGTTGACCATGGCCTTGAAGTCCGCTCCGGCCCTGAATTTAGGTACCGAGGTCTTCGGCACCTTGACCGCCGCGCCGGTAGCCGGGTTACGCGCAGTCCGGGCCGGCCGGATCTGCTTTTCGAATACCCCGAATCCTGAAATTGCCACCTTGTCCCCGCGAGCGACAGTTTCCTGAATAGTGCCGAGCACGGCGTTAACGGCGTCACTCGCCATCTTTTTGTTGCCCATTCGCTCGGAAACCGCATCGATCAGGTCGCGTTTGTTCATGTCCCCCACCCCTGGCCGCGACAACGAATTATGACGAAATGTAACTGGGAATTGTTCTTAGTATTTCCGCGCCTGGCTCTCTTGGCGCTGGCTTGCTCCAGCGCGACCAGGAATGCCGACAGCCGGCGCTCGCCGGTTTCCTCGTCCGCTCCGGCAGCCTTGACCGCGTCGCACACCGCGATGAACTGCCGATGCAAGCGGGCTGCGAGCGGACCCGGCAGGTCAAGTGCGGACATCCGCCTGCGAGCCTCTGCCAGCCTCAGTGCCAGCGCGCGCTCGTCTGGCGGCGGCGAGAAATCAGGCATCGCCCTCCCCCGGCCGGGTACTCTGCCCCGGCGCTAGTGATGCGTAACTCTCGTGATGCACAGCGCAGCAAACCTTACGCTACGCAGCTTTCACGGCCGGCCGCCGGCCAGCCCGCGCCTGGCCGGCCAGGCACCGACGGACCAATCATCCGCAGGTCAATTACAGATCGTTCATATAGCACCGCCGCGCGGGCCGCTTGCCGGTACGGTCCATACTTAACACTGCGGCCTAGCGGCGGGCCGCGATCGGCCCCGGCGCCCGAGCGAGGTCTGTGCATGAAGGTATCCGTGGTCAAGGAGACCGCACCCGGCGAGCGGCGAGTCGCCCTCGTGCCGGAAGCTGTGGCCAAGCTGCGCTCGGCTGGCCTGGAGGTGCTCGTCCAGTCCGGGGCTGGCGACGGCGCATGGCATACCGATGACAGCTACGCGGAAGCCGGTGCAACAGTCGTCAGTCGTGCCGACGCGCTGGCAGCCGACGTCGTGCTCATGGTCGGCAAGCCCGACACCGCGGCGGTGTCGGTCCTCCGGCCGGGCCAGGTTGTCATCGGGCTGCTCACGCCGCTCACCGACCAGGACCTGACCGGCGCGCTGGCTGCGGCCGGCGTGACGGCGGTCAGCATGGACATGATCCCGCGGACGCTCCCCAGGGCCCAGCCGATGGACGCGCTGTCCTCTCAGGCGAACATTGCCGGCTACAAGGCGGCGCTGCTCGGCGCCACCCAGTTCGGCCGGTTCTTCCCGTTGCTCATCACGGCGGCCGGCACGGCCAGGCCCGCGAAGGTCCTGGTGCTCGGCACCGGCGTGGCAGGCCTGCAGGCCATCGGCACTGCCCGGCGGCTCGGCGCACTTGTCAGCGCTTACGACGTGCGGCCGGAGACGAGAACCGAAGCGGAATCGGTCGGCGCCACCTTCATCGAGCTCACGTCCGTGGGCCCCGCCTCAGGCGAGGGTGGCTATGCGCGCGCGCTGACCGAGGACGAGCGGATGGCTCAGCAGGAGGAACTGGCCAGCCATATCGCCCGGCACGACGTTGTCATCACCACGGCACAGGTGCCGGGCCGGCGCCCCCCGTTGCTGGTGACCGAAGACGCGCTGAAGTCAATGACACCCGGCTCGGTAGTCGTGGACATGGGCGCCAGCACCCTGGGCGGGAACGTGGCAGGATCGGTTCCCGGCGAGACCGTCCTGACTGAGAACGGGGTCGCTGTCGTCGGCGCATCCGGCTTGCCGTCCAGCATGGCCGCGGCCGCATCGGCGATGTACGCCCGCAATATCAGCTCGCTCCTGTTGTACCTGATGTCCGATGGCGAGCTAGCGCTGGACCGCAATGACGAGTTGCAGGCTGGCGTGATTGTCACCAGTGGCGGCGCGATAGTTCACCCCGCGCTGACGACAACGGCCAGCCAGGCACCACAAGGCGGCGGCGCATCGTCTCCGACTTCCTCCCCGCGTCCTCCGGACCAACCCAGCGACCAACCAGACGAAGGGGCCACGCGTGCCGTACCCGGCTCTGCTCGTTGACGTAACCATCTTCGTGCTCAGCCTCTGGGTGGGCTTCGAGGTGATCAGCAAGGTCCCGGCGACCCTGCACACGCCGCTGATGTCGGCCGCCAACTCGATTCACGGGATCGTGCTGGCCGGCGCGATTCTGATTGCCCTCACTGCGCACAACGCGGTCGGCTACGTGATCTTGTTCCTGGCCGCCGCATTCGCCGCGGCCAACGTGGTCGGTGGGTACGCGGTAACTGGCCGGATGCTCAAGATGTTCAGGAAACGGCCGACTGTCCCGGCAGGGCCGAGCCCCGCAGCCGTAAAGGCCGCCGCCAACGGATCCCCCGCGGCGGTCACGAACGGCTCGGCATCGGCCGGCAACGCTGCCCGCAGCGCCGCCGCGAGCCGGCCGGAGCAGTCCAGATGAGCACATTCGACTGGGTCATCCAGCTGATCTATGTCCTGGCGGCGTCGTGCTTCGTGCTCGGCTTGCACCAGATGAACACGCCGGCCACCGCGCGGCGCGGCAACCAGGTGTCCACCGCGGGCATGGTCATCGCGGTCGCGGCAACGCTGGCCTGGATCATCCACAGCGGCGGCGTCACGGCGACCGCCTGGGTTGTGCTGATAGCCGGCGCGCTCGTCGGCGGCGCGGCCGGGCTGTACTCCGCCCGGAATATCCAGATGACAGCAATGCCGCAGCTAGTCAGCATGTTCAACGCCGTGGGCGGTGGCGCCGCGGCCCTGGTCGGCATCCACGACTACACGGGTGCCGGAGCCCACGTCTCAGCGACCACGTCTGTCACCACCCTGCTCGACGTGATCATCGGCGGCGTCACGTTCTCAGGGTCGATCATCGCGGCCGGCAAGCTGCAGGGTGTCATCACATCAGCGCCCGTTACGTTCCCTGGCGCCCGGGTGGTGAACGGCCTGCTCGCCGTGATCGCCGTCGGTTTCGGCGCGTACCTGATCGCAGCGCCGAACGCCGGCCTGCTGACTGTCGTGATCGTCGCCGCGCTGGCGTTCGGCGTCTCGATGGTGATGCCGATCGGCGGGGCTGACATGCCGGTGGTCATCTCGCTGCTGAACGCGTTCACCGGAACCGCGGTGGCGATGGCTGGCTTCGTCATCGGCAACTGGGCCATGATCATCGCCGGCGCGCTGGTGGGGGCATCGGGTGGCATCCTGACCAAGCTGATGGCCGACGCCATGAATCGTTCGATCCGCAACATCATCGTCGGTGGCTTCGGCACCGGCGACAGCGTCGTAGCGGTCACCGGGCCCGCTGGCAGCGTGCACTCCATCGCCGCCGACGACGCGGCGATCCAGCTTGCCTACGCCTCCAAGGTCATCATCGTGCCGGGATACGGACTCGCGGCTGCCCAGGCGCAGCATGAGGTCGCCGCGCTGGCCGATGTCCTGGAGGCGCGAGGCGTCGAGGTCAGCTACGCGATTCACCCCGTCGCAGGCCGCATGCCCGGCCACATGAACGTGCTGCTCGCCGAGGCGAACGTGCCCTACCCGCAACTCAAGGAGATGGACGAGATCAACCCCGAGTTCGCCAGGGCCGATGTCGCGCTGGTCATCGGGGCCAACGACGTGACTAACCCGGCTGCCCGCCGCGCAGGCACGGCCATCTCCGGCATGCCGATCCTGGATGTCGACGCAGCCAAGAGCATCATCGTGATCAAGCGGTCGATGGGCCACGGTTATGCGGGCATCGACAACGAGCTCTACGTCGACCCGAAGACCAGCATGTACTTCGCCGACGCGAAGAAGGCCCTGGCCGAGATGACCAGCGCGGTCAAGACGCTGGTCGGCTGACCGCAGCGGGCGGCATATCCGATCACGGACCTGGCGGCTTCGGGTCAGCTTCGGAACGAGGCGGAAGCCGCCGCAAGTCATCCCCGGTAAGCTCGCCGGTCGAGATCAGCAACGCGGCAAGCTCTTCAAGGGCGCGCGGCCCGCGAAGGCCGGGTACGCCGATCCTGACATAGCGATTGCGAATGTTCTCGCATCGCTTAGCGACGGCATGCGGCCGCCAGCCGATGCGCTCGGCCGCTTCCCTGGCGCTGCGCGGTGCCGCCGCTCCTGAGTGCCTCCAGGTGAGGTACTCCTCGAACCGTGCCGCGAGCACAAGCCTGTCAGGCTCGTTGAGCGGGGCTCGCAACCTGGTGCTAGTGATCCTCCGCTCCGACACCGACTCGGCGCCGGCTCCGGCCAGCCCGGGCTCGTCCTCAGCGTCCGGCTCTTCGTCGAGATCTGGCAGCCGCACGCGAAGCGTGTAACTGTCCAGAACGCCGTCGACCCGGACCTTGGCGTGCCACTGCTGCAGCGGCAGCGCCATCCCCGGCGGGATGTCCGCCTTGAACCCGAGGTCGCCGGCCAGGTAGAGCATCGACGACGCGCTTGCGTTCGTCAGCCACCAGAGCCCATCGCGCCAGTCAAAGCTCCCGGCGTTGCGGGAGACGCCACGGTCGGTGCCCGGCAGCACGAGCGTACAGGTGCCGGCACGCCCGAACGTGAGCTGTTCACCGGGCTTGACCCGCCAGGTTCCCGACTCAAACATCACGATCAGCAGCATCCCCGGCCCGTCCTGCCCGCTTCGTCCCCGGCTACCGGGAACTAGGGGAGCGTAGCCCGACCGGCAATCTCCCCGCCAGCCTCTCGGGGAGGCGTCCCCACGCGGGGGCGCGCAGCATCCAGAGTCATAGCGGATGATGCCTTAGACCAGACCAACTGAAGGGAGTCCGCCCGTGAGCACTATCGAGGCGAACACGGAGGTGGCAGGCGACCCCGTTCCCGAACAAAATGATCTTGAGATAACTGAGGCGCGTAACGCCCGCGTCGGTGACATCACAGTGCGCCGCATGCTCCCCCTCCGGCTGCGCCGCAGTATTGGCGCCTGGTGCTTCATCGATCATTACGGCCCGATGGATGTCGACGGCGTAACCGGCATGAACGTGCCGCCGCACCCGCACATCGGGCTCCAGACCGTCACCTGGCTGCTGTCCGGGAACGTCCTGCACCGGGACAGCCTGGGCTCGGAGCAGCTGATCCGGCCCGGCCAGCTCAACCTCATGACATCCGGACGCGGTATCGCGCACGCCGAGGAGTCACCGGCCGAGCACGACCCGACGTTGCACGGCGTTCAGCTCTGGGTCGCGCTACCGGACGCGAACCGCCAGGTCGGTCCGGCTTTCGAGCACCACGGCGAGCTTCCCGTCACTAACCTCGGCGGGTTCGTGATCACCGTGCTGACCGGCGAACTGGCCGGCGCGGCGTCACCAGCGACTACGTTCTCCCCGATCGTCGGCGCGGAGTTGTCGGCCCAGAGCGCGGCTGCCAGCTGCCTGCTGCCGCTCAGGCCCGGTTACGAGCATGCCTTGTTCGTGGTGAGCGGGCAGGCCAGCGCTAACGGCGTCCGGCTTGAGCCGGGGCACCTGCTGTACTCGCCCGCCGGGCGGCATGAACTAGCCGTAGCGGCGCCGCCCGGCAGCACACTCATACTGCTCGGCGGGGAGCCGCTCGCTGAGCAACTGCTCATGTGGTGGAACTTCGTCGCCCGCACTCCCGAGGAGATCGCCGCCGCAACCGCGGCCTGGCGGGCCGGCGAGTTCGGCCCGGTCGGCGGTTACCAGGGCGATCCGCTGCCGGCCCCGCCACTGGAGGTTGCCCTCCTCAAGCGGCCGCGCCCGCCCGCCAGTGGCGCCGCACCGCGGTAGCGCGGCGCCACCTAGCCCGGGGCCGCTAGCTCACCCGCCAGCTGATGCCGGGATCTGCCGCCACGCACGGTTCCAGTTCCAGGGCTGTCCCGGCCGTTGCCCGGTCGCCAGGGTCGGCCAGACACAGCCCGGTAACGGGGTTAAGCAGGTGCATTCCGACCGGGCCGCCGACCAGCTGCCAGACCTGAGTTGCCGAGCCCGCCACGCAGCCCAGCAGGCGCAGCACCGAGCCGGGCGACGCGGTCGTGCTTGCCGTGCGCAGGCATTTGCCGCTCGCCCTGAGTGCGCCATCCGGCTCTATCGTCCAGTTCTGCGCAGCCGACGTCGCGCAGCGGCGCAGTGTGACACCGCTTGAAGGGCCCCCTGCCGGGTGCAGGGTGCTCGCGCAGTACCCGGCGATGTCCGAGGTGAGCGGCCCGGCCGGCAGCGTCCATTGCTGGCTGGTGCTCGGCGTGCTGACGCTGCCCGTCTTATTCGATGTGGCCTTGCAGACGGCTGCGACAGCGCGCGAGCCGTTCTTGCTCCCGGTGTCGGCCAGGCAATGGCCAGTCGAGGCGTAGGTCAGTACGGCGTTCGAGCCGAGCTGCCAGCGCTGTGCTCCGGTGCACGAGGTCAGGTCGAGTGCGGCGGACGACGTAGAGCTCGCTGACTTGGCCGCCAGGCACTTGCCGCCGATCCGGACCGAGCCATCCGCGGCAATCGTCCAGCGCTCGGCTGCAGCCCCGCTGCACGTCTCGATAGCAACGTCGGTCGGGCTCCGCTCCGACAGGCATTTGCCGTCCCGGCGCAGCACGAGGTGCCCGGCCGGGCCGCGCCCGTTCGGCCTGGTCACCTTCCAGGCGACTGAGCCGGAGGCAACGATCGCACCCGAACTGTCCGTCGTATGCACCTTGGCCGAGAAGTTTCCGCTGCGCGTCGGCCACCCGGAGATCATCCCGCAGGTGCTGATGGCCAGGCCAGGCGGCAGCCCAGTTGCTGAGTACTGCAGCGTGCAGCCGCTCAGTCCGTCCGGCGCCCGGATCTGATCGCGGACCGGCGAACCGATCGTCGTCGCTTTGCTGGCCAGATTGGTCAGTGTGACGCTCCCGTGCGCATACCAGCTGAACTTTTGCGTCGCGTTCTCGTCGCCCTGGGCCGACGCTGTTATCACCACCGGGAACGAGGCTGGGGCGGCTGGCAGCGTCCCGCTGATGGCTCCGGTTGTGGGGCTGATCTGCGTGCCAGTTGGCAGGCCAGTCGCGCTGTAGGTGACGGCAGGGGCAGAACCACCCGCAGGGCCGGCATCGAGCGCGTTGGCCTGGAGGCTGGCCAGGCTGCCAGCACGGTCGCTCTGATTGCCGGGGGCGGCAAGCTCGAGCGCAGTGCTGCTCAGATAACTGGTGTCGACGTCGTTGGCGACGCTGATCCCTGGCACTGTTGCTGACGAGGTGTACTGCCAGTAAGTCCAGTTCTGCCACGCGGCGGGCATGGCCGGGGCCGAGACGCCGTAGTTTGCGATCCACATCGGGTCGGCGCTGAAGGCGGCGCTGTCGTCTGTGCAGGTGTCCCACCACTGGGCCGTGCTGTAGATCACCGGATGCTGCCCGGTGCGGCGCTGGATCTCGTCGGTGAACGC
>Ga0335075_10015018_pt1 | contig 11609 bp, 11 predicted proteins | sample Lox_Sample_24_FD_206723 | JGI IMG/M metagenome (GOLD analysis project Ga0335075, IMG submission 206723) | Soil microbial communities from Loxahatchee National Wildlife Refuge, Florida, United States - Lox_Sample_2.4 | ecosystem: Environmental > Terrestrial > Soil > Wetlands | place: USA...
CAAACCATATTGTTCCAGAAAGTAGACTTAGATCAATCCAGAGAGCATATACCTATTATTGTTAACGGAAATGGAATTGTTAACGTGACGCGTAAATTCTGAGTTGCTGAACCGCTCTAGGAACTCACAGCTTGAGAGCTGCAAAGGCTGACTGACGAGTCGGAGCCATGGAACGTGACTGGTGGTTCAGATAAGTGTCGGCACCACAGCCTGACAGCAGTCTCTACCTTTCCAAACCGTGGCATCCCCAACGTGCCGAACAGACCTTTCCTGAACGAGCTGAAATAGGGAAGGTCGAAGCTATGAATTCTATCAACAGTGCCACAAGCCCATCTTCGGACGTGGCTTTCGCTAATTTTTTATTCAGACCTCAGTTCTAATGCACCGACGACCACCTGGTCCCTGCTCTTATCAAAGGTCCACATGCAGGAACCACCTCGGCTCTCTTGCATAGCTGTACTGTAAACTTTCTCTATCCTTCACCTTTCATTCATTTGCTGTCTGTCGCTCTTTTCAGGCATTGTATAGCCACCATGAAGAATTTCTCTCTACTTCTACCACTGCTGGCAGCCACATTCAGCAGCAATCTCATAACACCTGAAGACGTTGACCTCGACAAGCGCTTCTCCAGCGCGAAATCCGGCTACACCACCACCTTCTTCGACCACTTCACCGGGGCTGCTGGCTCCTTACCATCCTCCTCCAACTGGATAATTGACCTAGGCACATCCTACCCCGGCGGCGCCCCCCATTGGGGCAACAACGAGCTCGAAATCTACACCAACGACTATGGCAACCTGCACGTGACGCAGCAACACACCCTCGCCCTCACACCACAGCTCAGTAAAGGCGTCTGGACGTCCGCGCGCATCGAAACCCAACGAAGCGACTTCGCCGCCGCGTCCGGCGGCAAGCTCTACGTCGAAGCGGGTATCAAGCTCGACGGTGCGCCCGCCTCGCAGCAGCAAGGCATCTGGCCCGCTTTCTGGGCCCTGGGAGCCGAATTCCGTGGCAACTATACGAACTGGCCGAGTTGCAGTGAGTGGGATATCATGGAGAACTTGAATGGGCAATCGACAGTCTATAGCACGCTGCATTGCGGCACGGCGCCGGGTGGGCCGTGTAATGAGTATAATGGGATTGGTAATGGAGGTGTATCATTTTCGCGGTCGGGGTTCCATATTTACGGGTTCCAGGTGGATAGGAGCATGGTTGGGACGGGCAAGACGGGCACGTGGCAGCAGGAGATGCTTACTTGGTTCTTGGATGGGAAGTCAGTGCTGAGCATCACGGGTGCGCAGATTGGGGATCAGAATACTTGGACGCAGATTGCACACCAGGGCCACTTTTTGTTACTGAATGTCGCCGTTGGGGGAAATTGGCCGGGGTATCCTAATTCGCAGACGGCTGATGGGCAGGCCGTACAGATGGAGGTAGAATATGTGGGAGTTTGGAATGCGTGAGATATGTTTGATTATGGAATTTGGATGAATATACAATATACAAGAAGGCGCTCAACGCCTGAAGGTAATTCTTCTACCTCAACTGTGAATATATTTTGGAAAATAATTGAATCTTTTGAATTATCCATCTCAAGTTTTTTTCTTCTGACACTTTCAGCGCCGTTCAACTCCAGGCAACAATATATTGAACGGCCAGGGCTAATCGTTGGGCCTGAAAGTCAACTTACGCTAGTCTATAAATGGTTTGTGTATTAAAGCTAGCTCTTCTCGCATCATCCTTACGTAGATCGTCCATCATACTTCTATTTAGGAATAGATCAGCAGGTAACCCACATCTGCATATAAAGGAAAATGTATGACCAACCGACAGCTTGGTAATCAGTTATGCATTATAAGCCTTCTATCATAAATTCTCTATACTCCCTCTAACATATCTCTCTCTATACCCATAATCCCACTCTCCCAATCCTACCAATTTCACAGGATTAACCTAAACATGGCTCGCCATACCCAGCCTCACCAGCCGCCTTAGCACCTCCGCCCTCTCCAAACACTCCTAACCCACAGCCTCCTCCGCACAACCTCCCCCCAAGTAACACCCTCAAAGCCCTCAGCCACAACCACGCCAAACTTCAACAACCCCGGATCAATCCCCGCCGCCCTCACCAGCTGCTCCAAACCCCATTCCTAATCTCTACCTCGTGATTCGACTTATGTTTCATCAAACGCGCCTCACCAGTGGCGCAGGCAGAGAGAGGAGAAACAATCATTTCGCTGCTGTCAAGGCTCGCTCTCACGCGGCCGGCCGTTGGATATCTCTACTACACGTCTCGGGTGTTCAAGACGCGGTCTAGTTGCGGGGGTTATGCAGGCGCATTCTGTGAGCTGATGAGACGTTCCTTGTTGAGCTTGCGCGGGGGGTAACGGGGTGTTAAGGTGGCGGTTGTTAGGGAGGGGTGTTATAATGGGTGTTGGTCGTTGTATTTTGGGTGTTTTTATCTGAAGGGGGATGAGAGGGGAGGGACGGTGCTGGTGGTGGGGAAGGGGGAGGGGAGGGGGAAGGGGAAGGGGAGGACGGTTTATTTGTTGGGGTTGGAGACGTGGAGTCTGGAGGATGTTGCGAGGGTTATGTCAGGTGTTAAGGGGAGGGAGGTTAGATTGAAGATTGTGTCACGGGAGGATATTGTATGTTTTATGTGGAGGAGATGAGGTAGGATATGGTGGTGGAGTGGTCTAGTACTTGTGAGTCGTTGGGATTGTCAGATCTAGGATGGGACTTTGAGTGAGTTTTTGGCAGCGAGAGGAGTGAAGCCGAAGGGCTTGTAGAGGCTATTCGGGAGATGTTGGTGGCTAAATGGGAACTGTGATAGCAGGGAAGGTGATATATTTCACTAACTGCTTGATATTCTGAGTCAGAAACTACAGAAAATCTCATTCACCATCAAAGTGATTCATTCATTTAGTCTATTATTCGCAGGTGACTACCTATAAAAAGCTCTGCTAATTGTCCTCCTCTCATATATCTTCCCTTTTTCTATCTCGATCCAGTCTCTACCTTGGCATCTGCTAAGTATCAGTCTCTCCAACTTTCTCACAACATAAAGCAATATCTGCATCTCTCCTTAGATAAACACCTCTCCTAAAACAACAATGTGCGTTACTGCAAACGTCGTCTATACCAACTGTGGCTGCGTACTAGAAGAAACCCCCATCTGCGTCGCCGCAAAACCGCACAAGTCCTACAAGACCCCTGTCAAACAGTATATGCACGAGGCTTGTGACACATGTGCCCAAACGTCGAAGGGGTTAGCGGAACACTTGACGACGAGATTGCAGCCGAAGAAGGTCGAGACTGGAATGACGGAGAAGGAAAAGGCGCTTAGTAAAACGGAGTTGTGGGAGACTCTGCTTTGAGTGCTTGATTGGTTTGGGGTTCAGGGGCGTGTGGCGTGCAGTGATTTAGGATACACTCAAGAGTAGCAGCATGTGGAATTAAGACCATTTCTGGGGTTTTTTTTCTTCTAGTTATGCGAATTTTAACATGGCGTTTCACCATTCTGACCCTCCAAAGAGTTGTAATCAGTTGTAAGCGCATATTAAAATAGAAGAGTTTGTAGATTTTTATCATCATTTTCTTTTTCATTTATTCTTGTTCCATTCATCAGATGAGTTTCATGCTCGAGGCCGTAGACTTCGTAAGAATCAGACTAAAGTATTTACAAAGGAATTCATGTACTCAAATGTATGCCAAAGTCATCGCTATGCACAATACAGTCGTCGCTATGTAAGCTCGAATCATCGCTGGTTATGCTCCAAGTCTAAAGACTCCCTTAATTCTCCGGGCCAATTCTCCAACCATGGCATTTCTGCCCTCCCTGGTTCTCTGTACTGCATCCCGGTTCTCTTGTGCTCTCCGTAAGAGATATTTCAAACACTCGCCCGTCGTACCCCAGACCAAGTACTTGTATGCCTGTGGCACATCAGTGGTCTTCTCTGCCTCTCTTGCGGCCCTGGCTGCTTGCACAAGCTCACAGCTGACTTCGTCCGCCATGCCTTGTAGCTGTGCATGCACCATGTCAATACGAGGCTCTCCTTTCAGAAGTTGGTAGTGGCGAATTGCCTCTGCTTTGCGCACAGATGCCAAGTTGTGACATGCAAGCACGAGACATACGGAAGGAAACGGCTGGTTAGCCTCTCCGGGAGCAGGGCGCAGTACTGCTCCGTATTGTTTGCGGATAACACTTTCAGCCATGCCATCATAGCACGCATCGGTATCAGCTTTAGTGTCGTGGATCAGGTGACGTGGATCGGAGGCGAGGTACGCTCCTCGCACAAGCTTAACGCCGAGAGTGAATCCCTCTTTTCTAGCAATGGATAGATGCTCAGCAAGGATCTTCGGAGCAACTTTCAGGTATGCTTGGTAAGTGCAGTACACAACAGCGAGGCCCGGAGTAGTTTTGTTGTATTTGCGCATGTATTTGACGGTCCAATCAAAAATGCCGTTCTGCAAAGCTTGCTGTTCCGCATCAAAGCAGAGTCGGACGCCTCGGGATGCGGCGAGGTCGCAGATCGCGGTGATGGCTTCTCCCAAAGCAGGAGAGGGTTTGTTATTCCGAGAGAGATCGTACAGAGCTTGGCTACCAGCTCCAGTGAATCTCCAATCATCAGCATAGTTCATTTAGCACGTGAGGATATGGTCATACTTCACTGCCACAAAGTCTCCTGGTTCGGTCAGAGCCACCGTCTCCAAGGTTCCTTTCTTCCATGGCAATATCTCTTGCTCAATGAGTAGCTTGGAAGCTTCACTGTCCCCACCTGACTCTAACGCCTTGCTTGCCTTTTCATCTAGCACAACTTCCTTTGCGTAACACAGCATAATTCCCTTGAAGCCAGTGTGCTTCAGACTATTGACCGTTTGATGTACTTCCTTTGCGTTCTCACCAGCACAGAATTGCGCGTAGAAGGTCTTCTTGAGGAACCAGCGCAGGATGGGGTTCCGATCGGGATTCAGCACAGGTGATTGTGAATGAGCGAGAAGAGACATGACCTTCAGCGATGGTGGGAGGAGTATGGGTGAGGATGACGCGGTGTTTATAGCAATGGAACGCAACAGTGAAGTGAGTGGAAGTACCGACAGTGGAGGTGTTTTTAGCATCTTGATGGGAGGACCTGATGATTCTGGTGGAGGTGACGAGAAGGAATCGAGACTCGCAGGCTGTACTGAGACGTATGTTGCCTGACGAAGCAACGATTGTGATGAAAGGTTTCGAGAATATGGGGTGGAGAAAGACGCGCTCGGAATGAGCTTCACTTGCTTAATTGGCCCCGCCATCCTTGAGGGCGAGCCACGTTTGAATTCGAGCACAAACTCGCAGTCAAATTCCACTAGCAACTATGCGAAGTACTCAGATTCAACAATCAAATATGGGACACACGGCAATTATATGTACAGGTCATATGCAAAGATTTAGATTTCAGCGAGTTCGAAAGTGTTGGGAATGAAATGTTCTCTGTAAAAGAGGGGCACGAGTGGCACGAATGGCAGTTCACGATGACATCGCCGACAACTCACCTGTTTTGTCAATGGGAATCATGGTAATCGGACTCTAAGCCGTCAATATCCGTGTAAAGAAAAAGACTGGCGCTGCACTAGTGACGCCACAGCCGCTACGGAAGCTGCCACTGACAGCGCAACTAGCGATTCGCCCGAACTAGGCCGAGATCGGATCAGGTGATATATATATACTGCATGTAAGAGATTAGCCGCCATTTGCAGAAACTATCCGTATCCAACAAGCGCCCTGGACTAATTAATGCGTACGGGCTCCTAGTTAAGCGAGCACTTGATATTTTGAAAACGACTGGTGCAGGGTTACTATCAGCAGGCGAGGCGAGAAAGTGCATAAGGCGGCTTGTTAGCTTGAACTTGTCACAGGAAATGTGTCACAATAATTGAACAATATGGGACAGCGTTCATCCCTTTCTTCATACCCTAAAGAATCAAGTTATCTGCGAGCGACATGTGAGTTCTCGCCTCTCTATTTAAAGCAAGATTCAATGTCTCATCCGACTAAAAGGTTGTCACGCGGACAGGCATCACCATGGCAACAGTAATCAATCCAGGAATCTACTATCATTATGTCAACTACACTAGGCACCAGCGTTCACTTAGGTGATCCCGTTCAGCTCCTGGAGAGCTTGGACCGGAGAGTCAGATACCGGTGAGTTTGTCCCCTTTTCAGTCAAACTTGGATCCTGTGCGAAGGTACGCTCGAGCTAGGTATGGGCGGTTTTACCCCACAAACACCGCAACATCAGCTTCCAGTTATGTTCAGCCATCCAGTAGTGTTAATAATTAGGGAGGATCAAGTTACGCACTTTCGGGATCATCAAACGCTGCCCAACTTTTCCAGATGGCTTCGGTGAATCCGAACTTACCCACTACGGGGGCAGGTTATGTTGCCAACATGAATTACCCTACGAGTCAAATATCTGATAGAGTCTGCATCAGGTTAACACCTGGTTATGTTGCCTTTGCGCAGGCCAAGGAAACGGACCCAATGCACACCAAATTTGTAAACGCACTCATTTAACTTCAGGGAGGTTATAAGCCGGGTCAGGGCTTGGGTGTGCTTAAGAGCAGAAATATCGTTTTACTGACTGGTAGGACGGACGGAATCCACAAGTGTTCGTCTCCTTATCTCCTCTCTTTTGTTTCTAGCTCCGTTGGCGATGCTTGGCTGATTGACCTCGGGGAGTTGGACGGGCGGGTGGGTAGATGGGAAATTGGCGGGACTGTGGAAGAGAATCTTCTCAATATCCAACAACTGCTATATCCATTTAGTAATCTTTGCAAATGTTGGATATATTGAGGAAGGCAACTACCAAACTCCCCACCTCTGTCCAAACCAAAAAAAAAAAACCCCCCCAACGCCTCATGCTCTGGTACTGAGAACGGGATCTTCGTTACGCGCCAGACCCAGGGAAGGCCTTCTCCATGCTAGAGCCTATGAGGGTCCTTATGGAGAGCTGGCTCTTCAACAGAGAATGAGCGAAGGATGACTCAAGAAAAGGGGAAACACAACAAAAAAAAAGATTGTATTCTCGACGACTCTCAAAGAGCAATGAAGACCACGTGATAAAACAACGGCGATGATAATGATCAAGGAAAGAACAACATGCTCTCTAAATATATGCAGGCTGGACATCATGTAATCCGAGCAGTGCAGGATGACACCATGCCCCAAATGACTCACCTTGGCAGCGTGGATTGATGCGCAGGCTATTAATGACTATATAGTCAGGCTACTTTCATTTTCTCTCTCTTATTGATATTACTACTAATTCTCATTAATATTTTTAATAAGTCAGGTTCCAGAGCTTCTCAACGTAATTATTTGCAATTGGACAACGGATCTAATAAAGAAGGTGACTTCGACGATTCCCAACCTCTTCGTTCTCAACAACATATTGATTCAACACGTGAAATAACCCCAAATGAGTCAGTCTCGCAAGTCACTAAAACAGTTTCAAATGAATCAGTCTCACACATTCCGTCTGTTATTTCTCAATCAAGCTCTTCGCGTAAGACCTATAAGCTAAGACTTAAGAAGTCTTGGTTATGGGAATCATTCCATGTCAAAGACCCTAAGAAGCAATATTTCCTCAAAAAAGACGAAAGGAATGAAGCCCGACAAGCTTATTGCTTGTTCTCCGTGCAGCGATTAGAGTACTACTAAAGATATTCTTCAAGCAATTTAGGGACCCATCTTAAGAATATATATTAGATAGTTTAAGCCTAGGACTGTATTACTAGCACTTTCTACACGAACGACTCAAGCACCGTTTCCTTCTTCAAATAACAACCTGAACCTCAAGTCTCAGTCTTAGAACGACTTGAGCGGAATATCCTTCGGTGGTTTGTGGTCGAATTAAAGTCGTTTTTATCGGTGGTAGCTGATGCACTATTCGGTAATGCCGGGTTTGCCGCTCATGTGAAAGACTGCATAAAGTTACTAGCTCCGACCTATGAACTAAGGAACCTAGTTAGACCTCACATGCGCGGCTGTAAAACCAAAAGGAAGCCTTGAATGCAGGTGGGGTACAAATGTGGTATACTAAGTCTGAAGCCTCATCATGTGCAATCCTGCTGATCACCACTGTTGAAAATTTCGAGGCTCCTAGATCGCAGACTCTCGATCCTAGATTAGGCTGTCCAAAAACTAATATCTACATTCTCGTAAATGCGGTGGATAGAAGGTATATGTATGATCGAGTGGAGAGATAGCAGTTCTCTCCTAATGGGGAATGACGCAATTTAATTCTTGCAATCGCCGGCTTATTTCCGCGAATCTGATTTGTATTAATAGTATTACTTCGAGGGCCCGAGAGAAGTCTCTAGTTATTCCCTAGCTGTTACGTGCACAGCAGGACCCATGCAAGTTGACGCTTTGACCAATTTGCCTGTACTTAGCTCTGCCCCTTTTTTGTTTAATAGAATAATCAATCTTGTGCACGCGACACTAGCTAAGCTCTAGTGAACCTCTGAACCTCATACTCTGTCCCTTGTAGTGATTGTGAACCCTAACTGTGATATCTTAGAGTCTAGCCTTACCATTTCTTAAGTTTTATTAAGTATACGGTCCCTTGTGCTGACGTCCGGACCTTGAAATTTACATATTAGGATGTCCCGGCGACCCTATTTGACTGCTGCCACTTTTATTACGTTAATCTACTAGAGATTGGGCATATCCATGATTTGCGAGCAGAATTGGTACTCTATTGTTTCATGCCTCCCTGATAGATATGTTAGAGTCATTACTCGGCCCCTGCTGATCGCCACTCTTCGCCGTCTCTTAGCTATCGACGAAAGAACAAGGAACAGACTAAACAAGACCTCCATCGCAAACCTGCGAGGACTGCTTTTGAAGGCAAGGTATAAAGAGAGGTATTATTTAGGAGATAAAGGAGCATTAAGCAAATTGTGAGAGGTGCAATCAAAAAGCAAAAACATACAACAGTGGGTATTCGCTGGTCGTCACCGACCCAACTACTAATCCACCGATCTCAAGCTTGTGTATGGCAGAGCGGACGGGATGCCCAATTTTCTTGAGTCTGTGGTCGTATGTGACAAAAGTTTCCTTATTTGACATGACATCTTCAATAATTGGAGAAATGCCCTGTTCTCCCGGCTGCAAAGTTAGACGAGTTTCAGGTCGGCGCGACAAGCCTGACTGCGGGTTCCAGCACTGAAATCGATTAAAGTTCTAAGAAATCGACGATTCATGGCATATTCATCAATCATGCAAAATTGGGTAAGTTGTTGCAACGGTTATAGAGAATTGACTAACAGTGCCTAATTCATCGAAGACGGAACACCTCATATTCATCATCTGTCCTTGCTTCCATGGCTTCTCCATCCATCAGTCCCCAAACAAAGCACTCTCCAACGAGAACATGATAATCATTTTCTTTTCGAATAAGGAGTGGGACGTTGCACCCCGGAAAGATGCATATCATATCCTCCTCTTCCGCTGCAATAGGGCCGATCCCCATATATCCTGTCCTAGAAATGAAGAAGCTTCGTGAGTTCATCGTAAGCGATCTTCGCTCCACGAATCCGCCATACATCCGAGATACTTCTGCCACCCAGTTCTGGTGATTATCTTCTTTTGGAGGCATTTCCTGTTTAAAGGTGGTTATATATTCGTTCCTGGCCCTGCGAGAGACAATGACAATTTTTTTTTTGGACAACTGTCTCTGTTAGTCTTGACTTATTATCCGGACTTATGGTATCATAATCAGCCGTGACTGTGCGAATATATGCATGAACAGGGTGACAACAAGTGGGATAAGTTTTGAAATGGTTCATCCAAAGCTTAAGAATTGAAGTTCTCCAAAAATCATCCACTTTGTCAACTTCTTTTAATACCGCCATGATTGTGTCAATATGGATGCCTGATACTTCTAAAGTTGATGATGAGCTAACCAAATGGACTGAACAACGATTCTGAGGAGATGCAGCTTGATAGCCATTGTAATCCAGACGGGCTGGCTGACTACCGCTAAGTCTCCAGTCGATCACCCAAGAGGGAAGGTCCGGAGAATTTGTCCTTGGAAAGTTGCCCACGTCGGCCATACATAGAATCTCTAATGATTGTTGCTCTTGTATAATCGCCCAAGTGACGTCCGTGAAAAGCTCTGATACTGCCTGGTTATAACTAGGCCGCAGTCCCATGTCATCCTCAACAAGGCCCAGAATAGCAAATACTCGGTCAAGCGGGTTGTGGCATTTATATGACCGAGCCGCCTTTAATAGATGGAATAGAGAGAGCTCTAAGTCATCCTTCAAGTTATTCATAAGTGGCTCTGCGCGGTCGAGAATGGCAGTCGCTTGTTGGACAAACGAACGGTGCAAGCACCTTAATACGAGATCGCGTTGCACTATTCCCATCACTACTGACGTCCATGAAGCTACAGTAGGGTCATTCCCAAGCAGAAGGGAACGAGTATCGATACGTTCGAAGAGAACAAGTACAGTCCGGGCAAGCTTGTCCCATGAAGTCGAGTAATGCTGGCCTAATACCGATGCTTTTGCCGCCACTGTGATCTCTTGATGGACCCATAACCGATCAAACCATGAATGACTATAGATTTCTCTTAAATAATGCCAGCGAGAGATGGGGTTGTCTCCACGCAGTGCAAACTCGACAAAAGATGGGAAACCTTTGATAGAGTCTTCACAAGTTGACAAATCTTCAATTAGGCCGAAACCGATATGCTCCCGAGCCTCATCACTCGGGTATTGTTCAGATTTGCTATGACCAAGCCAGATAATGACTTCGTCCGCGAATGCGTAAATATCTCTCATAAGGGTATTTGTGTCGTCTTTTCCAAGTTATCTTTCTAATTAATACAAATGGAATCTATCCAAAGACACTTTTCGTTTGTCTCCTGAAGGCGGCACAGTGCAGCTTCGCAATTCGCCGTAACGTAATACTTCTTGCCGTCGATCAGAATGAGGGCGGTGTTTTCTGGATCGCCCCCAACATAGAAAGTGCTTTGTAAATTGGATGATCGTCTAGGTCTACAGGCTGTAGTATGCATTTTATATTTGATGATGGGTCTGAGGAAGGCTGAAGATTGAGTAGCCGGATCGCTCGCCCTCCTAGACGAAGTGGAGTGTGTAGGAAAGTATCACTCTCACAAATAGGCTCCATCATTGAAGGTTCTGTTGGCGTTGCAAGGTGAGCGGGGGACTGCACACCGCCGACGGGTTAGGTAAAGCTTCCATACAGTACAAGCACTAGCCTCACAAATTAACGTTTCTTTAGTGGCCCTATTATGGCGCCCATTTTAAAGCTGTGTATTCACTGCAGAGTTACTAAGTAACTACTTAGGACGTGCATTACACCTTAATACATAAATGCCATTAAGCACGATCATTATCAATAAAACCAACTACTTAATTTCCTCAATGAGGTCTTGGGCAGACGGCTTAGAAGTGTACCTATAACACAACCGTTAGCCCTGCACCAGCTTAACAGTCTTTTGTAGCTTATACATGGTTGGAGGCGGCAACGTAGATGAAGAGGGCTTAGTCGTCTTAGTAGCAGGCGCAGTGATCGTAGGGCCGCCCGTTACAGT
>Ga0335075_10015019_pt1 | contig 11609 bp, 17 predicted proteins | sample Lox_Sample_24_FD_206723 | JGI IMG/M metagenome (GOLD analysis project Ga0335075, IMG submission 206723) | Soil microbial communities from Loxahatchee National Wildlife Refuge, Florida, United States - Lox_Sample_2.4 | ecosystem: Environmental > Terrestrial > Soil > Wetlands | place: USA...
CCGCGAATGGGGAAGGGTCGGGGTAAGCCGCAACGTTCTGCCGGCAGCCACCGCAAGCGCGGCGGGCTGTATGGAATGTGGTAGCGGGGGCGTGATTTGGTCTGCGCCTAGCCTTCCCCGGTCGCTGCGCGTGAAGTGACTGAGGTCGGCAGGAGAGCGTTGGGAAGCGATCGGTAAGGGCGCTGCGGGCGGCACGCGGAGCTTAGCGGACGGTTGAGGGTGGCGGCTTCGGAGCGACAAAAGTGTACACGTTAGGCTTCGGGTCGCTTCTGACTACAGCGTCCGGCGCAACGCCAATAATCGCAATGTCAATCCCGGCTGTGCTGAAAATCTTGTCGAACGAATCGAACTCTAACGGACGGTCGGCGAATAGATACAGCCCAAAAACTGGCGTTCCTAGAAATGCATTTGAATTCGACCGTATATTGGTAACCCCTGCCTCCTGAAACGCTTTGATGATCTCCTGCGCATAGGTATATGCCTCTGGATCGTTCATCTGGTACTCAATTAAAACATCCAGAGAAGGCGCAATCTGTCGCATTGCGTCTACCAGCTTGCGATGTTGCTCTGACGTGATTCGACGCCACGCAGCGACCCGCTCAATCTCCCATGCCCGGTAGTTTGCCCTAGCGGCTTCTTGCTCTGCCTTTGCGACCCTCTCATTTGAGCGCCGAACCAACTCGTGGTCTCGCTGCCGGATTCGATTGCTAAAGAAAAGCTCGAAGTACACTCCGAGCGCAATCAGGGCATCACAAACGAAAGAGCCCCAGCGCGTCACCGCGGAGTCATATGGCGCATGCAGTCCCGCTACGACCCCTTCGAGCACTAATCCAGCTATGACGATCCATACGCATGCAGCTTCCCACTTCTCATCCAATGCCGAATCTGCCTGCAACTCACCGTCGGCTGCGTTCGCGAGCTGTAAGGATCGAGGGAAAGATCGCCGCATAGAGCAACATTATCGCACAAGCGGAAGCGTAAGCGGATCCGCACGGCAATTAGACCCCGGACGCTAGGCCTTGAGTGCCACCGCAATGTCATCAATGGCGCCGCCCCAATCACCCGGACGATGCTGACGGAACTGGCGCGCTGTTGAATACCATCGCCCGGCGGCCCCCCGCCACCGCCAATACGGTACGTGTTCTAACAGGAGCCACGCGGGACGCCCAAGTGCTGCGGCAGCATGGGCGTCCTTGGCACCAGCCGTCTGAGCCGATCGGGACAGCCGACATGAGCCTTTAGCGTTACTGCTGAGCGGCATCTATTCGATCCAGCAACAGCTCGATTATCGCAGCGGCTGCAGCTTTCGCCGGCAATGTTCTTTCCGCAACCTTCCAGCACCACCCGAGTTCTGGGAGGCGCTCAAGCGCAACCCGGTGTGTGCGGGAGGGTCGAGGCTCGTCTATAGTCCAGTACTGTTTGCCCGGCTCGGCGATAGTAAGTGGCCCATCGAACTCGTGCACGTCGAGGTAAGTGTCGTCTACGGAATTCAGGTATCGCCGCTGGGAGATGATCTGCAGAGACTGGCGCTGTGCCGTAATCGCGAAGCCGCCGAGCGCCGCTGCGCCGGCGCCGACGACCCAGCCAGTGCTCTGAGCTATGGCCGCCGCTTCAAGCTTTAGAGCCTCCAAAAGATCGTGGAGCGCTCCCTCATAGGAGCCGGGGCGGTTGCGCAAGAGTTCTACTGTCTCTGCGTCGAACTGGCGGCGCCGCTCCTGTGCGGCGGCGCGTTCAGCCGGGGACACCGCTCGCGCTTCCGTCCCAAGCTCGGTCAAGCGCAGTTTGATCGCGCCCACCAGGTCCGGGAGCCCGAATCTCACCATGTCGAGGTGCAAGTGTGGCTTCGGCACCCATTTCGGGACGGGGTCCTCGCTACGGAGCCGGACAAACAGCAAATGGTCCCACCCCGTCTCCAGCGCGAACTCCTCGATTGCGGTTTTTTCCACACGGGTCCACGGCGTCTCGCCCCAAGGTGTCCCGTAGAGCACCACGACCAGCGTGGCTCGCTCGCGAAATACACTGCGAAAAGCCTCAATACCGTCGCGGCCGGCGAGCTGCTCTTGCGCCTTTGAGTACACGAAGACCTGATAGGGTGGTTGTAGAGCGTCGCGGAGAGCGAGGGCAACGGCCTCGTCTCGAGAGGCGAACGAGATTGCAACATCCCACTTGTTCAATTCGTAGTTCATGGCGCATGCATAGTCGGAAAGCTGATGGTACAGATGATAGCGGGGGAGGAAATGAGCTGTCTCTAGGATTCCGCTGTCGAAGCGAGTGAAGCAGTTACCTTGGGATCGAGATCAGGTGCGGACGATTCGATCGACGAACGCCTGCACACGTGCCATGCCGGAGTCAGCATCGTCGATTGGAAGGTTCAGCTCCCGAGCCAATCGCGTGACTGGTTCAACCCAATGTGCCGGCAGGTCAAGCGGCGGTGGCCACGAGTGAGTGCGGCGGCCACGGAATACCGCCTCGCATGCCTCACGGAGGCCTACGTAGTCGGTGACCAATGTTTCCATGAGCAGAAGATCGATCAGATCGCGAAAGCGGTCGTTGCGCTTGCCGGGTCGGGGTGGCAGCGTCATGCCGTGGAGTTTCTGCGCAATGTGTAGTCGCAAAGGCAAGCACGGGAGCACCGTAGGGCCTGTGACCCCGAATGCCTCTGTGAGGGGAATCGCCTCCAACCACTCAACCTCAGACTCGCCCGATTCGGCTCGCGCGATATCGATGGTGATGCTCGCCCAGGTGCCGCCCCGATAACTTACGGCAAATTCCATGTTGACGACGCCATTGTCCAGGACCAGCGGGTCTCGCTTGCGTCGAAAGGAGAACCCCTGATAGGGGTCACCCGTCAGGGCACGCTCTAAGGTGCGCGCGAGGTCGGCCTCCGGGTCCTGGGACACGACATCGATGTCCTTCGTTGCTCGAGCCCGATCGCGTAGCCGTAGTTCAAGGGCTACGCCTCCCTTGATGATGAAGTGCGGATTGCCGTCGCCAGCGGCTCGTTCGAGCACGCCGGCTGTAATCATGTACGAGATCCAGGTGCGAACGCGTCCTTCGCTGACGCCGCTTGCGCGGGCATACGCTTGGGCGTATTTCGCCAGCACCCCCGCGGACGGCGGCGGACCACTCGGCGGCTTTCGTGTGGGGATCACTCTCGCGCGCTGCGTCGCTCGCCGGGGCGCATTGTTCGCGACTGCGCCGGCGCGCCCAGGAGTTCTTGTTCTAGCCGATCGGCTTCATCGAATGTCAGGTGGCCTTTCTTGCGTCCGTCCGTGATTGCTTGATGGACGATCGCAGGGCCGAGATGTGCGGCGTGCACGTCTCGGATGGTGCGTGCGGCCGTCGTGACCGGTACGCCTTCGACTTGCTTGATGTCTTGCGGCTCAAGATCCGCATAGTGAAGCATCAGGTGTCGGGGTACGGTGCGACGAATGCGAAGCGCATGTGGCAAGGTAATGTGCACCTTGACGGGACTGACATCCGACAGTTCATAAATCGCCAAGGCAGACTCGTGAGAGACGGTCGCCTGAGCACCGGGGCGGCGGACTTGCGGCCACAGCGCCGCTTCCATGTACTGGCCGAGCGGCGAAATGGGGTATCGGGTCAGTCGGTACACTCCGCGGGATAGACGCTCGATGTCGCCGTGTCGATAAAGTTGGACGAGACGCACTGGGTGCAGTCCGGCCTCGCGTGCTTGCGTGGTGGTGAAATAGCCCAATTGCCCTTCGGCGAGGTCGTAAAGCAGGGTATCCCAGCGACGCGGTTTCATCGGAACCTCATTGGCAATAATATAATGTGCGTGAATATTATTGACAAGCTCAGCGGCACTTGCCCCCCCGGACATAGCGGCGGTCTCAGGCAGCAGTACCGGGGCAGGGCGGCGGGAGCGCTCAGGTGACGCGGCGGCATACAGTCCTCTGCCACCCACGTAGCTGTATATCCGGTCAGAGACCACAATATCTTGTGATTTCCTGGCTTCAAATTGGGGTCTGGATACGATATCTAGTGATTGTGCCGCCGAGTTTCAGTATGCTCGGACAGCCTGATGCACCTCTTGCCGGCGTTGCGAAAAGCAGCAATGGGAATGTCCGAGCGGTGCCCAGCATATTGAACCGGCACTGTTCCCGGCACGTCCGGCAGCATGCTTCAACAGATTTGCGGAGGCTCCGGTGTCAGGCAACAACCGCTGTTCCTGAACATTTGGAGCCCCTTTCCATGACGACGAAGACCGTGAATCTGAATCCGATATTTGTTGATAGACCGGAAGTGCAGGAGGTATTTGGCGACCGCGTGCGAGCTATGTCGGTGGTCGATGGTGTGATGCACATCGAGCTCTGCTCGACGCGCGTCGTTCCAGTCGACAGCGATCAGCCGCCTAAGATCACAGCACACACGACCGGCCGTTGGACCTTGCCCATCGGTACTGCAATCGCAATGCGCGACATGTTGAGCCAGCAGATTACAGAGCTGGAGCGCCAGGGCACGCTGAAGATGATGCAGCCGGTAGGATCAGCCCCGACCCCGCCGAAGCACTGATTCGGCGCTGCGCCCCATCGCCGGATCGTGCGGAACGGCGGTGGGGTGCTATTAAGGCTGACGCTCCTCCCACCGGGCGGTCGCGCGCCGCCGGCGCCTTCGTGCCGCAGACTACCCGGCAGTTGCCGCGAAGAGTTCCTCGATTTTTCGGAGGCCGGCATTGCGGAGCCTCACCATCCCTGTTCCATCATCGTCAATGTAAGGCGCGATTCGTGCAACCGCGACAGCGGCGTTGTTCTTCTTGAAAGGGTGCCTCACCAGCGTTTCGATCAGCGATTCACGGCTCATCCGTTTCGGATAAATGTAGTACAGGACTACAAGCGCGACTTCTTTGGCGCTGTCCCCAATGTCGGCGTAGACGCGCCCGTCAATGTTCTCTGCAAACGGATATCGTCGCTTCATCAGACCTGCGACAATTTCTGCTGGCTCTTTTAGATCACGTCCTTTCTGAGAGAACCGCACCATTTCCGCAAGTACCCAGGCACACAACGACACTACCGTCTGCGCGTCCATTTCGCTCGCGTCTATCTCGTCCGCGTCATGCCGAGCCCCGCGGTTACTTGCGACCTCATACGCAAAGCGGCAGGCACGCGGGATCGTCAGTCGAATCGTATCTGGGTGACTACCCTTCGGCTTTTGTTCCAAGCGATCCATGATGGCTCCCGCTTTGAAGTCCTTCCCCGCGGGCACAGTTTCGCCGACATGAGACCACAGCGTCTTTAGCACGGCCTCGATAAACCGTCCGCCCTTTGCGGCCGCATCGTCCCATTTCCCGAGCTGGAACTCCTCTACGGCGTCTTCAAAATGCTTTACCGCAGCATCTACGTGCTTTGAGGGGAATACGGACTTTAGCAGGGCGTTGACAGGGCTACTTTTTCTTGCCATGGGCCTTCTTCTTCTCCTTTGCGGCTGCTTCTGCCGCTACTACCGTGTAGGGGTACTTTTGGATGTACTCGTAGTGTCCGGCTTTACCCCTCCGCGTGAGATGTTTGGCACGCATCAAGGCCATGCCCAATTCAGCGCCGTTGAAGTGATTGCCTCTCTTGGCCAAATCGGTCTCGATTGAACCCTTCTTCTTCCAGCTCGAAAAGAATCCCTCCTCCCATAGGATGGTGAGCGCCTCCGTCGCGCTTTTGGCCGCCCGCCCCTTACTTGCCATAGACCCACTTCCCTTCTTGTTTCTTGCGCCGCAGCTCTCGTCTCTTCAGCAGACCGAGCACGATTCCAGACAAAGACGTCACGGGGTAGAGGAATCCTCGCTCCTCCAGCGCTGCGCCTATCTCTCCGAGGCTCTTGGGCTTGTTGAAAAAGCCTTCTTCCCTCATACCGATGATTAGATCGGACGCGCTTTCTCGCTTCTTCTCGGTCTCTCGCGCCGCCTTGACCCTTGCGACCGCTCCCTTCGCCCGACCGACCACGCTCGTATTCTCAAAGGAGGAGATAACACTAGATACTTCCTCCGGCGTTCCCTCGACAGTAATCGTCGCGCCGGTTTTGGATCTGATTGTTGCCTTTGCCACCCATCTCTCCGCTATTTATTTCATGGCTATTGACTATTATTGTGATTACGCGTTAGACGGTCAAGTGATCAGCAGTCCGTGATTATGTCATCTGGCGCCAGTTCCACCGGGTCACAGCATGTAGGTCCTCGAGCGCGAAGGGGCCCGACGTCCCGGGATAACGGCGGTCAGGGCGAGACCGCGGGTTACCTTACGGCCAACAAAAACGGGCTAGCCGCGGGCGCATTTTCGATAGACCAAGCGGTCGTGCTTTCAGTCGCATCGCCGAGGCGCCATCGTGGAGGCGGTGCAAGCCGCGAAAACGCAAAATGCCGGTAGTGGCACTGCCTGCCGTGCGGAGTGGGGCCTCGGCTGAGATGTGGCGACGCTAACCTCGCGACACTCCAGCGATGACGCTGAGACGAGTCGGGACGTGATATCGCACGTTCCTAGCATTCCGGGAATCCTTCGGGTCCAGTAATCTGATGCGGCGCCCGGAGCTGTTGACGCAGCCCCGGGCGCCTAACCCTGCCCACCTGGATTAGAGGTGAATATGGCTGCGCGCAATTCTAGCCGTGGGACGCGGCGTCGTGGCCGCCTGGGCGGCAATCGTCCCCGAACCCATCCGGCTCGATCGGCCGCAGAGAGGCTGGCCGCAAAGGGGCCATCGGCAGCTGAGATGCTGATCCGCGAGATCCGCTTGCTGGCTCTCCGGCTCGAAGTGATCTACCGGACGGCCGTTACCGTCGAGATGGCGCTCCGCTATCAGAACGCTGATCAGGACGCCGACTTCGCCGATTGCCTGCGGCACGCAGTCTGCCAGGCCGTCTGGGAGCAGTCCGAGAAGGCGCACGGGCTCTCGAAGCGCCTCGGTGGCGTCTGGGAGGAAGATCCCTCACGTGGCCAGGTGGACTCATGAACGCCAAAAGGGCAGGGCTTCGGCCGGCGACGCGACGGACGCCAGATCTCTCGCTGGCGCAGCATGTGAACGTGGAGCGCGATCGCCTTTTCAAGGCAATGTCGATCATTGCGTGCTGCCGTCTTGCGTGTGCGTCGCTGCTCGATCAAGGGGGCAGTCTGGAGCTGATGACGGATGCCCTACAGGCTGCCTACGACCTCGTTGACGCAGCGGCTGAGGGGCTTGAGGGTATTGGTGGCAAGGGTGTCGAGCGACGGATAGCAGGCAGGTAATCTGGCGGACGGGCAGAAGATGCTCGGCCATGCGCCAGATTTCTTCGGCTGCGCCAATGACGTCCAGGCTGATCCAGTGCCGACTCCTGAGCGCTGTGCGCTGCTGCAGCCCGTCCCCAGATTCGACGATATGCCGGCCGTCACTGCGTGCCGCAGTGACGGCCGGCGCAATTGCAGCAACAATACGGGTTTCCGTGTAAGCGCATTGTGTGCAGCCCACGTGATGATGCTATGTCAGACTGCTGGCGCTGAAGTCCTGTTGCCGAGCGGATGAACGTAGTCTATTCTGGCGCCGGATTGAAATGTTAGGTCGCGCGAAGACCTTGCTTTCGCCGACGCCGTACGCACTCGGCAGCCCAGAGCGCAGGTTCCTGAAAGCGCTCGCCCCGTAGGGGGAGGAACCAGCCCAGACGCGCCGTGGTTCCCTTGCGCGCGTCGCCTCAGCGATGAGGTTCGGAACCCTTTTGTACTGATAGGCAGAGCCCTTTCTGCCCCGCTAGTCATCTTCAGCGCCGGCCATTTCGGCTGCAGCGATTGGCTGCGGCTGTGCGGCGTATTGTCTTTCCACCACATCTTCCACCCACCCGAAAGGAGGTATTTATCCCAGCTATCGGTCCGTAACCATCAATAGCCCCTCTCGTCTTTCGCAGTAGGTCCGTCCGATCTCCCCGCAGGGAGTAGGACGAACGCCTCATTCGAGGCAACAGGTGTCCTGAGCACCTGGCCCTTGTCCCTTCGGGGAATCTCGCTTTGCGAGTTGGCAATAACACTGACCGGGTTCCGCTCAGAGCTGAGAAGACGATAGGAGATTTAGATGGATGATTTGGCGTACACGTTGCGGGTGCTCTGTCAGCGCAACCGCGACGGCAGCCATGCCACACAGGCAGACCGGCTGCGAACGCTCACGCTGGCAAGCCGTCAATTGCGCGAAGCGGGCTTCAGGCAGATGCGTGCCGGCTCGCTGAAGGGCAAGCACGTCCAGGCGCTTCTTAGGCGCTGGCAGGACGTAAGCGGTAACTACGCGACGTCCTTGCGACCAAGATAGGGCCACAGAAGTGGCGCGGACCCGAGAACGAACCCAAGAAACACGCCATTAGCCTGTGCGCCGGGATCCGGTGTATACGCACCGACGAGCGGATGAGGATACATGTACGCCACGAAGGTATTTACGCCCACGTCGGCAACCATGATCGCCAATGCGAGAAGCAATCCGGCCCGCGGAAACCGAAGTAGAAGAACGATGACGAGCGGGTCGAGGAAGGCCAGGGTGTCGTACCCGTACACGAGCGATTGATTCACGGGGTGAGGAGGTGGCCCCGACAGCAGGAGAGTTACGTGTACATAGGTACCGAAGGCAAATGCGAGAGCGTACACGGCGAGTACGAACTTGACGCCCGAAGGATAGGACCGCAGACGCATCGATACAGCAGTTGTATTCATGGCCGGAGCTCCTAATGCCGACGCGTTCTAGGCAGCAAAGCTGTGCAAAGCGGACCGCAGCGGGCTGGCAGCGAAGTGCTTCTTCCAGAGCCGCGGTGTCAGCTCGGCAACTCGGGAAGCCGGGTGCTCGCTGATGCGCTGCAGAACGTCGACGAGGTAGGTATACACGTCTATGCCGTGAAGGCGGCAGGTGACGAGGAGCGATTGAACGATGCCAACGTGCTTGGCGCCGAGCTCCGTCCAACAGAAATTCCAATTTTTGCGCCCCATCGGGATGACCCTCAGCGCGCGCTCGAGGTGGTTCGTGTCAAGCGACACATCGGGGTCGGTCAGGAATACCTCGAGTCCTGCGCGTCGTTCGCGAGCGTAATGGAGCGCAATGATGAACGGATCTTTCGGGCGCAGTCCATGTGCCTCGAGCCGCCGATCCACCCAGTCGAAAAACGCCTCTATATGCGGCTTGCTGTGTGTCAGGCGATGCAGTCGCTTGGCTTCTCCGGTGAGCTTCTGGTCCCGGATCTCCTCTTCGACGTCATACAGCACACCAATGCGACGCAGTCCTTCACGCACGCCCTCGGGATCGGCCGCCTCCGCCTCGAATATCTCCCGGCGTGTGTGCGCCCAGCACTGCGCATGATCGATACCCACCTTCTTGGCATAGCTGGCATAGGCGGCGTAGCCATCGGTCAGGAGCACTGAGCCAGAGACCGGGTCCTCACCGAGCGCCGCGTACACGTTGGCCGCTTCGCGCGAGGGGAAATAGGGAAAGCACACCTCATTGTGCTCACCGTACACGGGCCAGAAGTAGGCGTTGCGCATCTTGCCGCGCTCGGTGCGACCGGCCTTGATCGGGGTCTCGTCCATCGCCTTGACGCGGCTGTCGCGGATGGAGGCGAACTGGGCGTCATAGATCGGCTCGAGAAGCCCGGTCACCCGCTGCACGAGCTGGGTGAGCCACGGCCGGCTGATGCGGATGCCGGCATCCTCGAGCCGCTGATGCTGACGATACAAGGGCAGATGCCAGGCGAATTTGTCGACCAGGAGTCCCGCGAGGAAGCTTACATCGGCACGGCTGCCCTCGATCACCCCCGCCGGAGCCGGCGGACAGTGGATCGTCTGCGCGGTGCGGCGCTTCACCACCGGGCGCACGTACTTGAGGATGACGTAGCTACCGGGGCGCTGCGCCAGGCGATGGGTGACCTTCTGGCCGATGATCTCGAACTCGCCGGCCTCGAGGCCCTCGAGCTCCGGGGCGCGCAGCTCAATCGTCTCGACGGGTACGCAGCTCTCATCGAAAAACGGTACGCTCTCGGCGTCCTCTGCCGCTGCATCGTGCTGCACGACGCGACGCGTGTAGCCGGCGATCGCGCGCTCCTTGAGCGGCGCTTCTCGCTCGGGCGGACTGAGGACCTCGCCGAGGGAGAGCTGCTGATCGTTATCGAGCACGCGCAGCCGTTCGCTCTTGGTGCCGAAGAGGTTGCGCTCGAACCAGTCCAACCGATGTTGCATCGACTGGATGGTGGCAGTCAGAGACTGCACGAGCGCGATGAGCTGCGGAGCGCTCAAGGAGGCCATCTCTGCCTCGCTTGGAAGTGTAATGCGCTCCGCTTGTGACATCCAGTCACTGTAGCAGAGCGCAGGTGGTTCATGAAGTGTTTGGAGGAGACTTTTGCAACACACGTGGCAAGCAATAGCGCTTGCGCACGCGCACTGACTCGATCCCCTCGAGCAGCATCTTCAGAGCCGTGAAGTCCATCTCCTGCGTCCGCACACGCGACCAATCGCTGATGAAACGACCCGCCTCGAGCCGCTTCGCCCACACGCAAAATCCCGAGCGGTCGAAATACAAAACACGCATCTGCGTTGCGCGCCTGTTGATGAAGCAGTAGAGGGAGCCATCGCAGGGATCAGCCCGTAACTCGTGGCGCACCATCGCCGAGAGCCCATCGAAGCTGCGTCGCATGTCGCAGGGCTGCCCGTACAGGTGCACGCGGAGCTGGCCCTCGGGGAAGAACATCAGCCGCGCACTACCTGCAGCACGACCCCGCCACCGAGATCCAGCCGGATCTCGCATCGCGACGAGACGCCACTCAGCGCCCCGAGGTCAATGAACCCCGCCGGATCCCTGTTCTGCTCGCGGGCCACCACCGCCCGATCCTCAGCCCCCGCTGCGCTCTTGCGCAGCCGCGACCGCCAGCCGTAGAAGGTCCACGCGTTGAGCCGCTCCTGCCGGCAGAAAGCCTGCACCGATAGGCCGCTCCGCTCCTGCCGGGCCACGAGCTCGCGCCAAGTCTCTACGCTTCGGTGAATCGTCCTCTGCATCGTCCGCTCCAGTCAGGGGATACTGGAGCGCCATTCTCGGCGTCTACGCGCGAGAGGGAAGAACGCCTACGAGTTACCGCTTACGGCCGAGAACACATACGTGAAATGCTTGAAACACTTCAGAGGCCCGAGAGTCCGCTTGCCGAAAAAATCAATATTTTTCTACTCTACCGTGCATGGGCTCGCGGCGAGTCTCTGCGGAACGCGGCAATTGCAATTCGAAAACAATGTGATGCGTACTTGCGACGCAGTACGAGTAAGGATGAATACGCCAGCGTTGTAGAGAAGTTTCAGTACGACTTGCTAGCCCAGCTATTGAGAGAGTGTAAGCAGCGACAGCGCTACTATGGGCTCGATGCGTTCATCCGGATGTCGGCCGGGCAGCCTCGGAATCTCCTGACTATTCTAAAGCACGTGTATTCGTGGGCTGAGTTTCGCGACGAAAATCCATTCGGAAGCGACCCCATCTCTATCGACTCGCAGCAGCTCGGCGTTATGGACGCCGCAGACTGGTTCCTAAAGAACGCAAGGATCCCGGGCACCGAGGGCCCAAGGGTTCACGAAGGGATACGCCGCTTGGCCGAGCTGTTTCGGGAGATCCGTTTTTCAGACAAGCCCTCG
>Ga0335075_10015021_pt1 | contig 11608 bp, 6 predicted proteins | sample Lox_Sample_24_FD_206723 | JGI IMG/M metagenome (GOLD analysis project Ga0335075, IMG submission 206723) | Soil microbial communities from Loxahatchee National Wildlife Refuge, Florida, United States - Lox_Sample_2.4 | ecosystem: Environmental > Terrestrial > Soil > Wetlands | place: USA: Florida...
ACTGGCCGCGCGCGGCCCGGGTGACCCCGGACCGCGCGCGGCCGGCCAGCTCCGATCAGCGCAGGACGAAGGTCGTCAGGGAGCCCGCCGGGAGGGTGGTCCCGAACGACCCGTGCACGACCGCCAGCGGTGCCTGTGCCGCCACATCGTTGGTGTCGTCGGTCAGGTAGGGGATCGCGACCTGGCTGGCCGAGCCGGTCGCCCGCACCGAGAACGACGCGGTCTGCGCGGTGCTCGCGGTGTTCAGCACGACGATCGAGACGGAGCCGTCGGTGTTGCGGAACGCGGTGACGTCGAGCGAGCTGTTGGCGCTCGCCGCCCCGATGCGGATCGCCCCCGGCCGGACGAACCGGCTGTAGTTCGCGAACGCCCACAGGCGCCCGGACGGGGTGACCGTGCCCGTGCTCGGGTCGAGCTGGACGAGGCCCTCGTTGTCACCGTTCTCCGTGGTCTGCGACATGCCCCACCAGTAGAGGAAGGCGTTCAGGTTCGCGGACGTCAGGCCGGTGTAGATCCGCTGCGCCCAGGAGAGCCCCGACGCGTCGGTGCCGTCGTTCCACGCCGGGTCCCACGTCTCGAACGTGGACCACTCCGTCTCCCAGACCGGCTTGGTCCAGCCGGCCAGCGGGGAGGCGGGCGCCAGGGTGTAGCCGTGGCTGGTGAACAGCGGTGTCCACGCGTTCGCCTTCGGGTCGGCCTCGATGGCCGCCGCGTACTGCTGCGCGTAGTCCCAGCCCTCGGTCGCGCAGCACTCGGCCCGGGTGTACAGGCCGGAGCGGGCCAGCGTCGGGCCGAGGTACTCCATGAAGTTGGCGGTCTGCGCCGGCGACATGATCATGCTGTCGTAGTCCGGGCCGATGTTCGCCTCGTTCTCCGGTCCGACGTAGCGGAGCGGCACCCCGGCGGCGGCGTAGTCCTTCGCGTACTGGGCGAGGTAGTTCGCGTACGCCTGCCGCCAGTCGCCGCTCGCGCAGGCGGCGGCGCCGGGCGCGCCGCAGAGGGTGCCGCCGTTGTCGACCGAGTCGTTGGTCTTCATGAACGCCGGCGCGCTCCACGCGTCGGCGAAGTCGTCGGTGACGCCGTACTCCTGCTTGATCGTCTGTGCCCACCAGAGCTGACCGCCGTCGTCGGCGATCGCCGACAGCGGCAGGTAGGTGGGCGTCGCGCTCGGGCTCGACGGCGCGGTCGGCTCGATCGTGGTGCCCGCGTCGGCGCTGATCTCGTTGCGCAAGATGGTCAGGCCCGCGCCGCCCGACGTGCTGTAGAGCAGGTTCAGCACCTGCTGCTGCACCGAGGCCGGCTGGTTCTGGAGCGCTTCGGCCTGGCCGAAGGCCTCGGACGCGCCGAATCCGGTGATCTCCTGATACCTGGTCGCGCCGCTGACGGTGACGGTGGCCGCGCCGGTCGCGGACGCCGACGCCTGCGCCACGCCGGCCGTCGCCACCGCCGTGAGCGGCACCGCCAGGGCGAGGGCCGCGGCCCCGGCCAGGAACCGCGGTCGGTTGGGGGTGAACCTGGGTCTCGGGGCTCTCCGCTTGAGCCGGGACGTCGTGGCGTGCATGGCAGCCTCCTCGCTGTGGCACGCGGCGCTGTCGCGGTCCCGGGCACTCCTGATCGCCGTCAACCACATTCGACCGCGCCGCCGGACGTTGCTCAACGTACGAAAACATTCCGAAACATTCAAGATGCTGGACTTTCGAAATCACTCAGTTATAGGCAATATCGACGTCGAAAGTTTTCGGAGTCTGGGTCAAAGTGATTGACGTCCGCCAAGCCGGCCGGGCCAAGCAGGCCACCAGCACATTACTCGCCAGTAACCAAGGACCTTGTGAAGTAGCTTGATATCGAGATACTGTAAGTTGACTCCCGGGGGACGGGGAGACCAGACGCACGACGGGCGAGGAGGCTCAGGAACGATGACTGCGAACAGCTTCGGCAGCCGGGCGACGATCGAGGCGGGCGGCGCGTCCCACGAGATATACCGGCTGGACGCGGTCCCGGGCAGCGAGAGCCTCCCGTACAGCCTCAAGGTCCTGCTCGAGAACCTGCTCCGCAACGAAGACGGCGTCAACATCACCAAAGACCACATCGACGCCCTCGCCAGCTGGGACGCGAAGAAGGAGCCGGACACCGAGATCCAGTTCACCCCGGCCCGGGTCATCCTCCAGGACCTGACCGGCGTGCCCGCGGTCGTGGACCTCGCCGCGATGCGCGAGGCCATGGCGGCCCTCGGCGGCGACCCGACGAAGATCAACCCGCTCATCCCCGCCGAACTGGTCATCGACCACTCCGTTGTCGCCGACGTCTTCGGCCGCCCGGACGCCTTCGAACGCAACGTGCAGTTCGAGTTCCAGCGCAACCGCGAGCGCTTCCAGTTCCTGCGCTGGGGCCAGCAGGCCTTCACCGGTTTCCGCGTCGTCCCGCCCGGCACCGGCATCGTGCACCAGGTGAACATCGAGCACCTGGCCCGCGTGGTGATGACAGACGGCACGAGCGCGTACCCCGACACCTGCGTCGGCACCGACTCGCACACCACGATGCAGAACGGCCTCGGCATCCTCGGCTGGGGAGTCGGCGGCATCGAGGCGGAGGCGGCCATGCTCGGCCAGCCGATCTCCATGCTGATCCCGAAGGTCGTCGGCTTCCGGCTCACCGGCGCGCTGCCCAAGACCGCCACCGCCACGGACCTGGTGCTCACGATCACCGAGATGCTGCGCAAGCACGGGGTCGTCGGCAAGTTCGTCGAATTCCACGGCGACGGGGTCGCCGAGGTGCCCGTGGCGAACCGGGCGACGATCGGGAACATGTCGCCGGAGTTCGGCTCGACGTGCGCGATCTTCCCGATCGACGACGCCACCCTGGACTACCTCAGGCTCACAGGCCGCCCGGCCGAGCAGGTCGAACTGGTCGAGAAATACGCGAAGGAGCAGGGCCTGTGGCACGACCCGGCCCGCGCGCCGCGCTTCTCCGAGGAGTTGACCCTCGACCTGGCCACGATCGTGCCGAGCATCGCCGGCCCCAAGCGCCCGCAGGACAGGATCGAGCTGGCCAACGCCAAGACCGCGTTCCGCGACGCGCTGCCGGCCTACACCCACGACGACCAGCTGAACGGCACCTTCCCCGCCTCGGACCCCACCACGGGCGACGACTACCGGCCGACCAACGAGGTCAGCGTCACCCTCGACGACGGCACCACGACCACGGTCGACCACGGCCACGTCGTCATCGCCGCGATCACCTCCTGCACGAACACCTCCAACCCGTTCGTGATGATCGGCGCCGCGCTGCTCGCGAAGAAGGCGGTCGAAAAGGGCCTGAACCGCAAGCCGTGGGTCAAGACCAGCCTCGCGCCCGGCTCGAAGGTCGTCATGGACTACTACGAGCGGGCCGGCCTGCTGCCGTACCTGGACAAGCTGGGCTTCAACCTCGTCGGCTACGGCTGCACCACCTGCATCGGCAACTCCGGGCCGCTGCCGGAGGCGGTCAGCGCGGCGGTGAACGACAACGACCTCGCGGTCGTCGCCGTATTGTCGGGGAACCGCAACTTCGAGGGCCGGATCAACCCCGACGTGAAGATGAACTACCTCGCGTCCCCGCCGCTCGTGGTCGCCTACGCGCTGGCCGGCACGATGGACATCGACCTGGACACCGACCCGCTCGGCACCGACGGCGAGGGCAAGCCGGTTTACCTCGCCGACCTCTGGCCGTCCCCGGACGAGGTGGCGTCGGTGGTGCAGAGCGCGGTCGCCGCCGAGATGTTCACCCGCGACTACGCCGACGTGTTCGCCGGCGACGACAACTGGCGGGGCCTGGAGGTGGCCGAGGGCGACACGTTCGCGTGGGACCCGGACTCCACTTACGTCCGGCGCCCGCCGTACTTCGACGGCATGCCCGCGGAGCCGGCGCCGGTCACCGACATCGAAGGCGCCCGCGTGCTGGCCAAGCTCGGCGACTCGGTGACCACCGACCACATCTCCCCGGCCGGCGCGATCAAGGCGACCTCGCCCGCGGGCGTCTACCTGAGCTCCCGCGGCATCGAGCGCGCCGACTTCAACTCCTACGGTTCGCGGCGCGGCAACCACGAGGTGATGATCCGCGGCACGTTCGCCAACATCCGGCTGCGCAACCAGCTCGCGCCGGGCTCCGAGGGCCCCGTCACCGTGCACGTGCCGTCCGGCGAGCAGATGTCCATCTACGACGCCTCGCGCCGCTACATCGACGAGGGCACGCCGCTGATCGTGCTCGGCGGCAAGGAGTACGGCTCGGGCTCGTCGCGCGACTGGGCCGCGAAGGGCACCGCGCTGCTTGGCGTGCGCGCCGTGCTCGCCGAGTCGTTCGAGCGCATCCACCGGTCCAACCTGATCGGCATGGGCGTGCTGCCATTGCAGTTCAAGCCGGGCGAGTCGGCCGCGACTCTCGGCCTGTCCGGGCTTGAGGTCTTCGGCATCGGCGGCATCGAGCAAATAAATTCAGGAGATATCCCGAACGAGCTCGTGGTGACTGCCGATGACAAGCAATTCACCGTGAGCGTGCGCATCGATACTCCGGGCGAGGCCGAGTACTACCGGCACGGCGGCATCATGCCCTACGTCCTGCGCTCCCTGCGGGCGGCGAATGGAAAATAGCGAGTGTCGAATTAGCATTGTCGCCACGCGCGAGGTGCGAAAGAAATAGGCTCTGCGCATGGCAGTTGATTCCGGCGCCAGCCTGTCCGGCCTGGCCGGGGATATCTTGCGCGAGGCCGTTCGGGTTTATTACACCGAGGAGTTCGACCGCCTCGTCGTCGGCTATAACCCGGTGCTCGCAGGGTGGAACACGGGCATGTTCACCGCCGGGGATGTGACCGGCTCCTTCAAGACAATCGGCTTCGCGGCCGCCAGCATGGCGTCGGACGTCAGCCTCAAGAAGGTGTTCCGGCTAGGCAGGCGGCTGCCCGCTGTCCGGCTGCCGGCGGCGGCCGAGCTGGCGGCGCAGGCGCGCACCGTGCCGCTCATCGCGAAGCTCGAGGCGCTGGCCTCGTGGCTGGGACAGGCGGGCCGGCCCGTCACTGTGGACCGCGAGCTGCCGGCGGCCGACGCGGCCGAGGCCGCCCGCGCGGTGGGCATCGCCGCGGGGTACCTGCCGTACCTGTGGGACTACGCGCGGACCGCGCGCTGGGTGGAGTTCCAGGACGACCGGGACGGCGTCAGGGCGGTGCCCGGCTTCACCGCCTGGCGGTGGACCGGCGGCGACGACGTGGGCACGCTGCGCGCGTGGACGGTGGTCTTCGCCGCGGTGCTGGCCAGGGCGCTCGAGGTGGGCGCGCGGCTGGACCCCCGCGCGGCGCGCAAGCTGCGCTTCGAGGGGCAGGGCGTCGTCGTGGCGATGCTGCTCTTCCTCGACCGGCGGACCGGGATGTCCCTCGCCGCCGTCAGGGACCTCGTGCGGGCCGGCGCGCTCGGCGGCCGGAAGTCGGCGCGCGCCGGGCGCTGGTGGGACTCCTGGACCAGCGCGTACGGCGACCCGGTGCGCTGGCTGTTCAGCGAGCTCGCCGAGCTAGGGGCGGTCGACGTGCCCGCCGCCGACGACGGCGTCCCCGCGCTGGCGCCGCTGGCGCTGTGGGGGCTGCGCGAGCAGCTGCGGCTCGAGGGGATCGAGATCCCGCGGATATCGACGTCGCGGGAGCAGCTGCGGGCCGCGGACCTGGTCGCGCTGGCGGAGAGCGTGCCTGAGGCCGAATTCGACGCGGAGGCCACCGCCTGGATGGCGGCCCGCGGCGCGGAACAGGCCGCGCGCGACCTGCTCGCGTTCGCCGCGCTCAGCGGGCCGCAGCCGCGGCTGGTCGCGGTGAACCTCGTCCGGGGGATCGGGCCGGAGGCCCGCCGGGCGTGGCGGGATGCCATGCAGCGGCCGGAGCTGCGCGGGTACGCGCGGATCGCGCTGGCCGACCTGCCGCAGAACACCCAGCCGCTGGTCCTCGACGCCGACCCGGACGACCTGGCCTGGGTGGCGACCGACGTGCTCGCGTCCGCCTGCGCCGACGACGACCCGGATCCCGAGGACATCGCGGCGCACTTCGCCGACGCCGTGCCGCCGGGCGAGGCGCTGTCGGTCATCGACCAGATGTCGCGCAGCTCGCATCCGGACGCGGCCGGGGTGCTCACGGTGCTCGGCCGCTACCATCCCGACCGCCGCGTCGCCAAGGCGGCCCGCCGGGCGGCACGCGTCGCCACCGGCGACCGGCCCGAGGCGCTGTCCGGTCGCGTCCCCGCGCGCACGGCCAGCCGATAGGCCCGGCGGCATGGGCCACCGCCCCGCGAGTGCGGGGGGTTCTTCCGGCGCGAACGCCGGCTGGCCCGGCGGGCACGCCGGCGGCGACTCCGGCTACGGCATCAAGGAGGAGCTCGGGCTGCCCGGCTCGCTGCCGCCGATCCGGCTCCCGCCGCTCGCCGAACTCGCCGCGCAGGCCCGCAAGGCGCCGCTGTGCGCGCGGCTCGCCGCGCTCGCCGACTGGGTGGGCGCGGGCGGCCGGGACACCGGCCCGGACGGTTACCTGCCCGAGGCGGCCGAGCGGGCGGCGGTGCGCGCGCTCGGCGCCGGCTCCGGCGACGACCTCGCCTTTCTCTGGGAGTACGCGCTCGCCGCGGGCTGGCTGGCCTTCGACGAGGGCAGCGACCGGGTGCTGCCCGGCCCGATCGCCGGAGACTGGTGGTCAGGCAAGGACGACAGGGCGTTCGGCGCATGGCGGGCCACGCTGAGCGCCGTCCTCACCGAGACCCTGTACCTGGTGGGGCCGCCGGGCGTCGGCGACGAGCTCGCGGAAGGCGAGTTCCGCGTCCTTGACGAGTTCGGCGAGCCCGCTGAGGCGGACCCCGAGTTCGGCGAGCAGGCGCTGGCGCTCGTCGTGCTGCTCTTCGTGGCCCGCCGGGACGGCGTCTCCCGGGCGGACTTCGCCGACGTGCTCTGGGAGGACGCCACCGCGTGGCTGGCGGAGGACGAGGCCGCGATGGCGCGGGAGGACTGGCTGGCCGGTAACCCCGACCCGGCGCTTGTGCTCCTCGAGGAGCTCGCCGGCCTGGACGCCGTCACCGAGGACGGCGACGTGATCCGGCTGACCCCGCCGGCCCTGGCCGCGGTGCGCGAGGAACTCCTGGCGGCCGGGGTCGACGTCCCGCTGCTGCCCCAGACCGCCGCCGGGCTCACCGCCGCGCAGCTGCTCACGCTGGCCGCCACCGTCACCGACGAGGAGTTCGACGCGGAGTGCGACGAGTGGATCGCCGCGCGCGGCGCCGGCCCGGCCGCGCGGGATCTGCTCAGGGCCGCGGCGCACGGCGAGCCGGGGGAGCGGCTGCTCGCGGTGGCCGCCGTCACCCGCATCGGGCCGCGCGCCGCGCCGGCCTGGCGGGCCAGCCTGGACGAGCCGCCGCTGCGCGGCTACGCGAAGGTCGCGCTGCTCGGCTTGGCGGGCATCGGCCCAGAGCGGGGCCCCCGGGGTGACCTGCCCCCGGAGCTCGAGCCCCTCCCCGATGACCTCGCCTGGATGGCCACCGACGTGCTCGCGCTCGCCTGCGACGACGAGTTCCCCGACCCGGACGAGCTCGCGGCCAGCTTCCGCGGGGCCGTGCCGCCCGGCGGGGAGGCGGCGCTGTTCGACGCGATGTGGCGCGGCGTTCACCCGGACGCCGCGGCCGTCCTCAACCATGTCGGCAGGTACCACCCGGACAAGCGGATCGCCAAGGCGGCCAGGACCGCCGCGCACAAGGCGGCGTCCCGCGCCCGGTTAGCCCGTAAGGAGGCCCACGCCATGGCCGATGGCAATCTCTCCCCGATCGAGCACGTGGTCGTGCTGATGCTGGAGAACCGTTCGTTCGACCACATGCTCGGCTACCTGTACGCCGACAGCGGCAACCTCGCGGGCGAGCAGCCGTTCGAGGGTCTCACCGGCGCGGAGTCCTGCCCGGACAAGAACGGCACCCAGGTCAGCGTCTCCCAGATCACGTCGTCCACGCCGAACGCCTATTTCATGCCGGGCGCCGACCCGGGCGAGGGGTACAAGGCCACCAACGACCAGCTCTGGGGTTCGGACACGGCCCCCGCGTCGGGGACCGTGCCCACCATGGAGGGCTTCGTCAAGGACTTCGCGTACACGATCACCTGGGAAACGAACGACAAGTGGACGATCGTGCCGGGCACCACGGCCGACTGGATCATGGGCTGCTTCACCCCCGAGATGCTGCCGGTGCTGTCGCACCTGGCGCGCGGGTACGCGGTGTGCGATCACTGGTACGCGTCGGTGCCGACGGAGACGATGCCCAACCGGGCGTTCGCCTGCGCGGCCACCAGCCAGGGAAGCATCGACGACAACACGAAGAAGTTCAGCTGCCCCTCCATCTTCGGCGCGCTCACCAAGGCCGGGGTCAGCTGGCAGATCTTCGGATACGACGCGGAGCCGCTGACCAAGGGCACGTTCACCGACATCACCGGCGCGGACCCGTCCCATTTCGGGCGGTTCACGGACTTCCAGGCCGCGGCGAAGGCGGGCACGCTGCCCGCGTTCACGTTCCTCGAGCCGAACTGGACCTCGACGGGCAACAGCCAGCACCCCAACTACGACGTGGCCCTCGGCGAGCAGCTGATCTACGACACCTACGAGGCGCTGCGCGGCGGCCCCGGCTGGCCGCAGACGCTGTTCGTGCTCACCTACGACGAGCACGGCGGCTGCTACGACCACGTCCCCCCGCCCTGGGGCGCGACCCCGCCGGACAACAGCACGAACGCCCTCGGCTTCGGGTTCGACCGCTTCGGAGTGCGGGTGCCGACGGTGCTCATCTCGCCGTTGATCGCCGCCGGCACCGTGTACCGGGTCCCCCCCGGGTCCACCCCGCTCGACCACACCTCCATCCTCAAGGTCGTGGAGCAGATCTGGGGCATCCCGGCGCTGACCGCCAGGGACGCCGCCGCCCCCAGCTTCATCGACGTCCTGACGCTGACGCCGGCCACCGCGCGCGACGACGACGTGCTGGCCGGCGTGGACGTCCCCCAGTCCGGCAGCGCCGGCCCGTCCGCCGGGCAGGTCTCCCACCTGGAAGCCGTCCGCCAGGAGCTGGTAGCCAGCGGCGCCCTGGCCCCCGCGTCTCCCGCCGAGGCCGCGGCCGCCGCCGCGCTCCGCGAGGCCGCCCCGGGCGCCCCGGCCGCCCCGGGCGCTCCGGGCGCTCCGGTCGTCCAGGACCCCGACCAGCGCCCGTGACCGCTCGCCGGCCGCTCGCCGCGCGGACGCGCGTGATAGGTAGTTAGGTGACCCACCACGAAGGAGTGATCTCATGCGGGCGATAGTCGTGAGCGAACTTGGCGGACCCGAGGTCATGCAGGTCGCGGAGCGCGACGACCTCACGCCCGGGCCTGGCCAGCTCGTCGTCGGGGTGGCGGCCGCCGGGGTCAACTTCATGGACATCTACCAGCGCTCGGGCATCGGCGCCTACACGATGCGGGCGCCCTACACCCCCGGGGCGGAGGGCGCGGGAACGGTGCTGGCGGTCGGCGACGGCGTCACCGAGTTCGCGGTGGGCGACCACGTGGCGTGGGCTGGCGGCGCTGGCAGCTACGCCGGGCAGGTCGTGCTGCCCGCGGGCAGCACGGTGCCCGTGCCGCCCGGCATCGACCTCAAGGTCGCCGCGGCCGTGATGCTGCAGGGCATGACCGCGCATTACCTGTGCACCAGCACGTTCCCCGTGCAGGAAGGCAACATCACCGTCGTGCACGCGGCGGCCGGCGGCGTGGGGCTGCTGCTCACCCAGATGATCAAGCGGCGCGGCGGCGTCGTGGTCGCCACCACCTCGACCACCGCGAAGGCGGCGCTGGCGGAGCGGGCCGGCGCGGACCACGTGACCACGTACGACGAGTTCACCGAGGCGGTCAAGCGGGTGTCCGGCGAGCGCGGCGCGGACGTCGTCTTCGACGGCGTGGGCAAGACCACCTTCGACAACAGCCTGGCCGCGCTGCGGCCGCGCGGCATGATGGTGCTCTACGGCGGGTCGAGCGGCCAGGTCCCGCCATTCGACCTGCAGCGGCTGAACAGCGGTGGCTCGCTCTACGTGACCAGGCCCACGATGGGGCACTACATCGCCGACCGCGGCGAGCTGCTCTGGCGCGCGGGCGACCTGTTCGAGTGGATCGCCAAGGGCGAGCTTGACGTCAGGATCGGCGCCGAGTACCCGCTCGCCGACGCGCCCCGCGCGCACGAGGACCTCGCCGCCCGCCGCACCACCGGCAAGCTGCTGCTGATCCCCTGATCCTCCCCTGATCCGGAACCTGCCCTGACGGCGGGTCCCTGGGCGGCGGCTACCGGGGGCTGGTGATCTGGTCGAAGAGGCGGCCGGCGGCGGCGTGCATCTCGTCGGTCATGGTGGTGCTGCCGGTGTGGCCGGAGTCCTCGACGATGATGAGCTCGGCGCCGGGCCAGGCGCGGGCGAGTTCCCACGCGGTGCAGGCGCCGCCGCCGAGGTCGCTGCGGCCGTGGATCAGGACGCCGGGGATGCCGGCCAGCTTCCCGGCCTCGCGGATCAGCACGCCGTCGGGGAGGAAGCCGTCGTGCGCGAAGTAGTGGGAGCAGATCCGCGCGAACGCCAGTTTCGCCGCGTCAGGCCGGTCGCCGTAGGCGCCGGGGCTCCCGTTGCTCTCCTGCGAGATGACCGCGTCCTCCCAGGCGGTCCACGCGGCCGCGGCCCGCGACCGGGTATCGAGGTCGGGGTCTTCCATCATGCGCGCGTACGCTGCGAGCAGGTCCGTGATCGGCGGCGCGGCGTCGGTCGGCAGCTGGAAGGAATCTGCCAGGCCCGCGAAGTCGCGGAACCGGGCCCAGGCCTCGGGGAAGAACCGGCCCGCGCCCCGGTACAGCCAGTCGAGCTCCAGCCGCCTGGTCGAGGTCACGCTGAGCATGAGCATCCCGCTGACCCGCTCGGGATGCCGCTCGGCGTACGCCAGCGACAGCGTCACCCCCCACGACACGCCGCGCAGCAGCCACGTGTCCACGCCCAGGTGCTCGCGCAGCTGCTCCATGTCCCCGAGCAGGTGCCCGGTCGTGTTCAGGCTCATGTCGGCCGCGGGGTCGCTCGCGTGCGGCCGGCTGCGGCCGCAGTTGCGCTGGTCGAAGAGGACGATCCGGAACTTCTCGGGGTCGAACGTCCTGCGGCTGCCCGCGCCGCACCCCGACCCCGGGCCGCCGTGCACGATCAGCGCTGGCACGCCGTCGGGGTTCCCGCAGGTCTCCCAGTACACGAGGTTCCCGTCGCCCGTCTCGAGCAGGCCAGTGTCGTAGGGCTCGATATCCGGATACCTGGGCACGCGGGGATCTTATCGGCGGTGTGGGTGGTTCCACCCCTGCCGGGGGCAGGCCGCCGCGTGCCACTGTGATGGCTGAGCCGCTCGGGGACTGTGACTACCGGGAGTGTGAGCCATGGGCAGGCCAGCCTGGACGATCGGCGCCCGCCGGCGCGCGGCGGTGGGTGCCGCGCTGGTGATCGCGGCGGCCCTGGTCGCCGGCGGCTGCTCGAGCGGCGGTAGCGGTTCGGGCACCCCGGCGGGCCCCGTGTGGCTGTGCCAGCCCGGCCGGTCACCTGACCCGTGCGCCGCT
>Ga0335075_10015023_pt1 | contig 11607 bp, 9 predicted proteins | sample Lox_Sample_24_FD_206723 | JGI IMG/M metagenome (GOLD analysis project Ga0335075, IMG submission 206723) | Soil microbial communities from Loxahatchee National Wildlife Refuge, Florida, United States - Lox_Sample_2.4 | ecosystem: Environmental > Terrestrial > Soil > Wetlands | place: USA: Florida...
CTCGATGCTTTGCCATTATAACATTCACCTTTTGGTGCACGAGGCAACTCAGTCTTTTCTAACTCCACGGCCTCTTTGAGTTTCTCGCTTGTGGGCCCATCCAAATGTTAAAAGCATCAAGAGGGGAGTTTCTGGACTCCCTAGATTAACACCAGGGAGAACCTTTTTACTTTATCTGTTCCCTATTTATAGCTCATCTTTCCTCTCCTCCTGTGGCACCCCGGTCTTACCTATCTCTCCCAACCCCCTCGCAACCATACTCGTGATCATCTCAAACACAGCCTGCGCAGCCGCCAAGCTCGTCTGCTCCCCGACGCCATCATAAGCCGGCGCCACCTCCACCACATCTGCCCCTACAACATTCAGCTCCTGTATCCCCCTTAAAATCCTAATCAGCTCCCTTGTCGTCCAACCCCCGGGCTCGGGCGTACCCGTGCCGGGCGCCAAGCCCGGATCTAAGACGTCGATATCGATAGATAAATATACTTTCTTCTCTGTCCCAATTCGCTCTAAAATTGCAGATATAATGCCAGCGGTGCCAATGTCGTCGATGTCATCGGCGCTGATGCGCAGGAAACCTTGCCGGTCGTCGTCGATGTAGTCGGCCCAGTCGTTGCCGGAGAGGCGGGTGCGGAGGCCGGCGTGGACGGAGGAGCCGTTAGCAATAAGGCCTTCGTTAGAGGCCAGCCAGAACATGGAGCCATGGTTGAATTTGGATTGTTGAGAGGGCCAGGCGCTAGGGTATTTTGCGGGATCTGGGAGGGTTAGTGTTTGATAATCGGAGCGGGGAAGGGAGAGCTTGTTTACGCCAGGTGTCTAGTGTGAAATATCAGTATAAATTATCGAATCCACTAAAGGGGACGACTTACCAAGATGTGAGTCAAAATGTAGCACAGCAATAGGTTCGCTATATAAAGCGGACAAGGCGCGTAAAGCTGGGAGAGCAAGTGAGTGATCGCCACCAAGGGTAATGAGTTTAGGATATTTGAAGTATGGAGCTGGCGAGGATAATGACGATGATGTACGGCTGAGAAGCTCAGTATATCCGGCCGTCATCTGGGTGAGGGCCATGGCGTTGTCAAATGGTGTTACAGGAATATCACCACAATCAAGGATCTTGGCCCAAGAAGTATATGGGTTGAACCCAGCGCGGGTGTTGAATCCGCGAAAGGAGGTTTGGCGCCCAGAAGCAGCGCGGATGGCTCGAGGGCCAAAACGGGCACCTTAAAACGTGTTAGTATGCTTCTCCTCTAGTTATAATAACCACCAGGAAATAGCATAAAAGCCATTGGATTTCGCATTCGTTGACTATTCTCCAATACTGACAGGCGTCGGGCACAAAGCATGGAACTTCTTCCCTGCAGAATTTTGCCAATAGAAGCGCTATTGTAGAACCGGGAAGAGAAGGCGTGTCAGTTCCAGCCCTCTAATGGGGAGGTCAATAGGAAATAATTGACATCAGCTTGCAAACTGCAAGAAGTTTGGCGCCAACGAGAGGAAAGAGCACGACAAGAGGTTGGTTAACATCAGACACTCTAGGAGCACAATAAGACTATAACTATAATTAAAAAGAAAGACAATGTCGCCGCAAGCCATCCTTATCTGGCTAGATGCACCACATTCAGGTTGAAAATGCCAAGTTCTTTTCAATGCTCTCCTAGCATCCTACTGCATTGGAAAATGGAACACCATGAATCCGGATAGGTGTGTTCATCGAAAGGATCCCATTCTCAAGATCAGGCTTCTTTCAAGCCTAAGTCGAAACTTGAAAAAATATAACTATGGCTTGTTATACTCGATCGATAGAGCGGAGTATGGCCTAGATCCATGCCTTTAACTGTAGCAGCATCTTTACAGCATCCTTCACGCAGATCCCAGAGTTCGGATTCCAGACCCCAAGCAACATCTCAAGAAGAACAGAAACGAGCCATAAACTCACCGGGCCGATAACTAACCGCCGTATCAAACGGCACCCCCACAATCCCAATATCAAACTCCACATCCTGAGCCGTCAAGCATTTCACATACGGTAAATGAGCGAACGTTGAGATGCCTGAGAATCCCCACTGCAAATCACATATTTTATTATCAGCACCTCTCTCCTCCCTTTGCCCTTTTCCGCAAGAAATCTTGAATCCATCCTGGCTTATGTGAAAGGAAAACTACATGTCAAACATGAGCAGTGAAGGAACCGGGGGAGACGGACCTCAAACCCCCATTTTGCCTCCAAATCCGCCTGCTTCTCTGTCCGCCGGTCCGACGCCAAGTATGTTTGAGTGTCGCTGTTGTGAACCACGGATTCACCGGTATCTGCAGATGCTATGACGCCTTGTAGTAATAATACCCATATTTCCAATAACACGAGCGCTGATCTCATGGCTCTATTTTCCAAGAGAGAACTGTGCAGCAAAGAAAGCAGGACTGGGAGAAGCAAATTTGGCTACTGTTATAATACTAGTGTTAATGGGAGATGTTCTGAAAGCCGGTCTCGTAGATGTTTACGTTATCGCATCTTTTTTATTCCCTATCGCTTATCGAAGATTCATATTATTCGAAACTTTCCATCTCTATATCCCGGTGCAGATCAGTCGGTCATTCAACTTTACTCACATAGATGTCCAATGAGATTCGAGAAGCCAGATAAGTTAGTATAGTTTAGGAATTTCATCTTTGACATTGCACACGCCCAAATCGCCATGTACCTAATGCAAAAGGAAATTAAGTTTAGAAAAGAAGCCAAATTGACAGAAGCCAGAGATGAAATGCCACCGTTCAGATTCGCCCGCTGGGAAAATTTCAAGCACTAAAAGGCTGGTAGGTAGGTGGTAATGCGTGTATGAGAGAAATGATCAACTTTGGCTTGTTGAGCTCCAATTCCAGTTCCAAGAATTCCAAATTTCCTGTTCCTGCCAGATTTCTTTGCTGTCTAGAGTTTGAAGAGAGAGAGCAAGACCACGCCAAATGAGAGGCTCCGGATGATCGTTTTGCCATTTTCAAGCCATTTTAGAACCTTTTGTCCGAGAGATTGTTCTTAAAAGGGGGTTGGATTAGAGAAGAACACATTTTGAATGTTTCTTCTTAGGTGCAGGTGGTTCTAATGCTGCCACGATTGCCTGGTTCTGTTAGCAAGTAATTAGCTGACCAGAAAGGCATTTTACCTCATCAAAGACGTCCTTCAACTTAAACTGTGTCAATGCGCTACATTCCACATATTTCACTGCGCCCAACTCCTTTGCCATCCTCTCGCCGTCCTCCCTCCTGACCGGGCTCATCTTCTGCTTTCCTAGCTTCTCCCGTACGCTCTGGTCATCTCGCAGATCGGTTTGTGTGCCAACGATCAAGCATGGGACGCCTGGGCAGTGGTGGTGAACCTCGGGAAACCACTTTTCTCGGACGTTTTCGAATGAGGCAGGTGAAGTGACAGAGAAGCAGACGAGGAATACATCGGTTTGTGGGTACGAGAGTGGTCGTAGGCGATCGTAATCTTCTTGTCCGGCCGTATCAAACAGACCCAGCGTGTAAGGCTCATCACCGATCCTGCAGAGTGATGACTTAGCATTTGACGTAGCAGCAACTTTTCTTAACTTGACTTGGCCTGAAGAAAAGATAATGAACATCAGAGCACCTCCTCCATCAGGTCCGACTGCTTGAAATTCAACATGACTCAGGCAGGTACTTACATTACAGTAACGGCATAGTTATCGAAGACTGTTGGGACATATTCGGAAGGAAACTTATTAGTAGTGTAACTGATGAGAAGACAGGTTTTCCCGACGGCACCATCTCCAACAACCACACACCTGTCACGTCAAAGTTAGCACTCTTGGTTCAGGACACGACACCCCCGGACCGGACAAATGGGAGCTGCCTGGAGAAATAACTGACTTTATCGTCGCGACGACCATTGTGGAAGTGATGCAAGGTGAAATCGACCAAAAATGCTATGCGACCTCTATCTTCACTCTTGCAGGTCCAGGAAGTCCGATCTCGTGGCCTTAAAGTAGCAGGGAGGGAAAGATGGGGGCGCAGCAGCTGGATCCTAAGGTTTCATCAAGAGCTCGAGAGACTGAGTGAGATACTGCAATGGGGGACTGAGGCAGCAATGCAGTTTAACCGCCAAGCGAATATAGGGAGGAAAGATGTCGAACTTTTGTCGCGCGTCTTCGTACGTACTATGCCTAGACAAAAAGACGCGTGTTCCAGAATGATGACGAGTAGGAAGTTTCGCGGAGAGTGGATGCTAGAAATGATGTACAGAAATGAAATGAGATGGAGGACGATTGATAGTAGTCGGCGGACGGAAAGGGCAGATCAGCCGCAGGGGTTCCAAATAAGGACTTCGGGTTAGAGAACGTATAGGTAGGGACGAGGGATCCCGAGACAGAAGTCGCTTCAAGTGCTGAGTGGCGTACCTGGATTGTGGTGGTGAAACAACGAGAATGGCTGCCGGGTTGGCCTGATTTGTTTATTACAACAACAGGGTAAGGTGAATGAATGTGAGAGTTCAGCTCAGGAGAAGATGTCACGTAAAGTCGACGTATTACAGTAGAGTTATTCAATATGTGTGATTCACTGTCACGTCGCAAAGAGAACCTTTACAGTGCAACGGACTGGACTTGGCCCCCAAGGCCGCCATGCCCAATATGGACTCTGATCATCATGCAGGGCTATGGTGTCAATGCATAGAAAAGTGACAGCCTCGCCTCGGCCTGTCAGAACTCGAAACGGGCCTATCTGGAATTTCAAAACACCACACAACACCTCACGAACCGCCATGTCTACAGACGAGATCGACGCCCTGCTAGAACGCTACCTTCACCTCCTCGACCAATACACGGCCCTCCGAACGGAGCTCGGCACTCTGCAGTCCTCGGTAATCCCCGGAAGCCGTAATAACCTCCTCATACCCGCCCTAACAGATGCACAAAACAGATCCTCCAAGACATCGCACGCGCAAACTTCTCTTCCGACCGGGGCATCCGCTATGGCCAAGACTACTACGACGAGCGCATGCGCGCTTCACGACTCATTCAGCTAGCCCCCTCGGAGAAGGAACCTTCCATTCCGATTTTTACGACTAACACAGCCATCATAGAGCCCGCAGACACAGAAGAGAAACAAGATGCAGGGAGGCCCTCTCCCAAAAACCCACTCAACATGTTTGGCATCCTTGTACCTCCCTCCTTACGCTCCGCGCAAGCGAGTGCCATCACCATGGTCTCGAGCGTAATCCCCCAGCTGGCCAGCATAGACGCGGAGATGAGAGAGGTGGAGATCCGGATCAGGCGAGCAAGGAAGCATCACAAACGGGAGATGGCACAAAAACCCACAAAGGACACCAGCACTTTGAGAGCGATGGCAACAAGAGACGATCCGCCTCCTCCTGGGGTATTGAGGGAGGGGCCAGCACCACCTTATGTGGAAGTGAGGTGTGCGGAGGAATGGGAGTGAGGAAGTTGATATCGTTAGATGTATCAGGCATTAGATATTAGGAAGCAGATCCTAAGCTGGTAGTATCATGTTAAATTGTCCTAAGCTATCAGCTCCAGGTAATGACCATAATGTCACCCAGCCAGTTATATGCATTAGCCCACAACTACAACGCCGTACCAGCAATGCATATATGTACAGTACCTCAATACTCGAAATCATCGTCGACCGCAGGCCCCTTGCTCTTCGCCACACTCTCCTGCTTCCTATACATCTCCGCTACCTGTCTAGAGGTTGTAGCCATGTCCGGCTTCTTATCATCCCTCACGCGGATGAATCTTGGGAATCTCAAACTGATTCCCTTCTCTCCATCAATGCCTTCCTTACAGCCCGCTTTATACCGTGGACTCAGCGTCAAGTCGGCAGTCTTGACTTCCCAGACGTAGCGTGGCTCGAACCAGACGTCGGGTTGGTGCTGATTACCCGAGGAGTGGGCGTAGAAGGGTTTCGGGCGGTCGATGGTGATGGTGGAAAGTTGGGAGTGGAGTTCTTCGAGGACAGCTTCGCTGAAGCCGGTGCCGATGTTGCAGACAGTTTCGTAGGTGTCGGTAGTGGCATTACGGCAGGCTAACAGGAAGGCGCCGTAGACGGAAGTGCGTTTACCTTTGCCGTAGTAAGCGCCTAGGACGACGAGGTCCAGGGAATCGCCGATGCCGGTGAGATAGTCTTTTTTGACCTACATGGATTAGCTGAGTCATGTTAGGGAAACAATCTATCGCATACCTTCAACCAGTTGCGACTTCGCTTGCTGGGCTCATAGCCACTTTCTGTGCCGTCCAGCATCTTCACCATGAGACCTTCACAGGAAGCCTTCACACTTTCATCTAAGAACATCTGGATCTCATCCAATTCTCGCCCATCCATGGATGATGCAAATGCAAATTCGCCCTCAACTGGTTCGAAGGCGGAGTGAAGACGTTCCCTTCGTTCACGCAAGGACTTCTGAACAAGTGCTTCTCCATTCAAGTAGAGTAGATCAAAAGCGAAGACACAGACTTTGACCTTTACGTCTTCAACTTTGACGTCCTTCTTCTTACGTGTCATGAGTTGTTGAAAGGGCAGAACTTTCTTCTCAACCACATCCCATGCCACAGTCTCGCAATCCAAGACGAAGCTCATGGTGTCATGCTTGACCCAAGTATTGAGCTTAGCAAGAATGTCAGGATATTTCTTTGACAGATCTTCGGAATTTCGAGAGAAAATAGCGGCGAGGCCTCCATTGGTGCCTTTAGTAGCTCCAGGAACACTACTTCGGTATTTTGTCTCAGAATCCTTAGATACATAATGAATCTGTGCTCGTTCTCCATCGTATTTGTATTCACAGGTGAAAGTTTGGTTCTCAAACCTATCAAGGACTTCAGTGATTGATTTGGTGGGCTTGGCCAACATAGGTTTAAGCGGTACACCCGGTTGTAGCTTGCAATTTTCGCGAAGGTTGAATATCCCATGCTCAAGTACCGCCGGAATAATGATGTCGTAGCTGGGTAGTTCACTTGATTTTATAAGTATTGTACAAACCATGTCTTTTTGGAATACCATACCTGTGAACGGCCTTTAGTATCGCCTCCCCTTCAGCCATCTGCTCTGTACTAGGAATTTTTCCTTTGCCTTTGGATTCTATCTCATGACAGACCATGGCTTGTGCCAAAGACGTCAGGACAGTCCTCTCAGCCAGACCAAGCCGAAGTTTTCCTTCCAGGAACCTTACAAGGAACTTTGCCTCACTGGCACCTCCCTTGTTTTTGGTAATGTCGACCTTCCCGGATATGTTGCCATCAGCAGCCGAAAGTAATTTCTTAATCAGATCAACTTTACGACCCTGAGCACCATGACCTGTCGTAGTTGCAATGTCTATCAAGCCTTTGTGTACGCCTCTGACCGTCAATGCCTTTGGTTTGTACATAGTAGGCTGCTTGGACCTGCTTTTGACCGCCACTAAACCCAGGTCCCCAATCTCCTTCTGGTCCTGCTTGATAACTTGCAAACTTCGGCCAGTAGTTTCTCCAATGGCTTTCATGATCAATGACTCGCCAATCCCGAGTTCAATGCCAGCATAGTCAGCAGCCAGCTTATTGATCATTAGAAGCACGGTCGGTAGGAGGTCTTCAGGCGTTAGTCGAAGAACCTGTCGTAAGAAGAGAGAACAATGAGCCGCAATTATTAGTCTTTTCGTGGTCATCTCAATTAGAGAGAAAGTTGTGCATAATGCAGCATATGGGACAGGTTCTCCAGGTTTCCAGTCTGGATATGGATCCTTGTCCTTGGACTTCAATGTGGTTTGGACCTTCTCCCGAGTTTTAGCTGCTATGTCTGGCTTCTCATCCTCATCGTCTTCCTCGGCATCTTCTTCCACTTCGGATGCCGATGCTTCGGCAGCAGATGCTGAGCGACTTCTTGCTTTATCTGGGGCAGAGCTAGTAGGTACTTCATCTACCTCATACTTAACAACCTTTGGAGGTGGAGGCATAGCTTTGGTCTTGTCTGCTTCCTTCCCCCGGGTTTTTTGTACTTTCTTACTCTTAACAGGAACGTCGGACTCTTCGTCTTCGGTCTTCAGACCATTACGCTTAGGACGTTTAAGAACCGGCTCGTCATCTGAGTCCTCTTCAACCTTCGCACCTTCCTCAGCTGGAGTAGATTCCGCTTTCACATTTGAAACAGCGCTGAGCGGCCGCTTTTTGAGAGGTGACTTCTTTTGCTTCAACGGTTTGTCCTCCTCAAATTTCTTCCTGTTTTCCTTCTTTACAACATCTTCGTCCGCATCGACCGCATCCTCCATACCGGCATCATCTTCTTCGTCGTCATCCTGTTTAGACAATTTCGACTTGTTCGGTGGCTTGGTAGAGAATGCCAATGTAGATTGCTTAGGAGGTGCAGCGGTACCGTTCGGCTTGCCAAAGAACTTCCTAAATCAGGAATATAATCAGAATGGTTCTAACTAGTTTGCAAGTTGCCAGGACTTCAACGCACCCTAAGGTGGTCTGGGAAGACTTCACGTACCCCAATGTAGCTTGCTTGGGAGTCATCCTGATTATTAGTAGGCTTCGTGATGAGCTCACCACAGTGCTCAGTGCTCGTCGGGAAGCCACAATGAGTTGAATTTCGAGATGTCTAGTAAATCAACTACCGCAATTCATTACGTCGCGTTCGAATATTAATCGAAACCGCGACTCGCGTTTACCTTCGGCTAAGCTGTTTCAGGGAAGGTGACTCATAGGCGGTGAGGCCAAATAAATATCCCCCACCAAACCCCTCGATGATGGAGTCAAGAAATATACCAGACTCGCGACGTTATGGCCTCTTCAATTGAGGCGATCAAAGCCAAAGTGCAAGATGTCCTACCTTCAAGGAGTACATCTGCAAGCGATTCTCATGTAACTTATGTTGATATGGATGTTGGTGCCGACAACGAGACCGCAGATGGATCTGAGACGAAGCCATATCAGTCATTGTCCTATGCCTACATTCAAACCGGCAACGATAAGGTGACCTACCTCACTCGTCAATCAGTAACTGGCGCAGTCAGTACTGGCGGCGATCTTTCAGAAAGATTGGTCTGGAAGGAGCCTGCGAAGAGTGCTGTCAAGAAAGCACAGAATGCGTTGGATCAACACAAGAAAAAGCTATTGAAACAGCAACAAGTCGCTGCCCAAGAGGAAGAGAAAGAAAAAGCACGTCTGAAGAACCTTGAGGATGCAAAGAAGATTGTTATCCATGAGAACCCGTCACTTCCTAAACCTATCAAGATTACAATTGGTGATAAGAATGTCGAATTGGGCGATGGTGATATAAAAGGCACGAGAGTCAAAGTTATGGGCCGAATCCACAGACTACGTCAGCAGAAGCAGGCGACATTCATTACACTTGTCGACGGATATGGCCATTTGCAATGTGTTCTCTCTGGCGATCTCACAAAAACTTATGATGCTCTCACTTTTGCTCAAGGCACGTCCCTCGCCGTATTTGGTGAAATGCGGAAGGTATTAGCAGGTCAATCGGCTCCGGACAACCGTGAACTGCATGTAGATTACTATAAGGTGATCGGAACTGCACCAGCGGGCAGAGATGCGATCACCAACAGGATCTCTGCTGAGCAGGACCAATGGGATGCTCAGATGCTGGACAACCGGCATTTTGTCTTGCGTGGAGATACCGCCTCCTCTGTCATGAAGATCCGCTCAGCCCTTGAATGGGCGATTTCAAGGGCATATAATGAAATGAAATTCACTAAAGTTAGCCCTCCAGCTTTGGTACAGACTCAGGTTGAAGGCGGTGCCACCCTTTTTTCGCTACCTTATTACGACGAGACCGCATTCTTGACACAATCCTCCCAGCTCTACCTCGAAACCGCTATACAAAGTCTGGGCAATGTTTACTGTCTTGAGAAATCTTTCAGAGCTGAGAAAAGCTTGACTCGGAGGTATGTTTGACCAAGTCTAGAAATGACATAAGGCTGATCTCCTCAGACATTTGTCAGAATACACTCACCTCGAGGTATGTAAATCTTAACAACTGGTGTCGCAGACCGAGACTAATTAATACAGGCCGAGTTGGACTTTATCGAGTTCCCAGATCTGCTGGATCATTTGGAAACCTTGATAGTCAGAGTCCTTGAGATAACTTTGGAAGACAAGGAGATCGAAGGATACATCAAAGAGCTCAACCCAGAGTTCAAAGTCCCATCCCGTCCATTCAAGCGGATGAAGTACTCTGATGCAATAGATTGGCTCAATGCGCAAGATCCCCCAATCCTCAACGAGGAAGGCAACCCTCACGTCTTTGGTGATGACATTGCTGAAGCAGCTGAGCGCCGTATGACCGATATTATCAACTTACCTATTTTCATCACGCATTTCCCAGTTGAGATCAAGGCATTTTACATGAAGAAAGACCCTCAAGATCTTCGTGTGACTGAGTCTGTTGACTTACTCATTCCTGGCGTGGGTGAGATAGTAGGTGGTTCGATGAGAATGGAGGGGTATGAAGAGCTACTTGATGCGTACAAGCGGGAGGGAATCTCGCCTAAGGAGTATTACTGGTACACGGATCTTCGAAAGTAAGTTTACCCTGTGCTTTCGGTCAACGACATTTCTGACGTGCACAGGTATGGTACTTCTCCTCACGGCGGCTACGGACTTGGCCTCGAGCGTTTCCTTGCTTGGCTCTGCAAGCAGCACACTGTCCGGACGTGCTGCCTGTATCCTCGTTTCATGGGTCGTTGCAGACCTTAGACGGTGGCCTTTAGCTTTTTTAAAATCGGGTTTTAATGTAATTAGAGCTCTATAGACAGCTTTGCTTCAATCATGAGCCTTTTCGATTCTGTCGCTCTTCTTGATTTTAATGTAAAAATTCTATGTTATAAATAGGGTACGGCCTTCTCTTCCGGCGCCAGTTTCGGCCTTTTAAAGAATTGGCACCGGATGAATGATGCACTGACCCGATCAAGTGCCGTACTCATAATCGTGGGCAACTTGGATCTTTGGCTGTCGGATTTGGAGCCGTGTAAGTCCTGCTTTCATCTATAGCGGAAAGGGGGAAGCGGCAATCGTGCCTTCTCAAGACAGTAACTAGCCCCGCGTAGCAAAGCTAAGTTGATTTTCTGACTTTTTTTTTCTCTCTCTCAAAGTGCCATCATCAACAACATCAACGACAATATGGTTCGTAGTATAACCATCACAGGTGGTCGAATCCGAGATCTCCATGAAGAAGATGATATTCTTGACCTTTTCTTGTCATCCCCGCTTTTCCTGTCGCCCTCACACTTCTTGTCATCACTCTGCCTCCTGTCGTTGTCAGCAACTCTTATTTCGATTTCGATAGAGCCTGACTCTCGGCCATTTATTTATGGCTATCTCTCCTGTTTTTGCTTTGAAGTTCTGACCAAGCCAATTATAGCGTCCTTGGGGACTTTATCCTTGAAGAGATAAGACCAATTATAGCACCGCCCATGAATTAGCTCCTTCTACCATTATAGAATAACCATGTTTCCAGTCCAGTTCTCGTTTGAGCGTCCTGTGGGTCGTTCTTGGTCGTGCCCAATGTTGTGAACAGACTATCCTGAAAAGATCTCGTAAAGCTGATTTAGAGCCTTAGCTACAGTATTTAATGGAGCGGTGT
>Ga0335075_10015024_pt1 | contig 11607 bp, 9 predicted proteins | sample Lox_Sample_24_FD_206723 | JGI IMG/M metagenome (GOLD analysis project Ga0335075, IMG submission 206723) | Soil microbial communities from Loxahatchee National Wildlife Refuge, Florida, United States - Lox_Sample_2.4 | ecosystem: Environmental > Terrestrial > Soil > Wetlands | place: USA: Florida...
ACCGCAGCGCTCATCATGGGCGAACCCGGCATCAGCAAGTCCACGCTGGTGCGTGGCCTCTTTAACCCCACCGGTCCCCGGCAGGCTCAAGGTTGGCCTACTGGCGCCTACACCGGACTCGGCGCGGCAACTGACGCCAACCAGGTCCAGGCGGTGTTTGAGGAGCCTGGCATGCGGCCAGGGTCCGGCACCCACATCTCGCACATCCCGCAGAAGCTAGACTTCACCAGCCGCACGGTTCTCCGCGCGTGGGAGACCACCCAGCCCGGGCCGCCCACCCGGACTGCTTGCCCCGTGCATGACCGCCTGGTACGGCCCGTGGCAGGTCGCGGCCCGCAGGCGCGATCAGCCGCCTGCCTGTCCCGCGTGGGCGCGCTGGGCATCCGCGTGGATGCGGTCGATGCAGATCGCGATCGCGATGATGAGCCCGGCATCCTGGCCGTCCGGCACGTCCACCCAGTAGGTGTCGCGCATCCGCCAGCGGTCCCGCGACATCTGCCCGTACACCTGCCCGTCCAGGCCGCGGACCTGGAAGTCCTTGCCAGTGAAGTTACCGACCGCCTCTAGCTGGCTGTCATCGAGAAGCGTGATCTCGTACCGCTGCTTGAACAGCGCGAAGGCGGGACGGACCGAGGCGAGGAGCGTGCCGTCGCCATCCTCGATCCGCAGCGTCTCGCGCCAGGCGAACGCCTTGCGCCGGATGAGGACGAGCAGGGCCCCGTCCGCGTCCCGAAGGGTGAACGCCTCCCGGCTGAACGGCCCGCTGCCGTCAACCAGGAACGCCTGGCGGCCGGCCTCATCCTCAATCCAGAAGTCTCTCGTAAACGAGAAGAGCTTCTCCTGCACCAGGTACCTCATGCTCGCAGAACGGACCAGCCCCGCAAACCGTTCCCCTCACCGGGCATAAACCGCGCCCGGCTAAACCGCGCCGCTAGCATCCAATGCCCGCTTCGTCCGCGATACTGAACCCAGCGGCAGAACGGCCAAAGGAGCGGCATGGCCGACGATGAGGACGGGCGTCCCGGCATACGGCAGGACGTGAGCGCGGGGCAGGACAGCTACGCGGCTGCCCGCGACGTCATCGTCAACCAGGCCACCGCACCCCCGGCTCCGGCGCCGCTGCGCGCCTGGGGCAACGTCCCTGCCCGGAACCCCTCCTTCAGCGGGCGCGAAGAGCGACTGGCGACCATGCGCGAGACACTCCTGTCGGGAAACCGGGCAGCGGTCCAGGCACTGCACGGCATGGGTGGGATCGGCAAGACACAGCTCGCGATCGAGTACGTGCACCGCTTCAGCGACGACTACGACGTGGTCTGGTGGCTGGACAGCGAGAACGCGGTGCTGTTCACCCAGCAGTACGCTGACCTGGCGGCGGCCCTCGGGTGCGCCGAGCCAACCGCGAGACCCGACGCCGTCCGCCGCGGCGTGCTCAGCGACCTGCACCACCGGCGGCGCTGGCTCCTGGTCTTCGACAACGCCGAGGATCCTGGCGCACTGCGGGACTGGCTGCCCAGCGGGCACGGCCATGTGCTCATCACGTCCCGCTCGGCCGACTGGGACGAGCTCGCCGTCCTCGTGCCGGTCGACGTGCTCCCCCGCCCCGAGTCGGTCCAGCTCATCCGGTTCCGCGTCCCCCAGGTCACGGCGGCGGACGCCGCCACCCTGGCCGAGGCGCTCGGCGACCTGCCGCTGGCCATCGCTCAGGCGGCCGCCTACCTGGCGGAGACCCGGATGCCCGCGGCCGGCTACGTGAGCCTGCTGCAAGACCGCGCACCTGAACTGCTGGGCAAGCGCAAGCCCGCGACCTACCGTGCCACCCTCACGGCGGTCATCACGCTGGCCTACGACCGGTTGCGAGACACCGACGGCGATGCTGCCGACCTGGCCGCCATCTGTGCCTTCCTCTCACCCGAGCCGATCCCGGTCACCTGGTTCACGACCCCTGACAGGCTTCCGGCGACCCTGCGTGCCCGCATGTCGGATCCTCTTGGCTGCCAGGACCTGCTGCAAGTGCTGACGAGTACGTCCCTGGCCCGCCTCGACGCCGATGGCCTCACCATGCACCGCCTGACTCAGGCCATCCTCCGCACCCACTGCGAGGCAGCCGATGAGGTCCGCGGGCTCGCGGAGGCGGTGATCACCAGCAACCGCCCGCAGGACAGCGAGGCAGCAGAGACCTGGAATGACTGGGCGCGCCTGCTTCCGCACCTCCTCGCCCTAGACCCCGCGCGCACCAGGAACGGGGACCTGCAGAGCACAGCGGAGAACGCGGCGTGGTACCTCACCGTCTCTGGCCACGCCAGGGACGCCCTTCGCCTCGCCATCGGGCTGCACCAGAACTGGGGCGACTACCTCGGCCCCGACCACAAGCACACGCTTTTCGTCGCCAACGTCCTCGGCGAAGCCCACCGGGCGCTCGGCCAGTACCAGCAGGCCCGCCAGATCGACGAGGACACCCTCGCCCGGCGGCGCCGCCTGTTCGCCGACGACGACCTGAACACTCTCGTCTGTGCCAACAACCTCGCCATAGACCTGCGCGCGCTCGGCGACTACAGCGCGGCCCGGGCCCTGGACGAGGGCACCCTCAGCCGCTGCCGCCAGACGCTCGGCGACAGCCACATCGTGACCCTGCGCGCCGCGAGCAACCTCGCGATTGACCTGCGCCGGCTGGGCGACCATGAAGCGGCGCGGGCACTTGACGAAGATGCGCTCAGCCGCTGCCGCCAGATCCTCGGCGACGACCACCGCACTACCCTGCGCACGGCAACCTGCCTCGCCCTTGACCTGAATGCGCTAGGCGACCACCGGGCGGCACGCGCGCTGAACGAGGACACCCTGGAACGCAGCCGCCGAACCCTCGGCGACGACCACCCGGAAACCCTCATCTGCGCGACCAACCTCGCCGACGATCTTCACGCGCTGGGCGATTACCAGGCCGCGCGGGCGCTGAACGCGGACACCCTGGACCGCTTTCGCCTGGTCGTTGGCGAGAACCACCCGTACACGGCGCAGTCGGCCGAGGCCCTGGCCCGCGACCTGCGGGCGCTCGGCGAGCCGGAATGAGCGGCGCTGAGGGTCACCTGGGTGCGTGTAGCCGTCTAGCCCGGACGGCTAAGCGTCCGTGGCGGTCCTGGCACCGGCTGGCCGCGCTCAGCGCCCGGCCCTGCTGCAGCGGCCTGCTGGCGGCGGCGTAGCGGGCGGCGGCCGCCCGCAGCCTGGCCGCGTCCCGCTCGACCAGGCCGGTGCAGTAGAGCGCCGTCGCCTGGCGGTGGGGAATGTCAGAGCTGGCGGCGAGCTGCTCGGCCTGCTTGGCTACCATCCTGGCGGTGTCCTCGTCACCGAGTTGCGTCGCCAGCCGGGTAGCGTCGGCCAGCAGGTCCTCCGCCTGGCCGGCCTCCTGAGTGCTGCCGTTGAGCCACCTGGTCAGCTCGGTGAGGGCGTCGTGCGGCCGGCCGGCCCGCTCGTGGGACAGGCTCCGGGCCAGGACGAGGGTGGGGATGAGCCGGGTACCGATCCGGGCGGAGTACGGGTCGGCGGCGTCCAGGTGCGACCGCGCGGCTTCGTCCTCGCCGCGGTGGAAGCAGATCAGGGCGGCGATCCCCAGGTCACAGCAGGCCGCGGCGGGCTCCTTGAGGGCGGGCTCGCCGGTGAGCGCCTCGCTGAGCGCGGCATCCCACTGGCCCGTCTCGAACAGGATCTGGGCGTGCAGTGAGTGGGCCTGCGACGCGCGGAAGGCCGCGCCGGCCTGGTCCGCGAGCCTACTGGCCTGGCCGACGAGCACCAGGCCATCCTCGTGCTTGTCGAGGCTGGTGAGCGTTACGGCCTTATTCATCAGCAAGAGCAGCCGCAGGTCGGTCAGCGTTGGCTCGCCGTCGGCCACGGCCAGGCCACGGTCGAAGAAGTCGATCGCCTCGGCGTGCTGGCCGAACCCGATCGCGACCAGGGCCAGCGCGCTGTGCGCCCAGCCCACGGCCCAGCTGTCGCCGGCTTCCTGCCCTGCCGTCAGGGCCTGCTCCGCGGCGTCGGCGGCGGCGTCAAGCGCGCCGTCGTTGCAGTGCGTCCGGGCCGCCATGACCAGCAGCCGGGCTCGCTGTCGCGCCGGGAGGCCGGGGGACGCCAGCGTCTCCCGCAGCGTTGCCAGCGAGTCGGCGGACATGCCGGCGAGCATGCGGCAGCGCGCGAGCGTGCACAGCAGGTCCAGGCGGAGGTCTGGGTCATCGGTCTGCCGCAGCGCCCGGTCGGCGACCTGCTCGGCGTCGGCCCGCTCCCCCAGGCAGTACAGCGCCTCGGCCAGCCAGCTTGCCAGCCGCGCGTGCTCGGGAGCGTCATCGGCGACGCTCGCCACCGCCTGCCGCAGCAGGCCTGCGGCTACCTGAGGCGCCTGGCTGACCAGCAGCCGGGCGGAGATGGCAAGCCAGGCCAGCGCCCAGTCCTCGAGGCGGACAACCGCGTCCCTGCGGGCCAGTCCATCCGCCGGCCCGGCAGCTGGTCCCTCACCCCGCTTGCCTGCCGGATCGCCGGGCGAGGTGTCCGCCGCGCGCAGCAGCTGGCGGGCAACCCGGTCGACCGGTGCCCCCGTGCGTGCCAGCGTGCGAGCCGCGTTGAAGTGCCGTTCTGCCTGGGATGGGGTCTTAATGTCTTCGTACAGTGCCCGGTGGATGAGCGGGTGCCGGAAGCGCAGCCGGGTCCCTGCGTCGGTGAGCACCCCGGCGGTGCAGGCCTCGTGGATGGCGGGGGCGAGGTCGGGCACGGCCCGGGCGAGGATGACGGCCAGGTCGGCGACGTCGAACTCGACGCCAAGGACGGTCGCCGCCTGCAGGATGTCCCTGGTGGGGGCGGACATGTAGTTCAGCCGGCTGGCGATGGCCGCCGCCAGCGAGCGTGGCACCGCGCCCGCCAGGAGCGGGTCGCCTGCCAGCGTGGCCATCCCGTCGGTGGTGACGGCGACGCCGGGGCCGCGTCGCAGCGCGGCGAGCAGCTCGGTCAGGTACAGCGGGTTGCCGGCCGCGTCCGCGGCGATGTCGAGAAGCTCTTCGTCGGGCGGGCCGCCAGCCAGGGTCGCCACGTACTCGGCCACCGCCGGCCCGGGTAGCGGGCCCAGCTCAATGCGGATGGCGTCGTTTTGCGCCCGGCGCAGCATGAACAGGTCGTCCCGTTGCGGAACGGGGCGCATGGCCGCGATGAGCAGCAGCGGCAGCTGATGCGCCAGCCGCGCCAGGCGGCCGAGCAGCCGCACGGTCGGCGGGTCCGCCCACTGCACGTCGTCGATGAGGAGGATCGTGGGCCGCGGCGCGCCATCGTGGCCGCTGAGCTGGTCGATGATGAGCGCGAGTAGCTGCTCTCCCAGCGCGGCCAGCCAGTCGGGGCCGGGCTCAGCGGTAGTCTCGCCCCGCAGCATCCGGGCTATCGCCGCCCGACGCGGATCGGCGGCCGGATCATGCACGTTCAGCGCGTCAAGCAGCGGGAGGAACGGCAGTGCCTGGCTGAGCTCGTCGCACGTTCCCCGCAGGACCGGGCAGCCGGCGCCGGCCAGTGCCTGGTGCACGAGCGCGGACTTGCCGATACCTGGCTCGCCCTCAACCAGCAGCGTGTTACCGCGGCAGGCGGTTACCTGTCTCACCAGGTCGGCGAGCAGCGCGAGCTCGGTCTCGCGCCCGATAAGCCCGCTGGCAGTAACCTGCCCAGCATCCATGGCCTGCAACTGACCACCCCCATGGCCGTTTCCGCTGTTACTGCTCGCAGTTGAGGGTGAAGTAGACGGCCTTGCCGCCCGGGGTGCGGTAGAAGCCCCAGTCGGTGGCGAGCGTGTCCACCAGCAGCAGGCCACGGCCGGTCTCGTCGTCGGGGGCCATGTGGACGGGCCAGGGGGTTGGCAGGCAGCGCGAGCGGTCGTGGACCTCGACGCGCAGTTGCTCGCCGGACCAGCTGACGGCGACCGTTACCGGGCTCTCCCCGTGGGTCAGCGCGTTGGTCACCAGCTCGCTCGTCAGCAGGACGGCGCTCTCGGTGGAGTCGTCGTCGATGGGCTCCTTGGCGGGCAGGCGGCGCTCCGTGCGGGAGTTGACCAGCCGGGTGGCGGCGTTGGCGGCGTTCCACGCCCGGACGCAGCGCCGGATGTGGTCGCGGGCCGCGCTGGCGGCGCGCGCGTCCGCGGGGAGCTGGATGGTCTTGGTCCACGTGTCGGCGCGCTTGCGGCGGGCACGCGGGATCATGGCAGTCCAGGTGTCGGCGAAGGCCGCCGGGGCAGCGTAGACGCTGCCATTGGTTCCATTAGCCCGGCTGCCGTTGGCCCGGTTGAAGGCGGGGCCTGAGGCGGCGGGGAATGCGGCTTCGAAGGGGATGGTCACGCTCATCGCGGGTCCTTGGGAGTGCTCGGCATTACTGGCTGTGTTCCTGGAGTGCGGGTTCCTGCTAGGTAAACGTGCCTCCGGGACCACTGGTTCGGCTGCACGTGCACTGAGTAGCTGACTGCTTGCGATCCGTGTTGCAGGCTCGCTTGCTGGCCAAGATGCTGATCAAATACTCGTGAAAGTTGCAATGCAAGACATCGGTCAGCTGACGTATCCGTCTACGGCATCGACGTATGCGGATCTGTGCAGGCAGAAGCCCATTTTTCGATGCACCAGTGAGCGCGGCTAGCCCCTCGCGACCCCGATTGTCACAGCTTTCCCGGCAGTGGCACGTCCGCAGCATCCGCGCGCTGGAACTAGCTGAGTCTTCATGACGTGCGATTAGCCGCATGGCGACATAATGAGCCCCGAACTACTGCTAGCCTCGCAGAACGTCAGCGACATGCCGTGATTTCACATCTTCGGCCCGGGGGGGCTCTATGCGTCGCGTTCCGATTCTCGTCACTCTGTCCTCAATGAGCGTGCTGCTTGCCGCGTGCTCAGCCTCTTCCGCGTCTTCCCTGGTCGCGCAGCCGGCGTCATCACCGAGCCCGCCATCGTGCCCGACGGCGATGCGGGCCTGGCTGCACGCACCCGGCGGCGATGCCTTCAGGTCCGCGCTGAGTGCCGGGTCGGCGGTGCGAGCCGCCCTCGCGGCAGGCAACTCAGCCCGGGCCGCTCAGGCCGCGCGGACGCTGCGCACCGAGGCCAGGCAGGCCGGCTCGCTCTCGCTGCCCACCTGCGCGAACGGGAAGCCTGACTACGCGATCGCGATGAATGACTGGATCTCCGGCGCGCGCGACGCGAGCGGCGGCGACCTCACGCGGGCCGCGGCCGAGATCGCGTCAGGCGCGCGCGCGATCGAGGCGACCACCGCACTCGACGCGCTGTCTCCCGTCACCCTCAGGCTCCTGGCCAGGCGGGTGCCCATCCCCGCGCCGCCGACGCCCACGGCCGCACCCACGACGCGACCGCCCGCGCCCACCACCGCGCCACCGGCCACCGAGCCCCCGGCCACCAGGCCGCCGGCGACTCCCGCGCCACCCGCCCCGAGCGCCACGCCGGCCGGCTGCCACCCCCTCAGCGACGAGGGCACCTGCTACGAGCCCGGCGAATACTGCCGCGACGACGACCACGGTGCCTCGGGGGTAGCCGGAGACGGCGAGGCGATCGTCTGCGAGGACAACAACGGGTGGCGCTGGGAGCCAGCCTGAGGCAGTCGCTGGCCCCGAGCGGGGAACCGGACCCGAGCGGGAAGGCGCCCAACGGCTGGTAGCGCGAGCCGGTTCCCGTGCCTGCCATGCCCGGTGTGCCTGCCATGCCCGGTGTGCCTGAGGTGCCTACTGTGCCCGGTGTGCCTATTGTGCCTATTGTGCCCGCGGGCCTCGGGCCGCCCGGCCGCACCGGGCAATTCATGGCGTTCACGTACACACGGGCGCACTATGCCGCTTATGGGACGGGCAGCGTGGCTGGTGTTACGGCTGCCCGGTCTCTGCCTTAATGATCCTTAGTGAGTTCGTAAATGACCGCTTATGGCCAAGGGGCTTAGTGTAATCTCACAGCATCAGCGACTATAGGGGGCTTTATGCCGTTGATGCCTGCAGCCATGCACGAGAGGCACTTCAGCATCCCCAGGCTCCGGCCCGGCTACGACCAGCAGGAAGTCGAGCAATTCCGTGGCGTAGCCGCGCGCGAGCTTGACGTGCTCAGGCAGCACAATGACCGCCTCAGGGCTGCCCTGGCGGCGGCGATTCAGCCCGGCATGAGCCATAACGACATAGTCCTGCCGGCACTGCCATCCCGCGGCCTGATTGCGTCAGATATCCGAAATAGGCAGTTTTCCATCACCCGGCTGCGGCCCAGTTACGAAGTGCGCGAGGTCGATGAGTTCCTCGGCCAGATCGCGGCTGAGGTCGGCCGGCTTGACCACGAGAACGAGGTGCTGCAGGCCGCGCTGGCCGAGATCCTGCCGGCCAGGCCCGAGCGTGCGTCCGCGCCGGAACCGCGGCCGCAGGACACCGGCCCGTTGCGCCTCGTGCCGCGCTTCATGGACGCCAGCGCCCGCGGCGGCCGCGATCGCCAGAACGCACCCGCCGCGCCCGGCCACCAGCCCCTCGGCAGCCCGGTGCCCGCGGACGCGGCCGCCCTGGTCAGGGTCCCGGTTCCGCGACCCGTCGTGGCGGGCCCGCTGATGCCAGGTGACCCCGTGCGGGTCGGCAAGTACAAGGTGACCGGCCGGCTGGGATCTGGCGGGATGGGCAGCGTCTTCCTTGGCACCTCGCCCGGCCGCCGGAAGGTCGCCGTCAAGATCCTCCACCCCGACCTGGCCAGTGACCGGCAGTTCCGCAGCCGGTTCGCCCGGGAAGTCGCCGCGGCCCGCCAGGTCAGCGGCTTCTACACCGCCGCCGTCGTGGACGCAGACCCGGCCGCCAGCCCGCCCTGGCTCGTCACCGCGTACGTCCCCGGGCCCTCGCTGGCCGCCTCCGTCGCCGAGCAGGGCCGGCTGTGCCCGCTGGAGGTAAGCGACCTGGGGGCCGCGCTCGCGGAGGGGCTTGAGGCGATCCACGAGTGCGGACTGGTCCACCGCGACCTGAAGCCGAGCAACATCATCCTGGCCGATGACGGGCCGCGGATCATCGACTTCGGCCTCGCGCGGGACGGCGGCGCGACCTCGCTCACCTCGACGGGCACGCTGCTCGGCACGTTCCCGTTCATGTCGCCCGAGCAGGTCAACGGCCAGCCGGTCGGCCCCAGGAGCGACGTGTTCGCGCTGGGATCCGTCCTCACCTACGCCGCTACCGGGCACAGCCCGTTCATCGCGTCTCACCCGGCCACCATCTTGCACCGCATTCAGTACGAGGCAGCCAACCTGGACGGGCTGGGCGAGCCGCTGCGTGACCTGATCTCCTGGTGCCTGCAGAAGAAGGCAGCCGACCGGCCGACCCTGGCCAGGATCATCACCCGGCTCACCGCGGACTCAGCCTGACCAGCGGGTCACGGCAGGCCGCGGTACATCACGTGCAGGCCTACCAGGCCGTGGTCGGGGTGGTCGAAGGCCTGCGGCACCGTGCCGATCACTTCCCAGCCCAGTGACTTCCACAGCCGCACCGCGGGATCGTTGACCTCGACCACCGCGTTGAACTGGATGCCGCGGAACCCGTGGTCGCGGTGCCAGCCGATCACGTACTCGCCCAGCGCCCGGCCCACTCCGCGCGACCTGGCCCGCGGGTCGACGATGAACGAGGCGGTGCCCACGTGAGCGCCGCGGCCGGGCCGGTTCGGCCCCATCTTCGCCGACCCGGCGATCACGCCGTCGACGGTGGCCACCACGACGTGGCTCGGCGGCGGCTCCATCCACGCCAGCCGCGCCTCCTGCTCGCTCTGCCCGGCCGGGCTGGCGTACGTCTTGCCCTCGTCCATGATCTGCGAGTAGAAGGGGTAGATCTGCGGCCAGTCCTCAGCCGTCGCGTCCCTGATCTGCATGCTTCCAGGCTAGACGCCGCTGCCTGGCCCGCAACAGGAAATAACGGCTCGTGCCGGTGATGGCGGAGCCGGTACGGTGGCGCGGTGGACATACGGCCGATGACCCGCGACGACGTGACCGCCGCCGAGCGACTGTCCGATGAGGCCTTCTACCAGGCTGACCTGGCCCGCCTACCGCGTGACGCGCCAGCGCCCTCGCGCCGGACGGCCGACCGGTCGGCCGGGTGGATCGAGCGGACGCTGCGCTTCCTCGGCAGCGACGGGGCGGGCTGCTGGGTCGCCGTCGACGACAGCGGGCTGCTCGGGTTCGCCACCTCGGTCGTGCGCGAGCGGCTGTGGATCTTGTCCACCTTCACCGTGCGGCCGGGAATGCAGGGACGGGGCATCGGGCGGGAACTGCTTGCCCGCGCCCAGCGGCACGGGGCCGGCTGCGACCGTGCGCTGCTCGGCGCCTCCGACGACCAGCAGGCGCTGCGCCGCTACCACGTGGCCGGGTTCAGGCTCTACCCGCAGATGCAGTTCGACGGCGTCGTCGACCGGTCGGCGCTGCCGGCCATCCGCGGGCTGCGTGACGGAACGCAGGAAGACCTGGCCTGGATGGATGACCTGGACAGGGACCTGCGCGGTGCCCCGCACGGGCCGGATCACGCGTCCCTGGGCGCCAGCGGGCGGCTGATCGTGAGCGAGGAACGCGACGGCTACGCCTACTGCGCGCCTGCGCGGCCGATCCTGCTCGCGGCGCGGGATGAGCCGACGGCGACGCGGCTGCTGTGGGAGTGCCTGGCGGGCATCAAGGACGAGGTCACGATCCCGCACGTGACGAGCTTCAACATGTGGGCGGCCGACGTGGCGCTGCGTGCCCGGCTATCCCTGCGGCACGAGGGCTTCCTGGGCGTGCGCGCGATGGACGCGCCCGCGCCGTACATCCACAACGGCCCGCTGCTGTAGGGAGCGGCGGGGTCCCCTCGCGCGCGGGGAAGCACTGTGAGCACTCAGGTGACCTGACGCCCTCCGTGGGGCCACAATAAAGCCATGATCGCACGGATCTGGCGTGGCTGGGCGGAACCGGGGCGGGCCGACGAGTACCAGCGCCACTACGAGACCGAGGTTATCGAGAACCTGCGGACGATCGACGGCTTTCGCGGCGCTCAGCTGCTGCGCCGAGCCGACGGCGATGAGGTGCTGTTCACCGCCATCACCTGGTTCACCCATCTCAACGCCGTCAGGGACTTCGCCGGCGATGACTACGAGCAGGCCGTCATGGAAGAGCCGGCCCGCACCGCCCTCACCCGGTGGGACGAGCGCGTCATCCACCACGTCGTTGAGGTCAACGTGCCGTGGTAGCCGACCGGCCCGGCTAGCTCGTGACCGGCCAGCATCGGAGCCTGCGGGCGGCCGCGTAGCCGCACCCGTCGGCCATGCACAACGTGACGATGGCGTCGACAGTGCGCGGGAGCGGGCCGTCGGCCCCGCCGTGGATCACCCTGTCCTCGCGCAGCGTGCGCTGTCCGCACTGGGGGCAGCAGTCGCGCACGGCGCTGCCCCACGTGACCAGCGGGCCGGCGGCGGGCCGGCCGACGATGAGCGCGAGCGTGAGCACCGCGGCCACGATGCCCAGCCCCATCCCGATGTACCCGACGAACGGAACCCGGGCCAGGACGAGGACCAGCCAGCAGGCGAGCGCCGCGAGGACGAGGATCGCCACGGCCTGTGCGCGCATTCCTTGGCCAGAACG
>Ga0335075_10015025_pt1 | contig 11606 bp, 8 predicted proteins | sample Lox_Sample_24_FD_206723 | JGI IMG/M metagenome (GOLD analysis project Ga0335075, IMG submission 206723) | Soil microbial communities from Loxahatchee National Wildlife Refuge, Florida, United States - Lox_Sample_2.4 | ecosystem: Environmental > Terrestrial > Soil > Wetlands | place: USA: Florida...
AGCCTTCAGTCCTGGGCGGGCGATCCTGGCAGTGCCGTCAGGGCCGCCGCGGCACTCTTCGCCGCGGGCGCGCTCGGCGAGCCCCAGGCGCTGTTCGCCGGGCTGCCATCCCGGCCGATCGACGTCTGGCGGACGCCTGTCTTCCTCAGTAATCCCTGCCAGGCACTTCCGCAGCGCGTCCCGCGCCAGCGTCAGGCCGGCCCGGCCGAGAATCTTCCGCTGCGACGACCGGCCGCGGCTGGCGGATTTCTCGGAGCACCGGTTGCAGAACCGGCGGCCGGTTTTCTCGCAGCGCCGGTAGCAGAAGCTGCCGGCATCGACTCAGGCGGGACCATCGGCTCTGACAGCCCAGGCAACGGCGCGAACGGCGACGACACTCAGCCGATGACCTGGGATACCCCGGGCTTGGCCGCCGCCGGGGACGCTGCCGGCGAGCAAGCCGGTGCGAGTACCACCACTACCGAGCAAGCGCAGCGCCGGGACGAGGGCACAGACAGCACGCTCGCCCGGCTGCGCGCAGAGGTCGAGCGACGCCTGCCGCCGAGAGCGCTGATCGCCGCCGTGACATCGAGGCCGTCCGCTGCCGCAGCGCACTCCGCTGCCGCAGCGTACTCCGGTGCGGCTGAGCCTGCCGAACCAGCTAGCTCCGCCGAGCCAGCCAAGCCCGCTGAGCCAGCCAGGCCCGCTGAGCCGGACGCCGCCGAACCCGGCGACGAGGTAGTCGTGGCACTGAGCGACTCCGACGACGTCGTCGATGGGCTCGCCGCATGGACACGCTGCTTCACCGAGGAACTGCGCCCGCTGCGGCGCCCGGTCACTCCGGCGGCCACGCAGCCATGGCGGATGTTCGCGGCAGCCCGGAGCAGCACCCTCACCGAGCTGAGCGGCGTGGTGACGGCTGATCCGACGGCCGCGCGAACGCTGGCGATCATCGAGGACCCGGCCGACGGCCGCTCGCGCGCTGCCGCCGTGCAGGCCGCCAAGGATGCGATCGGGACCGGCGAGCTGGTGGTGCTGACCACCAGCCGCGGATTCACCGGGTTCTTCGCAAGCCTTCACGCCGAGCACCCGTCAGTTGGCATCACGGTGCTGCGCGTGCCGCCAGAGGGCATCAGCCCCGCCGCTGCGCTGACGTTCGCGGTCGCAGAGCCGGGCGAGTTCCGCGAGCTCGTTGTCGGCCCGGCCGGCACTGCCGCCAGACCAGTACCGACCGAGATCGAGCTGCCGGGCAGCGGCGAGTTCCCGCTGGGCAGCGACGACGTCGTGCTGATCAGCCGCGGCACCAGGGGTGCTGCGCTGGCGCTCGCCAAGGTGCTCGCCTGCTGCGGCAACGGGGTTGCGATCATCGGGCGGGCCGGCGCGTACGACGACAGCAAGCTCGTGGCCGGCCTCGAGGAACTCCGCTCGGCCGGAGCCAGGGTGGGTTACGAGGTCATCGACGTCCGCGACGCCGCGAGTGTGACCGCGGCGGTGCGGCGGATCCAGGACCGGCTGGGCCCGGTGACCGCTATTGCGCACGGGACGGGCCTCGACGGCTACGTTCCCGTCAGTGAAATTACCGAGCCGGGAGGCACCGCGCGCCTCGGCGACGAGGCCGCCACCCTCGACCGCCTGGTCGCCGCAATCCCCGACGGGCAGCTGCGGCTGATCATCACGCTCGGTACGGTGGCCGGCCGGTACGGGCTGTCCGGGGCTGGCCAGCATGCGCTCACCAGCGCCGCGCTCGCCAGCCGGGCGGCGCAGCTGGCGAACGGCCGCAGCGACTGCCGGGCACTGCACGTGGACCTGCCCGCCTGGTCTGATGGCGGCCTTGGTGACCGGCCGGGACTGGCCGCCGAACTCGCTGAGGGCGGGACCGCCCCGATGGACGCTGGAACCGCAAGTCGCCTGCTGCTGAGGCTGCTGACCAGTCCGCACCTGCTGACGGCGTCCGGACTGCATCCGAGCTTCGCCGTGCACAGCCGCGTCGACGGTCTGGCAACCGGGCCCGCGGGTGGCATCACCGCCGCGGAGCTGGCCGCAGCCGGGCTGCCGCGCGGCGGCCGGTTCCTGCGCGAGGTCGCTGTCCACTACCCCGGCGTGGAGCTGGTCTGCTCCGCAGCCGTGTCGCTGGCAACCGATCCGTACCTGGCCGACTACCGGGCCGATGGGCTGCCAGTACTGCCGCCGACGCTTGCGCTGGAGGCGCTGGCCGAGGCCGCGTCTGTACTCGCAGGCCAGCCGGTCCGGCGGGCCACGAACGTAGCGCTGGACCTGCCCGTGCTGGTCCCGCCCGGTGGTGAGGCCATCGTGCGCGTCTGCGCGCTCCGCGACGGCGCCACCATCGTGACCGCGCTTCGCTGCGCGGACAGCTCCTACCGCGTCGACCACGCGCGGGCCGAGTTCAGCTGCGCCGCCGAGCCGCGCGAATCGCCGCAGGCCGCGACCGCCGCCTCCGTGGCGCTGCAGCAACTGGTTGCCGCGCCGGCCGGGCTGGTCGACGGCGCCGAACTGTACGGGCCGGTGTGCTTCCAGACGGGCCGGTTCCGGCGGGTGGCGCTGCTGCCGGAGATCACCGCGCGGTCGGGCCGGGCGCTCGCCCGCGGTGCCGACGATCAGCCGTGGTTCGCGGCTGGCGACGACCTGGCCGGTACCGGCCTCCTGCTCGGCAGCCCTGGTCTGGCCGATGCCGCGCTGCAGGTCCTCCAGGCGTGCGCGCCGCACCGTCGGGTGCGAGCCGCTGCGTGCGAGTCGGTGCAGTTCTCCGGCCGGGCGGCCGAGGGGCCAGTCGAGATCAGGGCGGTTGCCCGGCCGGCCAGGCCTAGCGGAGCCGCGAACGGCGCGGCCGGGCGCGTGCGTCAGCTGGCGGTTCCGGCCCGGCGGGAAGAGTCGGGTCAGGAGGACGTATCGGGTCAGGAGGGTGTGACAGGGCGGGCAGCCTTGCAGCGGACGATGACGCCCGCGGAAGCGGCGGACCTGCAAGCCGCCGAGCGGCGGCCGATGACGCGTAAGGCGCGCCTTGCCGTGCGCCGACTCCGAGCCGAGCCGGTCCCGGCACCGGACACTGCTGACGCGACGGCGGCCGGGACACCGGGCATCGGCCGGCGCACGGCCGGGCCGGCGAACGCGTCCCTGGCCACCCAGCGCTGGGATGTCGAGGCAGTCGATGTGACGGGTCAGCTCCTGGTCAGCTGGCGCGGGATCCGGCTGCATGACTGCGGTCCGCTGCCGCACAACGGCGCCTGGCCGCCAGCGCTGCTGTCTGTCTACCTGGAGCGAATGGCCGCCGATCTCGCGCTCGGTGATGGCGTGCGCGTCATGGTGAGCTGCGGCCAGCCGGACGGGGCAGCTGCGCAGCTACCTGACTCGGTGCCGCGTCAGGCTCCGTCCCCAGAAGACCGGGCAGCGCCCGCCGCCGGCCGCGCCGGCCGCGCCGGCCCGGAACGCCGCGCGACGAACTCGGCAACCGCGCCGGGCACCGGGCTGCTGACTGGATTCGGCCTGTCGCTGCGGGCTCCTGTGCCCGTTGCCTGCGGCTGGGCTGCGCTGGAGCCAAATCATCGTCACCACGAGCTTGCGGCGCCGCTGACGCTCGCGTGCACGCAGCTGCGGACCGAACTCGCGGAACCGGCCGACGTCCTGGCCGCCCGGCTTGACGCGGTCTCGGCCAGCCTGACGATGGCCGGCCTCGCGACATCGCAGCATCAGCTCAAGGTCGCCAGGGCGACAAGTGACGGCTGGGCCCTGCTCGTGGCAGGACCGGTTCGCATTGCCTCCGCAGTCGTGGATCTGAGCGGAGTGCCGGCGCCGGTCGCCATCGCCCTCCTCACCGGCGCGGCAAACCACGATGAGGAGCGCACCGCGGCCGGTCGCCCCGGCACGGCTGGCGAAGCGCCGGCCTCGCGGCCCGGTCCCCGAGCGGCAGACCGGGCCGCGAGGGCAGGGCGCAAGATCGCCGCGTCGGCCCGCGCCGCGGCGCGCGGACGCGACAACGCCGCCACGATGCCGGCCGGCTAGGCGCGGAGCGGCCCCGGAATGGCGCGGAGCGGCCCGGACTATGGCCGTGCCGCTCCGCGCCATTCCGGGCAATATGCCTGCTTCCGGCCATGGCGGAGGCCTGCGCCGTTCTGCCAGACTGTGGCTAGAACGAGGTTCTAGTCGAAGGCGGACTGTCATGACCACACCTGCGGCGAGCTCAGTCGAGGGCGTCAACCTGTCGCTGATCGAGTTCTGGCAGCAGCCGCTGGAGGGACGGCACGTCGACTTCGCGAAGCTGCGCGCGCTCGGCAAGCCCGCGTACTTCGAGGTGCCCGACAGCCCTTTCGCCGCTGACGACCTGGGCTACTACGCGTTCGTCTCGCACGCCGACGTGTCAGCCGCGAGCCGCCAGCCTGAGCTGTTCTCGTCCGCACGGGGCGCGACGAGCATCGAGGACCTGCCGGTCGAGTTCAACGAGTATTTCGGCTCCATGATCAACATGGACGATCCCCGGCATGCCAGGCTGCGCCGGATCGTCTCCCGCGCGTTCACGCCTAAGATGATCAAGAAGTTCGAGGAGGATGTGCAGCGGACCGCCTCGGGCATCGTGGATGAGCTGCTCGCGGCCGGCCCGTGCGACTTCGTGCAGAACGTGTCAGCACGGCTCCCGCTGAAGATCATCTGCGAGATGATGGGCATCGGCGACGAGTATTACGAGATGGTGCTGCGCAACACCAACATCATCCTGGCCGGCGCGGACCCCGAGTTCGTCAGCGAGAACGTCGACGAGGCCATCACGCAGCTGCTGACGTCGGGCAAGGACCTCGCCGACCTCGTCATGGAGATCGCCGCGGACCGAGCCGCGCACCCGCAGGACGACGTCATCACCTCGCTCGCCACCGCCAACATCGACGGCGAGCAGCTCACCCCCGCTGAACTCGGATCGTTCTTCATCCTCCTGGTCGTGGCAGGAAACGAGACCACGCGCACGGCGATCTCACACGCGCTGAACCTCCTGACCAAGCACCCGGACCAGCGTGAGCTGCTCCTGGCGGACCTCGAAGCCCGTCTCCCCGGCGCGGTCGAGGAAATCGTTCGCTACGTCTCGCCGGTCATCTTCATGCGCCGCTCGGTCACCAGGGACTGCACGCTGAACGGTCACGACTACCGCGAGGGCGATAAGGCCGTCCTCTTCTACTGGGCTGCCAACCGGGACGAGTCGGTGTTCGCCGATCCTGGCCGGTTCGACATCACCCGCTCCCCGAACCCGCACGTCGGATTCGGTGCGGCTGGCCCGCACTTCTGCCTCGGCGCGCACCTGGCCCGTCGCGAGATCACGGTCATGCTCCGCGAGCTGCTGACCCGCGTGCCCAGCATCCGTGCTGCCGGGGAGCCAGACCGGCTGCTGTCGTCGTTCATTAACGGCATCAAGCGGCTTCCGTGCGAATTTAACTGACGGAACGTGGCCGTCCCCGGCCTGGCCAGCTCGCCTGCTGACTGCCCGTTACCGGCTGATCGGCGCCTGCTCGTCGTAGGTCTCGACCACGCCGATTCGTGCTCTGACACGGTCGCCTACAACCCGTCGGACACAATCTAGTAACTAACTGTGATCGACATTGCACTCCGTGTATAACTAGAGACTCACGCGGCGCTCGGGGGCCCAGTTAGCCCGGGCGGGGGAAGGCGCCGCAGGAAAAGGGGAACCGTCAGTCGCGGAGGGGGACCTTCGTCTGGGGGCCGCGCGATCCCGACGGGGATCGCCGGCTGCCTGCGGTCCTGGCGCTGCCAGGGCTGCGAGGCGGCAGACGAGGGTCGCGGCTGCGGCGGGGGTTCTTCGTCCTGTGGGCGGCGCCATCCGGGGGCATGGCGCGCCCGCAGGCGAAGGGCCAGCTCTAGGCGAGTTCAGGTGGCGCGTTGCGCACGGGGGTCGCAACGCGCCGCCTCCCCCGCTACTGCGCGCGGCGACCGTCCCGAGAATCAGCAGGGCCGCGACAGCAGTGTCCGTACCGATCCTGCCCAGTCTTAGCGCAGCGGTGCATCGGAGCCTGGCAGCGTCTACGAGCCAATGCCTCGCACGCGACGGGCACGATGGCGAGCGGTTTCCCATGGAATCTTAGTGCCGTGCAGTCAGCACCCCACCGTGGGCCGAAGTAATCTTGCGCTCCGTGACTCAGATCGCGGTGCCAGTCGTCGTCCGCGATCTGACCGCTGATGACCTAGCCGGCCTGGGCTGGTCTGGCTCGCCTGTCCATCTGGCATCAGTACGCGAGCAGCTCGCCAGGGTGCCGCTGGGAGAAGTCGAGTACCTGGCTGCCTGCCTGCCCTCCGGCGTTCCGGTTGGCAAGCTGCAAGTCGACTACGCCGAGCGCGCCGGCGCCGGCACGCTCTGTCAGGCAGCGGTACATCCGCTCCTGCAGTCCTGCGGCATCGGCACTCTGCTGGTCCGGACGGCGGAGGCCCGCATCATGGCGCGCGGGTTGACCAGAGCAGAACTCGGCGTCGAGCATGACAATCCGCGTGCCCGCGCCTTGTATGAGCGACTCGGTTACCTCGCCTACGGTGACGCGCCCGACGAGTGGGACGCCCAGGGTGCAGATGGAAGCATCGTGCGTTACCGCACTATGTGCACGCTGATGCGGAAGTCCCTGCGGGCTGGAACTGCGGACCCCGCCAGGTAATGTCAGCCAGGCACGTCGCCGGGCAGGAGATGACAGTCCACGTCTAGCGAGACCAGCTCACCCGTGCGGATCCGCACGGGATGCTGGCTCGCGCATCTCCCCTGAAGACGCGCGACGCCCGGGTCGCCACTCCAGAAATAGAGCGACTCGCCCGTCAGCGAGTAGTCGCCGGGGGGCAGGTCTAGCGAGAACTGACCCGATTGCCCGACGCTGATTTCCGCGACGACATGCTGTCCCTGGACGACCTCAACGACTCCGCGAGTGGGCTCTGCGGTGACCATCATCGGCTGTGATCCCCGCGGCCAGAGCAGATTGCCATGCAACCTCGCCTCGCCGCTCGCGGGGACTGCGCATCCCGCTAGCGCGGAGAGAAGCACGACGCAGCACAGCACGACGCAGCACAGCACGACGCAGCACAACGCCGCCGACCTGACCACGCTCCAAGTATCGCGGCCAGGGGCACGAAAACCTAGCTGGTGGCTATGCCGTGCTGGGCGAGCAGGCTAAGCAGCGCGGGGTGGCCGTCGGTCAGGGTCCACTGCTCGGCTCCAAGCCCCACGTCGCGGGCAGCAGCGACGTTGCGGGCGCTGTCGTCGATGAACACGATGTCCTCCGGGTCCGCGCCGATCCGGCTGGCGGCCTCGGTGAAGAACGCCGGGTCAGGCTTGCACACGCCGAGTTCCCAGGAATAGCAGCTGACATCGAACAGCGCGTCGTAGCCGAGGACCTCGCGCATGTGGGTGGCCCGGTTCCGTTCCTGGTTGGTTCCGAGGTGAACCCCGTACCCGTTGCGCCGCAGGGCACCGACCACGGCGAAGGACTCCTCGACGGGCTCGATCCGCAGCCAGAGGGCCCGATGTACCTCCTCGGGCGGCGCGATCACCCCGAAGTCGGTCATCGCGGCAGCCAGCAGCGGCAGCAGCTCGGCATGCCCGGTAAGCGCCCGGAGTTCCTCTTCCCAGACCCGGCTCAGGAACTCCGTCGTTCGCTCGCCCAGGTAGGCCTCGGCTGCCGTCTCCCACCCGCACGGCGCGTGCTGCAGGACTCCGTCAGCGTCGAACAGCACGTGCCGGACCGGCGAGGCCGCCACGTCGGGCTCCGCCTGGGTCAGCCAGGGCGCCCGGGTCACCGGGGTCACCCGGTAACCGCCCTGAGCCTGCTCATCGTGCTGCTCGTCCATGATCATCTCCACTTTTCATTCGCTCGGTGGTCGCAAACTGGCATAAAGCGGGCCGCAGAGGCCACCGATCGAATGAAAAGTCACCACCCCCGGCGAGGCTGAGAGCCGGGATCGCTGAAGCTACGCTACCTTCTCTACGTTTAGCCCGGATTGTGACTGCAGCAGACCTGCCCGCGGGCGAGCGTCAAGCCGCCGCGCCCAGCGGAGCCGCCAGCCCGGTAGGCTCCGTGGTCGTGACAGACTCCTCGCCCGCCGCACCAGACAGCGCGCCCGCACCCCGCCGGACGCCGCTGACCAGCGTGCATGAGCAACTGGGTGCCAGCCTGACCGACTTCGCAGGGTGGCTGATGCCGCTGCGCTACGGCAGCGAGACAGCCGAGCACAACGCCGTGCGGACTGCCGCCGGCCTCTTCGACCTGTCGCACATGGGCGAACTATCGGTCACCGGGCCGGACGCCGCTGCGGCTCTCGACTACGCCCTGACCGGCGAGCCGTCAGCGCTGCAGCCCGGCCGCGCAAGGTACACGATGATCGCCGCCGACGACGGCGGCGTCCTCGACGACCTGATCGTTTACCGCCTCGCCGACGAGGAGTTCCTCATCGTCGCCAACGCGGCCAACGCCGCCGTGGTGTCAGCTGCCCTCGCCGAGCGCGCGGCGGGCTTCGACGCGGCCGTGGCTGACCGCACCGACGACTATGCGCTGATCGCCCTCCAGGGGCCTCGCGCGGCGGCCATCCTCGCCCCGCTGACCAGCGCTGACCTCGCAGCTGTCCGGTACTACGCCAGCTACCGGGCCCGGGTCGCCGGCCGCGACGTGCTGCTGGCGCGGACCGGCTATACCGGCGAGGACGGCTTCGAGATCTTCGCCGCCCCGCAGGACGCTGAGCACCTATGGGCCGAGCTCAGCAAGGCGGGCGCAGGCGACGGGCTCATCCCGGCGGGGCTAGCCGCCAGGGACACGCTCCGGCTCGAGGCCGGGATGCCGCTCTACGGGAACGAGCTGAGCAGCGGCATGACCCCGTTCGATGCCGGGCTCGGCCGGGTGGTCAAGCTCGACAAGGCCGGCGAGTTCGTCGGCCGGGCGGCGCTGTCCGCTCGCGCGGCCCGGCCCGCGCAGCGCAAGCTGGTGGGCCTGACCCTCCAGACCCGGCGGATACCGCGGCATGGTTACGAGGTGCTGTGGGAGGACAAGCCTGCCGGAACGGTAACGAGCGGCGCGCCATCCCCGACGCTCGGCATGCCGATCGCGATGGCGTACATCCGTCCGGACGTGGCAGAGGCGGCGGCCGCCGACCCTGCCGGTACCGGGGCCGGCGGTTCAGGGTCAGGCCGGCTGGCAGTGGACATCCGGGGCCGGGCGGAGCCGGCCACACTGGTGGAGTTGCCGTTCTACCGCCGCCGGACCTGAGGGCCGGCGGAGCGCGTGCCTATATCAGTCAGACGTCGCAGGAGAGCAGGAAATGACCGTTCCGACCGAGCTGTACTACACGGCAGAGCACGAGTGGGTCGCCATCAACGGCTCCATTGCCTCCGTGGGCATTACCGACCACGCCCAGAAGGCACTTGGTGACGTCGTCTTCGTGTCCGTGCCCGCGACCGGGACCAGGGTGACCTCCGGCGAGCCCTGCGGCGAGGTGGAGTCGACCAAGTCAGTCAGCGATGTGTACTCCCCCGTCGACGGCGAGGTGTCCGAGGTCAACCCCGAGGTCGACGACGACCCCGGCCTGGTCAACTCCGACCCGTACGGAGCGGGCTGGCTGTTCAAGGTCAAGCTGGACGAGACCGATGGTGAAGTGCCGCCAGGTCTGCTGTCGGCGGCTGAGTACACGGCGCTGACGAAGGATGCCGACGAGTGAGCCGGGGCGGTAGCCCGCGCGACAAGACCCGGCTCGACTCTGCGACCGCGCACCTGGATCCGCCGTTCGCGATCGTGGACCTCGCCGCGTTCCGCGCGAACGCGGCCGCAATGACCAGCCGCGCGCACGGCAAGCCGATCCGGCTGGCCAGCAAGTCGGTTCGCTGCCGGCACCTGATCGAGCAGGTCCTGCGCCTGGACGGCTTCCGCGGCGTCCTCGCCTACACGCTGCCTGAGGCCCTATGGCTGGCCTCGTGCAGCACCAGTGACGACATCGTCGTCGCCTACCCGACCGCTGACCGGTCGGCGCTGGCCAGGCTGGCCGGCGATCCGGCCGCCGCGGCCGCGATCACCGTCATGGTGGACAGCACCGATCATCTCGACCTGATCGAGAAAGTCGCGGCGGAGCAGGCCAGCGCGTCCCCGGTCCGGGTCGCCATCGACATCGACGCGGGCTACGTGACGCTTGGCGGCCGGTTCCGGGCCGGGGCACGTCGCTCGCCGGTCCGCACGCCGGCCGACGCGGTGGCGCTGGCCGAAGCCATCCTCGCGAGGCCAGGTCTCCGGCTCACCGGCCTGATGGCTTACGAGGCTCAGATCGCCGGTGTTGGCGATAACCCGCCAGGGCGGCCGCTCTACGCCCAGGCGATCAGGCTGATGCAGCGAAGGTCCGCGGCCGAGCTAGCCGCCCGGCGCGGCGCCATCGTGGCTGCGATCCGCAGGCTGACGCCGCTCGAGTTCGTCAACGGCGGCGGCACTGGCTCCCTGTCGACCACGTCGGCTGAGGAGGCCGTGACCGAGATCGGCGCCGGCTCCGGCCTGTATCACCCCACGCTGTTCGACGCCTACCGGGGCTTCACCGGTCAGCCGGCCGCCATGTTCGCGCTGCCGGTGGTCCGCCGTCCCGGAACTGGCGTGGTGACCGCGCTCGGCGGCGGCTATCCGGCGTCTGGCCCCGGCGCGTGGAGCAGAGTCGTGTCGCCGTATCTGCCGGCCGGCCTCAGGCTGGACAAGGAAGAAGGGGCCGGCGAAGTGCAGACCCCGCTGCTCGGGCAGGCCGGCGATGACCTCAGGCTCGGCGACAAGGTGTGGTTCCGGCACGCTAAAGCCGGCGAGCTCTGCGAGCGCTTTGCCGAGTTGCATCTGGTTGACGGCGACACAGTCGTGGCGACGGTCCCGACCTACCGGGGCGAGGGCCAGACCTTCCTCTAACCACCTGCTGGCCTCTGACCGCCCGGCGACTCGCGCTAGCCCCTGCGCTGCCGGTGCCTCATCCAGGTACGCAGGACGAACAGCCCGACGGTAGCCAGGCCGACTGCCGCGGCGCCGAGCTGAACCTCGGGCCGGGCCACCTGCTCGGCGAGCTTCTCCCGGAGCAGCCGCACGTTCCCGGCCGGGCTGACCCGCTCGGCCAGGTCGTCGATCGTCCGGGCCAGATCCTCGCGAGTCCGCTCTATCTGCTGGACAATAGCCTCCGGGTTGTTTCCCCCCTTGGCGACAGTGCCCTCGACGGCCCCTGTGCCGTGTACCTGCACGTCCCGGCCGGCTTCCGCCATCGCACCTCGCCCCTTCCGCGCCGCGGCTGCCCTCTGGCACGCGCCGCGACGACCTGCAGCTAGACCCCCTAGTGTCTCAGGCCATCCTGGCCGCTGCGGCACCGGCCGCCAAGTTCGGACGTGGGCACGCGGCACCTGTGGTGGAGCCACCGGTCGCAGTTGCCAGGTCGCTGGCCGCGTGTATCAGCGCCCGGCAGGCGCCGATCCGGAACCCGATGCCGCTGACAGGGCTGTCATCAAAGGCCGCCGCACTCAGCTCGCCCTTGATCTGTCTGCCCGGCCAGCTGGTCCCTGGCAACCTCAAGACCGCGCAGCGCCGCATCGGTCTCGAGGTACTCAGAGTCACCGGTTGTCGTGCTCTCGATTGCGTTCGTGTCGG
>Ga0335075_10015026_pt1 | contig 11606 bp, 11 predicted proteins | sample Lox_Sample_24_FD_206723 | JGI IMG/M metagenome (GOLD analysis project Ga0335075, IMG submission 206723) | Soil microbial communities from Loxahatchee National Wildlife Refuge, Florida, United States - Lox_Sample_2.4 | ecosystem: Environmental > Terrestrial > Soil > Wetlands | place: USA...
CTCCGTCACCACGCGCAGCGGCCGGTTGTCGTGACGGCTGAAATTGCAGCCCGGTGCTTCAGGGTTGGGCTGGAAGTTGAGGCCGCCCTTCTCCGCCGTAGAGAGGCCCGTGGCCCAATCCCGATACACGCCGGACTCCTTGACCAGGCGATCGCTCCCCACCAGCAGCCGCCATTGCGGTTTGCCAAAAGGATTCCTGCCTCCGTAGCGGGTAAGAAAGCGCTGCGTAGCGCAGGGCACAATATGGTTCACGATTGCCCGCCGGTGTAAGTGAAGGGAGCAGTCTTTCTGCCGTACCAGTTCGCTGACATCGAGGCGTCGGTGCTTTCCAGGTGATAGCCGACGACCTCGGGAATAAAGCCCCGTTTTGGCCGCGGCCACTTCTTGGCAAACGCCATATCGCCTCGACCCGCGTCGCTATGGGCCACCGGGTATTCGCAGATGCCCGAGACGGACGGGCACCACATCTGGAAAAAGCCGATGGGGATATAGCCTCCGCCATCTTTGCTGGTCACACGCGTGCCCAGCGGGAAGGCGTTCAGATGAACATACGCATCGCATTCGTGCTGGAGCGAAGGCGATTCCAGAAATTGATCCCACGCTGCATACCCTTTGACCGAGAAACGGTCGATGCCGTAGATCATCGTCGGATCCAGATGTGCATTCTGCAACAGCAGTCGTGTCTGTGGAGGCAGCCAAATATCGGCATCGAGGTGAACAACCCAGGCGTTTTTGTCGAGCCGGTGCAGGCCCTCGTTGATGCCGGCACCCTTGCAGAACTGATTCCAGCGCGAATTGAGGGCGTCGGTCCGGACGCACTCGACGTGATGAAATTCACAGATGCGCTGGGTGGCGCGATCCTCGGCCGAGGTGACGACCACGATGCGATCGAACAGATGTTTGTTGGCCGGCAACGTGCAGCGCAGAAAATCAGAGTAGCGGTCACACACCACAACCGCTTCCATTTTGAAGTTGCCATCAGGTAAGTGCACCGGGCCTCCAGGGCAAGGACAGTGATAAGACATCTTTATGTGCTCCGTAACGGTGACAGAGTGGAAGGGTACGGTCTTCAGTCCGTACATAAGTGAATTGCATGGTTGCGGCTTTATCCGCTGAGGGAAAGGTCTTGTGCCCTCAGGGGCTAAAGCCCATCGTTGGGTCCGGCGTGTGTACGGGCTAAAGCCCGTACCCTTCAAAAGTACGGGGCTAAGACGGTTATCTCAGCCCCGTAGAGGGTTAGTTGTAGATAGGCACCTTTAGACCGGTGACCGAGGAAATCGCCTGCGGATTATCCACGGCGTACTGCCGCGCATCCACGTAGTAGCATCCCTCGTTCGCGGTCGGGTTACCCGAAGCCGGATCGTAGATTTGGAACACCCACTGTCCGCTGCGGTTCTTGAACCAGAACGGCGCCTTGCCCCACACCACCTTGAGCCAGGAACCGAATTCCATGAAGTCGATGCGCGAGTTATCTGCATGGATGTTGCGCACCACCTCACGGCCGGCAATGGTGAACTGGCCCACGTTCGCGGTGAGACCATCAAACCCCGGCATTTTGCCGTTGGTCATCAGGATCTCCTGCTTGGCGAAGCCCATCTCCTCGTAAGCCTGGATCTGCGCCGGATGCGCATGCCAGACCTGCGTCTTGAGCGCGTCGGTGCCCAGGCTCTGCTCCACCCGGCTCAACGCCGCGCGCAGCATGGGCAGAGACAGCGGAGCACCGCCGGCCGCCACGCCGTTCGCCACCACATAGTTCTGGGTGCGGTTGATACCCAGATACGTACCTGTGGTGGAGGTGTTATGGAAATAGGGGATGCCGTAGAGGAACACCGGCGTGGTGGCAGCCACACCCGCAACCATGATGAAGTCGCCCGCGGTGGTTCCCGCAGGGACCGTATCAACAGTGATGGATTGCACCGAGCCCAGCTTGTTGTTGACGTTGGTGACGTAACAGGTGCCGCGCAGCGTGTACGTGTTTGACATCACCTGCAACTGCTGCCCCTGCGAGATCAGCCGCGCGCCCCAGGGAGAGGAGGCCAGCACGATGGGGTTGGCGCCGCCGCCGGTATAACTCGTATCGACCTGGGCGATCTTTCCATCCCCGGCCTGCTGCAGAAACTGATCGCGGTTCTTGGCCATCTGGACAGCCACGTCGGCCAGCGTCTTGGTGACCGGGCTTTCGGAGACGACCTTGGGTCCGCCTTCGCCAATGATGTCCACCAGCCGCGAGTATTCGACCGGGATGACCGTGGCCAGGGGAGTCAGCGTGCCCTGGTCCCAGGCGCTGAAGTTACCTGCCGGCAGAATGCCGCCATCCAGGTTGAAGAGGGAGACGTTGCCGGGAAATGCGGTCTGGAAGCGCAGACGGAAACTGCGCAACGAGACCGGAGTGATGGAGCCGCGCTCGGAGATGCGTGAGTCGAGCTTGGCTTCTTTTTCGATGAGCAGCTTGATGACCTCGTTCAGGGCCTCAAGCTGCAGCTGCTGTGTGGTGGATGCAGTGCCGATTACGTTAGGCATAAGATTCCTTTATCTGTGACGAAAACCTGATGGGCTCACCGGGATGTCATCAGCTGCAGAACACGCGGCAGAATCTGCTCGCGCGCGAGCTTGTCGAACGGCTTGCCCGGGTTGGCTCGTTGCCATTCCGTCTGCGCCTGGTCGAAGGCTGCACTGGAGTTCAGTGCAGCGCCCCCACTGCCGGCGGGTCCGGTGGATCCCCTGGGCTCCGTTTTCCGCGTGCTGTCTATCTGGGCGTCTACCTTGGCGCGTCGCGCTGCGGAGGCATTGGCGATCTGCACGCCGGCCTCGCGTAGCTCTTCCCGCGCTACCTCGGGGAGATACTGCTGCACGGCCCGGTCAATGGCCGCGAGACGGCGCTGGCGTGAAGCATCGCCGATGGGCAGCCGCTGGAGGGAATGCATCTGATCCTGCAGGGCCGGGTTCGCCTGAATCTTGCGAATCAGCTTGACGCTGATCGCTTTGGGGAGAATGTTCCTGAGATACGGGCTGACGACCCCGCCCTGCTTCTCCACGTTGGCGAGGATCCTCTCGATACCATCGTGGATACGTGCCTGGGCTTCGGTCTGCAGTCCTTTCTCGAACGAACGTCTCTCCTCCACCTGCTCGCTGTGCCGGCGGAGATTCAGTGCGCGTTCCCTTTGGTCGAGCTCATCTGCCTTGCGCCGGAGTGCTTCCGGCTGCGCCTCTAACGCGGGGGAAGTGGCCGCGGATTCTTCCCTGAGGGCCTGCAATGCGTCATACACGCGCTGGTCGCGCGCGCGTTCCTCCTCAGAGCGATAGCTATTCGCTTTGAGGCGTGCGGATAGATCCTGGGCGCGGTATTCGCAATCGAGCGCTACCACGTTGTCGATAAATCCGAAAAAGTCCTGACCGATGACCGGCTTGCCGTTCTGCATCACGATCTGGCCATCGGCATCGCGTTCGTAAGAAAGCTCGGCAATCTTGCTGAGCGAGGCCATGGTGCCCTCGCGCGTGGTCGAGCCGAGAAAGGTCTCGCGCACGTCAAGCCAGGTGGCGGAGTGATCCAGGGCCGCGCGCGCCGAGTCGAGGTCAGGAAAGATTTCGCGGTAGGGCTTGAGCTCGGCGGCTTCACGGGCAGTTTTGTAAAGTTGGCCTTTGAGTTTGGTGTCGGCTTCGAGGAGCTTCCCGAAGTCGGGATTGTCGGTGATCATCTGGCTGAGCACTTCAGGGGTGACGACGGTCTCCGGCTCGAGCTGGAAGTCTTCTTCCTCGGGTGCGGCTTCTGCTTCCGCGGGTGCTTCGGCTACGGGTTCTGCCGAGGTTTCTTCCACAGGTGTGGGGATGGATTCCGGTTCGGCGTCCGTCACGGTGGCAAGTTCTGCAGGGGGGTTCTGCAGCGCCCCCAGCTTTTCGGTGAGCAGCGCAGCAGCGTAATCCTCGCGGATGGGAAACTTGCCGGGGTCGACGCTGGTCGCCGGTATAGACGCCCCGCCTCCAAACGAAGGTATGGGAGGGGGCGCTGGCGCCGGGGTGGGAGTAGGAGCGGCCGCCGGAGCGGGAGGTGCAATCGTAGCTTCAGTCATAGTTCTTCTTCCTAACCGGGAATCTGTAACAAAGTTGGCGAACTACCCACTCAAGCCGAAAAACGGGGCTTGAATGGGGCACCGTCGACTGCGTCGCCGCCACACAGCGACGGGAGGTCCACGAAGTGGGTGCCCCATTCAAGCCTTGTTTTGGCTTGAGTGGGGCAGTTCGCCGGCCCGCGCCGCGTAACTCTTAACCCTGTAACTTATCCGCGAGCTTAATCAGTGCGTTGGCTGCCTGCACCTGGCCCTGAATATTTCCCGCGGTCGTTTGGGGAGGCAGGTGCATCAGCCCGCCCATCGTGTTGACCACGTCGTCGATCTCCTCCGACGGAATCTGTGGAGCTCGCGGTGAGCTCGCCTCCGCCATCTGCTGTCGTTCGAGCGACACCGCCGCCGTAAAGTAGGCCAGCAGATTCTGCCAGCCTGCAGGATTGTTGTCAGGGATGTCCGAATTCTCCTGGCAATACTGCCGCACGACCTGCTTCAGCACAGTGAAGTCGTCGATCTGCGCATCGGGCATGATCGACGGTTTAACCTGCCCCGTAGGCTGGCCCGTCTGCGGATCAATCACAGGAACAGCCTCTGCCTGCAACAAGCGGTCGATGATTTGCAGTACCTTCGCACGCATCGCCGCACCCGGAACCACCATGTTCGGTACACCGAGCGCAGAGGCTGCCTGCTCCTGGTTCGTGGGGTCATCAAAGATCGCCTGCGCCAGCGGATTGCTCGCGGCCGCCTGCATCAGGTTCATCCAGCGCTGGCGCAGTTCTGCGGCCGTGACCGGAAGGCCCTGGTCAGTATCGGCATACGCGTGCACGCCGCCCTGCAGATCGTCGAGACGTATGTAATTGTTCCTGAACTCTGAGCCGCGCTCCAGGACCACCTGCTTCATATCCGAGGTAAGGTTTTCGCGGGCACAATTCACCGCCAGCTCGTCCGCCTGGGCGTGTTCCTCCTTGAGATTCTCCCAGTAGATGTTCAACTTGCCGAGCGCGGTATTCAGTTGCTGCTGCTGCCCGCCAAAGGTCTCGATCGACGGATCACCCGCCCCGCCGTAAACCTGCGGCGGAATACCTGCGAACATCTGCGCATTAAAAGCCAGCTTGTCGAGGTAATTGAGCGCCTCCTCATGCATCTGGAACTGAAACTGATAGAGAGCATCGGCAATGCGGGCAGAGCCCGGAGCCCCGGTACGCTTGAGCTTGACCAGGTTCAACACCCCTGGCAGCATCGGCTTGCCCTGCAGCGACTTGGTGTCGATCAAATCCGCATTGGCCAGCGTCACCCCCGAAGAACAGCGATCCATGAATTCGTGCAGGATGTTGGCCATATCGTTGTAGCGCTTTTGAAAGGGCACCACGATATCCCCAATGGCCGGCGGAAAAAGCCCGAACCCTTCGTGCGTGCCGGCCCAGGTCCACTCCCGCGTGAGCGAGGCTTCGCGTGCGGAAAGGAAAGTGCTGCCGGTGTTGACCAGCAGAACGCCGGAAGGGAACGCGGCTCGCATCCGTTCACCGAACTCCTGATCGTCTTCGAGGTCAAAGGCCCAGGGTTGAATCCATGTGCGCGACAGCGTGGGCCGCTGATCCTGCAAAATACTGGAGAAATTGCCCGTTTGCGCGTAGACCTGCTGGCGGGCAATGCGATCGATGCTGCCGTTGGAGGAGAGCTCGCTCGAGGGGCTGGCGGCTATCTCCTCGTACATATCCGGATAGGCAGCCCGCAGCGCGCCCAGGTGCACTTCCACCTCGAGATTCAGAATCGGCGTCTGCCGCAGGTGGTTGGCGGCAGGGTCGCAGTCCACCTCGAGCGGGCAATAGAGATTCTGCGCCACCATGCCGTTCGGCACTTCTTCTTCGCCCACCTTGCGGAGAACCGGCCCGTATTCGGCGGGGAAGAACGAGTCTTCGCTGAGAGGGCTCTGGCACTGCGCACAGCGGCGCCCGTTCATCATGGTGTCTGCCGGGGTCGTAGCCCCGCAATGGAAGCAGTGATAGCGGTCAGGCTCGAGCAGGGTCTCGGTTTCGTTGAAGACCGGCTCGCGAGTGGTGCCGGCCCGCTCCGCGTCGACCACGTACCGCGTATGGCGAAAGACGGCGCCGGTCGTGTACAGATACAGCAGTTGTTGCTTGAGGAGGGACTGCTCGCCATTCTGCCGCTCGATAATGTCGATCAGCGTCTGCGCCGCCCGCGCGGTCGTGACGTCGGCAAGCTGCTCCGCATCTTCCGGCATCCATTTGGAGTTAGGCACCTGCGGCGCGAGGGCCGCCACGAACCCTGTGGCCAGCATCTGGTAAAAGTTGTTGCAATATTGGTAGAGATCCTTGTCGTCGGCCTCCGGCTCGTGGCCGCTCTGGTTCATCCAATCCAGCGCATTGAAGAACTCCGCCTCGCCCGGGCCGAAGGAGATGAACTGATTCCCCTTGAAAAACTCGAGGTTCTGCAGGCAGCGCTGCATCAGCACCACGCGATCCTGGGACCACTGGTCTTTATAGCGCCGCACCAGCGCGATCAGCCGCTGCTGATCCTCCTGGCTGAGCGGGCCGCTGTTCTGCGGCTCATCTGCCGTGCCCTGCATAGGGTCGGAAGGTGTATGTTCCATTGAGGTAACAAGGGGATAAATGGCCATGTAAGCCTATGTTCTTTCCTGAAAAAAGACCGTCCACTCTCCGGCGCCCAATGAGTGGACGGTGCCCCATTCAAGCCCGCTTTTGGCTTGAGTGGGGTAGTTTGCCGGCTTCCACCGCTAAACCGGACTGCTCTGCTTCGCCGATGCTTCCGCTTCATCCAGCGCCCTGGCGATCCACTGGACGCTGGGGCCGGCCTGCACGCGGTTGTAATCCCTGTACGCTTTGCGAGTCAGGGCGTCGGCCAGTTTCGAAGGCCGGCGCCGCGATTTCTTCAATCTCTCGATCTCATCCGCTTCCGGGTCCGCGGCAGCCTCTTCCTCACGCGAGTCATCCGCGGCTGGCACGCTGAACAATGGTCCACCCAATCCGAGCGTTGCTAACCGGTCGAGCAACAATCGCCGCTCCTGGGCTAACCCGTCCACCTGCGTGGTCAACAGGGTGACGATCGCTTCATGCGCGGAGCGGGAAATCCACGGCAGCCTCATTGCGTACAGGTGTAACCCCAGGTATAGAGTGTGGAGGCAGCCAGCGCCGTGGTCCCCGAGCTGATGCTGAACGCGGTATTCGAGCCCACCGGTACATAGACATTGGCCGCCCCTGTGAGCGCGGCCGCCGCAGCGTTGGCCGGGGCCAGCACGCACTTGGCCAGCGTGGCGTAGGCCGTGCCGAACGTCAGCGTCGCGACCGTGGCGCCGGCAGACGGAGATGACCCGGTCGTCACACTCAGATATCCCGACACATCGTTGGAGTTGGCATTCAGCGACAGAGTGGGCGAAGTGCCCGCCCCCGCGCCGCCCGCGGCTGTGGGCGCTGACGTGGTGAGCCCGCTGAAATGCTGCGCCGCCACGGGACCGCTGGAGCTGATCTGTGGAGACAGCACCGAAGCCGCCGCCGTTAAATCAATCACGATGGGAAAGCCGCAACCGCCATAGTGATTAAAGGAAAAGCTTTCGGTCGTAAGTGTCGGATATTGGTCCAGCCAACCGACCGACTCCGTCTGCTGCGCTCCCGAGGCCCAGCATTTCGACTGGTAGTAGAGCACCGCGCCATTCACATACTGCGTGGGCGTCGCGCCCGCCGTCGGCAGGAAGTAATAGTTCGGAGGCACGAAGCTCTGAATCATTCCGCCGTTGCGGAATACCATGCTGTGGCCGATATCCGAATACGTATAGGTCGTCTGCCCGTTGGCGCTGGTCGGGCCGGTGGGCGTTTGAATCCCGGTCGACCAGATATTCCAGATGGCATGGTTGCCGGAAGGACTGCCGTCGTAGATCGAGCTCGAATAGGTGGTGGGATTGGTATCATTCACGGAGACATTGGTGATGTTCACCAGTCCGGTTGCGCCGGCTGCCAGGTAAATCGACTGCGTGCCGCTCACCTGCGAAACTGCGGTGAAGTTTAGATCCGTCCCCGTCAGGCGCAGCGTGTTCGTGTCGTACAGGCCATAGGTGCCTACATTTGTGCATTGCACGTTCGCCAGGTTGACCTGGTCACCTTCTGTCTGCAGGCATCCCTGCGCAGCGGCATTGCCCACGTCGTAAAACGTCACATTCGAAAGCTGAAGATCGTCGTTTTGCTGTTCCGCCATCGCCAGGCCCCAACCGGCGATGTGGCTGGCGGAGACATTGGCGATGTTGATGTGCGAAATCACGCCTGCGCCTGGCGCCGTGCCGACATTGATGTAGAGCGCCTGGGCGGTCGACACGTTCAGCGGGTTTGTGCCGTAGCCGGCACCATAGATCGTCCCATTCGTAATCGAGACCCGATCGGGCCAGTGGGTCGTCGTGGTCGTTGGATCCTGGCCGACAAAAACGGACTCCTTGGCCGAACCCTCTGCGGAGAAGTTGGAGATGGCCACGTTGGTGCAGCCGTTGACCAGCAGGGCTTCGAGATCGTTCTGCGAAGTGATGTTCGTGCCCGTGATGTTATCGCAGGGAATCGAGTGTGCCATGTACTCCGAGTCAAACCACGAATTCTCAAAGCAGGCATCCTGGTTGTTCTGGCAGGCGATGCCGTCGGCGCGCAGGTCCTGGTTGTTGATCAGGAACAGTCCATTGGCGTAAAAATTCGAGACCTTCAGATTATGCAGCTGTGTGTGTTGCGAGCTGGCGATCCGCACGCCGCTCAGGTCGCCATTGTTCAGCACCAGGCCATCGAGCAAACAGGTATTACAAGTCTCAATGTCGATCACATACCCGGAACTGCGGGTGGAAGCCGAAGGGCCAAAGGAAATTGCGAGATTGCGCAGTCCGAACCCTGTTGCGCCGGTGGACTGAATACAATCCTGACCACCGACGGTGTTGCAGGTGAACGAACTCGCCGGACCCTCACCCCAGATGAGCACATTGTTTGCTCCGGAGAGAGCCGGCGCGAAGGAATTGTTGAGCAGGTAATTGCCGGCCGGCACGTAGACGCTTTGCCCTGTGGCGGTGGCCGCCGCGACCGCAGCCTGGAGGCCGGCGGTATCCGCCGCCATATGCGCGCCGTCGCCCACTGCGCCAAAGTCTTTGATGCTGAGGCTCTGCTGCAGCTTGGCGGTCACCGTCTCGGTGACAGACCCCGCAGAACCCTGGTTGTAGTTGCCCGACGATCCACCCCCGGACGACACCTGCGTGTACTGTGACCCATTCCATTGGTACGAGGTGTAGGGTGTGGTGGTGATGTCTTCCAGTCCCAGGTCGGGGATGCCATGCACAGAAGCGATGATGCTCGCAGCATTCCCCGGCGCGATCAGCCGGTACCATTCCGCATCGAGCACGATCGTGTTGGGCCCGTTGTTCGTTTGGTTGGCGGTGATGGCCTCCTGCAGGCCGCCTGTTCCCGAGGTCAGATAGTAAGGGGGCACATGCGTATACGCGGTGGCCATGTTCACGCTGCAGGCCGCGATGTATACCGAGCTGGGCGTCGCCACCTCGGTCAGGCTCGGGTTGCTGTCGACAATCTTGATCGGGGTGCCCGCAGAAAAGGCCGCGAAGTTCTTGCCTCCGGCGCTGACCTGGCAGGTCGCGGGAGGGAAGGAGAATCCGCCCGACGAAGAGCCTTCCACCTTGAACTCGCCGTATTGTGACGCAATGATCTGGCCGCTATTCTGTGCCTGGAGACGGCCCGGGCACGAAAGCAGGATCATGGCGATAACTAAAAGTCTTTTCATGATTCGACCTAGTCGAATTCAGTAACCCGAACAACGGTTGAGTTAGTACTTGCTGACTTTAAGTTGATCAGCAGCGTTGCGGCAAGGGAATATCCGCCGGAGTTATCCGCCGGTGTGCCGACGACCAGGGAATATCCTGTGCCTTGCGCGATCGGGCTTCCCAGGACGATAGGCTCCGATTGTGGCTCGATGGTATAGGTGGTAGTGAACGGAGTAGCCGAGCCATCGTTGAATTGGTACGCGAGGCCCTGGCCGGTGCCGCCGTTCGCGCTGCCGTCTTCGATAATCTCCACCCGCCGCGTCATCTGGGTTGCGGAGACGGCGGTGAATGCGCCTGCGCTGCCGTTCAGAGTAATCAATCGTGTGTGCGCCATGGGTTAGCCTTTCTCTTTTCGCATCTTTTCTTTTTGTGTATTCAGCAGCAGCTCGACGAGCCCCGCGCGATAACTTGCCGGCGTGTCGTCGTGTCCCGTGGTTGTGGGCTTGCTCACTGCGCGGTCGATCCAGTCTTTGCTGCTCATGTCAGCGACTCCTTGCGTAACAATTCATCGAGAGCGATCAGCGCGTCCCAGTCGGCATGCAGCTTCTGCACATATTCCATGAACACGGCCTCGTCTTTACTCTGCTGTGCCATGGCGATATCCGCCTTGACGGTGGCGATCTCCACGCGCTCGTAGCGGGCGAGCACGTCGGCATCCCAAAGCGGCATCTTCTCCGCAATCGCCCCGACGAACTCTCTGTCCTCTTTCATTCCCGTGTCGGAAGACGGAAGCGCGATGATCGGCAGGTGCAGTGCGCAGCCCGTGAAGAGCAGAAGCAGCCCGCAGTGGATGAGGCACGACAGCCGCAGCGCCATTTACTTGCTCTTGCCGAAGACCGCCTCGACCTGGGTGAGCACATCGGGGAAGTCGGCGATCAGCTTTCTGACTTCGGCGATCACCGATGCGTCGAAGCTCACGTTGATGCCGTTCGCGGAAGCGGCTGTCTCGGTGGCCTGCACGGCCGCAATCAGCTCGCCCAGCGCGCCAAAGGCAATCTGTTCGACCGCGGCGGCTTGTGGGCTGACCAGCGCCGTCAGCGATTCAATGACCTTCTCTTCGTTCTGAATCCCGCTGAGTGCCGAAGCCACCTTCTTCGAAACCGTGACTACATCTTTAAATAGGGACGCGAATGCGTGCCCCGCCGTCTGCCAGGTGAATGACATGGAAATTCTCCTTAGTGTGTGTGAGGTCTTCTACAAGAAATTGCGAGTGTGTTATGAAGTTAGGGCGGCCGCGCAGCGGACGGTAGTTTCTTTACTTGTCGCTCATCTCCGGAATCGGACTGCTCTTCAAATACGCAAACACCGCCAACAAGGCCGGCACCGTAGCCAGCTTTACCATATTGAGCAAGCCCGCCTTGTTCAAAGTGAACACCGCAGGCAGAGCAATCGCGCCGCTCGCTGCCGAGGCGAAGGCTGAGATCGCTGCCGCCGCCAATCCACGAATCCAAATACCGATATTCATCATCGAGTCACCGCCCGTTGCCAATTGATGTAGTCGTACGCCATGCTCACGCTGGTGCTGGAGAGTGCGGTTGCCGACCATACTCCCGGATACTGCGTCGTCGAGGGCATGTTGGCGACCGCCACACCCGCTCCACACACCTGCGTGCCTCCGATATACCAGTGAATGTTCGTGCCATCGTTGACCATCGTCAGTCGCGTCCAGGCCACGGTGGCGGCGACTCCACTATCGGTCGAGGTGGAGTTGTACC
>Ga0335075_10015027_pt1 | contig 11606 bp, 8 predicted proteins | sample Lox_Sample_24_FD_206723 | JGI IMG/M metagenome (GOLD analysis project Ga0335075, IMG submission 206723) | Soil microbial communities from Loxahatchee National Wildlife Refuge, Florida, United States - Lox_Sample_2.4 | ecosystem: Environmental > Terrestrial > Soil > Wetlands | place: USA: Florida...
ATCAAGGGTTTCGACGGCACCGACGACATCTCGGCGATCCACGAGGTGATCGGCCGCCGCTTCCGCCGGTACCTGGCCGAACGCGAGAAGACCGGCGAGCTGGATACGCTGGGCGACCCCGAGGCGGGCGAAGAGCCAGTGGTGGCCGGACAGAAGAAGTTCGCCTACCCGCCCAACCTGGTCGTCGTCGACGGCGGGCCGCTGCAGGCCGCGGCGGCAGCACGGGCCCTGGCCGAGCTCGGCATCGACGACGTGGCGGTCTGCGGGCTGGCCAAGCGCCTGGAAGAGGTGTGGCTGCCGGGCGAGGAGTACCCGGTCATCCTGCCGCGCACCAGCGAGGGGCTGTACCTGCTGCAGCGGGTCAGGGACGAAGCGCACAGGTTCGCCATCACCTACCATCGGGCCAAGCGGGGCAAGGCGGCCACCGCCAGCGTGCTCGATGACGTACCCGGCCTCGGCCCGGCCCGGCGGACCGCGCTGCTCAAGCATTTCGGCTCGGTGCGGAAACTCCGGTCCGCGAGCGTCGAGGAGATCGCGGCGGTACCGGGCGTCGGCGCAAGGCTCGCCGCCACGATCGCAGCCGCGCTGGGTCCCCTTGGATCCGACCACGGAGAGGACGGGCATGCGGACCGCTGACGAGGGGACAGACGTCGTCATCATCACCGGGCTGTCCGGCGCCGGGCGGTCCACCGCGGCCAAGGCGCTGGAAGACCTCGGCTGGTACGTGGTGGACAACCTGCCGCCGAGTCTGCTGCCCACCATGACCGACCTGGCCGCCAGGACCAACGGAGCGGTTTCCCGGATGGCCGCGGTGATCGACTTCCGCAGCCGCGGGTTCAGCACGGACCTGAAATCGGCGGTCAGCGAGCTGGCTGCCCGCGGCGCGGCCGCGCGCATCGTGTTCCTCGAGGCAGCCGAGGACACGCTGGTACGCAGGTTCGACAGCGAGCGGCGGCCGCATCCGTTGCAGGGCAACGGCCGGGTGACCGACGGGATCGCGGCCGAGCGCGAGCTGCTGCGGGAAGTGCGCGGCGACGCCGACCTGGTCCTCGATACCTCCACGCTCAACGTCCACCAGCTGCGCGCCAGGATAAGGAACTTCTTCGGTGGCGGGACCGCCGCCGGGCTGCACCTGTCCCTGATCTCGTTCGGCTACAAGTACGGACTGCCGGTGGATGCCGACATGGTGGCCGACTGTCGTTTCCTGCCCAACCCGCACTGGATTCCCGAACTCGCCCCGATGACCGGCCAGGACGCGCCGGTGCGGGAGTATGTCCTTTCCCAGTCTGGTGCCGAGGAGTTCCTGAGGCACTACACGGAGCTGCTGAGCGTGGTCCTGCCCGGCTACGAACGCGAGGGGAAGCTGTTCGTGACCTTCGCGGTCGGCTGCACCGGCGGCAAGCACCGCAGCGTGGCCATCGCCGACGAGCTTGGGGCGCGGCTCGCGGACACCGATGCCGCCAAGGGCACAGATATCCAGGTGGTGCACCGGGATCTCGGGCGGGAGTGACCTTGACCGGCGTGCGGACGGTGGCGCTGGGCGGCGGACACGGACTTGCGGCATCCCTGGGGGCTTTGCGCCGGGTGACCGATGACCTCACCGCGATCGTGACGGTGGCCGACGACGGCGGGTCAAGCGGCAGGCTGCGCCGCGACTACGGCGTCCTGCCCCCCGGCGACCTGCGGATGGCGCTGGCGGCGCTGTGCCGCGACGACGAATGGGGCAACACCTGGAGCAGGGTGGTGCAGCACAGGTTCGGGGGGAACGGCGGAGCTTCCGGCGGCGATCTCGACGGTCACGCCGTCGGCAACCTGCTCATCGTCGCGCTGTGGGATCTGCTCGGAGATACGGTCGCGGGCCTGGACTGGGTGGGCAGGCTGCTTGGCACCGGCGGCAGGGTGCTGCCGATGGCCGCTGTGCCGCTGGACATCGTGGCCGAGGTGGCGGGGGCGGACCCGGGCCGGCCCGGCGAGGTCACCATCGTCCGGGGTCAGGTCGAGTGCGCCACCACGCCGGGCGAGGTGCGCTCGATCACGATACTGCCGCCCGATCCGCCCGCGGTGCCCGAGGCGGTAAGGGCCGTGCTCGACGCCGACTGGGTGGTGTTCGGCCCCGGCTCGTGGTTCACCAGCGTGTTGCCGCACCTGCTGGTCCCCGACCTCGCGGCCGCGCTGCATGTCACCGCAGCCCGGCGGCTGGTGGTCCTGAACCTCGCGCCGCAGCCGGGGGAGACCGACGGCTTCTCACCGCACAAGCACCTGGAAGTACTCGCCGGGCACGCGCCGGGCCTTACTGTTGATGTGGTCCTCGCGGACACCAAGGCCACGGGGACCGGTAACCTGGCCGACCTGGAGAAGGCAGCTAGCATGCTGGGCGCCCGGCTAGTGATGGCCGACGTGGCCGCCGCCGACGGTACGCCCCGGCATGACACCAAGCTCCTGGCGGGCGCCTACGCGCAGATCTTCCGCGGTTAGCGGCACGTACAGATGGGCCGATACAGATGGGCCGATACAGATGGGGGAGTGACGCTGAATGGCGATGACCAGCGTGGTCAAGGACGAGCTCAGCCGGGTCACGGTGATCAAGCCGTGCTGCCGCAAGGCCGAGGTCTCCACGCTGCTCAGATTCGCCGGCGGACTGCACCTGTCCGAGGGCCGGGTGGTGATCGAGGCCGAGCTGGACACCGGCGCGGCGGCCCGGCGGCTGCGGGCCGCCATCTCCGAGGTGTTCGGGCACCCGGCCGAGTTCCTTGTGCTCGCGCCGAGCGGCCTGCGCAAGGGCAACCGGTACCTGGTACGGGTGGACAAGGGCCAGGCCGGCGAGATCCTGGCCCGGCAGGCCGGTCTGATCGACAGCCATGGCCGCCCGGTACGCGGGCTGCCCAGGCAGGTGGTCTCAGGTGCCACCTGCGACTGCGAGGCCGCCTGGCGCGGCGCGTTCCTCGCTCACGGGTCTTTGACCGAGCCCGGCCGGTCGATGGCGCTCGAGATCACCTGCCCGGGCTCCGAGGCGGCCCTCGCCCTGGTCGGCGCGGCCCGGCGGATGAAGATACACGCCAAGGCGCGTGACGTGCGCGGCGTGGACCGCGTGGTGATCAGGGACGGCGAGGCGATTGCCGCCATGCTGACCAGGCTCGGGGCGCACCAGGCCGTGCTGGCCTGGGAGGAGCGGCGGATGCGCCGCGAGGTCCGGGCCACGGCGAACCGGCTGGCCAACTTCGACGACGCCAACCTGCGCCGCAGCGCACGGGCCGCGGTGGCCGCCGGAGCGCGCGTGGAGCGCGCCCTGGAGATCCTCGGCCCCGACGCCCCGCAGCACCTGACCATGGCGGGCATGTTGCGGATGGCCCACCGCCAGGCCAGCCTGGAGGAACTGGGCCAGCTCGCCGACCCGCCGCTGACCAAGGACGCCATCGCCGGCCGCATCCGCCGCCTGCTGGCCATGGCCGACCGCCGCGCCGCGGACCAGGGCATCCCGACCACCGAAGCCTGCCTGACCGCCGACATGCTGCCCTAGGCCCTATCCCGGGAGAGGTAGGCGATTGTGGCCTGCCCTAGGCCCCATCCCGGGAGAGGTAGGCGATTGTGGCGGCGGCCAGGGCCAGGAAGGACAGCGTGGTCAGGCCGACCCGCAGGCCGGCCACGCTGGCCAGGAAGCCAATCGCGGGCGGCCCGAGCAGGAACCCGCTGTAGCCGAGCAGCGAAGTCATCGCGACCCCGCTCGCCCCGGCCAGCAGGCCGGCTCGGGCGATGGCGGCCGGGAACAGGTTGGCCAGGCCGAGGCCGGTGACCGCGAACCCGGCCAGCGCCAGCCACACGTCGGGAGCCAGCGAGGCGAGCAGCATGCCGGCGCACGCGGCTAGGCCGCCCAGCACCAGCACCCGGGTACGGCCCAGGTGGGTCAGCAGGGACGTCCCCGAGAGCCGCGCGGTCGCCTCGGCGAGGGCGAACGCCGCGTAGCCCGCGGCGGCGAGGCCAGCGCCGGCCCCCAGGTCCTGGCGGAGGTGCAGCGCGCCCCAGTCGCCGATGGCGCCCTCGTCGTAGGCGGTGCACAGCGCAATCAGGCCGAACACCCCCACCACCCGGCCGGTGCCGAGTGTCCGGTGCCACGCCGAACCCTGCCGGTCGGGCCGGGCCTGGCAGCTCGCCGGGGCCACGCCGTTCCCCGAGGGCTGCCGGTCGGCCGGGGACGTCGGGGCCAGGCCGTCCGGCGATGCCGTTGCGGGCCGGGCCGCGGCGCCGGGCAGCCAGTGCGTGGAGGCCAGCAGCACGGGCGCGGCCGATGCGGTGACGAGCAGGCCGATCAGCGCGATCAGCAGCAGGTGCCTGACCGGGGAAAGGTGCGGCGCGAGCAGGCCGCCGAGGCTGGCCCCGGCCAGGCCGCCGAAGCTCCACGCGGCATGGAAGCTCGGCATAATCGGTCTGCCCACCGCGGCCACCAGGTCGACGGCGATGCTGTTCATGGCCACGTTGAGGCAGCCGTAGGCGGCACCGAAGGCCAGCAGGGCGAGGCCGAGCGTCAGCGCCGACCTGGCCAGCGCGGGCAGGACCAGGGTCACCGACAGCAGTGCACAAGACAAGATGGCAAGCGGCTGGCTGCCGAACCGGCGGCACAGCGCGCCGGCCAGCAGCATTGTGGCAACCGCGCCGGCCGACAAGCCTAGCAACGCGAGCCCAAGGGCGGCGGACGAGGCACCGGTCTGCGCCTTGACGGCGGGTACCCGGACCGCCCAGCTGGCAAAAATGAACCCGTGCGCCGCGAACACCGCGCAGAGGGCGACCCGGGCGGGGAGGATCCGGGCATGGTCGTACGACCTGCGACGCGTCGCGCCCCCGAAACGCTGGACTTTGTTTACCAGCGACACAAAATAAGATTATGCACGTGACCGAGACCGCGGCAAGGGTGCCGGGAGGCTCACGCGGCCGCACCCAGCTCGGCCCGGCGCTGGCTTTGATCCACGGCGGCCGGGCTCCCACACGGGCGGCCCTCGGCGCTGGGCTTGGCGTCAGCCGCGCCACCGCCGGGGCGGTGGCCGCCGAACTCCAGGCGCTCCGGCTGATCAGGGTCGATAACGCGCCCGGCGGCGGAACCCTCGGGCGTCCCTCGCACCGGCTTACCATCGACCCGGACGGCCCGGTGGCGCTCGCGGCCCAGGTTCATCCCGACGGCTTCCAAGTCGCACTGGTCGGCCTCGGTGGGCGGGTCGTCGCGACCGCCGGCCGCACCGCCCTCAGGCCGGACGACGACCCGGAGCGGGCGCTGGCCCCGGTCGTGAAGACGGGCGCCCGGCTGCTGCGGCGGACCGGCCGGGCCTGCGTCGGAGCCGGCCTGGCCGTGCCATCGGCCGTGGCCGAGCCAGAAGGCGTCGCGGTCAGCCCGCTGTACCTCGGCTGGCCGACCGGCGCACCGGTCCGGGACATCTTCTCGGACCAGGTCGACCGGGCCGGGATCACCGGGCCAGGCGGCGGCTCCTGCGCGTGCTCGGCGGCGAACGACATCAACCTGGCCGCGCTGGCCGAACACCGGCACGGGGCGGGCCGCGACGCCGACCACCTGCTCGTCGTCGCGACCGGCCACCGCGGCGTGGGCGGCGCGCTCGTCCTCGGCGGCGCGCTGTACACCGGCAGCACCGGCCTCGGCATGGAGGTCGGACACGTCAGCATCGACCCGCAGGGTCGGCCGTGCCGGTGTGGCAGCCGTGGCTGCCTCGACGTGGAGACCGACGCGCTGAGCTTCCTGGATGCGGCGGGCCGGCTGCCCCGCCCCGGGGTTCCGGTCATCGAGCAGGCGACCGCCCTGCTGCGCGGCCAGTATTCGGCGGACGCGGCGGTGCGCGCCGCCGCAAGCGCCGTTCTCGAGCGGCTGGGGCCCGGCCTGGCCGATTTGATCAACGTGCTCAATCCTGACCGGATCCTGCTCGGCGGCCTGCACGCGGACCTGCTGGCGGCCGACCCCGGCAAGCTGGGAGCCATCGTGGCGGAACGAAGCCCGTGGGGCCGGGGCAGCAGCGTTCCCGTGCTCGCCTGCGCGCTGGAGGCCGGCAGCCTCATCGGCGCCGCGGAACTCGCCTGGCAGCCGCTGCTCGACGACCCGGCGGCAATTCTTGACGCCCAGTTAACTCGAGCAGGGCTGCGTTCATGAGGGCGTTGAGGCGAGAATCTTTGCCTTGCCCTGCTGGAATTCGGCCTCGGACAAGAGGCCCTTCGTCCGGAGGTCGGCGAGCTTGCTGAGGTCCTCGGCAGTGCCGTGGCCGTTATCGCTCCCGGGTGACGCCGCACCGTCTTTGACGAAAGCGCGGACGGCTTGCTCTTGCTCCTGCGCTTCCCTAACCCGCCGCTCGTGCATGCGCGTGCCGCGCGCGATGAGGTAGACGAGCACGCCGGCGTAAGGGAGCACGAGGATGACGACGAGCCAGACCGCCTTGGCCCATCCCTTAAGGTCACGGCTGCGGAAGATATCCAGGACGATCATTACCATCAAGATGATCCAGAGAATCCAGAGGAAGAACCAGACCATCGTCAGGAAGCCGTCGAGCAACGGGAACCTCATGACTCACCTCCCACGGCACAGGGTCAGTTCGGCGGGGCGGGCATCGGCGACCGGCTCCAGTGATGGCCAGAGTCTGTCAGGCTGCCTGCACGAGCACCTCACCCCGCGAGGATGAGCGAGCCCGCGGCAGACCGGGACCCCGCAGCGGGCTGAGCTGGCATGCGGTCGGACAGAGCCGACCCCGCCGACAAGGGGTGATCACCCTCTTTAGATAAGCTAACCAGCAGGTTAGAGTTTGATGCCTAGCGGCACGCACGGATGTGCGCCTTGACCCGGGGGGGTCGGTGATGTCGGATGGCGGGCAGGTAGATTCGCGTCTTATCGTGCCTGCACTGCCGCCGCGGCATGTTGTGCGGCCTCGGCTGATCACGGCTCTGGACGACGTGGGCGTGCCACTGACGCTCCTATCGGCAGGACCGGGGGCCGGCAAAACGGTCCTGCTCTCGGAGTGGGCGCGGCATGCCGACGCACCGGTTGCGTGGATAACCGTGACGGCTGGCGATGCGACGCGGCAGCGGTTCTGGCGCGTGATGTGGTCCGCGCTGCGGGCCTGCGGTGAACAAGACGACAACAGGTCTCCCTTCACGCCCCACATGGACTCGATCGAGCGAGCCCAGGCGCTGCTCGCCCGGCTGCCCGATTCCCGGAACGGAACGGTCCTGGTCATCGACGACGCGCACCTGCTCACCCATCCGGACGTGCTGGCAGACCTCGACGAGATCATCCGCAGCAGCACCCCCCCGTGGCTGCGCCTGGTGCTGGCTGCCCGCAGCGATCCGCTCTTGCCGCTGCACCGCTACCGGCTAGCCGGGCAGATGCGCGAGCTGCGCGCCAAAGACCTGGCGTTGACGCGCGCCGAGATGGAGGAGCTGCTCGGGACGCACGGTGTTTCCCTCAGTGCAGAAGACGTCGATACGCTGCTCGCCCGGACCGAGGGGTGGGTCGCCGGGGCGCGGCTTTGCGCGATGCGGATGGAAAACTCTGAACATCCCGCCCGGTTCGTGTCGGAACTGGCGCTTGGCGAGGGAAGCATCGGAGAATACCTGGTGGCCGAGGTCCTCGAGGGCCAGCCCGAGCCCGTTCACAAGCTGCTGACCGAGACCAGCCTCTTCGATGAGATAAGCGGGCCGCTCGCCGAGGCGGTGACGGGCATGGAGCGGTGCGCGGACATGCTCGCCCGGCTGGCCGCCAGCAACTCGTTCGTCATCCCGGTGGACGCCGCCCGGAGCCGGTTCCGTTACCATCAGCTGCTCGGCGAGATCCTCCGCTACGAGCTGCAATGGCGGGAGCCAGGCATGGTGCCTGGCTTGATGCGGCGGGCATCGGCTTACTTTGAGCGCAGCGGCGACTTCAGGCGCGCGCTGTACTGGGCCGCGCGGGCCGGCGACTGGGCTGATGCCGCATCGATGCTTGCACGCGGCGGGCTGGCGCACGCCTTCGTCCATCATGACGACATTTCGGGCCTGGGATTCGACGCGTGGCCGTCGTCAGGTCCGCGCGATGCGGATGCCGCGAATGCCTTCGGATTGGCCATCGCGGGTTCCGCCGTGGCGGCGATCCGTGCCGATGCCGACGCCGCGGCGCATCAGCTGCGCAGGCTGTGGCGGACGTCAAGAGAACAGTCGGCCGATCCGGACCTGGTCCTGCTCGGCGACCTCGTCCGGGTGATCCTGGGCATGAAGGCCGGTGACGCGGACACGGTAGCGGGCGCGGCCGAGCACCTCATCGCCCGCGCCGGTGACTCACCCGGGTACCAGGTGCCTGGCCTGAATGCCGCCGTGCTTCTCTCGGTCGCGAGCACCCTGTTCTGGCACGGGCGCATGGATGAGGCCGAGACGCTGCTGTCGGCGGCGCTGACCGAGGCGGAGCGGACTGCGCCGCCGCCCGTGACATTGGAGGTGCTTGCCGTGACCGCGCTGATCGACAGCCTCCGGTCTCGGCCGCGCCACGCGGAAGACGCCGCGTTCAGGGCCCACGCCATGCTGCAGAGGGACGGTGAACTGAGCACCCCCGCGGCGCTGGAGCTCGCCGCGGCTACTCGGCTGCTGAACGCGGCCGACGTGCCCGGCGTCGTTCGCGCCCTCGAACGGGCGGACCTCCCCGACGGCGTGGGCACCGACCCGGCCCTCCCCACCGTCAGGGAAATCCTGTGGGCGAACGCGCTCCTCGCCCGCGGCAACGTGAGCCAGGCGCGGATCATCGCGCTGCGGTCCCCGCGTACGAAGCTGCCGGTGCCGACGGCATTGCGCGACAGCGTGCTCGCAGACACAGAAACCCTGCTCGGACGGCCACACGCCGCGCTCGGGCTGTTGCGGGATCACTACGACGGAGACATTGCCGTGCTCGCGGCGCTGCCGCGCGCCCGGGCCTACCTGGCCCTGCACGACACGCGCAGCGCCCAGAACTGCGTGCGCGTCCTCCTCGCCACCCCTAGCATGCTGGTCAGCCGGTGCAGGCTGGCCGAGGCCATGCTGTACGACGCGCAGATCGCGCAGCTGGACGACGATCCCCGGCGGGCGCTCGAGATGTTGTGGGGGGCGATCGAGCTCGCCCAGGACGACATCGTCTTGCCGTTCTCGGCCATGAATGACGCCTTCGCCCCGCTGCTCGAGCGCCATCCTGCGCTGGCAGCCCGCTGGCCCCGCCCGCGTGAGGACGGCCCGGTCAACATGGTCGTGCCCGCGCCGCGGCGCGCCCCCGAACTCCTTGACCCGCTCACAGAACGCGAGCAGGCCGTCCTGCGGTTCCTCGCCACCAGCATGTCCTCGGCCGAGATCGCCGACCAGATGTGCCTTTCTGTCAACACCGTCAAGACTCACCTCGCCGCCATCTACCGCAAGCTCTCGGCGAGCAGGCGCAGGGAAGCGGTCACTCGAGCCAGGGAACTCGAATTGCTCTGAGCTGCCCGGTTACCGGTAAGGGCCCGGAGCGCCGCAAGCGGGACTGCGCCCCGGCCAGGAACTGGCGTTCGGCCACATTCTGGGTGCGGATCTTGTCGGCGACGTCGGGCTCCGGCGCGTAGGTCTGGGGTGATACACGCTGAGCATGTACTGCTTCATCTTGTCCCTATCTTGTCCCTCCTTGGGTAGCGTCTCACCCGCTACACGAACGCCACGGACCGGAATCGACATCACCCGGGCGCGCACCACGGCACGTTCGGAAAAGAATCTTGTCTGTTTGATATGGTCTAGACCTCAGGAGTCTGTGCACGCCTGCCCGGCACAGGGGCCCAGACAGGCTCCGGACGTGGATCTGGGCCCGCCTTCCGGGTGATCCCCGGGAGGCGGCGTCCGATAGTCTCGGAGCGCTGGCGATTACGGGGATCGACGAGGAGATTCAGTACTGTGACCATTCGCGTGGGAATCAACGGGTTCGGCCGCATCGGCCGTAACTTCTGGCGGGCCGCCAACGCCGCGGACGGTGACCGTGGCTTCGAGATCGTCGCAGCCAACGATCTCGGTGACATCGCCACCATGGCTCACCTGCTCAAGTACGACACCGTGCTCGGCACCCTGCCGGTTGACGTGTCCGTATCGGGCGACATCATCCGGGCCGGCGACAAGACGATCAAGATCCTGGCCGAGCGCGAGCCGGCCAAGCTGCCCTGGCGCGACCTGGGCGTGGACATCGTGATCGAGTCGACCGGCCGCTTCACCACCGGGCCCGCGGCGAGGGCCCACCTCGAGGCGGGCGCGAAGAAGGTCATCATCTCCGCGCCGGCCAAGGAAGAGGACATCACGATCGTGATGGGGGTCAACGACGACGCCTATGACCCAGCCGCGCATGACGTGCTGTCCGGTGCGTCGTGCACAACGAACTGCGTGGCGCCGCTGGCTAAGGTGCTGCTCGACAACTTCGGCATCGTCAAGGGCCTGATGACCACCATCCACGCCTACACCAACGACCAGGTGATCTTGGACTTCCCGCATAAGGACCTGCGCCGGGCGCGCGCTGCGGCGCAGAACATCATCCCGACCACGACCGGGGCGGCGAAGGCGACCGCGCTGGTCCTGCCCGAGCTGAAGGGCAAGCTGGACGGGCTGGCCATGCGGGTCCCGGTGCCCGACGGGTCGGTCACCGACCTGGTGGTCGACCTGAGCCGCGAGGTGACCAAGGACGAGGTGAACGCCGCGTACCGGGCCGCCGCCGAGGGTCCGCTCAAGGGCTACCTGTACTACACCGAGGACGCCATCGTGTCCTCCGACATCGTCGGCTCGCCCGCCTCGTGCACCTTCGACGCCTCGCTCACGATGACGTTCGGCAACCAGGTCAAGGTCATCGGCTGGTACGACAACGAGTGGGGTTACTCGAACCGGCTGGCCGACCTGACCGCTCTCGTCGCCTCTCGGCTGCGCTAATGCGGTCCGTCGACGACCTGGAGGTCCTCGGCCGGCGCGTGCTGCTTCGGTCGGACCTGAACGTCCCGCTCGACCTGACCGGAACCGGGGAGATCACCGATGACGGCCGGATCCGGGCCAGCCTGCCGGTGATCAGCAAGCTGTCCGACCGGGGCGGCCGGGTGATCATCCTCGCGCACCTCGGCCGGCCCAAGGGCGACTCGTTCGCCGAGCGGGCGGCCGGAGGCCCGTCGCTGCGGCCGGTGGCCGAGCGGCTCGGCGAACTGCTGGGACGGCCGGTGGCGTTCGCCACCGACGTGGCCGGCGACTCGGCGGAAAAGACCGCGTTCAGCCTGGGCGACGAGGACGTCGCGGTATTGGAGAACGTCCGTTTCGAGCCGGCCGAGACCGCCAAGGACGACGCCGAGCGTGCCGCGTTCGCCGGGCGGCTGGCGCGGCTGGGCGAACTGTACGTGGACGACGCGTTCGGCGCCGTGCACCGCAAGCACGCCTCGGTGTACGACCTGCCCGCCCTGCTGCCGCACGCCGCCGGCGACCTGGTGCGGGACGAGGTGGCGGTGCTGCGCCAGCTCACCACCGACCCGGCACGGCCCTTCGTCGTGGTGCTCGGCGGCAAGAAGCCGTCGGACAAGCTCGCCGTGATCGGCAACCTGCTAGGCCTGGCCGACCGCATCCTCATCGGCGGCGGCATGGGATAC
>Ga0335075_10015028_pt1 | contig 11606 bp, 11 predicted proteins | sample Lox_Sample_24_FD_206723 | JGI IMG/M metagenome (GOLD analysis project Ga0335075, IMG submission 206723) | Soil microbial communities from Loxahatchee National Wildlife Refuge, Florida, United States - Lox_Sample_2.4 | ecosystem: Environmental > Terrestrial > Soil > Wetlands | place: USA...
AGGGTCCGCCCGAGCGTCTGCAGCACGGCGAGCTCGGCCCGGGGCTGCAGGTCGTCCAACTGGGCTAGCACCCGCTCGGCGTCGCTGGCCTGGTCGGCCAGGGTCGGCTCGGCCAGCTCCAGGTAGCGCTTCTGCACCGCGGGCCGCAGGATGACCTGGCGGCCGACGCCCACCGTGGCGGCCTTGGGCCGGGTGGTCAGCGGCGGCACCTCGACAGCCGCGTCCCGGGTGGCGATGGTCCGGCAGGCCAGCCGCCAGCCGTCCCTGATCTCGGCTCCGGTGTAGGCACGCAGGTCCAGGCTAGACGGCGCGGGCGGGTCGTGCTCGATCCGGACCCGGCACTTCTTGCAGGTCCCGTGGCCGCCACAGGTGGAGTCGATGGCGATCCCGTTCCAGCTGGCGGCGTCGAACAGGGTCACGCCGGATGGCACCCGCACCGGCCGGTCATTGAAGACGAGATTGACCCGAACGGGCTGCGATACCGTTTCCTCCGGAGCCGTCACGTGCCACCTGCGGCGGCTGCCGCCTGCTCTGCTGCTTGCTGGGCTGCCTGCTGAGCCGCCCTTTCGGCCGCCTGCTGGGCGCGGTGCGCGGCAATCCAGTTGCCACCCCATTCGTCCCGGTTCAGCACCAGGTCGGCGGCCTTGACCGCCCGGACGATCTGGGGTGACCGGGCGTCCATGATCGCGCTGGTCAGCCCGTGGCTAATCGCGATGGGCAGGAAGGCGGACGCGATCGAATGCCGGTCCGGCATGCCGAAGCTCACGTTGGACGCGCCCAGCGTCATGTTCACCCCGAACTCGGCCTTGATCATGGCGATGGTCTCGATCGTCCGGGTCGGGTGCATGGTGTCCGCCCCGACCGGCATGGCCAGCGGGTCGATGACGATGTCCTCGACCGGGATCTTGTACTTCTCGGTGGCGGTGTGGATGAGCTTGCGGGTCAGCTCCAGCCGGCGGGCGGGCTCCTCGGGGATCTCCTCCTCGTCGTTGGGCAGGCCGATCACGGCCGCGCCGTACTTGCGCACCAGCGGCAGGATCGCCTCCATCCGCTCGTCCTCGGCCGTGACCGAGTTGACCAGCGCCTTGCCCTGGTAGGCGGCCAGGCCCGCGTCCAGCACCTCGATGATGGAGGAGTCGATCACCAGCGGCAGGTCGGTCAGGCTCTGGATCAGCGGGACGACCTGGCGCATCAGCTCGGTCTCGTCCGCCAGCGGGGCGCCCATGTTGACGTCGAGCAGCATGGCCCCGCCGGCCACCTGATCGGCGACGTCGATCTCGACCCGGGACAGGTCGCCCGAGCGCAGCTGCTGCTGGAAGATCTTCCGGCCGGTCGGGTTGATCCGCTCGCCGATAATCGCGAACGGCTGGTCGTCGCCGAGCTGGACCGTCTTGGTCGCCGAGGACAGGGTGGTGTGCACGGGCTGGTTCCCCTCCGGGGCGTGGGCCAGTTAGGCGCTCTGCTGACTAAACACGGGCAGGGGCGCGGCGTTTGGCGATGAGTTCCTTGGCCTTGACCACGGCCGCCGACGCGTCGGCGGCGTAGCCGTCCGCGCCGACCACGTCGGCGTACTCCTGGGTCACCGGGGCCCCGCCGACCATGACGATGACCTGGTCCCGCAGCCCAGCCTTGGTCAGCGCGTTGATGTTGGCCTTGAACATCGGCATGGTCGTGGTCAGGAACGCGGAGAAGCCGACGATATCGGGCTGGTGCTCCCTGATGGCCTCGACGAACTTCTCCGGCGCGACCTGGACACCCAGGTCGATGACCTGGAAGCCGGCTCCCTCGAACATGATGTTGACCAGGTTCTTGCCGATGTCGTGCACGTCGCCCTTGACCGTGCCCATCACGATCGTGCCGATCGCCTCGGCGCCGGTCTCGGCCAGCAGCGGGCGCAGGATCTCCAGCGCGCCGGCCATGGCCTTGCCCGCGATCAGCATCTCGGGCACGAAGAAGTCACCGCGCTCGAACCGGGCGCCGACCTCCTCCAGCGAGGGGATCAGCGCCTCGTACAGCAGCGTCTCCGGGCCCAGGCCCGCGGCCAGGCCCTGGTTGGTCAGGTCGAGCACGGCCGGGCCGTTGCCGACGAGGGTCTGGTCGTAGAGGTCGCTCAGCAGCTCTTCGGTCGTCATTGCGTGGCTAACCTGCCTTCCTGGTCTGACGATTGGCACGCTGCCGGTAGCCCAGGACCGCGGACAGGCCCGCCGCCTCCTCGACGCAGTAGCCGGCCGCGGTCGCCGCGGCGTCGCGGCCCATTCTGCTGGTGGGAGCCGAGACCGACAGCGACGCGACCACGGCGCCGTCGTAGCCGCGGATGGGCGCGGCCACCGCCATCAGCCCAGGCTCGAGTTCCTCGTCGGTCACGGCGTAACCGCGGGAGCGGACGGCCGCCAGGTCGGCCCGCAGCGCGGCTTCGGTGGTGATGGTCTTCTCGGCGCGGCGCTCCAGCGGGCCCGGCGGCAGCTGGGCCGCGCCGTAGGCCAGCAGGACCTTGCCCATGGCCGAGCAGTGCAGCGGCACGGCCAGCCCGATCCAGTTGGTGCCGCCGATCATGTAGGTGCTGTCCACCTGGGCGATCTGCTCGACCTTGCCGTTGCCGGCCACGCCGAGGTTGACCGTTTCCCCGGTGGCTTTGCCCAGCCGGTCCAGGAAGGGCTGCGCCACCGCGACCAGACCCGCCTCGGCCCCGCCGCGCCAGGCGAAGCTGACGAACATCTCGCCGGGCAGGAACCGGCCGTGGTCGTCCCGCCGGACCAGGCCGTTGCGCTCCAGCGCCAGCAGCAGCCGGGAGGTGGTGGATTTAGCCAGGCCGGTGCTCGCGCTAAGGCCGGTGAACGTCATCGGGTCGCTCGAATGCACGACCTCGGACAGCAGGCGTGCGGCCCGGTCCACGGCCTGGGTGCCGTTCTGGTTACTCATTGGTGCTCTCGCCAGTAAGTCGTCTCGCCAGGGGCTCCTGAGGTTCCACTTTGTGGGACCCGGTCCTACTATGTGATGTTAGGGCGAAGGCCCGATACGGTCAAGCTGCCGCTTACTCTGCAAAAGGCCCGGTGAAACCGATGTTCGTCAACAAGATGCCGCGGTACGAGATCCTGTCCGACGATGCCGTCGCGGTGCTGGACCGCGGCTGGCGCCGGATCGTCTCGGAGATAGGCATCCAGTTCGCTAAGCCCGAGGCCGTCGAGCTGTTCGCCAAGGCGGGTCAGCAGGTGGACGGCGACGTGGTCAAGCTGGACCCGGAGTTCGTGCTCGAGCAGGTGGCCAAGGCGCCCCGGGAATTCGACGTGCAGGCCCGCAACCCGGCCAACAACGTGCACATCGGCGGCGACAACATGGTGTTCAGCGCGGTGTACGGCTGCCCGTTCGTGCGCGAGGGCGACGTCCGCCGGGACGCCACCCTGCAGGACTTCCGCCAGCTGGCTAGCCTGTCCCAGGCCTACCCCGAGCTCGACTCGGCGGGCGGGGTGATCTGCGAGCCGAACGACGCGCCGCTGGACTCCCGGCACCTGGACATGATCTACGCGCTGCAGACCCTGACCGACAAGTTCTACATGGGCAACGTGGTCTCCGGGCCGAACGCGGCCGACACGATCAAGATGACCGAGATCCTGTTCGGCGGGCGTGAGGTCATCGAGCGCACCCCGGCCACCATCTCGCTGATCAACTGCAACTCACCGCTGCGCTGGGACGACCGCATGCTGGACGCCCAGTTCGAGTACTGCGCGGCGGCCCAGCCGGTGGTGCTGACACCGTTCCTGCTGATGGGGGCGATGTCGCCGGTGACCATCCCGGCGGCGCTGACCCAGCAGCTGGCCGAGGCGCTGAGCGGCATCGCGCTGGCCCAGCTGATCCGGCCGGGCTGCCCGGTCATCTTCGGCTCGTTCCTGTCCAACATCGACATGCAGTCCGGGTCCCCGTCGTTCGGCACCCCGGAGTCGGCCCTGGGCCTGCTGTGCACCGGCCAGCTGGCCCGGCACTACGGGCTGCCGTTCCGCACCGGCGGCGGGCTGAACTCCAGCCAGACGGCGGACGCGCAATCCGCCTACGAGGCGCTGATGACGCTGCTGCCTACCTTCCTGGCCGGCACCAACCTGGTCATGCACGCGGCCGGCTGGCTGGAAGGCGGCCTGGTCAGCTGCTACGAGAAGTTCATCATCGACATCGAGCTGCTGCGCGAGCTGCGGGTCGAGTTCACCCCGCTGGAGATCGACGAGGCCTCGCTCGCGTTCGGCGCGCATGAAGAGGTCGGTCACGGCGGCCACTTCCTGGGCGCGGCCCACACCATGGAGCGCTTCCGGGACTGCTTCTACCGCCCGATGCTGTCCTCGACGGCCAACTTCGAGCGCTGGCTCAAGCTCGGGGCCAAGGACACCGCGGCCCGGGCCGGCGATATCTGGCGCAAAAAGCTCGAGGAGTTCACCCCGCCACCACTGGACGACGCGATCCGGGCCGAGCTGGACGACTTCGTCATCCGCCGCCGCCGCGAGCTGGGTGACTGAGATGGAATCCGGCCGCCAGTACGTCCTCACCCTCTCCTGCCCGGACAAGCCGGGCATCGTCTATGCGGTGTCCAGCTTCCTGGTCCAGCATTCCGGCAACATCCTGGACAGCCAGCAGTACGGCGAGCCCGCCACGCAGGGCCCAGACGGACGCTTCTTCATGCGCGTGCACTTCGCCGTGCCACCCAGCGGCGCGGATCCCGCCGCGCAGCTCGCCGGGCTGAAGCAGGGCTTCTCCTGGGTGGGTGAGTCCTTCCACATGGCCTGGCAGCTGCACGACACCGGCACCCGGGTGCGCACCCTGATCATGGTCTCGCGGCTCGGGCACTGCCTGAACGACCTGCTCTTCCGCACCTCGACCGGCACGCTGCCGGTCGACGTGGTGGGCGTGGTGTCCAACCACCGGGACTTCGCCGAGCTGGCCGCCACCTACAAGATCCCGTTCCACCACATCCCGGTCACCCCGGACACCAAGGCCGCCGCCGAGGCGGAGCTGCTCAGCGTCGTCGACGACACCGGCACGGACCTGATCGTGCTCGCCCGGTACATGCAGATCCTGTCGCCGGAGGTGTGCAAGCGGGTCGAGGGACGCATGATCAACATCCACCACTCGTTCCTGCCGAGCTTCAAGGGCGCCAAGCCCTACCACCAGGCGCACGCCCGGGGGGTCAAGCTGATCGGCGCGACCGCGCACTACGTGACCCCGGACCTGGACGAGGGGCCGATCATCGAGCAGGACGTGACCCGGGTCAACCACGCGCTGTCGCCAGAGCGGCTGACCCAGGCGGGCCGGGACGTGGAGGCGCAGGTGCTGGCCCGCGCGGTGACCTGGCACGCCGAGCACCGGGTCCTGCTCAACGACGACCGCACCGTCGTCTTCCACTGACCTCTGCTACTGACAACGGCGTCAGCCCGAAAGCAGGCACAGCCATGACGATCAGTGTCTTCGACCTGTTCAAGGTGGGCATCGGTCCGTCCAGCTCACACACGGTGGGGCCGATGAAGGCGGCCCGGATATTCGTCACCGGCCTGCGCGACGACGGCCTGCTGGCGCAGGTGCGGTCGGTGCGGGTGGCCCTGTACGGGTCGCTCGGGCTGACCGGCCCGGGTCACGGCAGCGACAAGGCGGTCATGCTCGGGCTGGAAGGCTCGGAGCCGGCCACCGTCGATGTCGACGAGATACCCGCCCGGCTGGAGGCCATCCGCCAGCGCGGCCACCTGCGGCTGCTCGGCGAGCACGAGATCGCCTTCACCGCCGGCAAGAACCTGGAGTTCAACCGGCGTAAGAAGCTCGGCTACCACCCCAACGGCATGCGGTTCACGGCCTCCGGCGCGGACGGCGAGGTCATCCGCCAGCGCGACTACTACTCGGTGGGCGGTGGCTTCGTGCACGACGAGGACGCCGCGGGCGGCGACACCGCGGACGCGGCTGGCACCGCCGGGCCGGACGTGCCCTACCCGTTCCGCACCGCGGCCGACCTGCTCGGGCACACCACGGCCAGCGGGCTGCCCATCTCCGGTGTCATGCTGGCCAACGAGCAGGCCCTCGGCCGCACCGCCGGGCAGGTGCGGGCCGACCTGGATGAGCTGTGGCAGGTCATGCGGGCCTGCGTCGGGCGGGGCTGCCGCACCGACGGCATGCTGCCCGGCGGGCTGAAGGTGCCGCGCCGGGCGCCACGGATGTACCGCCAGCTCACCTGTGAGCCGGACGGCAATGACCCGCTGCGCGCCATGGACTGGGTCACGCTGTACGCGCTGGCCGTCAACGAGGAGAACGCGGCAGGCGGCCGGGTGGTCACCGCGCCCACCAACGGGGCGGCCGGCATCGTCCCGGCCGTGCTGCACTACTACGACCAGTTCGTGCCCGGAGCCGGACCGGACGGCGTGGCCCGGTTCCTGCTGACCGCCGCGGCCATCGGCGCGCTGTTCAAGCAGAACGCGTCCATCTCCGGGGCCGAGGTCGGCTGCCAGGGCGAGGTCGGGTCGGCCTGCTCGATGGCGGCCGGGGCGCTGGCCGAAGTGCTGGGCGGCACCCCGGAGCAGGTGGAGAACGCCGCCGAGATCGGCATCGAGCACAACCTGGGCCTGACCTGCGACCCGATCGGCGGCCTGGTCCAGGTGCCGTGCATCGAGCGGAACGCGGTCGCCTCGGTCACCGCGATCAACGCGGCCCGCATCGCCCTGCGCGCCACCGGGCGCGACATGCTGGACAAATACAAGGAGACGTCCCGGGGCGGCCTGGCTGTCAACGTCATCGAGTGCTAGGCCGCGCCGTCCCCCTCGGCCGGCTCGCCACCGCCCCGGTCGGTCTTGCGCGGGCGGCCCGGGCCGCGCATCGGCGATAGCCGGTCCGGCAGGCGCCCGGCCTCGGCCAGGCTGCGCCGCAGCACCATCTCGATCTGGGCGTTGGTGCTGCGCAGCTCGTCGGCCGCCCACCGGGCCAGGGCGTCGTGCACCGCCGGGTCGAGCCGCAGCAGGATCGGCTTGCGCTCAGCAGCCATGGGGCGATGTCACTGGTAGAGCGTCCCGGTGTTGACGATCGGCTGGGTGGCGTGATCACTGCACAGCACCACCAGCATGTTGCTGACCATAGCCGCCTTGCGCTCCGGATCGAGATCCACCACACCGTCGACGGCCAGCCGGTCCAGCGCCGACTCCACCATGCCGACGGCGCCGTCGACGATCCGCTGCCGGGCCGCGACGACCGCGCTGGCCTGCTGCCGGCGGAGCATCACGTTGGCGATTTCCGGGGCGTAGGACAACCGGGTGAGCCGGGCCTCGAGGATCTCCACGCCTGCCGGCCGGACCCGCTCGGCGATCTCGGCCGCCAGTCCCGCCGTGATCTCCTCGGCGTTCTCCCGCAGCGACAGGAGGTTACCGCCGTGGGCGTCGTAGGGATAGCTGCCGGCCACCCGGCGGACCGCCGTCTCGGCCTGGATCGAGACGAAGCTGGTGAAGCTGTCCACCCCGAACACCGCCTTGCCGGTGTCCGCGACCTGCCAGACGACCACGGCCGCGATCTCGATCGGGTTCCCGTCCGCGTCGTTCACCTTGGCCAGCCCGGTCTCGTGGTTGCGGATCCGGGTCGAGATCCGGTGCCGCCTGGTCACCGGGCTCACCCACTGCAGGCCCTGGGTCCGGATCGTCCCGGCGTACCGGCCCAGCAGCTGGACCACGCGGGCCTCGCCGGGAGCTACCGCGGTCAGCCCGGCCGCGATCACCAGCGCCACCACGAACAGCACCACGCCGGCCACGATCGCGGCAATGATCTGGAACGCCCCGCCCACCGCCGCCAGCGCGACGCCGGCCACGGCCACGGCGATCGCACCCCAGGCCACCGGCCAGCCCGCCAGGGTAACGGCCCGGAACTCGGTCACCTCGGCGGCCTGGGCCGATCCCGAGGCCGCCGAGGGCGTGCCGGGTGTTATGGCCGCGGGCGGTATGGCCCCGACCGCCTCGAAGGCACCATCACCGGTCACGACCGACCTCCAGCCCGTCACAGTGTTCACCGGGCCTGTCGCCAGGACAGGCTTCCCATTCCAGACACTATTGTGATATCACTTTTCAGGGGCCTGGGGCAAGCGGAACACGGAGGTGTGGTGACCGGGACATCCACGGCGGACGGGACCGTGACGGGGCAGCAGGCGTCGCTGGAGCTGATCGGGCTGCGCCGCCGGTTCGGCCCGGTGCTGGCCCTGGACGGGCTCACCTTCAGCGTGCCGCCGGGCGAGGTCTTCGGCTTTCTCGGGCCGAACGGGGCGGGCAAGACCACCGCCATGCGCGCGATCTTCGGCGTGGTCGCCCTGGACGCGGGCGAGGTGCGCTGGCGCGGCCAGCCGGCCGGCGAGCATGCGCGCCGGCACTTCGGCTACATGCCGGAAGAACGCGGCCTGTACCCGGGGATGCCCATCGGCGATCAGCTGGAGTACCTGGGGCGGCTGCACGGCATGACCGTGGCGGCGGCCCGCGCCGCCGCGGGTGAGCTGATCAAGCGGCTCGGCCTGCAGGGCCGGGAAACCGCCAAGCTGGAGGCGCTGTCCCACGGGAACCAGCGGCGGGTCCAGCTGGCCGCGGCGCTGATCCACGAGCCGGACCTGCTCGTGCTGGACGAGCCGTTCGCCGGTCTTGATCCCGGCGGCGTGGACGACATGACCGAGATCCTGGCCGAACAGGCGCAGTCCGGGGCCACCGTGGTGTTCTCCAGCCACCAGCTGGACCTGGTCGAGGACCTGTGCCAGGCGGTGGCCATCATCCACCGTGGCCGGGTCGTCGCCCAGGGGCCGGTGGCCGCGCTGGAACGCGGCGGGCGCTCGCGCCTGGCCGTGCGGGTGACGCAGGACCCGGCCGGGGCGTGGGCCCGGCGGCTGGAGGTGGGCCTGGCCACGGTGGAGACGGTGCAGGACGGCACCGTCATGCTCGCCCTGGCCCCGGGTGCTGATTCCCAGCGGGTACTGGACGCGGCCCGGGCCGCGGGCTCCGTCGAGCATTTCAGCTTCGCGACCCGGCGGCTGTCCGAAGTGTTCCGCGATGTGGTCGGGGAGGACATGTGAACCGGCAGTGGCTCCGGCTGACCGCGATCGTGGCACAGCGGGAGATCCGTCAGCGGGGACGGTCCCGGGCGTTCGCCGTGACCACGATCGTGCTGCTGCTCGTGGTGGCGGCCGGGGTGACCATCCCGGCCATCGTGGCCCGCAACAGCAAGCCACAGCGGGTCGGCGTGGTGGGCGGCCCGGTCGCCGCGGCCACCGGGATCATCACCGAGGCCGGGCGCCTGACCGGTACCGAGGTCACCGTGGTCCCGCAGCCGGACCTGGCCGCGGCGCAGGCCGGGCTGCGCTCAGGCGACCTGGCCGCGGTCCTGGTCAGCGGGCAGGAAGTCGTGGTCAAGCAGGTCGCCGTCGACAACGGCTCGGGCGGCGGGCTGCCCAGCGCCATCGCGGACGTGGCCGGCCTGGCCAGGCTCCTCGGCCAGCTGCCGCCCGGCGCGGCCACCAGCGGGGTCGCACTGCCGCTGCGAGGGCTCAGCCCGCCGTCGGCCAGCCTCAGCCGCCGGCTGACCGGGCTGTTCACCGTGGTCCTGGTCTGGATCTTGATCAGCGCCTACGGCTCCCAGATCGCGATGGGGGTCGGCGAGGAGAAGGCGAACCGGATCGTCGAGGTGATCCTGGCCTCGGTCCGGCCGATCCAGCTCCTGGTGGGCAAGGTGACCGGCATCGGGGTGCTGGCCCTGGCCCAGGCCGCGCTGATGGTGGCGGTCTTCCTCGGCCTCGGGGCCGCGGTCGGCTCCAGCCTGGTGCACGGGGCCGCGCCCGGCATCGTGATCTGCGGCGCGGTATTCCTGGTGCTCGGGTACGCGTTCTACTGCACCGCCTACGCGGCGGCCGGGTCGATGGTCAGCCGGCAGTCCGACGTCGGCTCGGTGATCCTGCCGGTGCAGATACCCCTGATCATCGCGTACGCACTGTCCTACACGGTGATCTACGCCAACGGCGCCAACGTGTTCTACCGCGTGCTGGGCTTCCTGCCGCCGACCGCCCCGGTGGCCATGCCGGTGCTGTACGCCGCCGGGGACGTGCCCGCCTGGCAAGCCGCCGTCTCCGCGGTCCTGGTCGCGGCGGGCACGGTGTGGATGGCGCGGACCGCCGCCACCATCTACGGACGGTCTATCTTGCGCACCGGGTCACGGGTGCGGCTGCGCCAGGTGCTCGGCCGCACTCCGGCCGCCTGAGCCCGGGGCAGGCGAGCGGCCTAAAGTGTCCGCGTGGACCAGAAGCGGTGGGACGAGCGGTACTCGCGCGCCGAGTTCGAATGGTCCATGCACCCGAGCCAGTTCGTCACCGCCGAGCTCGACGGGCTCACCCCGGGCCGTGCCCTGGACCTGGCCGCCGGGGAGGGGCGCAATTCGGTCTGGCTGGCCGAGCACGGCTGGGCGGTGACGGCGGTGGACTTCTCCCGGGTCGGCCTGGCCAAGGGACGCAACCTGGCCGCCGCCCGGGGCGTGCCGGACGGCCGGGTCGAGTGGGTCGTCGCCGACCTGGCCGACTACATCCCGGCGCGGGACACCTTCGACCTGGTCCTCATCGCCTACCTGCAGGTCGGCGCCGGCTTGCGGGCCCGGGTGCTATCCGCCTCGGCCGCCGCGCTCGCTCCCGGCGGCACGCTGCTGCTGGTCGGGCACGATCTGGCCAACCTCACCGAGGGCACCGGAGGCCCCCGTTATCCCGAGGTGCTCTACACCCCCGAGGCGGTCACGGCCGAGCTGGGTGGCCTGCGCATCCTGCGGGCCGAACGGGTCAGGCGTACCGTGCCGCGGCCGGACGGCCCGGCACCAGCCATCGACACGCTGGTCCGGGCCGAGCGCCCAGCCGGGGATCCTGACCAGCCGGGCGCCTGACCCCGCCCGTTACGCGCCGGCGGACGCCGAGCCGCTGGCACTGGCGCTGGTGCTGGGAGCGGCCGCGCTGCTCGTCGTGGCCGGCGCCGAGGACGGCGCGGACGTCGTCACGGTCGGCGTCGGGGTGGGAGTGGTCGGCGTCGGGGTGGGGGACGTCGTGGTGACGGTCGGCGTCGGGGTCGGGGTCGGGGTGGCCGACTTCGTCGCGGACTTGGTCGGGGCCGGCGACGCGGACTTGACCGGGCCCTTGGTGGGCTTGGCGGTGGCGGTCGCCTTGGCCTTGGCGGGGGCCGGTGTCGTCGCGCTCAGCACGGACGGGGTGATGACCTGGTTGTCCGCCGGGGTCACGTACACGCTCGGCACGGCCTTGGCCTTGGCCTTGTGCGTCGGCTTGGCCGACGGCACCGGGATGCTCGCGCTGGCGGACGAGGCCGGGCCCACCACCAGCGCGCTTGCGGCGGGCTGCGCCTGGGCGGCGGCCTGCTCACCCGCCGGGGGGGTCCCGGATTTGGTCAGCGCGAGGACGGCCACCGCGGAGGCGACCACGAGGCCACCGCTGACGTAGGCCGGGACCAGGGAACGCCGGTGCCGGCGGCGGCCGGGTCCGGGCCGCTTGGCCAGGCCCGGCTCGGTGAGGTCCGGAGGTGGTGCACCGGCCTGGCCGGCAGCCTCCGCATCGGGATCGGCGGCCGGCACGGCCAGGTCACCGAACG
>Ga0335075_10015029_pt1 | contig 11605 bp, 9 predicted proteins | sample Lox_Sample_24_FD_206723 | JGI IMG/M metagenome (GOLD analysis project Ga0335075, IMG submission 206723) | Soil microbial communities from Loxahatchee National Wildlife Refuge, Florida, United States - Lox_Sample_2.4 | ecosystem: Environmental > Terrestrial > Soil > Wetlands | place: USA: Florida...
CTCGCGTGACTTTCCACCCGACGCTGTCGAATTACCACACCGTGTTCGGCCAGCTCGCCTTCCTGCACTACCTGCTGAACAGCACGATCGTCGCGGTCGGCACGACGGTGTTGTCCCTGGTCGTCGGCGTGCCCGGGGCGTACGCGCTGGCTCGCCTGCCAGTGCCCGGCCGGGAGTGGTGGGCGCGCGGCATCCTGTTCACCCGCATGGCGCCGGCCGTCGCGCTGGTAGTGCCGATCTTCGTCATTTTCGACCGGCTGCAGCTCCTCGGCACCTACTGGGCGCTCATCCTCGCCGACACCACCTTCAACCTCCCGATCGTCATCTGGCTGATGCGGGGCTTCTTCGAAGACGTGCCGGTCGAATTGGAAGAGGCTGCCGTAGTGGACGGGACCAGCCGCTTCGGCGCGTTCATCCGGGTGGCGCTGCCGCTGGTCACGCCGGGTCTCGCCGCCTCAGCCGTGCTGTGCCTGCTGTTCTCCTGGAACGAGTTCCTGTTCGCCCTGGTGCTGTCCAACAGCCAGACCCAGACCGTGCCGATTGGCGTCGCCGGCTTCGTCGGCACGGTCTCCATCGACTGGGGCGGCAGTTCCGCCGCCGCGGTGATCGCGATGATCCCGGTCTTCGTGCTCGGCCTTCTCGCGCAGCGCTTCCTGGTCCGCGGCCTGACCCTGGGCGCGGTCAAGGGATGATCACGATCGGCGCCCAGTACTACCGTCCTCCGAACCCGCCGCCGGCCGACTGGGCGGACGACCTTCGCCGGATGCGGGACAACGGTTTCGACACGGTCAAGTTCTGGGCCTGCTGGAGCTGGATGCAGCTGGCCCCCGACCGGATCGACTTCGGAGACCTCGACCGGCTGATGGACTTGGCCGCCGACTGTCACCTGCGGGTCGTCATCAACACGATCCTGGAAAACGCCCCCTACTGGCTCGAGCAGGCGCATCCCGAGGGGCGGTACCGCGACGCCGACGACCGCCCGGTCCGGCTCACCGCCGCGATGAACACCCCGGGCGGCGGCTGGCCGGGACTGTGTTTCGACAACCCGCCGGTGGCAGCCGCAGCACACCAGTTCCTGACCAGGCTGGCCGAACGGTACCGCGATCACCCGGCACTGAGAATGTGGGACGTGTGGAACGAACCGCACCTGGAACCCGCGTCCTACTTCCCTGACCGGATGTACTGCTACTGCCCGGGCTCGCTGGCCGGCTTCCAGCGCTGGCTGATGGACCGTTACGAGTCTCTCGGGTCGCTTAACGAGACCTGGGCACGGCGGTACACCGACTGGGCGCAGGTCGCGCCGCCCAGGCAGTTCGAGGCTGTCCCGGACCTGCTTGACTGGCGTGCCTACTGGTTCGCCAACCTGAGCCGGTGGCTGGCGCACCGCGCCGCCGTGATGCGAGCCGCGGATCCGGCGCATGAGGTGATGGCCCACGTCGCGCTCAGCGGCTTCACCGGCCAGCTCGCCACCCACACGCTCGACGAGTTCACGCTCACCGGGCCGGTGGACGTGTTCGGCACGTCCAGCTTCCCGACCTGGCTGATGAGCGATGACCCGGTGGAGCACCTCTTCAACCTGGACGCCGCACGCGACGCCGCCGCCGGCAAGCCATTCTGGCAAGCTGAGCTCCAAGGCGGACGCGGCCGCCGGGAAGGCCTCCGGAGTACCCCCCATCCCGGCCCCGACGTCCTGCACCTATGGATGTGGAACGCCTACGCGAGCGGCGCTAGCGGAGTGATGTTCTGGCAATGGCGACCCGAGCTGCTCGGCCCGGAGGCACCCGGGTACGGGCTCTGCGCTCCCGATGGCGGCCCAACCCGCCGCTCCGAGGCCGCCGCCCGGTTCGCCGAAGTCGTAAGCGGCAACCGCCTGACGCTCTGGCATCCGGATCCTCCCTCGGCCGCGCTCGTCGTCTCCCGCCGCACCGCGCTTCTCGCTTACGCGATCGACCGGACCATGGACCTGTATGCCCAGGCGGTGCTCGGCGCCTACCGGATGCTCACCGACGGGGATATCCCGGTCGCCGTCCTGCACGAAGACCAAATCGAGGCCGACGGCGTGCCGGAGCATCTCACCCGGCTCTACTGGCCTATGCCCGCGGCCAGCAGCGACCGGCTTGCCACGGCTCTTGCGGCATTCGTCCAGCGTGGCGGATCGCTGCTCGCCGAAGCTGGCCCGGGGGAGTACACGCCGTCAGGATGGCGGCGCCCCCGCCTGCCGTTCGCCGAACTGTTCGGCATCAGGGCAGGTGAAGCCGACGCCTGCGACACCGTGCCTGTTAACCTCCGGGACGGCGGTACGCTCACCGGAACCTGGCAGCGCGACAGCATCACCCCGATCTCCGCTGAGGTGCTGGGCAGCTTCCCCGACGGCACCCCGGCGGTGACGGCTAATCGTCTGGGGCAAGGCACTGCCATCCGACTCGGCACGATGCCCTCACTGGCCTACCACGGCAGGCAGGACCAGGCCAGCCGTCTCGCGATCAGCCATCTGCTCGGCGCTGAGCCGCAGTGCCGGACGGCCAGGTTCACCCAGCCGCAGCCCGGACTGATCACCCGGCCCGGCAAGCTCGCCGACGGGCGTCGCGGTGTCATCGCGCTCAACTGGAGCGCCAGACCCCAGGAAATCGAGATCCGCGAGTCATCCATCACGGTCAGCTCGAGCCACACCGGGGCGGCACGGCGGACCGCCAGCCCAGGGGAGCTGATCGAGCTGCCGTCACGCTCTGCGCTGCTGGTACTGACCGGAGAATTACCCGTCGGAGCCCGGAGCTTTAACCGGCTTGACCAGCAGGGTGACCTTGCGGCGGACGCGGCCGGCCAGGCCGCGGGCGATCATCGGCAGTACGGCGGACACGCACGGGCCGTTGTAGATGGCGAAGTCGCCGTGCTTGTGTACGCCCGGCTTGTCCTTCGCCTGGCGGGCGGCGTCCCGCACGGCGAGCAGCCGGCCGAGGCTGAGCTGCAGCGGCGGCTCGTCCGGCTGGTACCGGCAGCCGACCGGATAGTCGCGGTCCGGCTGGGTCGTCATCTCGATGTGGCAGCCGAGCACGTGGCTGACCCGCCGGGTGGCGGTGAACGTGGCGAGCCGGTCCAGGCTGGCGGCGAACGCCGCCATATCCTTCACGTACAGCCGGCCTGGGTACACGGTGTCGCCGGTGAGCAGGAAGCCAGTGCGCTCGTCGTAGACGGTGATCGCCGCGGCCTGGTGGCCCGGCGAGCCGGTGATCTCCAGCTGCCGCGCGCCGAGGTCGAAGGTCACCACCTGGGCGGGCCAGCCGGTGAAGCCGAAGTAGGCCTGCACATCGCTCAGCCCGCGGCCCACGACCGTGGTGTTCGCGCGGCCCGCGAAGTCGCCGTCGCCGGCCACGTGGTCGCGGTGCCCGTGGGTGTGCGCCACGACCAGCCGATAGCCGGGTGCGTCGCGTTCTCTGTCCCTGAGCAGGGAGTCCACCGTCTCCCGGACGCCGCCGCCGGCCGCCGCCCCGGTGTCGAGCAGGATCGCCCGCTCGATGCCGCACAGCAGGTACAGGAACGGCGCCTCGTAGTTCACGTCCTTGCTCTGCCGCATGATGAACGTATCGTCATCGACGCGGACTACCTGCACCTTCGGGTCGGCGGGCCCGCCTGGCGGCGACCCGTGGATCCACCGCACGCCGGCCAGCGGATCGCGCTCGGTGGCATCCGCGTCTTTCACCCCATCCGTCATGCGGCAAGTTTAGGCCGCGGTCAGGACGAACACCGGGATCTGCCGTGCGGTGCTGGCCTGGTAGTCCCCGACAGCCGGGAACCGCGCGACCAGCGTCGGCCAGAGCGCGGCGCGGGCACTGTCGCCGAGTTCCTCGGCGACGACCGTCAGTATCGAGGCGCCGACCTCGGCCGTGAGCACGGGGTTCGCCTTGAGGTTGTAGTACCAGTCCGGATGGGACGGCGACCCGCCATTGGATGCGACGACCGCGAAGCGGCCGTCGCCCAGCGGGAGATAGCCAAGCGGCGTGACGCGCTCGATCCCCGACCTGGCGCCGATGTGGTGGATGAGGATCATCGGGGTGCCCGCCCAGTCCCCGGCCGGCTGACCGCCCGTCGCGCGGAACTCCTCGATGATCGCCGTGTTGTAGTCGCTGGCCATGATCAGCTCCCGGTCTCACGCGTACTCGTCGTGGCGGCGGATCCAGGTCTGGAACCCCTCGTTCTCGTCGCGGCCTTTCGGCACCCGGTCGAGGACCGGGTAGTAGGGCATCAGGAACTCGACTCCGCGGGCCGCGGATCCGTAGGTCTGGTAGACGGTGCCGTCCTGGAGCGTGAACACGCTGACCGTCGGCGACTCGGTGAGGTAGCCGTTGACGTCGGTTCCCGTCGCGGCCGCGTTGACCGCCACGATCGGCGGCAGGCTGGCGGCCGAAAGCCCCCAGCCGCGCACCTGCTCCGGGGTGAACGAGGCGCCGAAGTCGAAGTTGAAGTCGGTGTTCGCCGCCGAGACCCACGGCGTGCGCCAGCCCATCCGGCGCCGGTACGCCTGCAGCTTCGCCAGCGGCGCCTGCGAGACGAGCAGCAGCGTCACGTCCCGGGCGTGCAGGTGGGGGAGCAGGCCGTCGAGGCCGTCGGCCATCGACGAGTTCACCGGGCACCCCGCCTCGTACGCCGGGCCGAACATGAAGTGATACACCATCAGCTGCGACCGGCCATCAAAGAGGGCGGCCAGCGGCCGGGGTCCGTCGTCGGTGTCGAACGTATATTCCTTGCCGACCTCGGCCCAGGGCAGCTCGCGGCGCTGCCGCGCCAGCTCGTCGCCCAGCCGGGTGTGCTCCTTCTCCCGCCGCAGCAGCTCGTCCCTGGCGGCCTGCCAGTCGTCGCGGCTGGCAACTTCATGATCCGTCATGTCGTTCTCCTTCGCTGGTCCGCCGGCGCTTTTCCGGTGGCTGCCGATATAGACCAGCCGGACGCCGGAGAATCGCCGCGGCGGCTCATGCCAGGATCGAAAACATGGGTCTGGGCCGCCGGCTGCGCAGCGCGTGGGCCGCGCTGCCCGGGTGGACCATGTGGGTGCTGGCGGTCTACCTGACCGGTTTCACCGACGGACCGGCCGCCCACGTGAGGGATCTGGCCCGGTCCGGGTTCCACGCCCACTCGGGATTCCCGCAGGTTCCGCTCAGGGTGTTCTTCACTGGCCTGGTGCTCCTCGACCCGCTGGTCGTGGTGCTCGCGGCGCTGGTGCTCCCGGCGGGCATCTGGCTGGCGGCGGTCGTGATGGTCCTGGACGTCGCCGCGAACACGGCAGGGAACTGGTCGCGGATCCAGCGCGATCCGGCGTGGCCGTTCTCGGCGTCCGGCTTGCTGCTCATCACCGTGTTCGCCGCGTTCATACTCGCCACCGCGCCCGCGATGCTCCGCGCCACCAGGATCGTGCGGGATAACGCGCCGGAATCCGGGGCCAATCCCGCACGGTAACTCAGGCCGCGTTGCGCGCGACCGCGTCTGGGGCCAGCGTGACGACCGGGACAGCGGCCCGGTTGAGCTCAGCCGTCAACCCGGGTGACGCCCCGACCAGGAGCAAGCACCGGTCCGCCTGGTTGAACCTGCGAGCGGGTGCCAGCAGGTGCCTGGCGAGATCCCGCGGATCGAGGACGTCGGCGGCAGTCAGGTCGACGACCACCATGTCGCTGCTGGGCTCGAGCGCGCCGAGCGCTTCGCTGAGCCGGGCGAGCGCCGCGTGGTCCAGCGGCCCGGCTGGGCGTACGGTCGAGGTGAACCAGCCGTCCTGCCCGGCCCCCCGCGCCGGGGTCATGCGGACCCGCCCGAGGTGGCGTGGGCCGACCCGGAGGTCGCCGACGGCGAGGACGTGGACGACGTGGACGACGAAGAAGACGAAGAAGACGACGTGCTGCTCGCGGGAGTGCTCGCGGCAGCGCTGGCCGTGGCCGCACTGGCCTTGCTCGTCGCCGTCGCCGTCGCGGTGCTGTGCTCCGCGGCGGCCGGCAGGGCGACGGCGATGGCCGCCGCGGCCGCCGCGCTCATCACGCCGGCGCCTGCGGTGACGGCGGCGAGCCTGGTCCTGCCCTTGCGCCGCCGCTGCCTGGCCCTGGCCACCTCGGCGTCGTCTTCAGGTTCCCGTGATGACGTCATGACGCCCTCCAATTCAGTTGCCGCGGCCGGTATGCACTCACTGTCGCGCGCCAGGCTCAGCGGCCCGTCCCGGCAACCTCAGCCGCCGCGCAGAGCCGTCAGAAAGCCGGACTGCCCAGAGCAAACGCAGATTCTGAAGAGAGCGGCTCTCAAGCGGTACCATCCGGGACGACGCCAGCAAGGCAAGCAAGGCAAGCAAGGCAAGGAGGCCGCACAAGTGCGCTACTGCACGTTCAGGGTCGACGGCGACACCAGGCCGGGCCGGGTTGAGGGCAGCGAGGTCATCACAATCCAGGCGCCCACCCTCATCGACGTCCTCACGGGAACCACAGACCCAGACGATGGCCAGCGCTATTCGCTAGCCGACGTCACGCTGCTCGCTCCCATCCCGGTACCGCCGTCGATCAGGGATTTCTTCGCCTTCGAGCAGCACGTGGCCACCGCCCGCAGGAACCGCGGATCGGAAGTGCCGAAAGAGTGGTACGAGTTCCCCGTCTTCTACTTCACCAACCCGGCCGCGGTGTACGGCCCGGACGACGACATCCCCTATCCCGACGGCACGAACGAACTGGACTACGAGCTGGAGGTCGCGGCCGTCGTCGGGAAAAACGAAGACATCGGCGGCTTCATGATCATGAACGACTTTTCCGCCAGGGACATCCAGCGCAAGGAGATGCGCGTCGGCCTCGGCCCGGCGAAGGCCAAGGACTTCGCGACGAGCTTCGGCCCCGTCCTGGTCACGACAGACGAGTTCGACGGCACGAGCGGCGTGATGACCGCCACAGTCAACGGCGAGGAGCGATCCCGGGGCAGCCTCGCCGACCTGCACTACTCCTGGGAAAGGATCCTCGACCAGGCGAAGCGCAACACGCACCTCCAGCCGGGCGACGTGATCGGCTCGGGAACGGTCGGCACCGGCAGCATCCTGGAGCACAACGACGGCCGCTGGCTCACCCGCGGCGACGTGGTCGAGTTCGAGATCGAGGGACTCGGTGCGCTGCGCAACCGCGTCGTCTGAAAGCGCACCCGCACGTCAGCCACTCGCCGGCCATATGCCGCCACGGGCGATACGGAGTACCCGGTGACGGCCTCGGCGCGGTAGCGTTCGATTATGACCAACACCACGGCTCCCTTCGGCCGGCTGTTGACGGCCATGATCACGCCGATGACCCCCGACGGCGCTGTCGACTACGACGGCGCGGCCCGGCTCGCCACCCACCTCGTGGACGACATGCATAACGAGGGGCTGGTGGTCAGCGGCACCACCGGCGAGGCGCCGACCACCACGGACGAGGAGAAGTCGCGCCTGATCACGGTGGTGCTCGAGGCCGTCGGTGACCGGGCGACGGTGGTAGCCGGGGTGGGCACCAACATCACCGCGCACACCGTCGAGCTCGCCCGCCAGGCCGAACGAGCCGGGGCCCACGGCCTGCTGGTGGTGACCCCGTACTACAGCAAGCCCGCGCAGGACGCGCTCATCGCCCACTTCACCGCGGTGGCCGACAGCACGCAGCTGGGCATGCTGATCTACGACATCCCCGGCAGGACGGCCGTCGCGCTGTCCACCGAGACTTTGGTCCGGCTGAGCGATCACCCCCGGATCGTGGGAGTCAAGGACGCCAAGGGTGACCTGGCGGCCACGTCACAGGTGCTGTCCCGCACCGGCCTGGCGTACTACTCAGGCGACGACCCGATGAACCTGCCGCTGTGGTCGATCGGCGGGGTCGGCTGCGTCAGCGTCACCGCCCACGTGGTCGGCGACCGGATCTTCGAGATGCTCGAGGCGTTCAGCGAAGGCCGCAACGCGCAGGCCGCGAAGCTGCACCAGTCCATGCTCCCGGTCAACGTCGGGCTGTTCCGCAACCAGGCGGCGGTCATGACCAAGGCGGCCATGGACATGCTCGGCCTGCCGGGCGGCGGCGTCCGCGGCCCGCTGCTCCCGGCCAGCGATGCCGAGCGGCAGAAGCTGCGCGAAGACCTCGCCGCCGGCGGCGTCAACATCCCTGCTGAGGCGCACCGTTGAGCTACCCGCACCCAGAACTAACCCCACCGCCTCCCCTCGACCACAACGGACTGCGTGTCGTCCCGCTCGGCGGACTCGGCGAGATCGGCCGCAACATGACCGTCTTCGAGCACGGCGGAAGACTGCTGATCGTCGACTGCGGCGTGCTGTTCCCCGAGCCTGACCAGCCGGGAGTGGACCTGATCCTGCCCGACTTCAGCAGCATCGAGGACCGCTTGGACCAGGTCGAGGCGCTGGTGCTGACGCACGCCCACGAGGACCACATCGGCGCGGTGCCTTACCTGCTCCGCGAGCGGGGGGACATCACGCTCGTCGGGTCGAAGCTGACACTCGCCCTGGTACGGTCCAAGCTCACCGAGCACCGCCTCACTCCGGAAACGGAGGAGGTACGCGAGGGTATGACGCGGACGTTCGGGCCGTTCGAGCTCGAGTTCTTCGCGGTCAACCACTCGATCCCCGACGCGCTGGCCGTCGCGATCAAGACCCCGGCCGGCGTGGTACTGCACACCGGTGACTTCAAGATGGACCAGCTGCCGCTCGACGGGCGGCTGACGGACCTGGCCGGCTTCGCGCGGCTCGGCGGCGAGGGCGTCGACCTGCTGCTGTCCGACTCGACGAACGCCGAGGTGCCGGGCATCGTCCGGTCCGAGCGGGACATCGCGCCGGTGCTCGACGAGGTGTTCGCGAACGCCGCGCAGCGGATCATCGTGGCCTGCTTCGCGTCGCACGTGCACCGCGTGCAGCAGGTGCTGGACACCGCCGTCAAGCACCGGCGGAAGGTCGCCTTCGTCGGCCGCAGCATGGTCCGCAACATGGGCGTCGCCCGCGACCTGGGCTACCTGCACGTGCCCGGCGGCCTGCTCGTCGACCTGCGGGACGCGGAGGAGATGCCGCCTGGCGAGGTCGTGCTGATCTCCACCGGATCGCAGGGCGAGCCGATGTCGGCGCTATCGCGGATGGCGGGCCGGGACCACCCGATCAGGATCGCGGCCGGCGACACGGTGATCCTGGCCTCCAGCCTGATCCCCGGTAACGAGACCGCCGTGTACCGCGTGATCAACGGCCTGACGAGGCTCGGCGCGCGCGTGGTGCACAAGGAGTCGAGCCTGGTGCACGTCAGCGGGCACGCCCCGGCCGGGGAGCTGCTGTACCTGCTCAACCTGGTCAAGCCGCGCAACTTCATGCCGGTGCACGGCGAATGGCGGCACCTGCGGGCGCACGCCCGGCTGGCCTCGCTGACCGGCGTGCCTGACGACCGCATCGTCATCGCCGAGGACGGCGTCGTCGTCGACCTCGTCGACAACCAGGCGGCGATCGCCGGCGCGGTGCCGTGCGGCTACGTTTACGTGGACGGGCTCACTGTCGGCGAGGTGACCGAGTCTCAGCTGAAGGACCGGCGCATCCTCGGTGACGAGGGCTTCATCTCGGTCGTCATGGTGGTCGAGGCGAACAGCGGCAAGATCCTGGCCGGGCCGGAGATCCACGCGCGCGGCTCGGGCATCGACGACGGCAGCTTCGGCGAGGTGCTGCCTAAGCTCCAGGAAGCGCTGGAGCGCGCCGCCGCCGAGGGCATCTCCGACACGCACGCGCTGCGCCAGCTCGCCCGCCGGGTGATCGGCAAGTGGGTCAGCGACAACTTCCGCCGCCGCCCGATGATCATCCCGGTCGTCGTCGAAGTCTGAACCGGCGAGCCTCAGAGGCCTCAGAGGCCGATGACGTCGTCCTCGTTCCTGATGCCCTCCCGCGCCGCGAGCGCCTCGCCCAGCTTGCGGGCCGTGCCGGGCGCCAGCAGCACGCCGATGATCGCCACGGCGAGCCAGACGCCGGCCACGATCGGGAACCAGTGGCCGTCGCCGGTCGGATACGGGTAGACGTTGCGGTAGATGGTGTACCCGAGCACCACCACGCCGGCGGCGGGAATGATCACCTGCCACATCGGCACCTGCGGCATCCGGCGCCGGACGAACACCAGCAGCGTCATGCCGATCGTCGCGAGCACGTAGACGACGAGCAGGATCAGCGTGCCGATCGTGCCCGACCACAGGAACGCGTTCTGGGCCAGCGATGCCGTGTTGGCGGACACCGCGATGTAGACCACGAAGATCACGGCCGCGCACACCGTGACAATCCCGGTCGCGACGACGGGCGTGCCAAAGCGGGAGGTCTTCGCCGCGCCCCGTCCGTCGCCGAACGTGTCCCGCGACATCGCGTAGAACATCCGCGCCGCGCCGACTGTTGACGCCAGGCAGCAGCCGAACGCCGACACCGTCGTCCCCGCCGTGATCACGTTGCCGACCCAGGAGCCGACGTAGGAGGTGCCGAGGTCGCCGAGCAGCGACGGCGACGAGCTGAAGGCCGCGACGCCATGAGCCGACGTGCCGAAGCCCATCATCTCCACCGCCGTCACGACGACGAAGTAGATGCCGCCGAAGAGGGCCACGCCCAGGATCGCCCGCGGGATGTCCCGCGACGGGTTGTGCGTCTCCTCGCCAAGCGTGGAGGACGCCTCGAACCCCGCGAACGACAGGAAGCCGAACACCACGCCGAGGAACAGCCCGGACGGCCCGATCCCCGGCTGCGGGCTGAACACGCTCCACGTGAAGTGCACCCCGCCTGGCGCGTCGCCCCGCAGCAGCCGGACGAGCACCACCACGGTGACGACCAGGATCAGCGTGACCGTAGCCACCTCGACGATGAGCAGGATGTTCGTGCCGCCCCGCGCGGGCAGCGCGGCGAGCAGCAGCGCGAGCGCGAGCGCGATGCCCGCGACCAGCATCGGCGCCCAGGCCGGCTGGTTCTTCCAGATGCCGAGGGAGTCGAGCAGCCCCGCGCCGAAGATGCCCGCCGCCGCCGCGGTCACCACCGAGTAGAACACGTAGGTGCCGGCCAGCCCCCAGCCCGCGATCACGCCCGCCCGCGGCCCGAGCGTCGCCCCGACGAACGCGTACACAGACCCTGAATGCCGGTAGTACTGGCAGAGCCGCACGAACGTGTAGGCCACGAACAGCACGCCGATCGCCGCGATGAGGAACGCCAGCGGCACCGCCCGCCCGGCCGCCAGTGCCGCGCCCTGCGGGTTGATGTTCGCGGCCATGGACGGCGCCATCAGCGCCAGCGACAGGCCAAGCGCCTGCCACACGGAAAGAGATCGTTTCAGCCCAGGCTCGGCAGCCGTCTTCTGGGCCGGGGTTGTCGCCATCGCCACCTCACAGCGAGCGTGATCATTTGCCGTCAGTGTGACGGATGTCACCAGCTTGCGGAAGAGGACGTAACCCTGGTAAACGTGGAACATTAAACGCGATAGATCTCGATTGGGCCCAGGCGTTACGATGGCGGCGTGAACACGACGGCGCAGCCGGTGCGGATCGGCGTCCTCGGCCCGCTCGCGGTGACCGGCGAGGCCGGCCGCCCGGTCCGGGTCGGCGGGCAGCGCGTCCGCGCGCTGCTCGCCCTGCTGGC
>Ga0335075_10015030_pt1 | contig 11604 bp, 12 predicted proteins | sample Lox_Sample_24_FD_206723 | JGI IMG/M metagenome (GOLD analysis project Ga0335075, IMG submission 206723) | Soil microbial communities from Loxahatchee National Wildlife Refuge, Florida, United States - Lox_Sample_2.4 | ecosystem: Environmental > Terrestrial > Soil > Wetlands | place: USA...
TTTCAGTCACTCTACCTCATCGGCAGGCTCAGGCCTGGAGTGAACGCGGCGCAGGCCAGCGCTGAAACCAATCTGCTCTTCAAGCAGATCATGCGGAGCTATCTCGGGCCGCAGCCTTCGCAGAAGCACCTCGCCGACCTTGCGCACGCCAGCGTCGAACTTATGCCTGGCGGCCGGGGTGTATCTCCTCTGCGATACGCATTTTCGCTACCGCTCAAGATCCTCATGACCATCGCGGCGCTGGTGCTGCTGATCGCCTGCGCCAATATCGCCAACATGTTGCTGGCGCGGGGCGTGGCGCGGAGCCGCGAGATTGGTATGCGCATGGCGCTGGGCGCCTCGCGCCTGCGCATTGTCGTTCAACTCCTGACGGAGTCGGCGGTTCTCGCTCTTCTGGGAGCGGCCACCGGCATCGCTCTGGCGTGGAAAGCCGGAGCCATGCTGCTGCACATGGCCACTCCAGGCCCCGATTCGGTACCTCTGAACGTTTCCCCGGACCTGCGTGTGCTTGGGTTTACGCTGGCCGTCACGGTTCTTACGGCGATTCTGTTCGGGATTCTGCCCGCATTCAGGGCTGCAGACCGTGCGTTCGCGCCTGCCCTCAAAGACGGCCGTGGCAGTTCTCCGGTTCGAGGCGCCCTGGCTCGCTCGCTGATTGTTGGCCAGGTGGCGCTCTCGATTCTGCTACTGATCGTCGCTGGCCTGTTTGTTCACAGCCTCATTCACCTGGCTGACGTGGACACCGGCTTCGACGAACACAACGCGCTCGTTTTCACGCTCGATTCCAGTACGGCTAATCTGCCGCATAGACCCGGCGAGATGCGTTCTGTCAGCCTTCAGCAACAAATTGAAGAGCGTGTGCGCGCGATTCCTGGCGTCCATTCCGACAGTTTCGCCTTTGTCGTCTTCCACGATGGCGGATGGTCGGATCAGGTTCTGTTCCAGGGCATTCCGCGAACGCCTGCGAACGGCGAAGACGTCTCTTTCAACATTACCGGCAACGGCTTTTTCTCCGCGATGGGCATTCCTCTCATCGCAGGTCGTACCTTCAACTCAGAAGACAGACAGAATTCGCCCAAGGTCGCCGTCATCAACCAAACCATGGCGCGCCGCTTCTTCCCGAACAGCTCGCCCATCGGACGCCGCTTCGGCATCGGGGAAACGCCCGACCATCCCGCGGACATTGAGGTCATCGGCGTGGTGAAGGACGCCCGCTACTTCACGCTGAACGAAGGCCCGATGATGGAAGCCTATTTTCCGTGCACTCAGGATCCCGGGTTTTTCTCGAATTTCGTGGTTCGCTATGCTCCCAACGCCAACCCGCAGGAGATCATCTCCCCGGTCCGGCATGCCATTGCCGCGATTAACCCCAACATTCTTGTCGATCATGTCACCAGCCTGGAAGAACAGGTGGACCGCACGCTCGCGAGGCAATCGCTGATCGCTCAGCTCTCCACTTTCTTCGCAGTTTTGGCTGTACTTCTGGCCTGCATTGGCGTTTACGGGTTGCTTTCCTATTCGGTTGCGCGGCGGACGAGCGAGCTGGGAATCCGTCTTGCTCTCGGGGCCCCATTGTCGACGCTGCTCTGGACGATTCTGCGGGAATCCCTGATTCTGCTGGTCCTGGGCCTGGCGATCGGGCTGCCGGTCCTTGCCGTTATGACTCTCACCGCTGCCTGGTTTCCAGCACTCCGCGCCACCCGGATCAACCCATCGCAGGCCCTTCGCGCGGAATAACTCGAGGTTCAATCCAGCGACCTATTAGGACTGGACGGACCTTTGATTCGTGGAACCTCGCGAATGCGCTCATTAACATTTGATCGTACCCGAAAGTCTTTGGGCTGTATCTGAAGTGCCCACTACCTACCATCCCGGCGCCATCAGTGTGCCACGTGGGCACTTCAGATACAGCCCAAAGACTTCAAGCTAGGCGGGTCAGATGTCCGCTCCCGGCAAGGCGCCGGCCGCGTTTCGAGAGTACAATCCGGTCAGCCGCAAATTCGACACGGGCAGCGCCGCTTGGCGAACAGGAAGCTTCCCCGACTGACTGACCATGGCTCCGCCAAACATTCGATATACAGACACTTCGGATGGGGTCACCATCGCATTCCATGCGCTTGGCAAGGGGCCGGCGATCGCGATTCTCTTTCCGTACCATGTCAACCATCTCACTCTAAATCGGCATGTCCCGTTGCATCGGGCAGCATTTGAGTACCTAGGACGGTTCTTCACCGTCATCAACCTGGACTTTCGCGGAGCCGGCAACTCTGAAGGCCCGGTTTCTTCGCTCTCGCTGGATATGTTTGCAGAGGACTTGGGGGCGGTAATGGCGCGCCTTCAGATCAATCGAGTTTCCTTGTGTGCTATGGGCGATGCTGCACTGATCGCTTGCCACTTTGCTTCGCTATGGCCTGAAAGGTTATCCAACATAGCCTTCATCGCCGCCGGCGAGTCCGAATCAAACCACCGATTGCTGAACCTGCGCCACCAAAACTCCAAGTTGGAAGCGAGACTGCGAGGCGCTTTGCTGGGCGGACTCGGCGACGAGGGTAGCGCATCTGCACTGGCAACAGTTGCGCAGAAGGCAATAACGTCAGACTTCGCTAAAGCACTGGGAGAAAGTGCTCCTCGAAAACCGGCTGACTTCAATTGTTTCCGGAGCGGAGACGCCATCCCTGTTTCTTCATGCGGCAGATGATCAGATGGTGAACGTAGGGCAAGTGCAATCGTTAGTGAATAGCATGAGGGAGGCGGATTTGATAACGGTCCCGGGCAAGTCGGGCATGGACATCTGGCGCGATCGCAGCGCAGCCCAGGCGATGGCGCGGTTTTTGCAAAGGGATTCGGAATGGCGGCCGAGGTCATGCGGGTACAGCGGGGGAGGCGGCCGACACTCGCAGAATATCCGGCCGATCTATCAGAGCTCGAAGTGGATGTGTTGCGGTTGGTCGCTGCGGGTCGGACCAATCAACAGATTTCCGAATGTCTGTTTATAAGCCTGAACACCATCAATTTTCACTTGCGGAATATTTTCAACAAAACAGGAACTTAAAATCGAACTGAAGCCGCCTCCTTCGCATATCGCTGCGGACTTTCCGCTGAATTCAAATAAAATGCCTCGATGAAGCGCAAAACTACACATTTGAGTGGTATGGACGAAGGCGCAATTGATTCAGAATGGGCTCATCCTGTCGACAATGCAAAGTTGTCGATAAGCGTAATGCAGATCACAAGACAGCGTTCATACCCTGATTGGTGAGCGCTTAAGGTGAGGTCAAAATGTCCGAGCCAACCCTGGAAGTTTCCTCTGACAATGGTGTCATCTCCGTTCCCCACCTTTCCGTTGAGCATCGGCCACCGGGATCGGGGAGCCTTTTTTCGCTTATTCCCGAAAGTACGGCTGTTATTGTCGTCGACGTTCAGCGAGCTTTTACCGAAGCTCCGCCATTTGCGGCGATGCGGGAGATTGTCCCGCGAATCGGTAGCTTTTTGACGGCGGCCCTTTCCGGCGGGATGACCATTGTTCACCTCAAGACAGAATTCCGCGCTGAGATGGAAGATGCGGGCAGGCCCGATTCGAGAACGCGTCAGATGATGAATGGCCTCGCGGGGCCTGGTGAAACTCAGAATCCGTTTGTCCACGGCAACCCCACAGCAGACATTGTGTCCGAACTCACGCCCTTGCCTTCTGATTTGGTGGTTATCAAGACGCGTTTCGGTGGATTCTGGGGCACAGATCTGAATGACGTTCTGAGATTGCGCAACATCGAAACGCTCATCTTTGCAGGCGGAACTACGACAGTGTGCGTTGAGTCAACGCTGCGGGATGCGCTTTTCCTGGAGTAGAACGCGCTCGTCCTGTCAGACTGCACCGCGGACATCGATCGGGAACTGCACGAGTCCGCGCTGACACGCATTGACCTCTTCTTCGGCTGGGTGTGCGGGTCGGAGGAGCTCATGGGCGCCTTGGGGGCCGTCAGCAGTTCGGGAAACTCCTTCGCGAAATGAAGAGGGGCGAGAAAATGGATCAGTGTCGTGCTTTTATGGTGTCGCCGGGCGAATCGCGGACCCAGACAACGGGGGCGTTAGGCGGCGAGATCTGCCTGAAGGTCTCTGGGACCGATACGGCTGGTGCCTGGGCGATGTTCGAAATCCCTATAGCTCCGCATGCGGGCCCGCCACTTCACTACCATCTGACCCAGGATGAGTGGTTCTATGTCCTGGCGGGCGACCACGAATTCCTGATTGGCTCAGAGCGTTATCATGTTCAAGCCGGCGGCAGTGTTTTTGGTCCCCGAAAGGTGCCACATGCATGGCAGAACATCGGGACCGTGGCAGGAAGACTACTCGCATTGGTCGAACCGGCCGGCGAACATGAGGAATTCTTCGTCGAGTTCTCGAAGCTGATTTCTCAGGGACATCACGATAGTGGCGAGATTCCCCAACTCTTCGCTCGATTATGACATGAAGGTGGTCGGACCGTCACTGAAAGTAGAGGATAGCTTGGAACGGGTTTCAGCCGAGACTTCGTCGGTCTGAAGCGGCCACTCTGTGCCCTCCAAACCAGCATCGTCAGTCGGCTTCGCAGCGGAACTCATCAGTTGACGGTAACAGTCAGTATGGAGTGACCGGCGCCGATGCGCTGATCGTGGGTTAGGCTGTGTGTTTATCAGGACACGCAGTTCAGAGCCACAAGCGGAAGGGAGCCGGTCATGAAGGAGAAGGTACGATTTGTGGGTTTGGATGTCCATGCCGAGACGATCGCCGTAGCATTCGCGGAGCCGGACGGTGAAGTGAGGAGCCTGGGATCTATTCCGAGTCGCGGTGAGTCGATTCGCAAGATGATCAGGAAGCTTGGCACAGCAGAGAAGCTGAGGGCTTGTTATGAGGCGGGGCCGACGGGCTACGTCGTGTACTGGCAGCTCGCAGAGCTGGGCGTTCAGTGCGAGGTCGTGGCGCCACGCTTGTACCGGTCAAGGCAGGTGATCGGGTCAAGACAGATCGGCGGGATGCTGAGAAGTTGGCGCGTTGCTATCGATCTGGTGATCTGACGGCGGTATGGGTTCCAGATGAAGGCTCCGAGGCGCTGCGAGATCTGGTGCGTGCTCGTGAAGCTGCCAAGCAGGATCAGATGCGAGCGCGGCATCGGTTGAGTAAGTTCCTTTTGCGCTCAGGCCAGCGTCCGCCAACCAGAGTGCGACCGTGGACGCGGCCCTATCTGATCTGGGTTGCACAGCTACGGTTCACACAGTTAGCTCAGGAGTCTACGCGACAGGATTATCTGCACGAGGTCGAGCACATGCGTGCACGGGTCGCGCGTCTGGAACAAGCCATCATGGAAGCGGTGAAGCTAGCGTCGCCTGCGTTACAACAAGTCATCAACGATCTGCAGGCACTTCGTGACATCGCGGATATCTCGGCTGTGACCATTGCGGCCGAGCTGGGCCAGGTTTCACGCTTTAGCAGTGCCCGAGAACTAATGGGTTATTGCGGCACGGTGCCGAGCGAAGATTCCAGCGGCAAACGAATCAGACGCGGGGGCATCACTAAAACCGGCAACGCGCACCTGCGACGAATCGTTGGCGAAGCAGCATGGAGCTATCGCCGGCCACCGGGCATCTGGTATGGCTTGCGCAGGCGACAAGAGAGCATTTCGGAAGAGGCCAAGGAAATCGCCTGGAAAGCGCAACATCGCTTGCACGAGCGGTATATGAAGCTGGGGGGCGGCTGGCAAGCCACAGGGGAAGATCATTACCGCGGTTGCTCGTGAGTTGCTGGGCTTCATCTGGGCTATCGGAATCAGAGCAGAAACGATCGCCGGCCAGCAAGCCGCAGCATGACAAGATCTATCGAAAAACAAAAGCTCTCCTAATAAGGAAAAAGCAAAGACAGTCCATCGATGAATCGCGTCACTCAACTCGAGCACAGAGCCAGCAGCAGGCTGGGCAAGCACGAAGGAGAACCCTCGCTTGCCCTATGCGACAGGCTCGACCGGACTCGCGATAACAGTCAGAGGCAACTCCCGACGGATCATGATTATACGGTTCCGACCCGCGAATATCAGACTGATCAATCGTCGCTAAAACCTGCCCAGACTGCTGCTCGTTCTGTACTCGTGAAAAGACAACAACAAATGCAAAGACAACTACACCGAATTCGCGGCGTTGACAGGGTCACTCCATATCAGGGCCTACCGCAATTCGACTGTCCTGACGGCGAACAAGCGTCCGAACCGATCATTTACCGGCTCTTCAAGGTTCTGTTTGCAGCCAAGATATCGCTCGGTGGTGAGTACCGACGCGTGGCAAAGTAGGAACTGGATCTGTTCGATTTCACCGCCCGCGGTGTGGCACAGCTTTGCACAGGTCCTACGAAGATCATGTGGAGCGAGCTGGTCCAGCTTCGTCTTTTCGGCTCACTTCCGAACGACGTACCAGATGACGTCCTCGGAGATGCGACGGCCGGATTCAGAGCAAGGCGAGGTTCGGAACAATACCAGGTGATGAATTGCTCCATAGCGAATTTGTAATTTCGGCGCGAATGAGGGGAACCAAGGCTGTGAAGAACAGCGGCTTTAGTGTGATCCAAATCCGGCAGCCGCAAAACGATTTTGCGGGACGGCGGTTTCCTGCTTTTCTTGTGCATGCATGCGGCCTCCTCGCCGCTGACATGCACAAGATAGAGCATCCATCCGGGTCAGGCTCCAGGGTTCAATGAGCGCACAGGCGGTTTGATGTGAACTGAGTTCTGCTCGGGGAAGGAATGGATGGCTATACGGCCGAGGTGTTTTGTTAAGCAAAAGGGGATATGAGAACGTAGAAAGAACGGCAATCATATTCGCGAATTGGAGAGTTCATGGGTATCTCTCGCCGCAGGTTTCTCGCTGCATGTGCCGCCAGCAGTACCACCGCACTTGTCGATTCCACGAGCCTGGCGGCGCCGTACCGCGTTAGAGTCCATCGCGATGGCACCGCCGATGGGGTTTCCCGCAGCGCTACCGGCCCGGCCACCGAAGCCGCGCCGCTCCGGATACCTGCCACGATGCCGATGGGGTCAGGAGCGCCGCTCGGCGGCATAGGCACAGGCTTTGTCGAGATCCGCGCGGACGGGTGTTTCTACGAATGGCAGATCTTCAATTCCGGCCCATGGGCAATGGACGCTCGCTCCACTACCGCTCTACCTCCATCAGGCCCCCAATATTTGCAATTTCTGGTTCGCACAAAAAAAGATTCTGAGAACGTCGGCAAGATTCGCCGCCTCTACCTGCGCTCCGACGAGAACAATCTCTACAGCCTGCCCTTTGTTCAGGATGTGGAATCAATCGAGTACCAGGCGGCCTACCCGATCACAGGCCTGCGATACAACGACCCCACACTCCCGGTGCACATCTCCGCACTGGCTTTCTCACCGTTCATACCCGGCAATGCGCGCGAATCAGCGACGCCGGGATTTCACGTTGTTTATACGCTCGAAAATACCAGCGATGAACCCGTCGAAGTGTCACTCCTTGGTTTGCTTGACAATCCGCTGGCGTCTGCATTGCCGGATCGACGCTTGACCAATCAGGTCTCTCAAGGTGACGGCGTCACGGCACTCTTGCTCAACACCGGGGCCCAGAGCGATTTCCCATCCGGTATTGGAAACATGTGCCTCTCCGTCACCGGAGGAGATTCCTCCTGGATCAGCGGGACTTTCCGTGAGTATCTGCAGCCTGGGCTCTGCCGGTGGGAGACTTCTCGGCTGAATTACATGGTGCTGGATATTATGCAGCCCTTTGTTGGCAGCGGTCGCCTGCCCAACTCAAAGAGAGCTGCCGATCCCAGCATTGGTCTACCCAGCGCATCGGAAATCGACTCGGCTTCGGACACCCAGATCCGGCAAATCATGGCCGCACTGAGTTCCGATGCCCTGCTGAACCGTGTATTCAGCGACGCTCGTTCCAGTGGTCCTCAAGTCAGCGAAAGAGAACTGCTGCGCGAAGTGCGGACCAACCTCATCGACAAAGGGGGCAAACCTCGACTGACATGGGGAACTGGCGCCCTGGCATCCACGGTGCGTCTGGCGCCCGGACAGAAGGCGGAGGTTCGCTTCACCCTCAGTTGGTATTTCCCGCATCATCTGACTCCCGATGGGCGCGAAATCGGTCACATGTATGCCAACTGGTTCCGCGATGCCGCCGACGTCAACCGCTTTCTTTGCGCCAACTATGGCCAGCATCGTTCGTTGACAGAGAATTTCGCGCGCACTTTATGCGACACAACTCTCGGTGATCCTATGGCCTTCGCCTGGTCCAGTCAGCTTTCCACCCTTGTTTTCAATACCTGGTGGAGCAAGGGCGGCGATTATGCCATCTGGGAGGGGCTTGGGTGTTGCGGGCTTTCAACGACCGACGTCGATTACCAAGGGAGCTTTCCGGTCGTCGCCCTCTTCCCGGAACTTAAGCTCTCGCAAATGCAACGGATCATTACGCGGCAAAACCAACTCGGCCAAGTGCCACACAATTACGCTGGCAACTTCGATGATGTTGATCCTGGCGGCTTTGCTCGCGTGGATATGAATCCGCAGTTCGTGATGATGGTGTTGCGAGATTATCTCTGGACGGGCGATCGCGACTATCTCGCATCCATGTGGCCTCATGTCCTCAGAGCCATGACATTTACACAGTCTCTCGACAGCAACGGCGACGGCCTGCCCGATCGTGACACCGGGTTCCAGTCATACGATCAGTGGCGGATGCGGGGAACGCCGTCTTACATCGCTTCCCTTTGGATCGGCGCTCTGAACGCCGCCGTGGCCCTTGCACAGGCAATGGGCAAGACCGGGCAGTCGGATTCCTGGAAGGCTACACTTCTTCAGGCCTCGGCCAGCTTCGATCGAATGCTCTTCAATGGCGACTATTACAGTCTTTGGGCTGATGGCAAATTGCGAGATGAACTGTGCATGACCGACCAGGTTTCGGGGGAATGGTTCGCTCATCTGATCGGGCTACCTTCGAGCCTATCCAAAGTGAATCTCCAGCGCGCGTTGGCCAGCATCTTCCGGAACAACTTCAATCCGGAATTTGGAGTGCACAACGCCACCGCCCCCCGGCGCGGTCCGGACCTTCTCACGCTCAACAATCTCCAGGCCGGCGGCGTCTGGTCAGGCATCGAATTTGCGTTTGCTTCGTTGCTCATGGACCACGGCCACTACAACGATGGTGTCCAGATCGTCGAAGCCATCCATCGGCGCTATCTCCGCGCTGGGCAGCCATGGAACCATGTGGAATGCGGCGGCCACTACTCTCGCGCCATGAGCAGTTGGGCCACGATGCTGGCCGCCGCCGGCTTCAAGCCCGATCGGCCGAACAAGAGTCTCACGCTGATACCGGTCGCGCCTGGAGACTTCCGCATTCCATGGGTCACAGCCTCCGGCTTCGGAACCCTGAGCCGCGCAGCTCAAACTCTATCGCTCGCATCCGCTCAGGGGCAGTTGGAGCTCAACAACATACAGCTCCGCCGGCCCGCGAAGGCCATTCGCCTGGGCGGACGAAATGCTGCTGTGACTGTCACTGCCGCGGAGAGCAGCGTGGAGATGAGATTCTCCACCCCCGCGATCGTACGACCTTCTGAAGCGCTGGAAATTGAAGAATGAGGAGATGATGCTTTAACGCCGACAGACGGACCCGCGGCCCAGGAGTTCCTTCATTGGCGATATCAGGGCAAACCACGTTTCCAGAATTGCGGTAGCTCGAAACGCGAGTTGGCGATTACGGGCACATCGGCAGAGACCCAGGATGAGCTTACTTCGAGCCTGGAGGCACAACGCCGTTCATGCGCAGATACTCGACCATCTGTCCATAGTGGTCGAATCCATGAGCAGAAACGAAAGATGCGACGACCGAGCGCGTGTGCAGACCGTCGACACCCTCAATAGTAGTGTAGGCATTCTCGGCTGTAATCGTCGCGAGCGCCTTGTGTGCATAGGCGAAAGAATCGGCAGCGGCCTTCAGGAGTTCCTCTTTCGTCGTCAGACTCTGAATGCTTTTCGGGTCAACCGGCATCTTCTCCCCGAGAATCGCTGAAGCAAAGTAGTAGTTCGCCGTCGTGACATGCGATATTTCCTGCGCGAACGTGCGAACCCCGTCATACTTCGCGCCCTGCGAGGGGGCGAAGGTTGCCGTAGTGGGCGCAAAGCCGTATTTGTCCGCCGGCATTGCCTGCGCGACTCCCATAAACTCCTGCTCAAAGAGGTTGAGCAACTCCTCCTGCGCCTGCACCGGTGACATTTGGCTGCCAGCGGTTACCTTCGCTGTGGTTGAGCCCGTTTGCGCAGAGCCCGCCAGCGCACAGCCTCCCAGAACCAAAGCGGTGCAAACATACCGGAGACGCATCGATCACCTCACTGGCAGAATTTCCCAACAGTCTAGCAGACGCCTGCCTTCGCGACGTCAGAGGTCATTGGGGGGACCTCAGGCCTTACCTCGTTTCCAGAACCAAGCTAGTTGGGAATACGGTTTGGCGACTTGCCACTCAGCGACAACCATCACTGTCGAGAACGGCGTTTTCGGGACCGATTCGAGAATGGGATGCCGGCTGAAGTGAGGTCGAAGCTCTCGGATTGCGGTACTCTTTTTGCTATGGAGCCGATCCGCACGCTGCTTGCAACTCAACCCATTGAGTCGTCAGAAGGAGTCCTTCCCAAAGAGCTTCGTGCCCTATACGGGGGAGATCTTTTCTTTCCTCGCGCTCCAGACGGTCGTCCCTACTGCATTGCAAACTTTGTATCGACACTGGACGGGGTTGTGAGTTTTAACCTTCCCGGACAGTCAGGGGGAGACCAGATCAGTCATTCGAACGAACAGGACCGCTTTACCATGGGCCTGCTGCGAGCCTCGGCTGACGCCATCCTGGTGGGCGCAGGCACGCTTCGGGCCGCCGGTCCACAGGGCTCATGGCTTCCGGAATCCGTCTATCCGGCTGCGAAAGACTTGTACAAGAGGTACCGGACCGAGGTGCTCCGTAAACCGGATTATCCTCTGGTCGTGATTGTCACGGGAAGTGGGGACTTGAACCTCGCCAGCACTGTGTTTCACACACCGCAAACCAGGGTGCTGATACTGACGACCGAGCAAGGCAAACGAAAATTGTCGCAAAGCGGGTCGGAAGCTCCTGCCTCCGTCCAGGTCAAAGCGCTCCCTTCCTCAGGAAAGAGTATCGCTCCCTCTCCGATCTTCACGTTGCTTCGGCAGGAAGCCGGAGTGGAGTTGCTGCTTCACGAAGCCGGTCCCACACTTTTTGGCGAATTCCTCGCGGGCGGCTTCATCGATGAGCTTTTTCTCACAGTAGCACCTCAGATTGCGGGCAGAGCCACAGAACACCCCAGACCTGGCCTGGTCGCTAACACACAGTTCTCTCCTGCGACGGCCCCCTGGTGGAAGCTTCTCAGCGTAAAAGGCGCAGCAGATTTCCTCTTTCTGCGTTATCGGCGAAGCCTTGCTTAGAGCTTATCCGTAACTAATGATGGTCTGCCTCCAGCAGATCAGGGCGGCGGCTAATGAAAGTAGGGCAACGTAGCTAGCTTCGGTTTTCTCGAAGCTGACGAGCAGCTTACGGAAACGGTTGA
>Ga0335075_10015031_pt1 | contig 11604 bp, 11 predicted proteins | sample Lox_Sample_24_FD_206723 | JGI IMG/M metagenome (GOLD analysis project Ga0335075, IMG submission 206723) | Soil microbial communities from Loxahatchee National Wildlife Refuge, Florida, United States - Lox_Sample_2.4 | ecosystem: Environmental > Terrestrial > Soil > Wetlands | place: USA...
TGGAGATGCTCGAAAACATGACAAGACAACTAAATAACGACAGGAAACGTGATGAGGGCAAACACCAGCTCGAAAAAGAAAACGGGATTAATGACAACACTAGCTTTCAAAAATAGGATTCCTGCGATTCTCGGAACAAAGCCCAAGACTTTAAGAACTCCTCAGATACGCATCTACCACACTTACAAGCATGGTTGACATTCTATATTTGTATCTAAGTGCTGAGCCGCATAAAACTGCAGTGAAGTTGAGAAGGCATTGGCGATGGTGCATTAAATTTACGTTCGACTTGGATACGCTAGGTCAACCGTTGCCAGTCATCCAATTATAAGCCCTGTCTCGACGCCCCCTTGCCCTTCTCATCTATGACCGAGGGTACTTATTCCAGGCTTTTCCACGTCAATGACCTACTGTTTCCGAAGCAGTTACTATTCGACGTCCGCCAGCGTCTTCCCATGCCTTTCATTCTATTGATATAAACCCTTGAACCTGTTGTCCATCAAGTCTCGTAAATATGTTCCTGTTCATACATTTGTAATCATAAAATATTACTTCCTCCGCTCCTGCTTATGTATTACCACTGGATTATGGCGCAAGGTTGCCATTATCGCTTGGTAGTCAGCCGTGACCATCCCATCTCTTGACTATAGGCCACAGTTGAGAACCACCCGACACTGGAGAGTTCGGACTATCAGTGCTGGAGGAAACTTAGCTGATTTAGTGGACGTTGTTGGGAAAATCTTACGTTAGGCACCGAACAACTTGCGGCGGCTGTGATATCACTGATGCCATCGAGTCTCTTCGAATGGGAACTGGGGATAGCGCACGCTCACTTAGTGGTTTCGCTATGGAGTGGGCTTTATGAATACTGCCTGATTTGGTGTCAAGTTGCAGCTTGGTGCTGCCAAGCGCTGGCCAATTAGCCGGATCTGACAAAATCTCGGTTGGTGACTGCGACAGTTTCTTGTTCTCCTTTCGATTGGGACCAGAGGCCTTCGAATCCGATTTGTTATTGCGGTGCTTGGGTTGAGGTTTTCTGGTAGGAGTTTGGCTCTCATCACAATCACTACTTCTAGCCTTTTTCGAGGATTTACTTTTGCTGGTCGATGGCGTTGCCGTTGCAGAACCATTTATATCGATCTTCCCCTGATTAAGCCGTTTCGCATCCTGAGGTGGTTTTGTATCTTGGAATAGGTTATCGCCGTCGTCAGACCTAGAATGTATCGATTTCTTAGTTCGATTTGGTTGCCGTTTAGGAACGTCCGGTGGGGTAGAGCCACCTAAAGTATCACTTCCAGGGTGTGCCTTGCCATTCTTCGTTATTTGAGTTGGTGAAACAGCGGTTTCAGTCTTTGAAGACATGAATTGACTAGACGCAGTATTCGAGGAAGTTGTATTGCTGTTAGTCTTTGAGTGAGATCCGGCCTCTGCTTTAGATCTGTCCATCGTCCCGTTATTCAGGTGACTTCCCGGCGTGGGAGGAACAATACTGTCCACAATAGTCTCCATACTGCTCCTACTCGATTGATTTGGAGTTCTCCTCTTGGTTTTGGGCTTCTTTTTCTTCGGCTGTTGTACAAGCTCAGCAGTAATTTCGAGTTCCTTCGGTTCAACTGGTGGCTCTGCAAAGCTGACCAATGCCATAGTAGTGACATTAGGCGCTGTTGCTGGCACACTCCTGGAAGAAAGAGCATTTTTGATTGAAATTGTATCCACGCGTGCTGAGGAAGGCTGACCTGAAATACAGTAACAGTTTGGTCCAGTGGATGAGACAGAATCAGATCTAGCATCAGAGTTTGAAGTACTTGAACCCATCTGTGGACACTCAGTGCTGCAGCCCGGAGAATCCTGGATCTGAAGTACAATGTCATTGGCGGCGGAAGCGCGACTATTAAATAAATTTCCATGTGCCTTAGACCGGGTGCTGATTACTGGGGAAAAGATACTGCTGACGAGATTGGCGTTTCTGCTTTCTTCAGTTAGAGTGCCTGTAGAGGTTGGCGAAGTTCTCTTCACAGGCGAATATGTTGGGGTAATTTCCGCAAGATTGCTATACAGCTCATCAACTGCACCCTCTGTTGCTAAGATTTTCCGGTCACTAGGGAACCCCTTTTGCTTTTTGGGAGTCTTCCACTGCGTTTTGGAATTCTCAGATCCATAAGGACGCCTACCACCGCTCTGGCCAGAACGTTCAACACTATCTTTGCGCCGGGTAGTACTCATCTGTCCCGAACTGGCGCCATACTGAGACTTTTCTGAAGTTTGCATAGGGCTCTGAATGCAATTCAAATGGGTATTAGAAGCGGCTGATGGAGAACCATTCCACGTTGAATTAACAAATGGATACTGGGGCTTTGCCGGTAGGCCCGGCACTTGAGTTCCAAGATACTTTGCTTCAACAAGACGAATAGCCACTTGAACATTAGTTGCACTATCTCTTGCTTGCTCGAGCGGATTTGGAGGTAGTGCATGTGATGGCTTGGATAAAGAGTAGACATGGTTTCGTGGGGGCGTGGTGCGTATGAAATCCCGATTTTCACGGCCGTCATAACCGCCATTACGGGTTGATGCTGATGGAAGATCATAAGCCCAGGTCTGTACTGGTGTTCCGACCGTGAGTTGCCGTACGTCAGCATTACCGTAACTCCTTTTTCTCCGGGTTCCTTTAGAGTACCGTACTGTTAAGGACTTGCCACCCTCCATCGAGTATCCGTCAAACCGGTTTATGGCTGCCAGAGCAGAGCTTGGATCCTTGAAACTATGATAACCAGTATTAGTCTCAGATATTCTTTATAACAAAAAGAGCCGGTTTTCTCCTATGGGTAGTATATAATATGGACTTACGTTATAAACGCGCAGAACTTTTCGTAAACCACGCTAATGTTTATGATTTCACCACAATCTGAAAATAATTTCTCTAAATAATGTCCCGGAGAGGCTTCCACAAGGAAGCCAGTCACGTACACGGTGCGCACTTTGTTAAAGTCGCTTTCCGGCCAAGAAATCTTACGAGCAATGTGTTTGAAATGCTCCCGTGGCATCGATCGGGCGCCGCCATCGACGGGGTGGAATATTCCACTGTGACGGGATGTTGCATCATTGGAAATTATGAATGTGTGATTGGCATACTGCATCTCCTCCCGGCGGTCCTGTGAGCTTCGTCTCTGGAAGCTGACATTTTGAGGCTGCTTAGAGGAATATACTGGTGACGTTCGAATATAGTTTGAGCCATCGACACCGAAAACTTCCTTATGTAGACTTATTAGAGACTTGTGAGGATTCAAGACGTAAACAGGGTCGTTGGGCGCGGAAGGCTGCCTCTGAATCGGTTCAAGTGGAAGCCCACCACGAGGGCTCTGTCGCCGGTTATTTGCAAACTGGTGGTAATTGTCTAGCGGAACGTAGTGATTCTCAGCAATTCTTGGGACATTTCTCAGCGTCGCCTGGTGTGGGTTCTCATAGAAGGATCCACGTTGCTCCCCATAAGAGTTATTAGTGTTTCTGTAACGATATGGTGGATTAAAGTCAGCCCGGGGTTGATTTCCGCTCGGCATGGCCAGTGGCTGGGATGGCTTATTGGCTAATTGCGGGAAAATCTTGTAATCTAGTTCATTGGTCAGCTGTTTAACTCACATAAGAGACGGAGGGATTACCTGGTCTTCCAAAATGCTGATACGGATCGGCGGGCATATTATAGGGAATTCTTTGAGCTTCAACTACCATCTGGATTGGCCCGCTACTATTTATAGCTGACTGAACTCTCTGAGCTTCCACTGTGACTTGGACTGGCACACCAAGGTTCACAGTTGACAGGATTCTTTGAGCCTCCACTGCGGCTTGCACTGGCCCATTGAGAGCTACAGCCGGAGGAGAGATACGCTTCACCTGGAAAGCTTCGCAATGCCACTTGAGTATCGAATTCAGGATCTCCTTATCATGGGATGTCAGGTTCTTATAATCAAACCACGCCTGATCATCTGGTGTTTGTAGTGAACTTAAAATGTCTTGACGTGGAACTATGTTCGCGAGTCTTGCTTCATTGGAGAAAGCCCACTCCCTAGCAAAGCTTTCTAAGAAGTTGAATTTGGTGACATTCACCCTTACGATATAACCTAGAACGTGAAATAGAAAGCCTGCGCCTTCCGTCCAAAGATCAATGGCATCAAAGTAGTGATAGAGATCCTGCCAGGTCGTCGGTGGTGTGATGATTGACTCCGCTATGGCAAGATGTCTCTTGAAAAGATCATATGATTTATCCCGGATATCATTCTCACTCCCTGATCGAATAGCACGAACAGGTACAGGGTTAGAAAGTGATCGAAAAGGTCTTGTGCCAAGAAGAGAGGAGAAGATTGCTGCTGAGCCTGGAGGTATGTCTGTGAAGAATGTTGGCGGAAGTGGTCCGGGGATAGGTGGCAGTTGGATTTGGTCGAGCTCCACCGTTTCGAGGCCAGAAGCCATCTTGAAGATATAAGGGCGCTTCTAAGTGGTGGAGAACTCTTGAGTGTCAGCATTCGCCTCATAAACAATAGAAGAGTAGGACTGCCACTCACTGGGAGTTAATTGGCGTATAGGTCTAGTCAGGAGATCGACTGAAGTAGTTCTTAGCTTGAAGATCACCGCAACGCTAACGTCAGAGTAAGAAAGATAGGAATATAGCAACTGGTGTATATTGCAGGCGATTGATGCGGCTAGGCGCAGACTGCAAAGGATAACCATCGGCCTTCTTAGATGAAGTAATGATTGTAATAGAAGAAGCTGAGTTGTCGTGGTGAGACAGAAGCCCGACGCAAATAGTCGAAGTGAGAAAAGTGACGAGCTCGGTCGAAGCAAAGGAAGGAACACTCGACAGCTGAAGAATCACTATGTTGACTTGGAGAAATGACCTTTAAAGTGAATGTATTGCTGAGTGCGCACTATTTACAATGGGTCAAGGATAAACGTGCGGCTTCCAAGTGAACGGCCTCAGATCCCAACTCGACACCTACCGTCCTTTATGGATCAAAGGAACGGCGCTCGCATTTCGTCTCTGATCTTTTCTCTCAAATACTTTCTGGCCTGCTATTTTCAGATTATTTTAGGCGGTGATAAAAGAGGTTTACAATTACATAACTCAGAGAATCCTACTAGATTGTCCATCTACTGGTATCGCAGAGCGTTATGTACTCTTCACCCAAGTCGTAGGACAGTCATAGAACTAAAGCTTTGCAAAGAAACTAGATGGGCCAGAGAAGAAATTTAATTCCGGATTTAGGTGAAGAATACAAACTTTTGGTGATACAATCATGCCATCGTATATCTGCATTCACTTGAAGCAATCTGGTCATGATCTCCTGTGATAGAGCATATGATCTACTACTTTGGTAAGGTTTCCAGCAGCTTCATTATTTCAGACTTATTATCCCCTGCTATGGCTCTTCCATTATTCCAATCAACAATCTGCAGGATCGGTTAGTCAGTAATCCCGCAAGAAGTTTACCATAGATTTCTACGGAAAAAACGGTGCCTTACGAGTGGCCTCTGAAAGTTTTCTGCATTCTCTTTCAACTTTCTCATTGCATCCGCCTCATCCTTTGCGCCTTTTATAATCGTACCTGCCTTCTGAGCACCAACATATTCCAGTATGCTTTTGAGTTGATCTGGAGTTGGTAGATCTTCAGTGATATTGAGTTCGAATGGCTGTCGATTGGCTTTTATCTGATGTGAGTGATCACTTGCCTGATCTTCGGTGGCGTGTTCAGTAGCCATGGCAGAAGCTTGCTTCAGAATGTTATGAACCCGCACTGAAGCTGACAAGCTCGGCTTGTGAAACAAAGTGATAACATCGAGGGGTTTCTAGCACGCTCAATGGTTAGCATTGTCACTGTAGACATAAACATAGTGAATAGAATCATAGATCAATCTTACAAAGCGGAACATTTTGATTGCTATCAGGAAGCGTCCCTACTGTTTGAGAGTTGAGTTTCGGAAGGCTCGACCCCTCGCATGACGTTGTTGCTATGGAGTAGTCGGCAAATACCCGCTTCCAATCAGAACGCGGTTAGGCCTTCGCGGTGTCGTTAGCTTAGGGGAGGCCATAGAATTCCGAACTCCAAAAGACAGCCTCGTCCTAAGATTCTTTTCTAGGCGCTGGAACCCGAATCGCGAGCTACACTGAGCTCATGTAGATTCTCCCGGGTTCTTTCAGGAGCTCGAATTCATCACCATGCCGCCATTAATTCTCCACAACGTTCCAGACGACGAATTGTACGTCGGTGATGATGGAGTTCAAAGACCATATGCTATGGTCTTTCCTGGGTAAGCTTCTGCGCTAGAATATGTCCAATTCCTTCACTAACGATAGTAGTTCTGATTCCCATTCAGCAGCCACAAGGACCAAAAAGCATGCCCCGGAGAGCGGCGCCTTTGGAAAATCTACACGGCGGTCGCGATCGAAGACTGGCACGCCTGCAAAGCGCGAAGATCCTACAATCCTAGCCGCTGATGCTATCTTCTCGAAATATCTTTCAGAGGCTGCTCCAGTGCCTCCCGATTCTTCACAACGGAAGAGTGTGCCCTCATCTGCGTCACAATCAAACCTCAGCTCCCAACCAGTCCTTGGCTCTGTTGATGCCAGTACCAGTTCTTCCAGCCGATACGTGCAGAAAGAGCCTACCGAAGTCATCTTGCGTGGCTATAAATCCACGCATCAATATGCAGCCATACAGCACTATGAAAGTATAGCGGGACGCATTTGCGAAGACTATCCTCGAGACCCACCACCTGAACAGCGACGATTCAAATCCGACACTCGCGATCCTTCGACCCTCCGTACCCGACCGCTGACACCAGCGGAGAGAGCGAAAGCAATGCGGTTTGCAGGGGGTGAGAACTGGATAAAGGTGACTTTTGAGTCAGCCGAAGCCGCTGAGGCGGCGATATACTCATCCCCTCAAATTATCTTAGGTTACATGGTTTATGCAGAGCCATATCGAGGCATGCCACCGACGTCAGAAGAAGCTATACCAGCCGAAGTTGCGGATAAACCACTGTCACGGCATGATCGCTTTCAATCGCAGACTGTTGGTCCTGCTTCTTCTGGTTTTGCATCGCGTGGAGACCGGAGACCCTCGTCGACACTCCCACGCTCCTTTGCTACCCCTTCAATGACCCAAATTGGGCGCGGACAACCACAATCTATTTCTCCTCCTGGATCTAACACCTCATCCAGTACACTAGATACCGCAACACTGTCCACAGCAACTGCGTCGTCCGCAACGGCTACCACTTTAGAACCAACCACACTACCTCCGGACCCTGCTCAAACCCAAACACAGGAAGACGACAATGGCATCTACTGCCGGCGAATCCCTACCGCGAAGCGCATGCAACTACTACCCGCAGAACAGGCACTACTTCCTCAACCCTCATATACCCAAAGAATCTTGGCCAAGATACCTCTTCTAGCCTTCTTTAGCGCAAACATTATTGGGACAGAGATCCCGAGGCTAGAAAATGGAGATTTTGACTGGCAGCAGGCGAGTATATATTGGAGGATATGGTGGTGGCTGGACTTCTGGTTCGGTTTGTGCGGCGGAGACGTGGTGGGTGGTGCTGAAAAGGACAATTAACGAACATTGGTTGATTCACATGAAGAGGAGACAAAATGTAAAATCATGATTTTGGTTGGATGGCAAAGGGATTGCCTACTCGATGCAAAAGCATAGCATCTAGAGTAACAGTTTTCGAAGGAATATCAAAGGCACTTTCTGCCCAACAGTCGCCAATAACGACTTTCATTTGCAATACCATATTGATCCATCACAGCCCAAACGCCATCAATGCCCACAAAACCCCTATACACACCTGAACAACTCATAAACTTCCCCCCGGCTCCAAACCCCCTTGTTTCCTCATCTCCTCTTTCCGCCTCCGCATCTCCATCAACTTCTGCTGTTCTTGTAAGCTGCCATCCTCCCTGCTCTTCTCATCTTCCGCCGCCGCCCCCCATATCGGCTTATCGCTTTTAGAATACTCCTTTAATTTCCCTACGAAGTTGTCAAAGTCTTGTTGTCGTCCGATTCTATTTTCAAGAGATCTTTTTTGCAGTTCAGGGTTGTATTTGAGGAAGAGCTCTTCTTCGGTTGGTGAGACGTAGAAGACGAGGGCGGGACCGCCGATGCAGATTGCGGCGCCGCTGTTATAGACTAATTAGTTGCTGGGTTCTAGATTTTTGTAAGAATAGGGTTGGAGAAGAAAAGACCAAACTTACGATGTGAACATTTTGAAGTACATGCGCCAGTTTATGGGGCGGGGAGGCATGTTGATCGGCGGTTGTAGTGGACTTGGGGAGATTTAGTCTATTCTTGAAAAGAATGGTAGAAAATAAGTTGCGGAACCTTTGGGTCCAGCTTGCAGACAGCCACGATTGACCTCGAATTATTATTATGATGATGATAATGTTGGAGTTCTGCGCTTCAGGACGGACTGGCCCAACGTAGCGGATTTTTGAACTGTTTATGCATAATGGAAGCAATTTGGTTGGTGAATTACAGGGACTAGGCTTACTCGCAGAAATGTATCAGCCTTACAGGTACTAACTACTTTGACTTAAGATGAAGTGAGACACAAATAAGGTGTTCTCGGTGCGTGCAGGTATCCTTCTCTAACACCTTTACGTTTACTGCCACCATCAGCTTCAGAATAGCACGGATTATTTCTTCCCGACCACCTTCATCTTTAAGCTAGCTATTTCAGGTCGCTATAGCACAGCCTCAAGAGACAAGCTGATATTATCCATGTGCTTGTTCTAGGAGCCGGAGGATTCACTACTGTGATCATGGCTTCCATGAAGCTGGGATGTATTACTATCGTCGCTATTTCAAGGAAATTTCACGGTCGTGCGGCTCCTCACTTTTGCGTTGCGGAGTTGCCGTCTATTTCAATGCCCTCAGTACTTTGGCGTTCCTCGGGTCTGCTTGGGTACTAGTATTTCTGCAGGTGTGCACCCAATAATAAGCCAAGCGTTCCTGGCGGCAATCAGCTCTCAGACCCTATTCCTAGGAACTCTTGAGACGTGTGAGACCTGGACGAGACAGAGCCTTACATACATCCCTCCCATACTTAATGCACCTTACGGCACACACTGCCCATAAATCAATCCGGACAAATCACAAGGCGAGATTGTTTTCGCAGTCCACGACAGGCTGGCTTGCACACCTCAAGGTCTCGTTGGTGTACTCGCACTTGTTGATTCGACTCCTAACCTGTGTGGCCTGGACTTCTAGTGGGAGTTGAGGTCCCTCCGCACCCAGCTTCATAACTACACTACCCTAAAACACTTCACGAGAGTGACACGAAAGTCGCACTTCGACCGCTGTATAGGACCATCATTCTACTTCAAAGAACTGCCGGCAGAGATTAAGCAGCACCGCCTCCACATCTTAGCAGCCGAGTCGAATTACTAGACAACGATAATATTATTGGGACGAGTGATCTCAAGCGAGTGTTGACGTGAGATTGGCGGAATATGTTTAAACGAGCATAGAACGTCCGTAGATGGCATATAATCGTGGATCATTGAAGAGAAATATCACAGCGTGTCCTTTGTCCTCGATCTAGCGCCGAGTCTCTCCCGTCACGAGTCACGTCCCGATTCTGGGTACTGAGACCAGTTCCGCGAGGCTACCGAACTGCACCTGAGCCATTGTCAAAATGGCATACGATCAAGGATACTACCAGGCCCCTCAACGCCCCTACAACGGTCGCGCTGCCCAACCACCAGCCCAAGCGTACGGGCAAGGGCCTCCACCACAGCAATATCTGCCTCAAGGACAGTATGACCAGTATGCGCAAGACGACTATGGACGTAATGATTATGGCAATGGTTATGGGCAGGGCTATGATGATCAGTACCAGCAGTCAGGCTACGGCGGAGGAGCTGGTCCACGCAGACCCCATCCACCACAGAATCAAGGCTACCCTCCGCAACAAGGATACTATGATAATGGCAGGCCTAGAGGTGGCGGAGATCCGAGATCACAAAGGAGTGGTGGCAGAGGGGGAGGTCCAAATTATGGGCGACCACCAACAGCGGATAGTCGTGGGGGTGGAGGTGGAAGGGGCTACCCTAATGGTAATGGTACGCCCATGAATGGGAGCGGAGGACGCCCACCGCCGCTGGGACGGTCGGGAAATTCTGACCCTGGCTGTGAGTATTTTCGACTTGCAAGTAATCTCAGAGCTAATATTTGGCCTCCAAAGCACGACGACCGCTCGTCCCCTCCCAGCCATCCCCTCAGGAAGTTGCCTGGGACAACCCATTTCCAGGGTTTCCTGGAGTAAAGAAGAAATCTGTATCTGAGGAGGAGAATATTGCGCAAGGAATGGGTTCTATGGATATAAATGATCCGAAACGACAGAATCCACCAGGAAACAAGCATAGTCCAGAGCCAAGAAGCAGAGGACCGCCAGGAGGTGATCCATACGGCAGACCTTCTGGAGAGAGTCAAAGGAATATGCCTCCAAAGGGCCATCCACCACAACAAGGTTATGGGCCTTCACAGGGCCAGCGGCCACGACCAGGACCTGCTCCTGGGTATGATAGACCACCTCAGCAGAATGGGTACGGACCTTCTAGTTACGATCAAGGTCATAGACAGCAAGCTGCGAGTACTCCTACATCGCCTGTCAATGATGGCTTTGGTCCAATTTCGAGGAGCATGACAACGCCAAGTGATTTGTCCTACGGCGCAAATGGTGGAACACGTTATCCTCCGCAGGAGTCAGTGAATGGTCCGGGACCCAGTGCACCATATAATGGACCAGTTGGGCGAGGTCCCCCCAGACCAGCGGGTCCTCCACGACCAGCAACAGCAAATGATGTCCGACCACCTCCCCATCGCACCTACCCACAGCAGGCCCCTCAACAGCCTTATCCAAATGGCAATGCTGCTCGTTCTGGAGAACAAGATTATTCTCATCAAACAAGTGAGAGTATCAGCGATCTGTATGATGCTTACTACGACCCCGAACCCCTAGATAATGCGCCAAATGCAAACGGCCCTCGTCGACGACGAACTTCAATGGACGGGGGATACCCAACGGCCAACGGTAATGCCATGCCGCAACGACAACAGGTCAATGGGTATTCACCAATGAGCCAGATGAAGTCTCAGCCTGATTTCCGCGCCCAGGTCCAGCCCCAATCTGCCGTGTATGAGATGGCGGGTGAGGCGCCTCCGATGCCCAGTGGACAGGCTCGAGCTCCAGGCTATCCGGCTGATCCAAACGGCCAATATAGTAATCAAAGTCAACCTCAGAATGGCCAGAGAGGTCCTCAGGGAGCCGCTCAATGGTACGATCATGCGGAACAGAATATGGGAGGTGCGCGGCCGGCCTCACCTTTCGGCCGAGGTGGGTATGGGGGATATAACAATGCCAATCCTGGAAAACCAAACCATGACGGCCTTCCTGCACATCCTGCTCCGGTTAGGGCGGGACTGATTCCTAATTCTGCTGCCAACCAAACCAATAATAAGCCGCCTCCAGTGCGGAATTATAATAACCCACCCGGTCCAGGAGGAACACAAGTTCAGTCTGCTGCTACTTCAGCCAAGGATTCTC
>Ga0335075_10015032_pt1 | contig 11603 bp, 14 predicted proteins | sample Lox_Sample_24_FD_206723 | JGI IMG/M metagenome (GOLD analysis project Ga0335075, IMG submission 206723) | Soil microbial communities from Loxahatchee National Wildlife Refuge, Florida, United States - Lox_Sample_2.4 | ecosystem: Environmental > Terrestrial > Soil > Wetlands | place: USA...
GTTTCGCAGACTGGCGACAGGGGTCGATCTGAAGAGATTCAGCCGGTTGCGAGGCGGCTCCGTGTCGGAGGTTTCGTGGACTGGCCCCGGATGTGGGAGGTTTCGTGGACTGACCTGCAAACCACCAGGACTGCAGGCCCCGGTTATCCGATCTCGGGAAATCAGCCACTTGGCAGCCCGGATGTCGGAGGTTTCGTGAACTCAGTCCAGGGATCCTCCCGCCAGTCCACGAATCCTCCAGCGCAGTCCACGAAACCTCCGACATCGACAGCACCCCGAGTCCGGTGTGATGATGCGATGCCGAGTTCGAACCGGCGCCAGATAGCGCGGGCAAGAAGCGTGGGCGGCATGGAGGCATCGCCTCTCATTGGTGTTACGAATGAGACGCATTCGCATTTATTGTGTTATATTTCCGGTCAAAGTCGACGGTTATGCAGGATAGCCTGACGGCGGCTTTTGTCACACGATGTCTGCCATGGCGGCGGATGCCTTCATCCAGTGTCGTGTCACTTCCGAGACCAAGGCGCTCATCCAGGCGCTGGCGGATCGGGAGCGGATCACGGAATCGGCGCTCGTCCGGCAGCTTCTCGAGGTCGTGCTGCGCACATCCGCGCTCGGCGGAACTCCGGTACTCGATGAGAGGCCGACGCCCAATCGCGATATTCGCCTCTACGTGCGATTGGACCCGAGCGATCGGTTGCTACTGAAGGAGCGGGCGGCGGCACGGGGTGTCCCATCGGCGACGTACGTCGCTGCGCTCGTCAGGTCGCACCTGCGACGGGTTACGCCTCTAATGAAGGAGGACCGCCATTCGCTCGACCGGGTGGTGGGAGAGCTCACCGCCATCGGTCGGAATCTGAATCAGGTGGCGCGTGCCCTGAATTTAGGTCAAAGCGCGGCGGTACGCCGGGATGACGTCCATGCCATGCTGCGGGTGTGCGGCGCCCTGCGCGATCACGTGAAAGCATTGCTCGCTGCCAATGAGAGACACTGGGACCAGGGATATGCCGAGTCGGCCCATTAGGTTCGACGCTCAGCCCTTGCTCGACATCTCTTCCTATGCTCGGAGGGGACCGGGTCGGCGCGACCACTTATCGCCGGCCGAGATCGAGCGTGTCGCGAGAACGGTCCGTCGGACGCCCGAGGTTATGATCAAAGTGCTGAGCCGCGGAGGCCAAGACCTCAAGGCGGTGCGCCGCCACCTCGATTACCTGCGCGACCGGGAGGAGGGAGAGCTTGCCATCGAGACCGATGATGGTGAGCGGCTCATGGGCCCTGGCGTGGCGAGGAATCTTACCGAGGACTGGAATCTCGACCTTCAGGAGCATCGGCAGCGTTCGGACCTGGACGGACGAGGACGCCACTCGACGAAGCTCGTCCACAAACTGATGTTCTCGATGCCAGCGGGAACGTCGCCACAGAAGGTCCTCGAGGCAGTGAAGAACTTCGCGCGTGAGGAGTTCGCGTTCAAGCATCGGTACCTCATGGTGTTACATACTGATGAGCCCCATCCGCACGTACATATGGTCGTCAGGGCGGTGAGCGAGCAGGGGGAACGGCTTCATATCCGCAAGGCGACGCTGCGTGGGTGGAGGCAGGAGTTCGCGCGGCACCTTCGGGCACTGGGGGTACCGGCGAATGCGACGGAGCGAGCGGTGAGAGGAGAGAACCGATCGCCCAAGCTCGATGGGATCTACCGCGCTGAGCAACGGGGAGGATCCTGGCGCACTCGAGCACAGGTAGAGGAAGTCGGTCGGGAACTCCTGAGAGGCAGGGTGAACGCCGGGCGCGGCAAGGAGACTCTGATCGAAACCCGCAACCGGGTGGAGCGAGGCTGGTGGGCGGCGAGCGAAATCCTTGCGGCTCGGGGGCAGAGGGACCTCGCGGCGGAGGTCAAGCGGTTTGTCAGCCGGATGCCACCTCCCCGATCGGATCGAGAGTTGATTGCCGAGGAGTTGCGCAAACATGCTCGGGATGTGCGCGCTCGGGAGGGACCTGTCAGGTGACCGCGAGCCTCAATGATGTTACCCAGATTTCGGGCACGTCGATCACCTGCACCGGCGATTCACCGGATTGCGACAGGCTACAGGACTCCGGCGATGCCCTGCGACATCGCGCGTTCGCGTGGCTGGGGCCTATTCTTGCGCCGGACCCTGCGGCTGGAAGACACCAGACTCAATCTCCCTCAGAAGCTCGCGAGCTTCCTCGGCCGTGCACAGGTGCTCGTCGAGGAGCGCGCCGAGAAAGCCTTCCAGGTAGGTGCCCATCGCCACCACCACGGCTGCCGGCGGATACCGGTCAAGGCTCATAACGACCCTTTCGAGCTCCTCGATGCAGCCCTGGATCAGCGCATCATCATCCGACTCTTCGGTGAGAGACATAGTCACCTCCTTTCGCTCGGTAGTGACCGGTGCTCGTGTGAACCCGCTGACGTTTTTCGCATCGGGTCCGCGAGCACCGCATCTGGCTAAATATCAATAGCGACTTGGGACTCACTCCGGGCCTGTAAAGCCTCCACGGGTAGTGCGCTGTTCTGCCGTGATGAGACCCAGTTTCTCCAGCCGAGCCTCTATGGCCCTCAGCGTGCGCCCGTGCTTTTTCGCGATATCCACGGGTGAGTTACCGCTCTTGAAGGCTGTCGCGAGCTCCTTCTCTTCTTGGGTGGTCCACGTTTGTCCCACATTCCCGGGTAACATCGCCCGGCGCTGCGCGCGGGCGGCGGTCTGCGCGAGCGCTCCGACGCCTGCAAGCAGTGCGCGCAAGACATCGGGATGGTGAATGACGCAGTCGAGGGGGAGGGGCTCTCCGGATATGGGATCGCAACCCTGGATCAGGGTTGTGAGGATTGCTCGTGGTTGAGTGTTGCTTCGCATGGTCGTTCTCCTCGGTCAGTGATGATCTCTCGAAGGTTCTCGGTTTGACGAAGATTGGTGATCTCAAGGCGCGCCTGAATTTGGCCGACGACCGCGTCGTGCACGACGACAAGTACAGAGTCGGCGATTCCCGGGTCTCATTCGCCTTCCTGCCGCTACCGCGAGCGTCTCGCGATGACGGCGGTGCCATAGATATCGGTGACTGGTAGTCACGGCTCGATCTCGTCCGCCGCGCGCTGGGGAACAGCACGGTGGTGGAGCTGCGTATTGGCGGGCGCCCTCCGAGCCGAATCCCGCACTGCGCGATGGTCCCTGGTTGCGAGCCCAGGGGATTGCGAGCCGTCCGGGTGTCCCTGGATGCTCATCCCATGCGCTCCGCCCGATGCGGATAGGGCACCCCCAGCTTTTTGAAAACGGCACTGAGGGCCAGGTCGGCGGTGTCCAGCTGGTCGTAGATGGCGTTCAATGCCGCGAGCGCATCCTCCAGCACCTCAGCCTCCTCGCCGCACTCCTTCGAGTCATCGGCCTTGAGGCTGCGGATGGCGACGGTGAGGAACGCCCGTGTGCGTGCCAAGCACCCAAGAATGGCGTGGAGATCAGGAAGAGCCGGTCGGAGCCGAGTAGAATTGCGCGGGCGTGCAGAACCCATAGCGAGCCTCCTGTAAAGGCTTTCTGTGGTAGGCCCCCGGGGCGGGTACCAACCGCTCCGGGGGCCGCTTTGTAGCCACTGTATACTACCGCTAATTACCTCGTTGTACTAGTACGTACTAGAGAATAATATTGGTGCCGCGAAAAACCGACCAGGCTCAAATTGCCTTTCTCTGCCCGCCCGAGCTTGCCGCTAGGTTCAGAGCGCTATCGGAGCGGACCATGATTCCGCAGAGCCGGCTTCTGCGCCGTGCGCTCGAGCTGCTTCTCGCGGAGTACGCGGACCAGGGGAAGGGCGCTGGCGGGGGCAAGGGTCGAAGATAGCGCGGGACCTGGCTAGACGGGTCGACGCCAGTGTCGCGGGCGGAGGACGTCCCCTCACAAGGGGCCACCCCCTTGACTAGGTAAGGAATGTTCCTTACGATTGCCCCCTTTTTATAGCATGAGGGTCCGAAATGGCCAGCATTCAGGAGACCGCCACGCTCACCTCGAAGGGGCAGCTCACGTTGCCCAAGTCAGTCCGACAGGTTTTGGGAGTCGACGCGGGCAGTAAGCTCACCTTCGAGGTTCGTGACGACGAGGTCATTGTGAGGCGCGCCCGGCCCGAGCACGAGGATGAGGCAATCGGTGCATTTTTGGACCTCATCGAGTCCGATATCCGGGCGGGTCGAAATGTGCGGTCTTTGCCCGATGACTTGGCACGGGCCATGGTCGCCAATGCTCGTAGTCGGATCGCCTTGGAAGAGGAGATCGAGGGAGACGTGGCACTCTGATGCAGCATCACGGGTGGACGCTGCTTTTCCATGACGCCGTCGTCGACCAATTGCGCAAGTTGCACGCCGCTGCGCAGCGAGCGGAGCGGAAGGATCCGAAGGGGTTTGAGGGAAATGCGAACGTCAGGTTGTTTCGCACCCTCAGCCAGTTGATGCTGGAACTTGTGCCCAGCGATCCGAGCCGCGATGAATACCGCCAAGGCAACACGCTCGGGCCCGCTTACCGGCACTGGCGGCGAGCGAAAATTGGGCGGCGGTTTCGCTTGTTCTTCCGTTATGACTCCAAGGCGAAGGTGATCGTCTACGCATGGGTGAACGACGAGGAGACGTTGCGGTCGGCAGGCGGCAAATCCGATCCCTACACGGTGTTCTCGAAGATGCTGGGGCGGGGCAGTCCGCCTGATGATTGGGCGACACTGGTGGCCGCGAGCAAGACGCATTGGACCGAAACGCTCAAGGACAGTGGGCGGCGGGGTAAGTGACTATGCGCCTATGGAGCGCGAGTGCCCTATCGGCTATCAGCGACCGTCGGCAGACCACAAGAGTTGCGCAGAGATCGCCTTAATGCGATCGAGTACGTGCGGTTTATCATCGAAACGGGCGTTCTGCCAGCACAGATTTGAGTCGGACCGTAAGCGTAGCCTTGTGACTGGATAGCCACACATTCGGCGCGCGACGACATAGTGACCATCCTCAGGGTGCCAATCCGACCGACCAAAAGCTGACAAAGCGCGATGTCGGGTAGCCTTCCCAAATCCGCTCGGATCGATTTGTCGTTTTATAGAGCGTGGGCCCGTTCCGGGCGGAAGGAGCAAAAGTATGAGTGATGAGCGAGCGCTCCGTGCTCAGGCTCGACAGGCGATGAAGCTCGGCAGCTTGCCGGAGCACCGTCCGGAACATATATGGGGAGGGCTTGGCAGCGGGGCGTCCTGCGCCTTGTGCGGCAAGGGCATCGGACCTGAGGACATGGAATTCGAGCTTCAATACGCCTCGAACGAGCATTGCGGCTCGGGGAACTACCATGTCCACGTCAGCTGTTTTTCGGCATGGGAGCTCGAGCATAGGAACGAGAGCTCGAACGGCCACGTATTGCCGCGCCCCAGCGGCAGCGGCATCATAGGCTGTGACCACAACGCAGCACGCCAAGGGGAGGAGGGCTGACCGCGGGCCCGAGACCCTTGGTGATTTGCTCTATGCCGACCAGAGCCGGGCGCGAGTACCGGAAGACGCGTGGGTGGCGCTCGTGCACGCGATGGCCGCCGGAGATCAGCGCGCCCTGCGGGCGCTCTACGAGAGGACACACCGCCTCGTTTTCACGTTCCTGGCCCGAATGCTCAACGACCGCCGGTCTGCGGAGGAATTGACCGTGGACACCTTCCACGCCGTATGGTGTCGATCGGCCCAGTACGACCCCGCCGGGGGAACTGTCCTGGGCTGGATCATGAACCAGGCTCGATCCAGGGCGATCGACCGGTTGCGGTACGAGCAGCGAAAGAAGCGTACGGCGCCGCCTGCGTCGGCCGATGCATTTGCGACAGACGATAGTGATAGCACCAGCGAATCGCTCCAGGCTATCCAGCAGGGCGAGGCGCTCAGGGAGTGCCTGGGCGCCCTCACACCCGGTGAGCGCGAGGTGATCGAGGCCGCCTTTTTCCAGGAGCTGAGCTACCCCGAGGTCGCTGCGCGATTGAATCAGCCGCTCGGTACCGTCAAGACACGCATTCGCTCGGGCTTGGAGAAGCTACGACAGGTCCTTGACGTGCGGAGGGAGGAGCCATGAGCGCGGGCTCGGAGCAAAACCAGTGCGCGCAGGCCGAGATGCTGTCGATCTACCTGCTGCGCGCCCTGCCCGCCGACGAGGCACGCCGTTTGGAGGCACACCTCACAGGCTGTGCCGAATGCCAGAGAGAGCTCCAGTCACTGCGTCCCGTCATCGACTCCTTCATCGCCTGGCCCACGGATATCCTGCGACCCTCGGACTCGATTTGGGATCAACTCCAGCAGCGCATCGGTCAAGAGACGAAGACATCGGCCCTACCCGAAAGTAGCTCGTGGCCGGAGTCTGAATGGGAAGAGGTCGCACCCGGCATTTCGTGCAAGCTGCTCGCAACCGATACCGAGCGAGACCGTGTTACCCTGTTGGTGCGCCTCGCCCCGGGCATCGCGTATCCGGCGCACCGGCATGCGGGCGTGGAGGAGTTGTTCCTTCTCGATGGCGAGCTCTGGATAGACGATCGCAAGCTCCAACCTGGGGACTACAATCGAGGAGAGCCTGGTGCCGCCGATAACCTCGTGTGGAGCGAGACCGGTTGCACCTGCATCCTCATTACCTCACCCAGCGACATCATTTCCGGAACCGTCGCCTGACCCTGACCCTCGAGCGGCGCGGGGCGCGCACTCCTGCTGATTTAAGGATGGCATGATGACCCGTAGTTCCGCCCAGGCGTCTGGGAACAAAAAGAGCGTGGCCCTACGGAGTCGCCTTTGAGTTTCCCCATTGTCGCCCTCGGTGCTTCCGCTGGCGGCCTCGATGCTCTCTTCGAGTTTTTGTCGGCGGGGCCGCTGCCGACCGACATGGCTTACGTGGTCATCCAGCACCTTGACCGGGAGCACAAGAGCCTCTTGGCCGAGCTGCTGGCGAAAAAGACGGAGATGCCCGTCCTGCAGGCCGTCAATGGCTCAACGGTCGAGCCCGCTCACTGCTATGTCATTCCGCCGAATGCGACGCTCACCCTCGTCAAGGAGCGATTTCAACTCACCCCCCGGCTGGACGCAGGTACGCCACATCATCCAGTAGACATCTTCTTCCAGTCGCTCGCCGAAGCGCGTGCCGATGCGGCAATCGGCGTCGTCCTCTCTGGAGGCGATTCGGATGGAGCGCTCGGCATCCAGGCGCTCAAGCATGGCGGCGCCATCACGTTCGCTCAGGAGCCGACTTCGACGCGTTTCCCGGGCATGCCCCAGAGCGCCATCGATACCGGTTGTGTGGACTACGTGCTGCGTCCGTTCGAGATCGCCCGCGAGATCGAGCGCCTGAGCCACCATCCCTACTTGCAATCGGGCGACCTCACGCCCGTGAGCGAGGTCGCGACCCCGCAGTCGCTCACGGAAGACATCGAAGGGAGCTACAGGCGAGTATTCCGCCGCCTGCGCGCCGCACACGGTGTGGACTTCAGTCACTACAAGCGCAATACACTGCAGCGCCGCCTTGCGCGCCGCATGGCCGTGCGCAAAACGGAGGAGTTCTCCGACTACGTCGCGTTGCTCGAAGAGGATCCGGCGGAGACCGCTGCCCTCTATCAGGACTTCCTGATCCGGGTGACCGGATTCTTCCGCGATCCGGAGTCATTCGAGCACCTGCGCGCGCAGACCTTTCCGCACCTGTGTGAGGGCCGCTCCCCCAAGGAGCCCATCCGTATCTGGGTCCCCGGATGCGCGAGCGGCGAGGAGGTCTATTCGATCGCAATCGCCTTGGTGGAATACCTGGATGAGCGATTTCCGGCCGCGCGGATTCAGATTTTTGGAACCGACGTGAGCGAAGCGGCCATCGACAAGGCGCGGGCCGGTATCTACCTGGAGAATATCCTCGAAGAGGTAACGAGCGAGCGGCTCGCGCGCTTCTTCGTCAAAGAGAATGGCCATTATCACATCGCCAAGAGCATCCGCGACCTCTGCATCTTTGCGCACCACGATGTGACGCGCGATCCGCCTTTCTCGCGTTTGGATCTGGTGAGCTGCCGCAATCTGCTCATCTACCTCGATTCCCCCGCCCAGCGGCGCGTCATGCAGGCGTTTCACTATGCCCTGCGCCCACAGGGCTTTCTGGTGTTGGGTCCCTCCGAAAGCGTCGGCAATGACTCCGACTTCTTCGAGCTCATCGACAAATCGCAGCGGGTGTACAGGCGCAAAGGGACCGGAGCGCGCGTGGGACTCGACCTCGGCCCGCAGCCGGGCGCCGCACCGAGCCTGCTCCGAGCACCGCCGAGCGATGACCAATCCTTTTTCCACGAAATCGATGCCGTGCAACGCGAGGCGGATCGGGTATTACTCGCCCGCTATGCGCCTGCGAGTCTCCTGGTCGATGAAGCGCTCAATATTCTGCAGTTTCGCGGCGAGACCGCTCCCTACCTCGCCCACGCAAGCGGTCCGGCGAGCTTGAATCTCCATCGCGTGGCCCGCCCGCAGCTGCTGGTGGAACTCTCCCCGGCCATCCAGGAGGCGCGTGAGAAAGGCTTGGCGGTACGCCGGGAGGGGCTCAGCGTCGATGACCGCAACGATGTCACCGTGGAGGTGATCCCGCTTAAGACCTTGGGCAATGACCGCTACTATCAGATCCTGATCGAGGATGGCTCGCGCGGCCCGGACAGTCGGCGCGCGCAGCAGACGATCGCCGCCGTGCTGCCTGAGTCGGAGAAGGATCGCCGCCTGGTGCAGCTCGAGCGCGAGATCACCGCGACGCGCGACTACCTGCAAGCGACCATCGAGAAGCAGGAGAGCGCCAATGAAGAGCTGAAGTCGGCGCACGAAGAGGTGCTTTCCGCCAATGAGGAGTTTCAGAGCACGAACGAGGAGCTCGAGACTGCTAAGGAGGAGCTGCAGTCGACCAACGAAGAGCTCACCACTACCAACGATGAGCTGCGCAATCGCAATCGCGAGCTCTCCGTGCTCAATGATGAGCTGCGCAAGACGCGCGAGGAAGCGCTGCTCGCCCAGCGCTATGCCGATGCCATCATCGAGAGCGTGCGCGAGCCTCTGGTGATTCTCGATTCTTCGATGCGGGTTCTGCGGGCCAATGAGGCGTTCTATCGAAATCTGAAAATGCGGCGCGATGACGTCGAGGGGCGCATGCTGAGTGAGATGGGCAGAGGTCAATGGAACACACCGGGCCTGCTGGAGGAGCTCGCTGCGGTGCTCTCGCGCGACACGCCGCTCAACGAGCACGAGTTCCGCTATGAGATCGTTCCCGGATCGCGCGCACGGACGTTATCGATCAGTGGGCGCAAGATACTTGGAGATGCGCAGCGTGGGCAGCTGATTCTGCTTGCCATCGAAGACGTGACCGAACGCAACGCCGATGCCGAACAACTGCGCGATGCCGCTCGACGCAAGGATGAGTTTCTTGCCATGCTGGCCCATGAGCTGCGAAATCCGCTGACGCCGATCGCCCACGCCATCCATCTGCTGCAGCAGGACGTCGCGGGCGTGGCGAACCCAAAGCTGTATGCCATGATTGAGCGACAGACGCAGCGGCTGGCCAGGCTCGTCGATGAGCTGCTGGATGTCGCACGCATCAGTCACGGACACATCGAGCTCAGGCGTGGAAGACTCGATCTCGTTGCCATAGCACAGCACGCAGCCGATGCGTCCCGGGTCCGCATCGAGGAACGCCGCCACGAGCTTTCGATCGCGCTGCCCCAATGGCCGGTGCCGGTGGACGGTGATCCGGTCCGGCTGGAGCAGGTCATTACGAATTTGCTCGAGAATGCGGCGAAATACACCGAGCCTGGCGGTCGAATCCAACTTCGCGTCACGCAGGACCGAGACCAGGCGGTCTTGAGTGTGCGTGACAGCGGCATTGGTGTCGCGCCTGAGAATCTGGAGACCATCTTCGAGTTATTCACGCAGGTGGACAGCTCCCTTGCGCGCCAGGGCGGGGGCCTCGGGATAGGCCTCACTCTCGTGCGGCGCGTGTTGGAGCTCCATGGCGGACACATCGAGGCACGGAGCGCGGGGGTGGGTCATGGAACGGAATTCATCGTTAGGCTGCCCTTGGCGACCTCGGGGCAGAGCGAGGCGCAGCCGCAGGGGAGTGCCTCGGTCACCGCTCGGACGGGCATCGGCCCGGCGAGCCGGGTGCTCATCGTCGATGACAATCGAGATGTTGCCGAGACTACGGCGCTCCTGGCCCGGCATTGGGGCCACGAGGTGACCATCGCTCCTGACGGACACGCCGCCTTGGAACTTGCACAGACGTTTCAGCCCAGCCACGCCGTGGTGGATATTGGCCTGCCCGGCATGGACGGCTACGAGTTAGGGCGCCGGCTGCGCGAGCGTCACCCCGATTTGTACCTGGTAGCGGTCACCGGATATGGGCGCAAGGAAGATCAGCAAGCGGCCTATGCGTCGGGGTTCAATGCCCACATGGTCAAGCCCACCGACCTCGAGGCACTGCAAGCGATTCTCGCGAATGGCGGGGCGGATTAAGCCTGAACAGGAACGCGTTATCGCTCGCCTACAGCAAGGTCATGAGCATCGGTCGGGGAGGGTGCCACCTGAATCCAGTGCGGTCGGGGACGTAGCCCGTCTTCGGCGGGATGCGGAGCCCGCGCCGTCGTCGGATCGCAGTACGCGAGGGCATATCCCAGTACTGTTTCCATTGCCGGCTTTGCCCGCGCCATCATCCTCCCGGGCAGGGTAGACCCGCCCGCAAGCTCGGAAGCTCGTAGGCATGCCGGTGGATCTCATGAAGGCGTCCGCGCCGCCGATCCGACCACCGATGCCCTGCCGGGCGCGAGAGGAAACACCGAATGACGTCGTGAAGCCTTTTCGCGAGCACATCGGCCCTGGCGCAATTTGCTGCCGCGAAGCTCGAGCGGGCCCCACCTTCCTCCGAGATCGGGCTTTCGGCGAAGGTGTCAGCGCTTGTAGGGTCTTCTCCCCAAGAACGGTTTTCACATCTCAATCGCGTTCATTTTCTCGCGAGCACGGTCGCTGACCAAATGTCCGTAGTGCTTCTCGATCATCTGAACGCTCGTGCCAGTAATTCGCGCCACTTCGAGAGTGGACAGGCCCATGACCGTCAAGGCGTCGGTTATCCAGCAATGCCGGAATGTGTAAAGGACACACTCTTCCGCGCGTGGGACCTTTGCCGCTATCGCTGTCAGTCGAACTAGCTCGTGCCAATCATAGTGAACCCATTGACGGCCGCTGTTAGTGAACAGTAGCTCATTGGGCTTCCTGCCTGCAGCACGGCGCTTCAACAGTGTTACGGCGGAGCTGTGCAAAGGGACGTCCCGTGGTCCGGTTTTGCTCTTGGGGAAGTGAAGATGGTTCTGCTTTGGATTGAAGTGCTTGACGAGGCAATAGCGGGGGTCACCAGGACGGCACCCCGTGAGATGGTGGATCTCCACATAGTCGCGCCCATCGCCGTCTCCCATACATTCGAGCCAGCGTTTGCGATCTTCTACCTCCACGTAAACGTCACGACGGTTGCTCTCTATCGCCAACAGTCCGATCTCGAACCACTCTGCCGCGTGTGCGCGAGTAACCCCCGTAGTCTTGGTGTTTGCTGCTGCGTGGTTAAGGGCGG
>Ga0335075_10015033_pt1 | contig 11603 bp, 9 predicted proteins | sample Lox_Sample_24_FD_206723 | JGI IMG/M metagenome (GOLD analysis project Ga0335075, IMG submission 206723) | Soil microbial communities from Loxahatchee National Wildlife Refuge, Florida, United States - Lox_Sample_2.4 | ecosystem: Environmental > Terrestrial > Soil > Wetlands | place: USA: Florida...
AGTGTGATCGAGAACGCTCTCGGCGCTGATATTCCGGTCATTCGCGCCATGCCGAATACGCCGTGCTTCGTGGGATCGGGGATGACGGCCATTGCCAAGGGAACGCACGCCGCGACAAAACACGTGGAACTTGCGACCGCAATGTTCAATGTCGTTGGCCGCACGGTGGTCGTCGACGAGAAACACATGGATGCCGTTACTGGTCTTTCGGCCAGCGGCCCCGCCTACATTTACATCATTCTGGAATCGCTGGCGGAAGCCGGGGTTAAAGTGGGACTGCCTCGCGACATTGCCACGCTGCTCGCCACCCAAACCACTTTGGGGGCAGCGCGGGTAGTACTCGAGACGGGAGATCATCCGGCGCTTCTTAAGGACTCGGTTACCACACCAGCTGGGTGCACCGTGGACGGGTTGATGGAACTCGAGGAGGGAAAGCTGCGCGTAACTTTAATCAAGGCCGTGGTGAAGGCAACGCAGCGTGCGAAGGAACTCGCCTACAAGGCTTGACTGTCTGCCCACCTTCTTCTGGACTCTCAGTCGCCGTCGCCAACGGCTACCGGATTCGCCTTCAGGCGTTGAAGCAGAGGACTATTTTGCGACAGAAATTCCAGGTGGCCACACTTGGGGCATTCGAGCATGACATTCCCGCTCTGCGCGCCATAAGGAAGAAAACTCAACTTGGTGAACACGTAGCTATCCAGTTCGTGCTTGCACCGTAAGCACTGAAGCCCACTGACAACACGGGCTGCTGGCTTCTTCTCCACCTCGGAAAAAGTCATTCTCCTGATCTTCTCATCAGTCATTGCATGGCCCTTCTCTAGGGATCATCTTAGCATGGCCCCTATCCAGACATCAGCATGTTAGGCCGACATGCTGTTGCATAAGTTTAGTCTGCCAATCGTTGGCCGACAATGTCCCATAAGCATTGGTTAAGAATATGCCAAGGGGGTGGAAAACTCTTCCCTCGTTATGGCGCAACTGCTAGCCACAAATGGACTTACGTATCCTCTTCCGCCATGGAAGCCCTTTATTTGGAGTAATAAGACCCCTTTCGGTCAGGTCACATTCCTTGTAGTTTGGTCTTGCGCGTGCTCCTCTGCTGAGGGGTCTGGATGCGGCGCCGGTGATCCCTTGCGCTCCCCTGGAGCACTACACAACCTGGGTAAAAGCCCGATGTGGGGAATGTAGCTGCGGTTTGGCGGCCGGGATCTCCCCGTGGCCGTATGAACTTTTTCTGGCTTCGGAGACAACAACTGAAGGAAGAGAACAGAAGGATCAAGGAATGCAGCAGATACCAGCTACGATCAAAAACTGTTCGTTGATCACGATGCTTCTTTTCGTGAGCGCCATGGCATCGTTTGCGCAGAATAACTGCGTGGGCACTCCGCCGACCGGGACCTGCGCCGCCCCGTCCGCGCCCGTCGAGGCATGGTGCGCCGGCAATAACACCGCGAGCAACTGTCCCGGTGGCAAGTCGTTTGTGGGATTTGCCACGACGCCGCCAGCGTCGGGCTCCTGGTCCGGCCAGTTTGAAGGTCTGGATGCCGCCAGTATCTTGAATTCCCACCAGACACCAAGGCCGCAACCCGACCCCAACGGGGGTGTTGGCCCCACCAATTCGGCCGGGGTTGGTCAGTATCTCGAATTCTCCGACAACTATGTGCAGGCGTTTGATCGAGCGACCGGCAGCGGTATTTTCAGCGCTCAGGCAAATGGCAAAGCCGCTCCTCAAACGCTTGCATCCCTTTTCGCGCCGGGTGGGGCCACCTACTGTGGCACGCCTGCGCTTGACGGCACCGCATCCTATGACCGGATCGATGGGGTCTTTGTTTTGGCCAACATCTTCGGCGCAGGTACCACTTCCACTTACTACTGCATTGGAGTGAGTGCTTCCAGCGGCCCTGTGCCTGCCAATAACCTGGAAGGGACTAATGGCCGCGACTATTGGAACGTCTACGCCTACGAAATAACTCCAGCAATCCCACGGAACGTGGAAGGTAGGACATACTTTCCAGACTATCCCAGGTTCGGAACTTGGTCAGATGGTTTCTACGTGGCTTGGGATTTGGAAGATATCTCCAACAATTACGACATCGTTGGTTTCGAGGTATGCCGACTTGACAAGACAGATATGATAGCTGGCCTCTCAGCCACCCCCCCAGCTTGCTACACTTATATTCCCGACTATGTCGCGGGTGCGGGCGGCACCGACAATAGCTTGATCCATACCCTGCTGCCCGCTGATTTTGAAGGTAACAATCCTATCCCAAGCTACAGCGCGGGAGAGTATTTCCTGGCCCAGGTAAACCCCAGCAACCCCGGCAGCATGGAGCAATGCACGCAAACGGTTTGTACCTCAGATCAGCTGGCCTTCTGGACCTGGTCAGGCTTCACGAGCGGGGCTGGTCCGACTTACGTAGCCTTGCCCAACAATCCCTACACTCCGGGCTGTTACTCTTCCGAACATCCTTACAACACTCTCTGCATTCCCGAACCATATGGCGGGAATATCGATAGCGTAGGCGACCGGCTGATGTCGCGTCTGGCATATCGGTTCGTCACGGCTGGGACCCAGGGCAGTGAGTATCTGGCTGTGGCCCAAACCGTACAGGAAGCCGCCAACACACGGCGCACAGGCATACGGTATTACAAAATCAATGCGAGCAGTAGCCCCTCGGTGGCATATCAGGGGGATATTCAGAACACCAGCAACAACGCTTTCTATTCCCTGCCAAGTGTTGCCATGGATAGCAACGGCGACCTGGGTATTACTTATACGATGACAGGAAGCAGCGCCCACGGTAGCACCAGGAACTATGATCCATCGCCGTTCTTCCTCACAGTCAGCAGTAGCGGAGTGCAGGGCGCGCCAGTTGCGATCTTGAAGAATAGCGGAAACAGCGGGCAGGACGAGACAGATAACTACTGGGGCGAGTACGTCAGCGTATCTTCCGACCCGAATGACGATCTAACCTTCTGGGCGGTGGACGAATACATGAACGGAAACCAAACCGGTAATTGCTCTTCGAAAGCCGGAACTGGTTGCGCCTGGGCGAGCCGCATCCACACCTGTAAGAAGGGATCGGGCTGCTAGGCTTTCATTTTGATCCATCTCGTATCTGTACGGCCTTCCTTAAAGTAACGGCAGCTTCCCTCCTCGAGTTCCATCAATCCGTCCGCGGTGAATCCGGCCGGCGTTAGCGACGGTACGAGCCCGCAGACCGTTGGTCTGACCGGGACTGGAGCCTTGTCAGCGTTGGCCCACACTTAGAGCGCCTAACAAAACCCCGCCACAACAGAAAGGCCGCCTCCCAAAGAGACGCTTTGTGTAATTCGGTGTTACTGCTACGGCCTGACCTGGAATTCCTTGTTGCTCGTCAGCGTGCCGTTAGGGGTGGTCACAGCAACAAAACCTGTGTTCGCACCATCGGGCACGGTCGCGATGATTAAGAACCCCGACCGCACCGTAAATGTAGCAGCTATGCCGTTAAATGTAACGCTGGTCGCACCTGTCAGATCAGTTCCCAGAATCTTGATAGCCGCTCCGACCTTGCCGGAAGCGGTCTGTGTTTCCACGAACGGCCCGAGACCCACAGACAAGCGGAAGACCGTGCCATCGTTGTAGGCCCCGCCATCACGCGTTGTCCCATAGAAGTTACCGTCGGTGGATTGGATTAGCCCCGCATCGGCCGAAGGGTAGTTGGCGTAGGTGCAAGCGCCTTGGGAACAAAAGCTGTAAATCCTCGTCAGCGTGCCACTGGGGGTGATCTTGAAGATGGTGCCGCAGCCAGCCAAACTGTCGCTCCAGCACGAGGAAACGCCACCGCCCTCCTCGGTAATCCCGTAGAAGCTCCCATCGGTGCCTTGGACCAGTGGCACCTCAGAAAAGGCGCCGTTCTCGCAACCGTCGGGGCAAAAACTGTAAAGCGTGGTAAGCGTGCCGCTGGAGGTGATTTTGAAGACCGTGCCGCAGCCGGCTTTGTTGCACGGGTAGCTGCCGTCGTTCGCTCCGCCTACAGCTGTAGTTCCGTAGAAGTTCCCATCGATGCCCTGGACGAGCCCCGCTTCGGGGTATTCGCCGTCCGTGCAATTGCTCTGGGAACAAAAGCTATACAGCGTGGTCAGCGCGCCATCTGGAGTGACCTTGAGGACGGCACCCGCACCGTCTTTGTAGGGGTTGCCGGTGTTATATGCCGTCCCATAGAAGTTCCCGTCAGAGCCCTGGATCAGTGCTCCCATTGGGCCCTCGCCAAACGGGGGGTCTAAGTTGCGGATGGTAGTCAGCGTGCCGCCTGGAGTGATCTTGAAGACCGTGCCCCCGCCGTTGGCTCCGAGTTGACTCGTAGTTCCGTAGAAGTTCCCGTCAATGCCCTCGACTAGCCCCGCTTGGGGCTGTGCGCCATCCGGACAATTGAATTGGGAGCAAAAGCTATAGAGTGTGGTCAGCGTGCCCTCCGAGGTAATTTTGAAGACCGTGCCACAAGCGAGGCCGTCGCATTGCACCCCAGTGGCCCCGCCCTCAAATGTTGTCCCGTAGAAGTTCCCATCGGTGCCTTGGATCAGTCCGGCGTAGGGGTATTCGCCGTCCGTGCACTTTCTTTGGGAGCAAAAGTCGTAAAGCGTGGTCAGCGTCCCGCTCGGGGTGATTTTGAAGACCGTCCCATAGGGAGCCTTGGGCCCGCCACCCTCGGTTGTCCCGTAAAGGTTCCCATCGGTGCCCAGGACCAGTGCCGCTTGGGGGTATTCGCCGTCCGTGCCATTGAAGCTGTACAGCGTAGTGAAAGTCTGTGCGGTCGCGGCCGTGGTTGTCAAAGCGAGCATCAGGGGGAGCGCCGCGATCGTGAGTGCTGCCCTGCTGCGAAACGAGCTCAATTTCATGTTGTGCTCCTGCCACATTTCGTGGCTCGTCACGATCCGTTGCTGCTGGGCTTTCGCGGCTGCCCGGAGAGCGATTGCGAATGCAGGCGGGTCGGGGGAAACCCATGTTACAAGCTCGCCCTGATTTTGTCTTGCGGGGCTCGCGCGTGAAGAAGGACTTGGAACTTCACGCCACAGCTTCCCGCCTATGCTTACGTCAGTGACTGGCATCACATACGCCAGGCTGCCAGGCTTTTAGTTCCAACCACCTTTGCCTGCCGAGTCTTACTCGGTTCCGGTGCCGGTCAGACGCACCGTCTGCGGGCTGGTGCCATCGCTGTCCGTAATAGTAAGGGCTCCTGTTAAGGTTCCCATTTGAGTTGGCGTAAAAGTTATGCTGATATTGCAGTTCGCGCCTGGCGCCAGCGAATTCCCGCAGGTATTCTTCTCACTGTAGTAAGTGCTTGATTGGATAAGCGCGATATTGAGGGTCGTTGCACCAGTGTTCTGCATATTAATCGTCTGCGGCCTGCTCGTGGTGTTCACCGCCACGTCGCCAAAGTTGAGGCTGGACCGATTTAACACGACTGCCGTTCCGGTGGCTTGGAGCCGCACCATCTGCTGGCTGGTCGGGTCACTGTCGGTGACCACCAGATTACCGTACAGCACGCCGCTTGTGGTGGGCGCCGCCGAAACTTCTATTGTGCATTGCCCACCAGCGGAAAGACTGCTTCCGCAAGTATTCGTCTCAGAAAATTCGCCCACCGTTGCGACGTCGGCAAGGGAGAGCGCAGACGTACCCGTATTAATCAATGTAATGGCTTGCGCGTTCGATGTCGTACCCAAATGCACGGTTTCGAAGTTTAGACCCGGGTATAAGTAGGGGTCAAGAGTTACATTCCCTCCCGTTCCCCGCAACGAGATGACCTGAGGGCTGGTGACATCATTGTCGACAACAGTCAGAGCTCCGGAGAGCGCACCGGTCTGACGGGGCCGGAAATACACGTTGATTCTACACGCCTGACTTGGTTCCAGTGTCGTGCAGTTGTTGGTTTCCGTGAAGTCACCGGTGATTGAGATGCTCGAGACCCTGATGCTGGTGGTGCGGACGTTGGTCAATGTGACAGTAAATGCAGGGCTCTGCGTATGCACAGCTTGGCCACCGAAAGTAATTCCGCCGGTGGTGGAAACGATGGGACACGTCCGTTGCGTGAGAACCAGAGGCGAAAGCGGTGTCTGGTTGAAATCGAAGCTGTCGGTCGTGTCATTGGCGTCGCCGTCCCTGCTCGTCAGTGACGGAAGGCCGAAAAGCTCTTCGATGAACTTAAGCACAGAAGAAAACTCATATTGGGTATGAGAGATATAGCCGGGCATAGCGTAAGGCGAGATGATAATCAGCGGCACTCGAGGACCAAATCCGAACCGATCAACGTTGGGAGGTGCAACGTGATCATAGAAGCCGCCATCGTCGTCCCAGGTCAGGAAGACCGCAGAAGAATTCCACTCCGGACTCTGCATCAGCGCATTCATGTAAAGCACCGTCTCGTTCTCACCCTGGCAAATACTTTCCGGAGGATGGTCATTAAGCTCATGCCCGAGAATGACCCAACTTACTGACGGCAGGTTTCCATTCTGAGCATCGGTTATGAATTGAGCCGTGGGGACCACGTCCTGGATCCAGTCCGGACCGTTGCGGATGTGATTGATGGCATCGTAGGCCGAAAACTGGTAGCCCTGCTCGCCTTCGGAAGGGGCATAATATCTCCACGAAATCCCAGCGTTATCCATGCTGTCTGCCATGGTAGGGAAATCGAAGCAAGGGAAAATTGCGAAGATGTCGCCGAGGTCATCCATCTGCCTTGAGGTGGCGCTCGCGGGAGAGTCGCATCCCCAGGAATAAGAGGTGTTGGTACCGCTGGGAGCCGAAAGAACGCCCCCTGACTGCGCAGCAATGGTGTACAGATGATTCGGAAAACTATCGGCGTGTATCGAAGAAAACATGTCGTCCGCAAGGGCAAAGCTTTCCGCATAGCTCCAATAATTAGGGATGTCCGTCTGGTAAAACTGAACATAGGAGCCGAACTGGCCGTTCACATTCCCGTCCATGAGCAAATCGAACCGGTCCATCTTTCCGTTGTCCATGGCGGTTAGAATGCTGGTCCAATCGTGCCCTAGATCGACTTGCAGCGCGTCCGACTCCCGCTTCAGCGGTATGACAACTCCACTGGAGATGGTCCCTTGAGTAGCTCCGTTCGCTCCAGGAAACCTGCCGAACATGCTGTCAAAACTCCGGTTCTCCTTGACGAAGAAAATGACGTGCTGAATTTCCGAGATATTTTGACTACCGGAGTTTTTTGCAGAGGCCGATTGGGCGGCTCCGAGTTGTAATCCGACGACTCCGAATTGGGCCACAAAAGTAAAAAGGAGCGCCGCGAACCGCACCCCCTCTCGTTTCCGTCGAGTGGTGCTTCGCATCGGCGCTCCTTCCGTTTCTAACTGTCGCCCCTCGGCTCTTACACAGTCGCTCTCAGATCTAGCTTTGGACCCTCAGTTCTAAGTGCCTCGATTTTATGGGTTCACGCGGAAGATCGCGTTGCTGTTGAGCATCTTCTTGGGCGTGGTCACTTGAACCTTCCCGCTGGTCGCGCCCTTCGGAACTGTCGCCGTGATTTCGGAACGCGAAACCACAGTGAATTTTGCCGCTGTCCCGTTGAAGCTCACCTTGGTTGTGCCCGTAAGGTTCGTTCCCAAAATCGTCACCGTTGCTCCGACCAGTCCAGAAGTGGGCCGAGTTTCCACGAACGATCCGAGCCCGGCGGACAGGCTGAAAACGGTGCCATAGAGTGGATCGGTCCCACCCCCGTAAGTCGTCCCGTACAGTATGCCGTTAGTGGCCTGCATCAGGCCTCCGGAGGGGTCATAGCCGTCGGCCACGGCGAAGCTATGCAGGGTGGTCAGTTGGCCTGCCGCTGTCACTTTGAAGAGCGTCCCGCAGCCGTTGATGCAGGCGTTGCTGCCCCCGCCCTCTGAGGTTGTCCCATAGAAGTTTCCGTCGGTGGCTTGAGTCAAAGTTGCCAATGGGCTCTCGCCGTCAGTGCAGCCAGATTGAGCGCAAAAGCTGTAGAGGGTGGTTAGCGCCCCCGCTTTCGTGATTTGGAAGACAGTGCCATAACTACCGTTAGCGCCACCTCCCTGGGTTGTCCCGTACAAATCGCCGTTCGCGCCTTGAATCAGTCCCCCTAAAGGGGACGAACCGTCGCTACATAAAGCTTGAGTGCAAAAGCTATAAAGCGTAGTCAGCGCACCGGCGGACGTGATCTTAAAGACAGTGCCGGAGTCGTTCGCCCCGCCCCCCTGAGTTGTCCCGTAGAAGTTCCCATCGCCTCCCTGAGCTAACCCTGCGTAAGGCGCATCGCCGTCCGTACAGTCGGTCTGAGCGCAAAAGCTGTAAAGCGTGGTTAGAGCGCCCGTTGAACTCACTTTGAACACGGTACCAGCGCCGTTGGCCCCGCCTTGCTGAGTTGTGCCGTAGAAGTTGCCGTCGGTGCCTTGAACCAGCCCTGCGAAAGGATAGCTGCCGTCCGTGCAGTCGGTTTGAGCGCAAAAGCTGTAAAGAGTCGTCAGCGTGCCGCCGGTGGTGATTTGGAAAACCGTGCCATAGTTACCGTTGGCCCCACCTTGCTGGGTTGTGCCGTAGAAGTTGCCGTCGGTCGCCTGCACCAGCCCCCCCAAAGGATACTCGCCGTCCGTGCACTCAGATTGAGCGCAAAAGCTGTACAGCGTCGTCAGCGAGGGTGCGAGTTTGAAAACACTGCCATAGCTGCCGATAGCCCCGCCCAACTCGGTTGTCCCGTAGAAGTTCCCGTCGGTGCCTTGGACGAGAGACATAGGAAATTCTGGGTTAGCACCGTTGGTAGAGTCGAAGTTTGCCAGAGTGGCAAACGTGCTCTGCGCGGGCGAGGTAACCGCCGTCGTAACACAAAAAATAATGATGATGATAGCCACATTCACTGGACTGAGTTTCTTCACATTGCCTCCACGGCATCGTGCCGGCGCGAGAGTAAAATGACAATTATTCGTACGTGTTGGATTCTCTCCGGTTCTTACCATAAGAAAGGTGGTGAGACTCCCGTGAGACATCAGGTTTGCTACAACACCGCAAGGGGGAAAGTACTGCGGGTAGCGCAAGTGGCGGAATTATCCCATCGACCCGATACAGCGTCAAGATGAAGCATCTTGCAACCTCGCTGCGTAAGCGCTTGCGAGCTGGATTCGCCGGCGAAGGCGCGTGCTTTGGTGAGAGGTGGTACAGGTTTTGCTGTAGGGCCTTGGACCCGCATTGGCTAAGCTCGACGGCGCCAGAAAAATCGGGACGCGCAAGCTGACCAGTAAATCAGGCGAGGTCGGTGGATGTCATCCGGCGAGATCCTCGTTTATACTTTCCGATATTCTTTGGAGGAGCAGTGGCAAACACCGGGAAAAGAATTCTCTTGTCCGCATTCGTGCTTCCAGTGCTCAGTCTTTACGCCATGTCAGCCTGGGCGGCTGAGCCTTACCTGATTGACTCGGTCCCGCTTCCGAAGCCGCCAGTCCTTGCCCAGGCGTTACAAGCGGCTCTGGATCCCCAAGGATTTCTGTTGTACACCTACACCAACGGGCTCAGGGAGCCTATCTGTGAAATCTTCCTGGTAAAGACGGTCGCGGGACAGGTGGCGAAGACGGTGGCAGGCCAGGCTCCCGCTTCCGCGCCGGCGACGATGCATTATCCCAATCTCAGCCCTGGATCGCTGATCGGGGTGATCCATTTGCTTCGCGAGGCCACGGAAGACTATTACGTGGATTCTCACGATCAAAAGCTGAAGCCCGGCTATTACACGATGCGCTACGCACTGCTGCCCGCCGGTACCTATGCCAATGGGCAGGTGCTGGGGGAATTTGTGGTTCTGAGTAAGGCGCGCGCCGACACCGATCCCGCTCGCATCATACCGTCGAAGGAATTGCTGAAACATGGTCAGTGGGTCTCTGGCTCCAGCCTGCCGGCGTGTATGCAACTCGTTCCTGCCGACCCCAAGAGCAAACAGTCGCCTGCGGTGATCGAGGACGGCCAGGGAGTCGGCACATTCCAGGTGACGTTGCATCTCGCCCCTGAAAAGGGATCTTCCTCGTCGGAACTCGATCTGGCGATGGTGCTCTTGACCCCGGCTCCGCATCCTGAGGGTTCATAAAAGCTGATGCGAGGTTCATCTCTCTCTTCTGAGGGTCGCAAGAGCCTCAGAGAGTCGGCCTGGAATTTCCTGCTGACTGGGAAGCAGCCGGCGCTGGATATCGGCGAGGGGCAACCAAACCGGCGATCCTTCCCACGAATCTTCCGGTTCGCCGTCGGCTTCCACGGCGAACGCCGTGATCGCCACCGGAATGTCGGCTGAATTGAAGTACTCGAAGAGTTGCACCGAACGTTTGACGTGCAAACCGGTCTCTTCCAGGACTTCCCTCTTCATCGCGTCCTCGGCCGGCTCCCACGGCATAGCGAGGCCGCCGGGAAACGACAATCCCCGTCCGTCGCTGCGGTCGATCACCAGGACCATCTCGCCTTTTCGAATCACCCCTACCGACGCCCGCAATCGGCCAAAGATGGGAATCCGCGAATACGTAGCAATGGCACTCCGGGACAGCACCCAGAAGAAGCGACGCTTGAATTGCTGGAATGCGGTCAGTCGGATACCTTTTGCAGAACAACCATTGCCGGGCCGCTACTCTCGCTGGGCTTGCGCAACCTTGTCGCCGCTATTCCGTGTCACGGCGTCGCGATGAAACCGTGAGCTACTCCGCTTGTATCTAAGTACGCTCCCACAAGCGTCCCGGCATTGTTGAGGCCGTCTACGGTCGTCTGGATAGACGAAGGGAACGTCACGGTTGTGAACACTCCTGCGCCCCACACGTAGCCGTTGATCACCCCGGACTGGCCTTCGTATTGGCCGGCAACCTCGCCCTTGTCGTTGATTCGATAGGCTACGGTGGCCTGGGCACCCGGAAAGCTCAGCCCAGTGAACTCCCCGTCTTTATCTAGGAATCCGCGCGGAACACCCTCCCGATTAAGAGCAACTCCCACGAGCCAGCCCTGCCTGTTAATGCCATATACTTCGGTACCGTCGGCATCGGGCGCGTCGATATTCGTGAACGTCCCGCCTGAGTCGGTGAAGCCCACGTAAGCTGTCCCGGTGGAGTACGAACCCACAATCACACCGGAATTTGTAATGCTGAAAAGATTTGTATTATAGCCGTCCGGATCGTCAACGATCGTGACCTTGCCTCCGCTAACCATGAAGCCTTGGGGGCCACCCTCGTCGAAGTCAAACCCCCAACCGACGATCTGACCAAGGTCGTTGATGCCCCACGGATACGTGCTTGTATCGTAAGCAAAATTGATGTTGCTGAATGCTCCGTCCCTTAAAAGAAAGCCGTGTTCTGCTCCGCTAGGGTCGGTATAGTAGCCAATCACTGCGCCAGCATTGTTGATATCGAGACAGATCGTGGCGGTCGCGCCTGGCACGTCAACGCTCGTGAACGTATAGGTCTGTGAACGTGCACTCGCAGTGAAGAGAAGCAGCGAGACAGCAAGGCACCAACCGGATAAGAACATCTTGGACTTGGACATGTCGGCCTCCGTGGCCTCTCAAAAATAGAATCGGATCATTCCACTTCTGGTGGTTCGCGATAAATACCAGCGAGACGCAGCCAGGGTCAAC
>Ga0335075_10015034_pt1 | contig 11603 bp, 9 predicted proteins | sample Lox_Sample_24_FD_206723 | JGI IMG/M metagenome (GOLD analysis project Ga0335075, IMG submission 206723) | Soil microbial communities from Loxahatchee National Wildlife Refuge, Florida, United States - Lox_Sample_2.4 | ecosystem: Environmental > Terrestrial > Soil > Wetlands | place: USA: Florida...
ACCGCTACGCCCACTTTGCCTGAGGCGCGCGCGTAACCGTCAGCCATGTGTGCCGCGCCCTGCTCATGCCGCACCAGCACATGCCGAATGGGAAATTTTCGCAACGCATCGTAGGCGGGCAGAATTGCCCCACCCGGGTAGCCGAACACCACGCTCACTCCTTCGCCCTCGAGCGTTGCCCAAAGAATCTCTGCACCGCTGAGCCGTGCTCCCTGTGCGCCCGATGTGGCGGCGATGGCTTGTGACTTTGTCCGATCGGTTACTTGCTTTTTGGCAGCCATGTTGTCCCCTTCCCTGGTCTGCTGGGCTCTCAGTCCGAGCCGCCTTAGTGCGTCACCGCACCCTGAGCCGCCGACGAAACCGAATCGGCGTATTTGCGGAAGACGCCGCGAGCAAACTTCGGCTCCGGCTTCTTCCAGTTCGCCAGACGCTTCTTCATCTCCTCGGCGGAGATCTCCACGTCCAGTCTGCGGTTGGGGATATCGAAATGAATCGTGTCGCCTTCGCGCACCGCGGCAATGGGTCCGCCCACAGCCGCCTCGGGGGCCACATGTCCTGCCATCAGCCCGCGCGTCGCGCCGGAGAATCGCCCATCGGTCAGCAGCGCGACCGTATCGGTTAGCTCCGCAATGCCGGCGACCGCGCCTGTGACCGCCAGCATCTCCTGCATGCCCGGCCCGCCCACCGGTCCTTCGTAGCGGATCACCATCACGTCGCCAGGTTTGATCTCGCCGGCTTCCACCGCGTGAAATGCCGCGTGCTCGCTGTCAAAGACGCGCGCCGGGCCGCGATGTTCCAGACGCTTGTGTCCGGCCACTTTGATCACGCACCCCTCCGGCGCGAGGTTGCCTTTGAGGATGACCAGCCCGCCAGTCGGCTTGAGCGGATTACTGAGCGCGTGGATCACATCCTGACCCGCCGTCTCTTTTGCAGCCGCGGCCTCCTCGTCCAGTGTCTTGCCCGTCACGTTGAGGCACTCGCCCTGCAGCAGGCCCGCTTCGAGCAGTCGCTTCGCCAGCAGGCGGCTCCCGCCCGCAGCCTGATAATCCACCGCGACGTATTTGCCGCCCGGCTTCAGGTCGCACAACAAAGGAGTCTTTGCGCTGATACGGTCGAAATCGTCCACAGTCAGCGGAATTCCCATTTCGTCGGCGATAGCCAGAAAATGCAGCACGGCATTCGTCGAGCCACCGCTCGCTGCAACGCTCGCAATTGCGTTTTCGATCGCCTTGGGCGTAATGATCTGGCTCGGCTTCACGCCCTTGCGCACCAGCTCCATCACCAGCCGCCCTGCTTCGCGCGAGGAATCGAGCTTTTCATCGAGAAATCCGGGAACGCCGGAAAGGCCAATCGGGGAGATGCCGAGAAATTCGCAGGCCATGGCCATCGTGTTCGCTGTGAACTGGCCGCCGCATGCGCCGACCCCCGGGCAGGCATTTGCTTCTACGGCTTCAAGGCCCGCGTCGTCCAGCTTGCCGGCCGCGTGCGCTCCCACGGCTTCGAACACATCCTGCACGGTCAGGTCTTTTCCGTTCAGATGACCAGGCGCGATGGAGCCGCCGTAGAGCATGAGCCCTGGAATATCAAGGCGAGCCAGTGCCATGACGGTGCCCGGCATATTCTTATCGCAGCCGGCGATCGCGACCAGACCATCAAATTGATTTCCGCGCGTGACCAGTTCCACCGAGTCGGCGATCACCTCGCGGCTGATGAGCGAGGCCTTCATGCCCTCGGTGCCCATCGTGATTCCATCGGAGATCGTGACCGTGTTGAACTCCATCGGCGTGCCACCGGCCTCGCGGATCCCCTCCTTCACCGCCTCGGCTAACCGCCGCAGGTGAAAGTTGCACGGCCCAATCTCCGTCCAGGTATTCGCAATCCCGATGATCGGCTTGTGCAGATCGTCTGGCGTGAATCCTACCGCGCGCAGCATCGCCCGCGCCGGGGCGCGGCTCGGACCCTCAGTTAATGCGATGGAGTGAAGCTTGCCGCTGGTGCCGTTCTTGCCATTGCCGCTCATGCTTGTGTGCTCTCTCCCACCCGCGGTTTTACCCAGAATGCCGCCCCGTGTTGCGTCTCGAATTGGTCCAGTTCCGCAGCGTGCCGCAGCGTCAGGCCAATGTCGTCCAGTCCTTCCAGCAGGCAATAGCGCCGGAAGGGATCGATGGCGAAGCTCGTTGAGAATCCCTGCTCATCACGAATCGAGTTCTCCTCGAGCGAGACTGTCAATTTGTAACCTTCGCGGTTCGTTGCTCGGTCCAGCAGCGTCTGCACCTGGTCTTCCGGCAGCGTCACGAGCAGAATCCCGTTCTTCCCGGCGTTTGAATGAAAAATGTCAGCAAACGATGGCGCGATGACGCACCGAAACCCGTAGTCGCTCAGCGCCCAGGCCGCATGTTCGCGAGACGACCCACATCCGAAATTCCTCGCGGCGACAAGAATCCGCGCTCCTTTGTATCGCGGGTTATTCAGCTCAAACCCAGGATCCGTCCGCCAGTCGAAAAACAGATAATCCTCGTAACCCGTGCGCTCAATGCGCTTCAGGAATTGCTTGGGAATGATCTGATCGGTGTCGACGTTCACCCGGTCCAGCGGCATCACCTTCGACGTCAGCGTGCGAAATTTCTCCATTACGCCAGCACCTCAGCTTTTCTGAATTCCCACGTGCGCACATCGGTGAAATGGCCTTTAACCGCCGCTGCCGCCGCCATCATGGGGCTTACCAGATGCGTTCTTCCGCCCTGACCCTGACGGCCTTCAAAATTTCTGTTGCTCGTCGAGGCGCACCGTTCTCCCGGCTGGAGAATGTCAGGATTCATCCCGAGGCACATCGAGCACCCGGGCTCGCGCCACTCGAAGCCTGCCTCTTTGAAGATCGCGTCCAGCCCTTCGCGTTCTGCCTGGGCCTTCACCAGTTGCGATCCCGGCACCACCATCGCCCGCACATTGTTGTGGACGTGATACCCAGTCACCACCTTTGCGGCAGAGCGCAGGTCTTCGATGCGCGAATTCGTGCAGGATCCGATGAATACGCGGTCGATAGCAATCTCCTCCATTGGCGTTCCAGCTTTCAGATCCATGTACTCAAGGGCCCTGGTGAAGGCGCGCCGATTCGCTTCGTCGGTTTCTGCTGTGGGGTCCGGGACCGTAGCGGTTACAGGAACCACCATTCCGGGGTTGGTGCCCCAGGTTACGAACGGCTCCAGCTCCACAGCCGGAATCACCAGCTCGCGATCGAACTTTGCGCCCGGATCGGTTGCCAGCTTCTGCCACTCTGTCACCGCTACATCCCACGCTGCACCGAGCGGCGCAAACGGACGGCCTTTGAGCCATGCAAAGGTCGTTTCATCGGGCGCAATCATTCCAGCTCGTGCGCCGGCCTCAATGCTCATGTTGCAAATCGTCATCCGGCCTTCCATGCTCAGCGAGCGGATCGCCGATCCGGCGTACTCGATCACGTGGCCGGTGGCGCCATCGGTCCCGATGCGCCCGATAATCGCGAGCACAATATCCTTCGCGGTCACACCGTCCGGAATCTCGCCTTCCACCGCAATGCGGAAGGTCTTCGGTTTCGATTGCGGCAGGCACTGCGTTGCGAGAACGTGCTCCACTTCCGAAGTTCCGATGCCAAACGCGAGCGCTCCCAGGGCACCGTGCGTTGAGGTATGCGAATCGCCGCAGACGATCGTCATTCCCGGCTTGGTCAGGCCCAGTTCCGGTCCAATGACGTGCACAATACCCTGGTGCGGCGACTGTACGTCGTAGAGCGTAATACCAAACTCCGCGCAGTTCTTTCGCAGAGTCTCAATCTGCTTTGCCGCAATCGGGTCTTCGATGACCAGGCGATTCGCCGTGGTCGGGACGTTATGATCCACCGTGGCAATCGACCGATTCGGACGCCGCACCTTGCGGCCGGCGATGCGCAGCCCGTCGAAAGCTTGCGGCGACGTCACTTCGTGAATCAGGTGCAGATCGATGTAGAGCAGTGCCGGCTCGCCCTTCGGCTCCGCCACGATATGCGATTCCCAAACCTTCTCGAATAATGTCTTCGGATTTCCTGCCATATTTGTTCTCAACTCAGCTTCTTCAAAACAACTCAACCTGCCGTTGATGACGCCGCACGGGTATCGGCCAGCACTTCGAGTACCTTGCTCCCCACTTCGGGGGTCGACAGCACCTTCGCGGACTTGTCCCCGCGGGCCAGATCCGGTGTCCTGAAGCCCTCGTCCAGCACCTTCTTCACTGCCGCTTCTACAGCTACAGCTTCCTCATCGAGTCCCGCCGAATACCGCAAGAGCATGGCCGCAGTCAGAATCGCGCCCAGCGGATTCGCAATGCCCTTCCCTGCGATGTCCGGGGCAGATCCATGCACCGGCTCGTAAAGGTTCACCTTCCCGCCGATCGTCGCCGACGGCAGCATCCCCAGGGAGCCGGTAATCACCGCTGCCTCATCGGACAAAATATCGCCAAACAGGTTTTCCGTGAGCACAACATCATAATTACGTGGCTGATTCATGATGTGCATCGCCATTGCGTCAACGTACTGATGCTCGAGCGCGATACCCGGATAAGCCTTCGCGACCTCGGTCACCGTCGCGCGCCAGAGCTGCGAGACTTCGAGCACGTTGGCCTTATCGACGGAAGTGACCTTCTTCCGCCGCTTCGCCGCCAGTTCAAATGCTACCTTCGCCACACGGATCACCTCATCGCGCGTGTAGCGCATCGTGTTCCACGCCGCGTTGGCGGTAGTGTCCCACTGTCTCGGTTCGCCGAAATACAATCCGCCGAGCAGCTCGCGCACAAAAAGAATGTCAGCACCCTCGACGATTTCCGGCCGCAGGGGCGAATTCCCGCTCAACCCCGGCCACGCAAACGAGGGCCGCAGGTTGGCAAATCCCCCCAGCGCGGCGCGAATCTTCAGCAACCCGGCTTCCGGCCGCTGGCTCGGGGGCAGGGAATTGAACTCATTGCTGCCGACCGCCCCCAGCAGCACCGCATCGCTCTCCAGCGCCGCCTTCAGGGTTTTATCCGGCAGCGGAGAACCGTGAGCCCTGATGGCGACGCCGCCGATGAGCTCGTCGCGGAATTCGAAGTCGTACCCGCCCAGGTCCCCGATTGACCGCAACACCCGCAGCGCTTCGCCAGTGACCTCGGGGCCGATCCCGTCGCCGGCCAGAATCAGAATCTTCAGTTTCTTCGCCATGAACTCTCTGTTCCGCTGGAGTGTGTCCAGAGCCAGGAACTCCCTGGTTTTCGCCCGCTCCTCACGGGCGTGCCCACGCTAGCTTGCTGCCGTCGGCTCGGTCGAGATCAGATCCTCGTGCCGTCGATGATGTGCGACAAGATTGATCAGATCCTGGTCATAGATCGCCTTCTTCCGATCGGCCAGCTCGGTGAACGCGCGATAGGCAATGTCCAGATCCGCCGCGGACAGCCGGTATCCCAGCTCCTGCAGCCGCGAGCGTAGCGCAGTGCGTCCCGAGTGTTTGCCCAGCACCATCCGATTCGCGGGGACCCCGACCGAAACCGGGGTCATGATTTCGTAGGTCAGCGGATTCGACAAAACCCCGTGCTGATGGATCCCGGCCTCATGGGCGAATGCATTCGCTCCGACCACCGCTTTGTTCGGTGCAGCGCCGAAGCTGATTGTCCCTGCCAGTTGCTGGCTCACCGGATAGAGCTTTTCCAGATTCAGGCCGCTCTCGTAGGGAAACACGTCGGCTCGCACTTTGATGGCCGCCGCGATCTCTTCGAGGGCTGCGTTGCCGGCCCGCTCGCCAATGCCGTTGATCGTGCACTCCACCTGCCGTGCTCCGGCGCGAATCGCCGCCAGCGTGTTCGCCACCGCAAGGCCCAGATCGTTATGACAATGAGTGGAAAGAATCACATGATCCGCCCCCGGCACCTTTTCCAGAATCATCCGGAACATCCCGGCGTAATCCTCCGGCGTAGCGTAGCCGACGGTATCCGGCAGATTGATCGTCGTGGCGCCTGCCGAGATGGCTGCCCCCACAAACTGGCAGAGAAACTCAGGATCCGTCCGCGTCGAGTCCTCCGGGGAAAATTCCACATCGTCGGCATAAGTTTTCGCCAGAGCTACCATCGTCGCGGCCTGCTCCAGCGCCGCTTCCCGCGAGGTCTTCAGCTTGTATTGCAGATGGATATCCGAGCTGGCCAGAAAAACGTGAATCCTCGGCCGCGCCGCCTTTTCAATCGCTTTTGCAGCACGTTCGATGTCCTCCTGCCGCGCCCGCGCAAGGGAGGCTACTTTGGGTCCGCGCACTTGCTGGGCAATCGCCGTAATTGCCGCAAAGTCGCCATCCGAGGCGATCGCGAAACCGGCTTCGAGTATGTCTACGCCCAGATCGGCCAGCGAATGGGCCAGCGCCAGCTTCTCATGGTGGGTCATGCTGCAGCCGGGGGACTGCTCGCCGTCGCGCAGCGTGGTATCGAAGAAATAAACGCGGTCTTCTGCCATAGAGTGACTCTCTCAGTCGAATCTGTCCGGCAAAACTGCTCTATTTAGTTTCGCAAAAGGTAAACCCATAAAGCAAATTTGTAATTCTTTGGGTTTCCATCAATATTATTCATAGCACTTCGGACGCTCACTCATGGATCTCTATCAGCTCGAAACCTTTCTGGCCGTTGTCGAAGAACGGGGCTTTTCCCGCGCCGCCGCTCGCATGCGACGCACCCAGCCGGCCGTCAGCCACACCATCCGCAAGCTCGAAGACGAAATCGGTGAGCCGCTCTTCGAGCGCGCCTCACGAGACGGGACTCTCACAGCGTCCGGAAAGCTTCTGCGCGGCTACTCTGAACGGCTTCTTCGGCTCCGCGGCGAAACCGTCACGGCTCTTGCGGAGCTGCGGTCTCTCGATCGTGGCCGGCTCAGCATCGCGGCCAACGAATACACCTGTCTTTGGCTGCTTCCAGTCCTTGACACCTTCCGCCACGAGTACCCGCCCATCGCAGTCACGGTTGAACGCTCGCTGGCCAGCCAAATCCCCGATCAACTGCTCGAGCACGCGGTCGAATTTGGCATCCTTTCCTTCCGTCCGGATGACGCGCGTCTGCACGCCATCGCGGTCTATACCGACTCGGTCGCGTTTGTCGTCGACCCGAAGCACCCGCTGGCGAAACAGAAACAGGTTTCTATCCGCGAGCTCGGCGCGCAAAACTTCATCGCACATACGGTGGCCTCACCGCTGCGCCAGCGCGTCATCGAAACTTTTGCCCGGCATCAGACGCCTCTGAACATGAGCGTCGAACTGCCCAGTCTGGAAGCCATCAAGCGGTTCGTGGCCCGCGGCAATGGAGTCGCGCTGGTTCCTGGTCTCACAGTCCAGCCGGAACTCGCTCGCGGCGAACTGGTCCAGGTTGCGGTTCCGAAATTGAAAATCGCGCGACGCCTCTGGCTCGTTCAACGCGCTCGCACCACCCTCTCCCATGCCGGCGCCGCGTTTCTGGAAATCGTCAGAGCCTTTGCTTCGCGTCGGGGCCACCCCTTCGCTTTTCGCATGGAGCATACTCCCGTTCGCTCTGCTCGTTCGTCCAAGCATTAACTCCGGACGCAAGCTGTCCAAACAGCTCGCGGAAGGTACAATGACCAGGTGGACATCCCCCCGATGTTTGCTACTCCAAGGAGCCTGGGCTTCCGGGGCCGGCGTTGGCGCGGCTGCGGAAATTCCCGAACGGCGTAGTCAAGAGGTTGACCGACGAATGAGGAAATTGTTGTTGTTCCTGCTTTTGCTGCCCGTGATGGCAGTGCCTTCTTTTGCCCAGGAGAGTCGCCAGGACATCAGTGTGAGCGGATCCGGACTCCTTGCACCGTTTGCTTCCGGAAATGACGTTCAGCTTCACTCTACCCCCGGTTACGGTGCCCTCACGAGTTATCGTTTCCAGCTCACTCCTCACGGCGGACTGGAACTCAATTTTCAATACGACCAGAACGTCCAGCACTTCATTACCAACAGTCTCAACAACCACATCCACGACCGCTTCATGGAGTTTTCCGGAGGGTACGTTTATTCCTTCAATTTTAAGAACTTCAATCCGTTTATTGAAGGTGGTCCGGCGGCCTTTATGTTTTCACCGATCGATGACGCCAAGACCAACACCTTTGGGATCAGCCGCAGCACCGATGTGGGCGGCTTCTATGGCGCCGGCATCGCCTACGAGATCAGTCCGAGCTTCGACATTCGCGCGGAATATCGCGGCCTCATCCTGAAGACGCCGACGTTCAACTACCCCGGCAACGATTTTCGTACCAACGTCTACTACAACATCTACAACCCGGTCATCGGTATCGCCTACCATTTCTAAAACCGCGTTCAGACGCAAAAAGGGCTGGGCGAAATCGCCCAGCCCTTTCCGTTTCTCGTTGCAGAACTTAGTAGCCCAGGAATTTATAGGCCACTCCAAAGCTGAGTCCATTGGGCGTGAGACCGCTGTTATTCTGTACCACCGTGCCCGTCGTTGAGTTGTAGGTGGGTGGCCCTGCGAACGATGGCCAAACCTGCCACTCATAATCGGCACGGAGCATCATCCGGCGTGTCAGCCGATAATTCAGCGTCCCTCCGGGGGCGTAGGCGAAGTAGCTGCCCTTCAGGCTGCCCGCGGACGGGTAGTAGGAAGTGGTGATCCATCCGCCGCCCAGTTCCACCTTGAGCCACCCGTCAAAATTCCAATGCCTGAACACCCGATAACGCGGACCCACCAGGTAATTCGATTCGACCTCCGCACCGTATTTGCCGTGCATGTCGAAATCGAAAAACGCCGTCGGACCAATCAGATCCGCGGAGCAGAAGGGTGAACTGGTCGAACATCCCCAGTCCGGGTTGAATGCTGACAGCTCCGCTCCGGCCGAGATGGTAGCCTCGCCGCCGGTCGCAGATTCTGAACTCTGGGCGATGAGTACTGCGGGAAATAGAAGGAAAACGAACAATCCGATCTTCTTCACCACGTTTTGTCTCCGGTCTTGCACTTGCGGGCCCCAGAAAATCCGTTAACTCTTGTTCCTCATTAACCCTTTTAAGCCGCAAACCATGCGCCCTGCGGTTCTTTTTTCTGAACCGCAAGGTAGGGAACGACCCGAAAGAAACAGGTTACTGCGGTGACTGCCCCTGCGGCTGTTGCGCCTGAGCGTTCGCCGATGGCACTTGTCCGCCTGCATCCGCCGAGGGCGGCACCGGTGCACTCGCAGCCGGCGACGCGTTTGGCGGCGCAGGAGCGGCCGCAGGCGGCTGATCCGAATACCGCTGCAATCTGAAGAACACCGGCGTCAGCTCCAGCGGCATCTTGTCCCGCGCGTTCAGCAATACGGGTGCCCGCGCATTCAACATGAAAACCTTGTCGTCCCAGGGATCGATCTTCAGGCGGCTGTTCAGAGGCAGGGCCGCAATCTGGGTCAGATTGTCCATGTCCAGCTTCGGTGCACCCTGCGTCAGCCCCACCAGCCACGGCTGTCCATCCGCCCGCATCAGCGGGTCGCCCAAACGGGGTGTGAACAGCGCCGGCAGATCCTTCTCCCTCGCTTCCAGCTGCTGGAAGAACAGACCCACGCTGGCTGCCTTGTCGTGATAAATGGAGTGGTTGTACAGGTCCACTGCCTTCTTCGCCGCCTCTTCATTGTCAGGCGTCGAGTGGTTCATCGTGATCCGCCGGAACGTCGACGTATCCGGGAACAGCAGCCGGTCGTTAAACGCGTACCGCGTATCGATGTGGTGCCCGGTCACGATATGCGCGAGCTGGAAGGCAATCACGGCCGCCAGCGCGTTTTCGTCCGGCAGCGTATCGATCAGTCCCTTGCTCAGCAGGATGGTATTGCCCACCGCCAGAGACTCCAGCGGAGTGGTCAGAATCACGCGGCAATGAATGTCGCTGGGAAGCTGCAGATTGCTCCCGATGATGATATTGGTCGCCACCTGCTCCAGCTGCTTGTCGAAATCGCTGGGCGGCGCAACCAGTCCGGCCTGTGTCAGCCGGTCCAGCACGTTCTGCTCGGCCTGTGAAATCCACTCCCGCTCGGCCTGCAGCGGGCTCACATCCGTGGAGTTGTCGCTCTGGTCCTGAGCGTTCTCAATCTCCATCGACTCCGCATCCGATTCCCGGGTCGGCAGCTTCAGCGAATAGCCCCAGTAGGTTGTTTGCCCCTTGAAGCTCGTCGCGTGCGCCACTTCGTTGTGCAGCGTGTCCTCGATGTAAACCGCTGCCGGCGCCCACACGCCCGGCTGCACGTTCATCCGCCAGCTGTCGAAGTGGAAGTAATGATTCGTTTCGTCGTTCGGATTGCTGATGTACGTTCCGTTGAAGCGGACGATGTTGCCATCCTCGTCTTCGACCCAGATCCGTCCAAAGAACCGGCCCGTGCCCTTCTCCCTGGGCCGCACGTCGAACACCCACGTCCGAACCGTTCCCAGAAACTCGCGCCGCACGAAGGAGAACTGATAGTGCTGCTGATCGAATCCGGAGGGATCGACAAACATCATCGCCATGAAGCCGGTAGGTGAATTTTCCAGATGGAATGCTTTGGTCAGCTCCGACATGAACTGGAACGACCCGCGGAACCAGCCGTGCTTCTCATTGCGCGCCGCCTGAGAATATTCGTCGGCGGTGAACGCCTTGCCAAAATCCACACGGCCGATCATGTACTGGTCCGACACCGGAACCTGATAGAGCTTCACATCCGGGCGCAGGTCCTGAATGTACGACTGCACGATGGGCGTGCTCTTCTGGATCTGCCTCACGATCACCTTTTCGCGGGCGATCGCCTGCTGGACCAGGCGCTGCTGCTGTGGAGTCAGAGGGAGCGACGGCGCGCTGCGCGGTTCCTTCGCCTGGGACAAAGGTACGCCCAGCAATAATGTCATGCCCAGCATCAAAATCTTGCGATACATTCTGTTACTCCTGAATTCCTGTCTGATTTTCTCCGCCTGCGCGAAACGCAAAACCCGTGCGCTCCGTCCGCGGTCATACCGCCGTTACGCCATCTGGAACGATACGTGAATAATGCTGACCTGGTCGACAGGCCGTCCATCCTTCGTCGCCGGCTTGAACCGAATCCGTTCTGCCGCCAGCTTCGCCTGCTGATCCAGTCCGTGGCCCAATCCTGCAACTACCCGCAGCACCTCTACCTGTCCCGACGCCAGGAACCGAACCTCCAGCGTAACGTCGCCTTCGATCTTCAGTTGCCGCGCCTCCGCGGTATAAGTCGGCAGAGGCTTGGCCAGGACCACGATCGGCGTCGATACCGGTTCCTGCGGTCGAACCGCTGGCGCCGGCGCTGAGCCGTACATATTATCGCCAAAGCTGCCCTTGGCTACGGTGCCGTGACTGCCCGGTTGTCCGGTTCCACCCAGCACGCCACTGCCGAATCCCGCCGACGCGATCGTCGCGTTACGGTCTTTTCCGCCCGGCACGCCATTGGCTACGCCCGATCCAAAGTCCGCGCCACGCACAGCTCCCTGACGTGCCGCTCCAGACCCCGTCGCAGGTCCAGGTGCGGCGTTGAACGAGCCCACAGCCGCAATCGTCGCCGTGCGGGTTGCATTGGGATTGGGTTTCACTCCCTGAGGATCACCAAATCCCCCGCTCTTCGGGGTCGG
>Ga0335075_10015035_pt1 | contig 11602 bp, 11 predicted proteins | sample Lox_Sample_24_FD_206723 | JGI IMG/M metagenome (GOLD analysis project Ga0335075, IMG submission 206723) | Soil microbial communities from Loxahatchee National Wildlife Refuge, Florida, United States - Lox_Sample_2.4 | ecosystem: Environmental > Terrestrial > Soil > Wetlands | place: USA...
CGAGAGTACCGGATTTACTCCCCAATCCGACGCGCCGCCCGAAAAAGTTGCGAAGACGTTGGAGTCCACCAGGGTTTTCGTTCAAGAAAATCCAACGCCGTTCCGGCCAGAGTCCAACGCGCTGCTTGCAGCGTCGGACAGTCAGTCCGATCTCGAAGTTCTTGGCCCCTGCCCTGTTCGCCTACCAGATCAATCGACAACTCTCTGGGTGGATCCCTCATCCATCGGTAATTCGCGCCTTCGGGGCGCACTGCCAGTTCCGGACGTAAAGGCGCTTTACGCGGGAGACGGATTAGAGCTTTCCGCGGCGGGTGCCGTCCGGTTGACGCATGTGGTATTGACCCCTGTCTAAGAGGGGGTGGTGCCAATGCCGACCGATGAAGAGCCTATACCAGTACGAAGGAGACCCGGCCCAACAAACCCGTTCAGCCGATTTCTGCGCATTCTCGGGCCTGGTTTGATCACGGGCGCTGCTGATGATGACCCATCTGGCATTGCCACATATTCCCAGACGGGTGCCCAATTCGGCTACGGCCAACTCTGGATCGCGCTCTTTACGCTGCCACTTATGACGGCTATCCAGGAAGCGTGCGCCCGGATCGGACTTGTCACCGGAAAAGGGATCGTTGCGGTGGTCAAGGAACATTACGGCGAGAAAATGACTTTCGCCGTCGTTCTGCTCGTACTCGTCGCGAACACCATCAATATCGGCGCGGACATCGGCGCCATGGCAGCAGCAGCGGACCTCATTGTGCCTATGAATTTGGCCGTTCCGACGCTTGCATTCACCGCGGTGATCCTAGTCATGGAGATTTTCACGAGCTACCAAGTCTATGCCCGAATCCTCAAGTGGCTGTCGCTTTTTTTGCTCTCCTATGTCCTCACCGTCTTCATCGTGCGCCAACCATGGCTCGCAGTCTTGCGGGCGACATTCGTGCCGCACCTCGAATTTAACTTCGCCTTTCTGTTCGTCATCACAGGCGTGATTGGTACGACGATTTCCCCCTATATGTTTTTTTGGGAGGCAAGCGAGGAGGTGGAGGAAATCCGAGAGCGCGATCTCTTCGATGGGGAGGGAAGGCCAGAAATAAGCTGGCGCGACATACGAAGAATGCGCCTTGATAATTTCAGCGGCATGTTTGCATCAAACGCCATTTCGTGGTGCATTATCGTCACGACTGCAACCGTTCTCAACGGCAACGGCATTACGAACATCGCGACGTCCGCAGACGCGGCAAGAGCGCTCGAGCCCCTCGTTCAGACCTTCCCGAATGCCGGATATGTCGCCAAACTGATTTTCGCTGCCGGAGTCATCGGCCTGGGGCTCCTGGCGGTGCCGGTTCTTTCCGGTTCCGCCTCCTACGCGGTGGCCGAGGCGCTCAATTGGCGCGCAAGCTTCAGTTACAAACTGGCTCGCGCGCACGGGTTCTACGGCGCGATCACGATCGCGACGGTGATTGGCTTGTCGATCAATTTCGTTGGCATCGATCCTGTTCGAGCGCTAATCGTGAGCGCCGTGATCAATGGCGTGGTCGCGGTCCCGTTAATCTTTCTCATCGCGCGGGTCGCGAGCAACCCCGAGATCATGGGCGAATACAGGAGTGGGTGGCTATCCAATGTTTTCCTTTGGGTCACGTTCATTTTTATGAGTGCGGCCGCCCTAGGCATGTTTGCGACATATCGTGGATGACGCTTTCTCGGATAAAACATGCGGCGCATCGACTTGGTCACGCTGTGGATCCTCCCGCATGGCAAGCCGTCAAAGGCCGAAGCGGCACCCGATCGCCATCATCTCTTCGCCGGCCTGCGCGAGATTGCGCGCATGCACCACCTGCGCGGGGCGCTCGCGACGGTGCTGCTCACCAGCACCTTTTGCGCGCCTCTCATCGTCTTTTGCCCGGTGCTGGTGAAACACGCGCTTCAGGGCGATGTCGGCGATTTCAGCCTCGCCATCGGCGCGTTCGGCGCGGGTGGACTCCTCGGCGCCATCGCCCTTCTCGGCATCGATCCCGGCTTCGACCGAGGCAGCTCAGCTCATGGTTTGCAGCAGGCTATGGCCTCGTTCTGGTGCTCGTCGCGCTCAACCGGTGGCTCGACGCACTGCCCCTCCTTCTGGTCCTTGCCGGGATAGCGATGAGCGTTAGCAACCCCTCAGCCAATGCGCTGCTGCAGTCCGCAGCGTTGCCGCGCCTGCGCGGGCAGACGGTGAGTCTCTATATGCTGGCGCTCCGCGGTCTAACGGGCTTTATGTTCTCTATCACCTGGTTATGTTGCTCCTCGCCACCCTCAACTTGCGTAAGTATCGCGAGGCCGCCCGCAAAACGACCGACGATACGAATCGCCGACTCGTCGCTGATGCGCTCGCGCTCGCCCAGATGGCCCCAAGGATCGCGCGAAGGCGGCGTGCCCGAGAAAACAAGCGGCAGCTCGTCGAGCTTGGATCACACGCCGCCAGCGGTGGCGCAAGCCGGCGCCGGACAGCAGGTCGACGCCAATCCGAAGGCGGCGCTCGTGTCGCGATCTCATCATCCGAGCAGAATGCTGGCGAGCGCTCCGCCCCCAAGCCAGCGATCGCTGCTGTAAGCAAAAGCGCGGCAGCTTTGAACGCCTCTCGACCGAGTGCAGTGAGGGCCTCGGCGCTGACTGTCAATCGGCATTGAAAAGGGGCTCTGACTCACTTTTGATGACGATTTCGCACGCACTTCGATAGCAAACTATTGATTCGACTCAGCTTGCTTGTCTGAGCTTGCTCGGGAAACCTTCCGTGCAGCCTGTGCATCTGCTGATCGCGAAAAACGACTCTGCTTCAGTGGGTTGTTAGGCACGTACGATCGTCGCCTTCACCAAAACTGCGACAGAGCCCTTATTCCATGCCGAATCACAGCCGGCGGCCGCCCGGGACTTCGTCGCCCGTCCGGTGCGGATAAGCCCTGCGGCGATGGCCTGCGCGCGCGGTGACGGCTTCCCACCCGATTGGCTCATCCCGACCTCCCCCTGAGCCGGGGATAGCCACCCACGGGCAGCTCGGCCAGGGCGTTGCATTGCCACACCCGGTCCCAAAATAGCGGGAGCGGCGGTCGCGCTCGCTCCAATGTTGCGGGCTGAAGGCCGACGAGCGCAAGATCACAGCGTCCTAAACTGCAAACCTTCGCCCCGCTTCGGCGGGGCTTTTCTTTGCCCCACCACTGCCGGCCGAGCTCGAGTAGGGTCTCGCGTTCATCTCGCAAACTTCAGCCCCGCTCTCACCGGCGGGGCTTTTCTATTCGTCGTGAGCGGACGGCTTCTTGAGCTCTTCCAGACACTCCCGGTAGTGCCGAACCGCCAGTTGCGCGATCGTCTCGTGTCCGGTGCCCTTGTCGGGAGCGCGCCCAGCTACAATGCCCGCCGGCAGAATCGCGGCGATCATTCTCTTCTCGTCCATGTTCGCCTCCATCGCCTTCGGGGTCGGCGGGGCTTTTCTTTGGTGGTCGCGGCGGCTGGCTTCCGAGGTCACGGACAGACGCCATGCGACAATCGCACCACCGCGCCGGACGCACCCTAACACAAGCATAGCGGCGGGAGTGCGAGCCCCCGTCTCAAATCAGCCAATGATGTGATGCCGAACACGCACCTTATCTGGATCTGGCACCATCCCACGCGATCGCCGCTTTTCGTCGCACGATAGCTGCGCCTCGGTGACGAGACCAACGAGGAACAGCGCTCCGAAGAGCAGCAAGAGGATCGCAAGCCACCATTCTTCGGCCATTGTCATTCCCGGAAAGGCCCTGCCCATCAACCGGGGAGCGGATATCTTCACCGCGCGAACCCGTAAAGCGGCGAGCCAGAACTGACGCTGCAGCACGCAAAGTGCTGTGTCGCCCTGTCGAACGCCACCAGCGAAGTTTGGCGTTGGATGACGATGGAGGGAGGGGGGCTCGCTCCACGGTCGATGCTTTGGTAGCAGGCCACCGCCGCACGGCGACATCGGGCGAGCACCGTATATCTTCACCGCGCGAACCCTTAAGGCGCCCTAGCGCTTAGGAATACCAGCGTCAAGAATCGGCCGCCTGAATCGATCTGCGCCACGCCGCTCCCCACCTAGGTTGCGCCGAGATGCGACTCGGTGACTCGCTAGTGAGTCCCTGTGCCATAGAGCGCGTCGCCTTAGGGGCAACCGGTCTCGCATGCACCATCGTCGCCTGCAGCTGAGACAGAACGGCACTCCGAACCCAAACGGCACGGTTTATCCGGGCTATGGCCTCGGCCGATTCAGCAACGAAGCGCCGACAACGCCGAGCCATTAGGCCGCCACAGACAAATCAGGGCTGTATCATCCTGTTTCGAATCGCGTAGCGAACCATTTCCGCGAGCGATCTGAGGCCGAGCTTCTTCATGATGGCCGCGCGATGCGTCTCTACTGTCTTGACGCTGACGCCGAGGAGCGCCGATACCGACTTGTTGCCGCGTCCCTCCGCCAGAAGCTGAACGATCTCGCGCTCTCTCGCGGTGAGTTGACGGGGCGCCAATTCACCGTTCTCCCGCTTTCGTTGGAGATAGACATCCAGCATGGTCCTCGCGACTTTTCTGGTGAAGTAGGGCTCGTGTTCGCAAAGAGCCTCGATGGCCGCGGTGACATTGAGGGCTGCGTCCGATTTCAGCAGATATCCGAGAGCGCCGGCGTTAAGCACATCCTGAACGAAGTCCTCATTTTCATGCATGCTAAAGATCAAAACCTCAGTATCCGGAAGCGCTTTTTTTATCTGCCGGGTCGCTTCTAAGCCGTTCATCTCAGGCATCGATATATCAAGTATCACCACTAGGGGACGCAGCTTGATTGCGAGTTCGACAGCCTGACGGCCGTTGGACGCCTCGGCACAGACCTCCCAGCCCTCATGCTTCTCCAGCAGGTCTCGCAAACCTTGCCTCATAATCTCGTGATCGTCAGCAATCAGGATGCGGACCATCGGACTAGGAACCCACAGCGATAGCAGCGGTTACAAGCGCGCAGAGGTTGTGCTCGCAGCTCCTATGGTAGTTCAGGGATTCGCTGATTTGCAACCGCGGGGCTCTATCCTTTGATCGAGGAACAGAGTGCCTTCGATCATGCGCCATAGCGCTCCGCGACGGAAGAATGCGAGGCGAAGCTCGATGACTGATACGTCTCGCGCCACCGCCGTTCGTCCTCGACCTCTTTCGGCATCGCGATGAACCCGTGCTTGCGCAGATACAGCAGCCCCATAGAGACGCAATCGGTCAGGTCGTCGTGCTTCGCTTTCGGGAACACGGAGACTTCGTCGACCGGTATTGGCACGAAGGCGAAGTCGGTGCCTGCGCACCAGACGGCGTCAGCTATTCGGGCGACTGCGGACCTGCCCGCTTCATCCTCATTGGTCGGGAAAGTGCCAATACCGGACTAGAGCCAATCTCACTCGATCACCTCGTCGGGATTACATCTTAGTCATTACCGCCAGCACGCGCGTTGGCACAATGCTGCCTCAGGACAACGGTTAGAGCTGGTACGCATTTTCAGGCAATTTGGACATCAACTTACTCGGAGCAGCGTGCTGATGCTGTACAATAAGGAGATCGCCCATGCCATGATTCGCCGAGGACAGCACAAGCTCAGCGCCGACACCCGTACCCACGCGGTGATCGCGCAGCAGGCGGTGTGCGGTGGATCTCGCCGCTCCTCAACGACCGCGAGTATCCTTGTCGAGGCGGCGAACGACGCCAAGGCTCATGGCGGGGCTCCAGACGAGTCGTCAGTTTTCAGTCCCACTGACGACTGATCACTGATAACTGACGACTTGCTTTATGCCACGGCCAGCGCGCCGTTGTCCTGCCGGGTGAGCCGTGTCTGATCGCGCATGGCACGCTGCAGCTTCTCGAAGGCGCGCACCTCGATCTGGCGGATGCGCTCGCGCGAGACGGCGTAGCGGTGCGAGAGCTCATCCAAGGTCGAGGGCCTATCCTTGAACCGACGCTCGAAGATGATGTCGCGTTCGCGCGGATTGAGCTTCTTCAGCGCGACGTCGAGCATCTGGCGGCGCTGCTGCAGCTCCTTGCGGTCGCCGATGATGGTCTCCTGGCTCGGCGCATCGTCGGGCAGCATGTCGAGCCATTCGCTGTCGCTGTCGGCGCCGTTGCCGCCCATCAGCGCATTGAGCGAGTTGTCGCCGCCGGCGAGCCGGCGATTCATCTCGAACACTTCCGCTTCCGGAACGTGGAGCTCGGTGGCGATTGTGGTCACCGCCTCGGCCGGCAGATCGCCCTGCTCGAGCTCGGCCATCTGGCCCTTGAGCTTGCGCAGGTTGAAGAAAAGCTTCTTCTGCGCCGCCGTCGTGCCCATCTTCACCAGCGACCAGGAGTGCAGGATGTATTGCTGGATCGCGGCGCGGATCCACCACATCGCGTAAGTCGCGAAGCGGAAGCCGCGATCGGGATCGAATTTCTCGGCCGCCTGCATCAGGCCGACATTGCCCTCGGCGACGAGATCGGCGAGCGGCAGGCCATAGCCGGTAAAGCCGCGGGCGATCTTCACGACGAGGCGCAAATGGCTGCCGACGAGCTGCTTCAGGGCTTCGCGGTCGCCGTCGCGCCAGGCGCGTGCCAGCTCCTGCTCGCGCTCGGGGCTGAGCATGGGGAAGCGGTTCGCCTCTTCGACAAAGCGGACGAGGGTGGTGTCTAGCTCGTGGTTCATCTCTCCGGTCTCCCTTTCCTCTCCGCCTTCCGCACAACCTCCTCACGCGGGCCCGGCTCGGTAGTCGGCTGCGGGTTGGGATCAGGTCAGAGGAAATGCGAGGAGAAGCAACGCGAGTCGCGATCTTCCGGCGATTTCCGCCGCGCTACGCTTGAGCGGCCTATGTCCCGGTCACGTAGACTGCAACCACCATACCGACCGCGAGTGCCGCCATCATCACACCGATCCAGTCGTACATGACCCGCTTCCCTATCCCATTCGCGGGACAACCCGGGTCAGAACGAAGGCGCGTCCTCTGTCGCCGCGGTGAGCGCGCCAGTCGCGAATCTCGTCGCGGCACAGGCGCATGAATACCACCAGATCCGTCAAGAATACGGCGCTCAGCAAAGCGACCCGCCACTCCCAATCCGATGACATCGTCCACACTCCTTCCAGAGCCACCATGCCAGAGCGCGGGCAATTGAACACGCTATACGTTGGTAGGATTCGTTAGTAATCAGATGTGAGAGCGATAGGACATGGAGCACGATGGAGGCCGCCCTTATGGGACGGACTAGCGAACCGCACACGGCTGCTGGCGATCGGGGACGAGGACAGCACGAGCGAGCACCCCGAAGAGATCGAGCCGGCGCTTCACGCCCGCGATCGCTCCGCTGAGTGCGAAGACGAAGGTGCCGAGGAGATTGAGCACCAGCACGAGCGTTTCCATCGAGCTCCTTAGCACCCGGCCGGGCCCCTCGATAGCCCGGGGCCGAGCCGGCCAACAGCTTCCTACGCAGAAATTAGCTGAGATCAATGCGCGGGCGAACGGCCCCGGTTAGGTCGTCGGCCAGCCAGATGACACCGCCTCGCACCGGACCATAGAGGTCCATCTGGTGCATCCGGTAGAGCGCCGCATGAGCGACGTGGGCAAGGCGACCCTTAAGGAAGCCGCCACGGAAGAAGCCATGGGAGCCGAGCGTACCATAGGCGGCATAGTCGGCTAGCGAGACGAGGCTCCCCATGTCGCGGAAATGAAATTCGGCGAGCGGGCGGTTTCGCCTCAGATGCCGCGCCAGACTACGTGCGAGGAACACGGCCTCTTGCCGGGCCACTTGCGCGGTTGTGGGCAGCGGCTTGCCGTCTTTCCCCGGAAGGCTCGAGCAATCGCCTAAGGCGAAGACGCTATCGTCCTGTTGGCTCTGCAGCGTCGGCCTGACCAGGATCTGCCCGTGGTGGCTGACGTCCAGACCATCGAGCTTCGAGACGACCTCCGGCGCCTTGATCCCGGCGGCCCACACAATCAGCGCGGCGTCGATCCGCTGACCTCCCTCGAGGACAACGCCGTTCTTGTCAGACCCGACCACCTTCGTCTTCGTCCTGACATCGACACCGATCTGTCGCAGCTTCGCCTCGACCGCCTTGGAGATGCGTTCCGGGAAGGGGCCCAGCAGCCTGGGGCCGGTCTCGATCAGCGTTATGCGGAGCCGGGCGTCATAGGCATAACTCGAGAGAATTTCGATATACTTAGCCAACTCGGCGGACAGCTCGACCCCGGTCGCGCCGCCGCCCACAATGACGACGTGGAGATCGGCGCGGGTGTCGATCGCCTGGATGATCCGGCTGCGGAGGAGATCGCTGAATGCGTTAGCTTCACCGATGTCGTCGATGAAGCGGCAATTCTCGGCAACGCCTGGTGTTCCGAAGTCATTGGCACGGCTGCCGACCGCCAGGATCAACGTGTCGTAGGGAATGGACCTCCCGGGAAGCATTTCCGCGGCGTCCGGCAGCGGAACCGGGCCGAGCTCGACCACCTTGCGGCTCCGCTTCAGGCCCGCAAGTTCGCCAGGCCAGTATCTGAAGCCGCTTCTCCTGGCATGAGAAACGAAGCTGATATTCTGGCTGGTATAGTTCGCGGTGCATGCCGCGAAGGTGTGCAGCATGGGTTTCCAGACATGCGCAAGATTGTGATCGGTAAGCAGGATTTCGGCGGTCTTGCTCCGCGTAAGGCGACGGCTCAGGTGCGTCGCAGCCACGATTCCCGCAATCCCGCCGCCCACAACGACGATACGGTGCATCGCCGCTTCTCCTGCCCGTTACCGAAGCTGCATTCGCATGCGCGATGGCCGACCAGAGACGTCGGTGCGCAGCCGCGCGGAGCTATCCGACAGTGCATCAGTAGTTGCCCGACGTCTGGGACCCACCCGGTCGCGCGAGCGAGAGTTCGACCGCCGCTCCAGTCGCTCCGACAGCGCCATCGCAACGACCCGGTAGGCGCGTGCGCGATAGGCCTTGACGAGCGCCGAGCCGATGCCTCCCGACGCCGACGCGCCGCTAATGACCGCGACTTTCTGTTCCGTACCCATGGTCGATCTCGTACCTCGGTGCCGGTGTTGGAGGTTGGTGTGCGGAGCTGCAGCATCCGGCGGCGTCAAGAGGACCGGTCTTCGGCCCTTCCATCGCGATTACGGCGGCGATCTATCGCGGAACGCATCTGTCCGCTCAACCAGCGGAAGCGACACTCCTGCAGCTCAAGAAATGTGCAGCTCGGCGTCGCTCGAGAGATCGCCCCGCTTATGCGCGGCTTGCTTGTCAATTGAAGAGGAACGTGCTGAGCACGTGCCGGCAAATACTTGAAGCAACACCCCAAAGGTGCCGTCACGCCGGCGGCGAATACCTTGATCCAAGCACGACCTTGATCGGGCCCAAAAAGCGTAGCACGTTTCCATATCAAGCGCCTCGCACTTTTTGGTGTGAGACGCTGTCGAAGCCAAATATCTGCTTGTGACCCTGGGTCGCGGTAGGGATGCCATTGCTGGAACCGGGACCCTGCGTCACCATTGCCTATCGCAGGTCGAACGAATATGGTTATCGAGAGCACATGAGCCGCGGCGAACGCCGCTCGCCCGCTTTCTCCGAAGGCAGAGCCCGCACGCAAGAAAGATGGGGGAATGCCGACGATGCATTCCAACGCGGTTCTCCTGTCGCGCATCCAGTTTGCCTGGGTCATCGGGTGGCACATCTTGCTGCCGGCCTTCACCGTTGGGCTCGCCGCGTTCGTCGCGTATCTCGAGACCGCGCATCTCGTCACCGGGCGGCGGATCTATCTCGACCTCTCGCAGTTCTGGCTGCGCATCTTCGCGATCGCCTTCGGCATGGGCGTCGTCACCGGCATCGTCATGCCGTTCCAGTTCGGCACCAATTGGAGCCGCTTCGCCGACGACGCCGGCAACATCATCTCGCCGCTCCTCGCCTATGAGGGGTTGACGGCCTTCTTCCTCGAGGCGACCTTCCTCGGCGTGCTGCTCTTCGGCCGCACGCTGGTGCCGCCGCGCATGCATGTATTTGCCGCGGTGCTGGTCGCGGCCGGCACGCTGTTCTCATCTTTCTGGATACTCGCGGCCAACTCCTGGATGCAGACCCCGGGGGGCTACGAGGTCATCGACGGGCGCTATTTCCCTAAGGATTGGTTCGACATCGTCTTCAGCCCGTCCTTCCCCTATCGCCTCGCGCACACGGTCAGCGCCTTCTACGTCACCACCGCCTTCGTCGTGCTCGGCGTCGGCGCCTATACGCTGCGCTGCGGACGGGCGGTCGCCGAGGGGCGCCTCATGATGAAGCTCGCCCTCTTCTTCCTCCTGATCTTCGTGCCGGTCCAAATCGTCCTCGGCGACGCGCACGGCCTCAACACGCTGGAGTATCAGCCGGCGAAGCTCGCTGCGATCGAGGGGCTGTGGGACGGCGGTCGCCGCGTTCCCGCCTCGATCATCGGCTGGCCCGACGCGGCACAGGAGCGCAATCTCGACGAGATCGCCATTCCGAAGCTCGGCAGCCTCTATCTCACCCATTCCTGGGACGGCGCGGTCAAGGGCCTCAAGGATTTTCCACCTGACGAACGTCCGCCGGTTGCGGTCGTCTATTTCGCCTTCCGCATCATGGTCGGCATCGCCCTCCTGATGCTGGCGGTCGTCATCGTCGGCCTTTTCCTCCTGCGGATCGACCGGCTCGAGCGCAGCGCCTGGTATCTGCGGCTCTGCCAGGTCACGACCTGCCTCGGCTTCATCGCCGTCATCGCCGGCTGGACGACGACCGAGGTCGGGCGCCAGCCCTGGACGATCTACGGGCTGATGCGCACCGCCGATTCCGTCTCGCCCTCGCTCACCCCCACCGATGTCGCCCTCTCGCTCATCGGCTACGTGCTGGTCTATCTGCTGATCTACCCGACCGGCGTCTTCCTCATGCTGCGCATCGTCTGGCGCGGCCCCGCGACCGCACACGAGGAGACCCCGATCGCGAGCCTCCACCCTTCAGCGCCGATCGAAGCCGCCCTGTCACCCGCGGCGGCGCCGGCGACACCGGAGGCGCCGACATAATGCCGACGCTCAGCCTCACCCCGGTCTGGACCGTCATCCTCGCGGTCGGCGTCTTCCTCTACGTCGCGCTCGACGGCTTCGATCTTGGCGTCGGCATGCTCTACCGCCTCGCCCCCGACCGCCCCGCGCGCAACCTCGTCATGAACTCGATCGCGCCGATCTGGGACGGCAACGAGACCTGGCTCATTCTCGGCAGCGTCGGGCTCCTTGCCGCCTTTCCGGTCGCCTTCGCCATCATCGTGCCGGCGGTCTATTTCCCGATCCTTCTGATGCTGCTGTCGCTCATCTTCCGCGGCCTTGCCTTCGAGTTTCGCTATCGCGACGCCGAGCGCCGCACCTTCTGGGACAACGGCTTTGCCTATGGCTCGGCGCTTGCCGCCTTCGCCCAGGGCATCGTCCTCGGCGCCTTCATCCAGGGCTTCAACGTCGAGGGCCGGCATTTCGTCGGCAGCTCCTTCGACTGCTTCACGCCGTTCTCGATCTTCACCGGCGTTGGCCTTGCCTGCGGCTATGCCCTGCTCGGCGCCGGCTGGCTCGTCATGAAGACCCAAGGGACGCTGCAGGATTGGGC
>Ga0335075_10015036_pt1 | contig 11601 bp, 12 predicted proteins | sample Lox_Sample_24_FD_206723 | JGI IMG/M metagenome (GOLD analysis project Ga0335075, IMG submission 206723) | Soil microbial communities from Loxahatchee National Wildlife Refuge, Florida, United States - Lox_Sample_2.4 | ecosystem: Environmental > Terrestrial > Soil > Wetlands | place: USA...
GCGCTACCGGGCTGATCTTCGGCCGCAACGTCTGGCAGCGCGCCCACGAGGAGTCGCTGCGCTTCGTCGGCCAGCTTCGGGAAATCCTGGCTAAGTACCCATCGTGACGGCGTAGCGCCTGGCCTGGCGCAAGCACTGCGCCTACGGGGAGGTCGTGATGGAAACGCGCGGATCCGAGATCGTCGTCGGGTTCGACGGGTCACCGGAGAGCACCGACGCCGTGGACTGGGCCGTGGAGGAGGCACTGTTCCGTGGCGCGCCGCTGGCCGTATGTCACGCCTGGACGTCGGCATACCAGGAAACGGACATGCCGGATTCGGTGCGCGAGCACGCGGAGCGGGTCCTCGCCAGAGGTGTCCGGCACGCGGAGGCCACAGGTGCTGTTGGTTCGGTGCAAGCGCTTCTGGCCAGCGGATCTCCGGCGCGTGTGCTGTGCGAGCGGAGCGCTCGGGCAGGCATGGTGGTCGTCGGGTCTCGTGGTGCCGGCGGCCTGCCAGGGCTGCTGCTGGGATCTGTCGGCCTCCAGGTCGCAGCGCACGCGTCGGCCCCGGTGACGGTGGTCCGGGGCCGCTGGCGGCCCGTCCGCGCTCACGAACCGGCACCGGTCGTGGTCGGCGCAGACGGTTCGGCGGAGTCCCGGGCCGCGCTGGAGTTCGCGATAGCGGAAGCAGCGCTGCGCGACGTGCCGCTCGTTGCGGTGTGCGCTTTGTGTGACTGCGCCAGCGTTCTGGGCGCGGCCCGCAGCGTTGAGGCCGCGTTCGGAGCCGCGGTCGACAACGTCCAGCGCGTTCACTCCCGCGTCGTCGTCCATCGGATAGTAGATCCGGGGGCGCCGCGATCGGCGCTGCTGAAAGCCGCGGCCCAAGGTCAGCTGCTCATCGTGGGCGCCCGTGGCCGGGGCGGGCTCGCGGAGATGACGCTCGGGTCGGTCAGCCTGGCCTTGCTGCACCACGCGCCCTGTCCGGTGACGGTAGTCCGCCAAGCCTAAGCCGGGGTGCCGCGAAACGGCGGCACTTCTCCGCGGCGCCGCACGTGCACGCCCGGCCAAGGGGACACGAGTGCGTCATAGTCGCCCGCTACCCAGTGCACCAGGAAAGTGGGGCGTCCATTGTTGTCGCGGACCGCAAGGATCGTGCCGACCCGCTCGCTATGTCCGCTGTCGTCTCGTTCGACGACAAGTTCGTCGCCTGGTTCCGGTTGCATCCCCCGCTCCTTGGTTCGCCGCTGAGATCATCGCGCGGACTAGCGCGCGCTGACAGGGACTGTCGACCTGTGCGACCAGGACCGTAGGCCCTGGATGCCGCGGGCGACAGGAGCGATCGTGGCGAGGTGTCTGGGAAAGAGGCCGCGGTGACTTTGTCGCGGCGCTCACTCGTCTGCTCGGGGGGGCCATGAAAAAAGCCGATCGCCGCCGCGGAGGTATCTCGGAGAAGGTCTTTGCGGATATTAACGGCATCCGGCAGGGAATGTTTATCGAGTACACGGATGTGGCGAACCCGGTCATCCTCTTCCTGCATGGCGGCCTGCCAGAGCACTTTCTGGCGGAGCGGTATCCGAACCGTCTTGACGAAAATTTCACGCTGGCTTGCTGGGAGCGGCGGGGCTCAGGTCTGTCTTATAGTCCGGGCATTCCGCCAGAAACGCTGACGGCGGAGCGGCTCGTAGCCGACACGTTGGCGGTGACGGAGTTCCTGCGCGCCCGATTCGACAAGGGGAAGATCTACCTGATGGCCCACTCGGGCGGCACGTTCATCGGGCTGCAGGCCGCCGCCCGGGCGCCGGAGATGTTCGCTGCCTACATCGGCGTGGCTCAGATCGTGCATCAGCTGAAGTCAGAGATGCTGGCGCACGAGTACTTGCTCAGGCGGTTCAGGCAGGTGGGTAACCGCAGCATGGTACGCAAGCTCGAGGCCGCGCCCGTGAGCCTGACGGCTGGGACACCGGACGGCTATCTTGCGGTGCGCGACGAAGCGATGCATCGTCTCGGGGTGGGGACCATGGCCGATATGACGTCGGTCGCACGCGGAATCTTCTGGCCGTCGGTGCTGAGCCCGGACTACACACCGCGTGAGAAGATCGGCCTATGGAGGGGCAAGCGGTCGGTAGGAGCGAGCGCCTTCTGGCACGAGATGCTGGGAACAGATCTTGCCGAACGGGTGCCGCAGCTTGATCTCCCCGCCTATTTCTTTCACGGCCGCTACGACTGCACCGTGAATTATGAGCTGGCGCGTGCGTACGCGGCGCAGGTGCGTGCGCCGCTGAAAGGCTTCTACACGTTCGACCGGTCTGCTCATAGTCCTCTCCTTGAAGAGCCGGCCAGAGCGCGCCGCATTTTGGTCGAGGACGTGCTCGCTGGTGTAAATAACCTCGCTGACCCGAGCCTCTGTAGCGTTTAACTGCTGACTCGTCTCATGCCGCGTCCGCCTCGCGGCTTGCGTGCCGCCTCACAGGTTAGTCGGGCGCCATGTAGGGGCGCACCGGACGCCACACGTGCTCAGGCCCGTGGGGGCGGACGGCTGCGAGCGCCAGGTGGATCGGATCGGGTCGGGAGGCGCCAGCGTCGCGGGACGCGCTCGTGTCGACAGCGACTGCCTCCGGCCATGGAGCCTCCTCGGCAGCCAGCCGGGCGGCGGTCTCCGGGGTAGCGTCGGAGACTCCGGCCGCCCTGTTCGCGACTCGGCTGACGGCTAGCGGTGACGGGATGCTGCAGCGCAGCTGCACGAGGTCGGCGGCGGCTCGGTGGGCGGCATCCATTGCCGCCTGCCGGTGCTGAGCAGATCTCCAGGTCGCGTCGAGGATGACCGATTCGCCCAGCGCTAGCAGGTCGGCGGCTCGGCCGACAATCTCGGCGTAGGTCCGTTCGGTCCACGACTGGGTGTAGATGCCAGTGCCATAGGGGACAGCACCGTGCTGGCCAGGTGCGATGCCGGCCAGCTCTGACCGGACCCGGTCGCTGCTCACCACTGTGAACCCGAGCCGGTCGGCGATAGCACCGGCCAGCGTGGACTTGCCGGTGCCCGGTGGTCCACCGACCATGACCAGGGTGACAGCGCCGGCATGCAGGTGCCGGAGGGCTGCGGCGACCAGGTTGCGGGCCTCGCCTGCCGCAGCCATGTCGCCCTGGCGAGCACGGATGCAGGCGACCTTGGCCCGCACTACTGCGCGGTAGGCGACGTAGTGGTGCCGGAGGGCTGAGGGCGCCGGGTCACCGGAGTACTCGCTGTACCAGCGGGTGAACTCCTCGGCTAGGTCAGCGGCGCCGAGCTGTTCTAGATCCATGGCCAGGAAGGCCGCGTCGTCCAGGCCGTCTAGCCAGCGCAGCTGGTCGTCGAAGTCCAGGCAGTCCAGAATCCGGGGGCCGTCATCGAGGCAGAAGATGTCGCCCGCTAGCAGGTCACCGTGGCCGTCCACGATGTGCCCGGACTGGATCCGCGCGTCGAATAGCGGCTGCCGGCCGGCCAGGAAGCGGTCCGCGAGCCGTTCCGCATCAGCGATGTCAGCGTCCGGGACTAGGTCGCCGCGTGCGGCTGCGCTCAGTTGGTCGATGTTGTCGTGCCACCGTTGCCGGACAGCGTGGCGACTGCCCTGCTGACTGATGCGCCGGCTGCGGTCGGCAGCTGCGTGCTGGGCTGCCAGCATCCGGGCAACCTGGCGCACTGCGGGCCCGGTCTGTTCGCCGGCCTTGATCAGGCGGGATAGCCGTCGGCTGGCGGGCATCCGGCGCATCACGACCAGGTGATCGCAAACCTGGCCGTCCGGGGCACGTACCTCCGCCACCCCAAGATAGACATCTGGAGCGAACCTCCGGTTGAGCTCGCTCTCTCGGGCACAGGCCGCTGCGCGCGCCTGCGGGGTGCTGAAATCAAGGAATCCGAGCTTCACGGGCTTCTTCAGCTTGAACGCCCGGTCGCCGGCAAAATACACGACTGCCGAGTGTGTCTCTGCCACGTCGGCAAACGGCTGCTGTGTCATATCCGCCCGTTACCCCTGCGGCCGCGGCCTGATGCCGGTCATCCTTCCCGCGACTGCTCCTGCGCACGAGCGGCTGGTGCAGTTCGCGCGGACCCTCTGGTCACCAGCCCTGCCCGGAGTATGCGGGACAAAAGTCGTGCGAGTCCGGGACCCGCGGCCCTGCCCGCAGCCGGGCAGCTGACGGCAACCTCATCGCAGAGAGGTTTGAGGAGGGCGTGATGCGCAAGTTGGACACCAGCCGAGCACTGCTGACCCACATGTTCGCGCTGGACCGCAATCAGCTACGCCGATGGTCGGACCGGGTCGAGGCATGGTTCCTCCTCGGGCTCATGATTACATTCGTCCCTCTTGCTGTGGTAGCGACCATCACTGCAGCGCACTGGGCGCATGCAGATGGCACTCGCGAACTAGGCGCAGGGCAGCGGCTGAGGCAGGTAACCGCGGTCTTGAAGCAAGACGTCCCAGCCGTAAGCACGATCGCACCTGTGTCGATCTTGCTGTTGGTGCCAGCACGCTGGACCGCTGGCGGAGTGCCGCACACCGGAGCCGTCCCTGCTGTCCCCGGCACGCGAGCCGGTACATCCGTCCGAATCTGGATCGATGCCGCCGGAAAGGTTCAGCAACCGCCGCTGACATCGAGCCAGCTATCTATTCGCGTAGTGCTAGCCGCGGCCGGGGCGCCGCTCGCTGTAGCCCTCGGCATGCTTCTGGCGTGGAGCGGGCTGCGGTGGCTACTCGACCGGCGTCGGTTGGCGGCGTGGGGCCAATCATGGTCGATGGTCGGTCCGTCGTGGACGAGGTGACCACAAGAAGGTCATGGCGCCGATGGCGACATCAGAGGAGGCCCCGGTGACGGCTCAGCTGAGCGGGGAGAACGAGCGCCAGATTGTGGTGGGCGTCGACGGGTCCGTGTCGTCGAAGGCAGTCGAGGGCAGTCGAGGGCGACGCCGCCAGGGTGCTCATCAACGAGTCTGCGGACGCTGACCTGCTGGTCGTGGGCAGCCGCGGCCACGGCGGGTTCGTGGAGGCGCTGTTCGGTTCGACCGGTCAGCACGCCGTACATCACGCGGCGTGTCCCGTGGTGGTGATTCGAGACTCCGCGACCGGTCCGAATCGGCCGTAGGCCCGTCTGAGCAGGGCCTTACGCCCCTGTCGGCGCTCGCGGCCTGCCGCAAGGCTAGATGTCAGCGGTAAGCCGAGGGAGATGATCGGGCATGGCGACCACAGTGGCCGACGTGATGACAAGGGATGTCGTTGCGGTTCGCAAGGATGCCCAGTTCAAGGACATCGTTCGGGTAATGCGTGCGGGCAGGTTCAGCGCACTTCCTGTGCTGGACGACGACGACAGGGTTATCGGAGTCGTGTCCGAAGACGACCTGCTGGTGCGCGAGGGATCTCGGGCTGCCGACGGAGGATCGCGGTTCTTGTTCCGGCACGGCGAGCGCGTCAAAGCTGGCGGCCTGGCTGCTGCTGGCCTGATGACAAGGCCCGCGATCACTATCCGGCCCGATGCCGGCGTCGCTGAGGCAGCACGGACCCTGCATAGCAGGCACCTCAGGCGGCTGCCGGTGGTGACAGGAGACGGGCGGATCGTCGGCGTCGTGAGCAGGGCTGACCTGCTGGGCGTGTACGACAGGCCGGACGCCGACATCAGAACCGAGATCGTCGAGCAGGTCATCGAGTCTGAGTTCGTGCTGGACAGGCTGGCGTTCACGGTGACGGTTGAGTCTGGCATGGTGAAGCTATCCGGTCCGGTGGCGAGTAAGTACGTCGCGCTCAGTCTGCTCGACGCCGTCCGGCAAGTCGATGGGGTCTTGGCCGTCGAAGACAGGCTGAGCTACCCGCGAAGCTGGCAATGACCATTGCTCTGGGCCTGACAGGACAAAACATGGGTCCAGTTGGCCAGAGTCCTTCACCGCGGTGCCGCGACCTGCCGGGCGAGACCGGGACCAACGTCCCCGTTCCCCCTGGCGGTCGGCCCTGCAGCGACCCGCGGAATCGCGCAACGCTGCAGGTAGAGATACGAGGAGGATGGGATGAGCAGCGAGCGGATAGTAGTGGGTGTGGACGGGTCGCCTCACTCGAAGGCCGCTTTGGCCTGGGCGGTACGTCAGGCCGGGCTGACTGGTGCCTCGGTGGAGGCGGTCATCGCCTGGCACTACCCGGCGATGTTCGGCGCCGCGCCGTTCGGCCCGACCGGTCCGCTGGAGACCGCGGACTTCGGCGAGTGGGCCGCGAGCGTCCTTGCTGACGCGATCAAGGAGACGGTGGATCCCGACGCGCCGGTCAAGGTCAGCGCGACGGTGCGCGAGGGCAACTCCGCGCAGGTGCTGCTTGAGGCGGCCGACGGTGCGGACCTACTGGTAGTTGGCAGCCGCGGACATGGCGGTTTCGCCGAGGCGCTGCTTGGCTCAGTCAGTCAGGCGTGTGTCCATCACGCGCAATGCCCCGTCGTGATCGTGCGGGGCCGCAAAGCCGGCTGAAGGCGCCGGGCGCTTCTACGGGGAGGGGAGTCCGATGGGTACGACGGTAGCCGACGTAATGACCACCAAGGTCATCGCGGTCAAGAGGAATGCGGACTTCAAGCAGATCGCTGAGGTCCTGCGGCGGTACCGGGTCAGTGCTTGCCCGGTCATCGACGACGCCGCGCGGGTGGTCGGCCTGGTGTCAGAAGCCGACCTGCTGTACAAGGCGGCCGACTGCGAGCTGCCAGCCGGCCTGATCAGGCTGCGCTGGAAGCTCGGCGAGGAATCCAAGATCACCGCAGTGACGGCGGGGGAGTTGATGACCTCGCCCGCAGTGACCATTGAGGCAGACGCGCCGGTGCAGGTCGCAGCGAGGGTGATGCGGGATCGCCGGATCAAGCGGCTACCGGTCGTCAGCAGGGACCGCTCGCTGGTCGGCATCATCAGCCGGGCGGATGTGCTCGGCGTGTACGACCGGCCAGATGCCGACATCCTCGCCGAAGTGATCGACGTCGCTGCTAGCGAGCTGGGGACGATCCCTGACGACTTCGAGGCCGAGGTGTCGTCTGGCATAGTGACGCTCACCGGATCCGTGGCGCGTCAGGAGGCAGCGCTCGAGCTGGTAGCGCGCCTCCGGCACGTCGAGGGCGTGGTCGCGGTGCGCGACAGGCTCGCCGTCGGCGAGCTGGTCAACTGAGCCCAGCACGTCTCGACATTTCCGGTTACCGTGCCGGGGAGCCCGCCATCGGCGTCGCCAACGAGTACCCGTCCGGCGAGCGCGCCTGGCCGGCGTAGAACGCGTGCAGTTCCGGGTGCCAGACCAGCATGATCCGGAGCCGTCTGTGACGGCGCTCAGCCTCGCCCCAGGGCCCAGCGCAATGCGGCCTCCGAGGCCGGCGAGCCATTCACACCGACCAGGATGGCCGGCTTCCCCTCGGTCCTCATCCCGATCTCCGATCACCTACAAGCCGTTACCAGCTCTTTCGCTCTCGTGACTCCACTCAATGAGCAGGAGAGGCACTGAAGGTAGTGGCCTAAGGTCGCATTCACGACAGCCGCAGCAAGACCTAGGAACCGGCAGAGCGCCGGTTCCTAGATCATGCTGCTAGAGGCTGGCGCCCACCAGCGCAGCGAGATCGACTAGCCGGCAGGCATAGCCCCACTCGTTGTCGTACCAGCCGAACACCTTCACCAGGCGCCCGGCGGCCTGCGTCAGGCCGGAATCAAACACGCACGAGGCCGTGTCACCGATGATGTCGCGGGAGACAAGCGGATCGGTGCTGTACCGGAGTATTCCGGCCAACCCGCCGTCGGCCGCCTGGCGGAATGCGTCGTTCACTTGGTCGGCGGTGACGTCCCGGCCTACTATCGCGGTCAGGTCGGTTAGCGAGCCGTCCTCGACTGGGACGCGGACCGCAACGCCATCGAGCCGTCCAGCAAGTTTGGGGATGACAATTCCGGTCGTGCGGGCAGCACCGGTTGATGTGGGCACGATGCTGATCGCCGCGCTGCGGGCGCGGCGCAGGTCCTTGTGCGGGCCGTCCAGCAGCATCTGGTCGCCGGTGTACGCGTGCACCGTTGTCATCAGCCCTTGGTCGAGCCCGAAAGCATCATCGAGCACCTTCGCCATCGGCGCCACGCAGTTCGTCGTACAGGAAGCGCATGAAATCACGTCATCCGTCCCGGTGTCGTAGTCGGCGTCGTTCACGCCGATCACGATCGTCGCGTCTGCGTTCTTGCCCGGCGCCGAGATGAGGACCTTGCGCGCACCGCCCTTGAAGTGGAGCGCGGCATCCTCGCGCTCGCGGAACTTTCCAGTCGATTCGATCACGATTTCGGCACCGAAGCTGCCCCAGTCGATCGTCGCCGGGTCTCTCTTGCTGAGCACGGGGATGGCCACCTCGTCGACGACGATGGCGTCATCGGTGTGCCCCACCTCCGCTGCCAGGCGTCCGTAGGTGGAGTCGAATTCCAGCAGGTGCGCGAGCGTGCGCGCGTCGGTGATGTCGTTGATAGCGACAACTTCCAGATCGGTTCGGTCCAGGCACCTGCGTGCAAATGCGCGGCCCACCCGGCCGAATCCGTTGATGCCGATGCGTGTCGTCATTGCCTTCCTTCTTTCGTGGTACGGGCCCGGGCTGACTTCCTTCGTCAGCCCAGGCCCGCTGCGTGGAGATGCTTGCGTCGGTCTACCGGCCGGATGGGATTACAACGACCGGGCACTTGGCGTGGTGGACGACCTGGTTGCTGACCGAGCCGAGGAACAGCGAGCCGAAGCCGCCGCCGCCGCGGCTGCCGACGACCATCAGGTCGGCGTTCTCTGAAACACCGATGAGTGTCCGTGCCGGGAAGTCGCTCACAGCCACAACGCTGACCGATTTCGGTTGCGTGTCGCCCAGCGCGGACGCCGCCTTGCTGACGGCCTCCTCAGCTGACGCGCGGATCTCGTCGACCCTGTGCTCGTCACCGGGCAGCGTCACTGGGGCGCCGGTCCAGTAGCCGGCCGGCACCGAGTGCACTGCGATGACGGTCAGATCGGCATCGCGCATGGCGGCCTCTGCCATCGCCCAATCCAGCGCATGACTAGCGTTGTGCGACCCGTCGATGCCGACGACTATGCCTGACATCTGAGCCTTCCTTTCCGGGCCGTGCAATCGCTGGCCCACTGCGATTTCAGCGACTTCAGAGTCGCACCGCTGGGCTTGGCAATACAGGGTCCGAAGGCCGTACCGGAAGCTGCCATTGGTCCCGGGTACGCCAGCTAGTGCGCCATAGCCATGAGCTACGGTCCTCGGCTCAGCCTTATACGCGGCGTTGGGTCAGCTGAATCGGTCCGCACGGCGACAACACCTGGACGTGACGGGCCCCGTCGAGAAGAGCGCGGGTGGCCTGCTCGCTTTGCGGGAGGCCGGAGATTGTCACGATGCCATCCCGCACTGTCACCTCGAAGTCCTCGGGCTTGCCGACCACAGCAGCCGCACTGATCCGTGTGCGCCGCAGCATGTCGGCCGTCTCCTCGAAGGAGGCATCCTCGCGCACCGAACCGACCCGCCGGGCCATCACGCCCTGAACAGTTGCGTCCACTGGCGCCATTTCCCCCTAGCAGCGGGCACGTCATGCCTGTGGCGGGCCGCCTGCCAGTTGATCCTTGCGCCCGCAAACTAGTGCTGCTACGAGCAAACGTCACGGTTGTGGTGCTGAAGGTCCCTGGCGCGCCCAGTCAGCCCCCTTCAAAGCTGCCCTGCGCTAGTCCCAGCCGGCTCGGCAGCCGCGTTGCGAGCGCCGACCGCGGCCGCCGTCTGCAACGGGAAGTGGCAGGCGGCTACATGACCTGGCCCGAAGGACCGAAGCTCAGGTTCCTGCTCGACGCAGATCTCCTGTGCGAACGGGCACCTGGTGCGGAACCGGCAGCCTGACGGCGGGTGGATCGCGCTGGGCAGCTCCCCCTGGATGCCGACCTTCGTCTCGGCGCGGTCGGCAGCGGGGTCGGGAACGGGGATGGCTGACAGCAGGCCCGCGGTGTAGGGGTGGGCGTAGCGCTGGTAGATGTCAGCGCTGCTGCCCAGCTCGACCAGCTTGCCGAGATACATCACGCCGATCCGGTCGGCCATGTACTTGACGACGGCCAGGTCATGAGAGATCACGATGTAGGTCATCCCGTGGGCTGCCTGCAGCCGCTTCATGAGGTTGAGCACCTGGGCACGGATCGACACGTCGAGCGCGCTCACCGGCTCGTCCGCCACGATCACCTGAGGGTTGAGTGTGAGCGCGCGGGCCAGGCCGATGCGCTGCCGCTGGCCACCGGAGAACTCGTGCGGGAACCGCTCCACCGCGTTGCGCGGCAGCCCGACCTCTGACAGCAGGTCGTAGACCCGGTCGTCTTGTTCTTTGTGGCTGCCGAGACCCTGGATGACCAGCGGTTCCCTGATAATCGCGCCAACCCGCATCCGGGGGTCGAGTGAGGCGTAGGGATCCTGGAACATCATCTGGAGGTCGCGGCGGTAGGTGCGCAGTTTCTCACCGCGCAGGCTGGCGACGTCGATTCCGCGCAGCCGCACCGATCCGGCGGTGGGTCGCTCGAGCGCCACGACCATCTTGCCGATCGTCGTCTTGCCGCAGCCCGACTCGCCCACCAAGCCGAACGTCTCGCCGGCCGCGACCGAGAACGACACCCCGGAGACAGCGTGCACGCTGCCGACGGCGCGCTGGAAGATCCCGGAGGTAACCGAGTACTCCTTGACCAGCCCTGCGAGCTCGAGCAACGATCCCGAGCCATCCCCGTCCCCGGAGGTCGCTGGACGGTCGGTCACAGCAACCATCGGCGCGGGCGCGGCCGCCTGTGCGGCGGCGGCCGCAGGCGCGGTCAGCGTGCCGGTGTCGGCAGCCGCGGCCGGCTGCGCGGACCGGTCTTGCTGTGCAGCCGCAGCGAGGATCTCGGCGGCAGTCAGCGGACCGTCCACCGGATGCCAGCAGGAGTACAGATGCTCGAGGTCCTTGCCGATCAGCGGCGGTTCCTCGGCGCGGCACTTCTCGGTGGCCAGACGGCACCTGGCGGCGAACCGGCAGCCCTCGGGCGGATGCCCTAGGTCCGGAGGCAGGCCGGGGATGCTGAGCAGCCGCAGGTTCCGGTCCTGGCTGAGCAGCGGGATCGAGGCGAGCAGCGCCTGAGCGTACGGATGGTGCATGTGGTGGAACAGCTCACCTGTGACGGCGGTCTCCACGATCCTGCCCGCGTACATGACGTTCACCCGGTCGGTGTGCCCGGCGATGACGCCCATGTCGTGGGTGATGAGGATCATCGCCATGCCAAGCCGGCTCTTCAGGTCGTCGAGCAGATCAAGGATCTGTGCCTGGATCGTCACGTCCAACGCGGTGGTCGGCTCGTCGGCGATCAGCACTTTCGGCTCGCAGGCCAGGGCCGTTGCGATCATCACCCGTTGCCGCATGCCGCCAGACAGCTGATGCGGGTAGTCGTCAAGCCGTTCGGCCGGTCTCGGCAGGCCTACCAGCCCGAGGACCTCGACGGCCCGCTGCGCCGCGTCGTGCTTGCTCGCCCCGCGGTGCTGCCGCACCGGCTCGGCTACCTGCGAGCCGATGGTCTTGGTTGGGTCCAGGGAGGTCAGCGGGTCCTGGAAGATCATCGCGATCTCGTTGCCGCGGACGT
>Ga0335075_10015037_pt1 | contig 11601 bp, 11 predicted proteins | sample Lox_Sample_24_FD_206723 | JGI IMG/M metagenome (GOLD analysis project Ga0335075, IMG submission 206723) | Soil microbial communities from Loxahatchee National Wildlife Refuge, Florida, United States - Lox_Sample_2.4 | ecosystem: Environmental > Terrestrial > Soil > Wetlands | place: USA...
CCGCACGGCCGATGGTGGCGTCGTATCGGATGAAGCGCGCAGCATACGTGTCAACGAAGTGACAACTGGTGCGGCATTCCTCGCCCTGTCATTGGCGGCAGATCGATTCGGCCATCGTCCGCTGACCGTGAATGGCACGGAAGATTTCCGTATGCAGGTTGCCAGGCTGGCCGGTATCGAAGGTTTGAACATCAGGTTTTCCGACGACTCGTTGGAAAAGCACCGTGCATCGGCGCACAACGCACGCAAGAACGCTGTTGAACGTGACCGCGGAGGCGTGCATAGCATATCTGACAAATCGGATACCACGGTTCGGCAGGATCTCGGCAGGTGAACAAACCCGGCAGCGACGTGCCCGCGCGGCGACGCGCCGCGCTTCTCGGCTCGGCCGCGCTGATTGCAGGCGTCACTGCGCTCAGCAGTGCGGCCACGCAGTTCGTGGCATGGCGGGTCGGGTATCATCCCGCTCTTGGCGCACCTTGGATCGGGCATTTCTATGCGCCGTGGTCCTGGATCGCCTGGCAACGAGCGTCCTGGGCTCCGAATGCCAGAGCGACATTCCAGGTCATCGACTCGGGCCTGCTGGGCGTCACGGCCCTTGGCATGCTGACCTGCCTGGCCGTGTCGAACGCCCGGCGGCGGAAACCGAAGAAGCACGAGGGCGTCCACGGTACGGCACACTTCCAGTCCGAGCTGGAAATCCGGCGGAGCGGCCTGCTGCCGCGCGGCGACCGGCCGCATGCCGGAGTCTATGTCGGTGGCTGGACGGATTCCCGCGGCTCCGTCCGCTACCTCCGCCACGACGGCCCAGAGCACTGCATCGTCATTGCGCCGACGCGCAGCGGCAAAGGTGTCGGGAATATCCTGCCAACGCTGCTGTCGTGGCCGGCCAGCTCCATCGTCTACGACGAGAAGGGCGAGCTGTGGGCGCTTACCGCCGGATGGCGGGCGCAGCAGGCCGGCAACGTCGTGATCCGATGGGAGCCGGGCGCGATCGACGGCAGCGCCGGCTTCAATTTCCTGGAGGAGGTACGTCTCGGCACGCCGTACGAGGTGGCGGATGCGCAGAACATTGCGCAGATGATCTGCGATCCGAATGGCGAGGGCATCGAGGGCAAGGACCACTGGGGGAAGACCTCCTTCGACCTGCTGTCCGCGGTGATCCTGCACGTCATGTACAAGGAGAGGGCGAAGCGCCGGACAGCGAGCCTGGCCGACGTGGCGTTTGCCCTGTCCGATCCCGACGAGAAGTCGGATGCGCTGTGGGAGGAGATGCGGACCAACCGGCATCTCCCGACCGGCGCACACGCCGTCGTCGCCGCGGCCGGACGTGACCAGCTCGACCGCCCGGAGCGGGAGCGGGGCAGCGTCCTGTCCAGCGCCAAGACCTATCTGACCTTGGTCAAGGACCCGATCATCGCTGAGAACACGCGGCGCAGCGATTTCCGCATCATGGACCTGATGAACCATGAGCAACCGGTGTCGCTGTACATCGTCACGCGCGGCGGCGACAAGGAACGGTTGCGGCCCCTGGTCCGCCTGCTGCTGACGATGGCCATGCGCCAGCTCATGGGCGTGGCGCTGAAGTACAAGGACGGTCAGCCGCTGATGCCGCACCGGCACCGGCTGCTGATGATGCTGGACGAGTTCCCGTCGCTCGGCCGGCTTCAGGTCATTCAGGACGCCCTGCCGAAATGTGCCGGCTACGGCATCAAAGCCTTCCTCGCGGCGCAGAACCGCGAGCAGATGTTCAACGCCTACGGCGCGCACCAGAGCATCACCAGCAACTGTCACGTGCGCATTGTGTACGCGCCGAACGAGTGGGAAACCGCCGAGTGGATCAGCCGCATGATCGGCAACACCACTATCGTGAAGGAGGACGTGACCGAGAGCGGGACGCGGTTCGGGCCGCTGAAGAACGTCTCCCGCACCTATCACGAAGTCAGCCGGCCACTGCTGACGCCCGACGAGATCATGGACCTGAAGAAGCCGCGGAAGGATGCGGCCGGCCAGATCGTAGAGAGCGGCGAGATGGTGGTCTTCCTGGCCGGCGAGCGTCCCATCTTCGGCACGCAGATCCTGTATTTCATTGACCCGGTGTTTTCCAGGCGCGCGGCGATCGACCCGCCGGTGACGGGTGCGACATTGCGTGCGGCAAAGCCGTTTCGGGCAGTCTCGTGAGCCGGGCGATGTCTCGTATGCCGCCTATGCGCCGGCGGGCGCTGCCCATCGTGATGCTGCTGACCGGCGCTATGACGATGGGAGCAATCGCCGCAGCCGGCGCGGATGGTGTGCGCATCAATGCCACCGCCTCGATGCCACGCGGCGTGTGGCAGGTGCAGGCGGGAGAGCCGGTCGTGCGTGGCGAGGTCGTCGCGATCTGCCCGCCGAACCGTGCCGACATCCGTCAGGCGGCCCGCCGCGGCTACATTCCGGCCGGCCGGTGCCCTGGGGATTACGAGCCGCTGGTCAAGCCGGTCGCCGCGCTGGCGGGCGACCTGGTGACGGTCACGCCCGCCGGCATTGCCGTGGACGGCCACCCTGTGGCGAACACCAGGCCGCTCGCCATGGACGAGGCCGGCCGCACGCTGCACGCATTCCCGGTCGGGTCCTATCGGGTGCCGCGCGGCGAGCTTTGGCTTCTGTCGGGCCACGATCCGCGCAGCTTCGACAGCCGCTATTTCGGGGCGGTGCCGGCCGCCAACGTGATCGGCGTGGCACGGCCGCTATGGGTGCTGCGGTGATCCCGCCGGCCCTGCTGGCGTGCGCGCCGAACGTCGCACCCGTCACCGTGCAGGCGATCGCCCAGGTGGAAAGCGGCGACAATCCGCTGGCGGTCAACGTCAACGGCACCGGCGTGCAGCCGCCGCCGGCGGGCAATGCCCAGGAAGCGGCCCGCGTGGCCGAGCGCTACATCGCCCGCGGCTATAGCGTTGATATCGGCCTGATGCAGGTGAACAGCCGCAATCTCGCGGCGCTTGGCATCACGGTGGCGCAGGTGCTCGACCCGTGCCGGAACATCCGTGCCGCGGCGACGGTCCTGACGGCCGACTATGCGGCGGCGGCGCGCACGCGCGGTGATGGCCAGGCGGCATTGCAGGCCGCACTCAGCGCCTACAACACCGGCGATTTCTATCGCGGTTTCACCAACGGATACGTCGCCCGGTACTACGGGCCGGGCGGCGTACCGGCATTGATCGGCGGCGCGCATGAGGCTGCGGCGGCCAGGCCCGCAGCACCACCACCCAATCCATACACGGCCGGGACCACCGTCTTTGCCGGGGAGGCAACGCATGTCCGCATCGAATGAGAAGCCGCGCGATCCGACGACGAGCGCCATCATATCGCACACCTTCGCCGACCTGCTTGTCGCCGGCGTGGTGGTGGAGCTGGACGCGCGCGAGGCCGAGGAGCTGGGCGCGTTCGAGGAAACCGCGCTGACCGACGCCGAGGCCTGGGAGGCCAATGCCGATCTCGACATGAGCGAGGTCCGCAATGGCGACTGAGTACGTCGATCAGGTCGCCGGCGCGCTCATCGAGCAACTGAAGGCCGGCACGGCACCGTGGGTGAAGCCCTGGCAGCCCGGCGAGCGGTTCATGCCGTACAACCCGACGACCGGGAATCCGTATCACGGCATGAACGCTGTGTGGCTGATGAGCCGTGCGGAGAGCCAGGGTTACGCCGATGCACGGTGGATGACGTACCGCCAGGCGCAGGCCGCCGACGCACAGGTGCGGAAGGGAGAGAAGGGGACCGTCATCCAGTTCTGGAAATGGCAGGGCTTGGAGCCTGTTCGCGATGCCGAGGGCAAGCCGGTGTTGGACAAGGACGGCAACCAGGCGCGCCATTTGGTGCGGTATGAACGGCCGCGGGTCTGGTCGGCCGTCGTGTTCAATGCGGAGCAGATCGATGGCATGCCGCCGGCGACAAACCGTCCCGCGCTTCCCGCGTGGGAACGCCACGAGCGGGCGGAGACGATCCTGACGCGGTTCGACGCGACAATCCGCCATGTGCGCGGCGACCGTGCATTCTACCGGTTGGCTGACGACTCCATTACACTGCCCGAGCGCGACCAGTTTGCCTCTGCCGACGGCTATTACGCTACCGCACTGCACGAGGCTGCGCACGCGAGTGGCCATCCGTCGCGGCTGAACCGCCCGGACCTGGGGCACCCATTCGGTTCCGAAGCCTACGCGCGCGAGGAGCTGCGGGCCGAGATCGCGTCGCTGATGCTCGGCGAGCAACTCGGCATCGGTCACGACCCGGGGCAGCACAGCGCGTACGTCGCGAGCTGGATTCGCGCGCTGGAGAACGATCCGCGCGAGATTTTCCGGGCTGCGGCCGATGCCGAGAAGATCACGGCCCTGGTGCGCTCATTCGAGCGGGAGCGCGAGCAGCAGGCCGTTCACGAGCGGGCGTCTGATCAACCCGAATTGGAGCAGGGCAGGGAGCTGGACGCCGATGCCGGCGTTCAGGTGCGCCTGCCGGTGATGATCCAGGAGAACCATCCGGCAATGACCACGACCGACGATCGCACCTATCTCGCGGTTCCCTACGCCGAAAAGGACGACGCCAAGCAGCTCGGCGCCAAGTGGGATCGCCAGGCGAAGGCATGGTATGTGCCCGCCGGCGTGGAACTGGACGCCTTCACAGCATGGCTACCGTCCCGCGATTCGGTGCACATCGCCGTCGATGCCAGTCCTGCCGAGCAGTTTGCCGAGGCGCTGCGCGAGTGCGGGCTGCGGCCGGACGGCCCGTTGCAGATGGACGGGGAGATGCACCGCGTCCCCGTCGAAGGCGACAAGGGCCACGAACGGAGCGGCGCCTATGTCGGCCACCTGGACGGCAGGCCGGCGGGTTTCATTCAGAACTTCAAGACCGGCGTGAAGACGACGTGGAAGGCGAGCGGGCAGGTCGCAGCGCTTGGTGCACAGGATCGCGCCCTCATGGCAGCGGAAGCCGCCCAGAAACGGCACGAGCGGGCGCTTGAGCGCGAACGGATGTACGAGCGCACGGCGCAGCAGGTGGATGCCATCTGGACAGCCGCCACGCCCGTCGAGGCGCACCCTTACCTCGCCGAAAAGGGCGTGCCGTCGCACGGACTGCGACAGGGCGTGGACGGGCAGACCATCACGGTGCGGGACCGCGAAGGTGCAGAGCACGAGATCTCCATTGCGGGCCGGTTGCTGATTCCTGTGGCGGACGCGAACGGCAAGATGATGAGCCTACAGTTCATCGAGCCGACGACAGCGAAGATGTTCATGCCGAACGGCCGGGTAGAGGGCGGGCATTATGTCGTCGGTGACCTGGGGAAGCCCGGGCCGCTGCTGATCGCCGAAGGCTACGCGACGGCCGCCACGCTGCACGAGCTGATCGGGATGCCGGCAATCGTCGCGTTCAACGCCGGCAACCTGGCGCCGGTCGCGCAGACCTACCGCCAGCTTCATCCGGACCGGCCCATTTACATCGCCGCCGACAACGATCACCGGCGGGAAGCGGAGGGCAAGCCGAATGTCGGTCGCGACAAGGCAGAGGAAGCCGCGGCGGCGATCGGCGGCTTTGTGCTGCTGCCGGCCTTTGCCGAGCAGGATGCGGGGTCGGATTGGAATGACCTGGCGCGTGGGCAGGGGAGCGCCGCTGCGCGCCAGCAACTCATGGCGCGGATTGCCATCGCCGAGCGCGAGCAGGTGGTCCGGAGCCATGCCGTAGACCGTGACGAGGCGCCAAGCCTTTCCCAAGCGTCGGCTTTGGCGCGCAGCCGCGACCGCATGCACGAGTTCGAGCTGGAGCGGTAGTTCGGCCGCTGACCCGGAATGATGCCATGCGAGTGATCGGACGGGCGATAAGCGAACTTGTCGGTGTGCTCACGGCAGGGTTCATCGCGCTCTTCGTGATGCTCGCCTATGCGGCAGGCCTCTTGGTGCTGCTGGCGTGCGGTTTCGTGTGCGCGGGCTTCCTGTTGGTGGCCTTGTTCAGCATGGCCGTGTGGTGGTTCACGGGCGGCGCCCATGCATTAGATATGATGTTGGGTTACCTAGGCTATGCTGGAGGAACGTTCGCCGTGATCGCCGCTCTCTCCTATTATTACGGCAAGTTCATGGATGGCGTGACGACGAGGCAACATCTGCGCGTTGCTCGTCAGCCGACGAGCTGCCTGCAAATGATAGACCTGGATTGAATCTAAACGGCGACTTGTGGTCTGGGCGAATACCTGATCAGCCGACGCGGCAACCAGCCTTGGCCAACAGCGGAACGGCGGTTCTCGGCGGCGCAACTGTGGAAAGCGGATGCTCGGGATCGGCGGAGGGAGTGGAACATTCCGCAGGTTCAACCCAAGCTTTTATTCCTGCCGACGTTTCAGCATGACCTGTGCAGGATGTTGGTCAAGTCGTTGCTCTAAATCTGTCGGTATCGCAGTTAAGGGCACGGCTTGTGCGCAAGGATGGCCGTCACCGCCGCCCTGAGATCATCGATCCGTGTATATTGCGGATGTGGTAGATTATAGGCGAGCGTCTCCCATGGCGCACCAGTCTTGTAGCTCCCCCATTCCGTTCGCTCTATCGGCGAAGTTGCCAGGACCCGCGCTGGATGCGTCTCCGCGTAGCTTCCATTGAACTCCGGCCAAAGTGTCCATCCCTTCCGTGAAAACAGGATGGCTTTCCGCGGCTGGTGACATTCGAGGATACGGTGGACCCGCGATCCAACGGTTTGGCGTGCTTCACGGCTGCCGGGGCTGTAATAGTCATCGACAACCGCATTTGGCAGGGTATTCGCGAATGCGACCCCGTTCCAAAAGGCAACCGGATCGCTGCCGCCGCAAGCAGCTTTCAACGCCCTAAAAAACGGGGCTCGGTCGGTTAATGCGCATTCCTCAATTGTGCTGGTGGTGAAACTTGCCGCATCTGTCTCGTCTGACCACATGTGATGCGAAAATCCCCACAACATCAGCCTATCAGGGCAATATGCCCCTCCGATCCAAGGTAAATGCTCAATCATGTCGCGATCGCCTCTACTAACTGACAAACGTTGGTCAATATTTTATCACGAGGGGATCCTAATGTCGAGCACGCACCCTTGGATGGGTGCGGAGTGGGACCGACAGTTGGCGAGGCGGCTACAGCTCCCATGGCGACCTGATGAATGTCAAGTTCTAAAACCGTCCCTTCATCATTCATGGCTGCGGGGTCGGCGCCGACCGAACGCCGAGCGGGGCGTCTGGAACGCCAATAGGTTGCTCTCACGGATCGGCGCTGTGGTGAGCAGTCGCAACGGCGCTCTCTCTGGCCAGGAATAACCGCAATTCCCTCGGAGCGACCACCGTCACAGCAGTGCCCCACGTAAACAGATGCCAACACATTTCCTGTATGCTACCGGCGCAGAAGCGCACTGTCAGAGAGCCATCGTGCTCGCGCTTCATGCTCTGTGACGGGTGAAATAGCCATCGACATGCGTCCTCTGCCGCCTCAGGCGTGAACCGCAGCACGACCTCGAACGGTTCTTCTTGGAATACACCGAACGACTGTGCCGCATAGGCTGACAGGCTGAAGTCCTCCCGCCGCTGAAAGCCGCGGTCAAGCAGGTCAGCTGAAACAGTCCGATCCAGCCGCCACAGTCGCATCTCCGGTAGTCCCTCAACGTGCGCGACGAGCCAACCGCGTCCTCCATAAAGTATGCCGTACGGGCAGAGGACACGTGTCACCGGCTCTTCCGTATTTGGCCCGGCGTAGCGCACTACAACAAGCTGCATGCTGAGGATTGCACGCCGAAGCGTCGGTAGCACGCCGAGGGCGATGACTGGCCTTGGCCCGGGCCGCATCGCAATGCCTTCGGCTTCCATCAGCGCAGCAATGTCGATCTCAGCCCGCCGGAGGGTATCCGGACGCATCACAGCGCGGAGGATGGTAAGGGCCTCCCGCAGTAACGCGGCCCGGTCGGCCTCACCACGAACTTCACACTCGCGCGCAACGGTCTCGATTGCAGCGACCGCCTCGGGGCGTGGCTCGATAACTCCGACAAGCGCGCTGCCCGTAAGACGCCAGCGGCGTACCCGTTGCTCGTCATCTTGGTGGCTCATTTCCGGGAACATCGACTCCAGCGAGTTACGGAGTCGTTCTACTGTCCGGCGTCCAACACCTAAGTGCTCGGCCATCTCGTCGAGCGTCAGGCCCACGCGGGTGCCGGCGAGCAAACGGGCAAGGCGGAACAGCCGTTCAGATGGGGCATAGCGCATGCGATGATGCTGCCAGCGTCTTGTTGCCGCTTCAATCATTTTGGGAGTGTTCCCATGGCAAGACTGGGTAACCTCCTGGGCCGTGCCGGGGCCCCAGGAGCGTCTCTGTGTAACACGACCGGCTTGGACCAATTATCAAGCCGGTGCGTCAGAACCGGACGTGCTCGCTATCACCAACAGCATCTTTCTGTTGCGGGAGGGACGGCAGGTCGGCCATTACGGGAATGTCAGATCAGGCATCATCCGTGATCCTCCCCCTCACTAAGTCTCGCTACATGGCGGGTCTGCAATGCCTGCGCCGCCTATGGCCGCTCGCACACGAACCGCCAACCATGCGTCTGATCGGAAATAGGGATGGCTGTTGAGCCTACCGACCTGCGTATGGTCGCCTGTTTCCGGGTCTTCCCCGAAAATGGCAGTGCGGTCGTCATCGCCCATGTATGATTGAGTGAGCCATGTTCATGCGCCTTGATCTCGAACCTGGGTCTCCGGTGAAGCAGGAGCTGCTGATTCAGGATTACCATATGGATTTGCGCGAGCCGAAAGCCGCGGGCAACTCGTGGCCAGTAAAACTGCGCTGCCGGATTCCGCTGCACAACGCCTTCTTCCGATGGTACGTCGCGAATGAAGAGAAGTTTGCCGTTAGGCTAGAAATGCTGAACCGCCCCGGCACATGTGTCGATGTTAGCTTCCGTGATATCAACCGCGTTCTAACAGCCCAAGTCATCGAGGATGAACTCACTGCGTCTGTCCTATCGCAAAGGACATACTGGGATACAATCCTCGACTTCGATACAGCACCACAGCCCATTCCGGGCGGAGTGATGTGCGATTTGTGCGTGGAAAAGTCCCAACGTATCTTTCCGACTCTCGAAGCCCTCTGGTGCGACCACCTCTTCGAACCCTTCCTCGCATGTGTAAATGAAAAGCTGGCCATTGCAACGGTTGTCAGCATCACCGGAACGCCCAACTGGTTTGGTTCAGCAAAGCTCCTTCCTTGATCCGGAGCCGGCATGATCACAGACTGCGTCAGGACATTTATTGAGTTCGTAAGCCAGACCCGGGTCAGGTCGGCGCGCGCGAACAATGGAACCGCTGCAAAAAGGAAAAAAACGGATGTGACGGCATCTGCCGACGTACTGCCCGCGGCTCGGGTGCGTGGGAGCCTGATCGGCGGAGCGATTGGGGATGCTCTGGGCGCTCCCGTCAGTCACCTTTCGTTAACGGAGATACGCCGCATTTTGGGGCCACGCGGCATTGCCGGTTACGCATACGATGGACGTGGCAGGATTACGGCCGACATGCAAATGGCAATGTTTACGGCCGAAGGACTCTTGTGTGCCTGGGTACGCGGGCAGAGTAGTAATCGACACGAGGTACTGCGCTCGATTCATCAAGCATACGTTCGCTGGACCTTGACGCAGGATGAGCAAGCGAATCTCGCCGATGAGCGAGTTCTCGCTGATGGATGGCTGTTCAGGGTGCCCAGCATGCATGGCCGGCGGCAACGTTGTTGCAGTTTATGCCTGTCAGCGGTGATGAATGCCACGCAATTTGCCGTAGCCCCAGTGATAGATGACGGAAAGGAAGGAGGAGGTGGGCTATTCGCAAGGGTTGTGCCAGTCGGTTTGTTTGCCCGAGCTTTCGGCGACGACGAGGTCGTGTTCGATCTGGCGGTCGAGGTGGCCGGACTTATGACTGGTCACCAGGCCAGTCGCCTCGCTGCAGGGTATTTCGCGGTAGTCATGGCGGCCTTGGTTCGTGGCGACGCCTTACCGGCAGTCTTGGATACCACGAGTGTCCTGCTGGAAAGGCGAGAGGGAGGCGAGAAAATAAGCGATGCCGTTGCTGGTGCGCGCTCCATGGCAGCCCGGCCAGACCTCTGCCCGGAAGACCTGGAAATGCTCGGAGCAGGAGGCGGCACAACAGCGGTTCTGGCAGTCGGGATTTGCTGCGCGCTGGCTGCACGGACTTTTAGCGGGGGCGTCCTCCTGGCAACCAATCACTCGGGTCCTTCCGCCAGCACGGCGGCAGTAACCGGGAATATCCTCGGCGCTATATGGGGTTACGATGTAATCCCTCCCGATTGGATCATGTCGCTCGGGCTTCGACATGAAATAACTCGCCTCGCCGATGACCTCGACGGCGCCGCGCTAAACGCGCTGGACCCCGCCGTCCTCTATGACCCCTACGTGGGTGAACAATGAGCCGGGAGGGAGCGATCCAAGCGGCTGGAGGTGGAGTGCTCGATGAAGCATCATCCTTTGTGCCGTCCGACTCATCTGTTCTCCAGGCACTCCGCTCTATCGAGGGACCGCAAGAATGTCGGCGTCGCGAGTTGAGGCCAGGCGGTCGCAACGGCTCAAAAGCGGCGGATTTCAGATAAGCGGCGAGTCACCGCACTATCGGACCCAAACTGACAGGCAGAGAGCTGCCGGCTGTCCGAGGGTCCACATAGGGCTGCAAGTGCATGTCTTTGTTGACCATGACGACAAACCGGTAGCCGGGCCGGATTTCGAGGGTGTTCGGAATCGAGAGACCAGCGCGCGCGTATTCCTGTCCCAATTCCCCGAATTGCTGGCCGAGGGCCGCCGCGGCGATCTGCTGGGAATTGTAGTTCTGGCCATTCACGGCCTGTGGCTGTGAGAGCTGCACTCCTGCGCCAGCGATCGAGATCAGCAGCGCGTTGCCGATCTTCGACCAGAAATGCGTGTTCACCAGATCATGGAAGCCGGCGTAACCACCTTGGTCCGCTCCCTCCATCGAGCCGAGGTCTATGGACTCGCCATCGGGATAGATGATCCGCGTCCAGATCACGCCAACCCGCGTCTGGCCCATCGAAACGCTGTTGTCGTACTGACCGATCAGCTTGGCGCCTTGAGGGATCAGTAGGTACCGGCCGGTGGCGGTGTCGTACACGTTCTCCGCCACCTGGCCGACGATCATGCCGGGCATGTCGCTGTTGATGCCACCGACCATGACTGCCGGGATCGCCGTGCCCGCCATGACCAGGTAGGGCGACGAAGGTTCTCGCAGCGTCGCTTGCAGATCATCTGAGGCACCGGTTGTATCGCCGGGCTGCGCCAGGAAAGCCTGCTTTTCCCGCTGCCCGGGCGCATCGACTTGGGCCGGCGGATAGACCGGCAAGCCAAAGCCGTAGCCGCCGGCGGCGACCGGTGCGCCGGCATAGCCCGCTGGGCCACTTGGCATCACACCCGTCTGGCCTGTTACCGCGCCACCAGTTGCCGCCGGGGAACCAGTGTTCGAGGCGGTCTGCTGACCATCGGTCAAGCCGCTGTTCGCTGTCATTGCCGACTGCGCGGCCGAGAGCCTGGCCTTTTGCACCTGTGCGACCTGGGCGTAGTACGTT